>Ga0224557_1000009_pt1 | contig 303039 bp, 284 predicted proteins | sample 714S31014metaG_FD_180677 | JGI IMG/M metagenome (GOLD analysis project Ga0224557, IMG submission 180677) | Peat soil microbial communities from Stordalen Mire, Sweden - 717 S3 10-14 | ecosystem: Environmental > Terrestrial > Soil > Wetlands > Peat | place: Sweden: Norrbotten County, Stordalen... | reverse complement strand
TTGACCCACGCCCACTGGTGCAGCCTCAGCTCCTTGTCCCGGCAGTACCGTGAAAAGCTCACGCCCAGTCTCTTGGCCTGCTCCAAGTGGCCCAAGCACGCTCGCTCACGCTCATTCAACGCTTCCATGTTCCACTTCGGCATCGTGCTCTCCCTCTCAGCGGCAACAGCGCCGCGGTGGAAAGCTTCGCCCGGTTAGGTCATGGCGGAAAAGACGTGCTTGCTGGAGTGCTTACGAGGGATCACGCAAGTATTCAAGACTTTCTCTGAGAGTGATGATAGTGGTCAGGCAAGACTAGCACCAACGGCGCGCTCCCCGCATAACCGAGGACTTTCATTGGGGCTGCGGCCGTTGGGGAATTGAACCCTGGAAACGAGGCGCAATTGGGGGCAGTTGTGGGGGGTAACTTTTTTTGGAAGAAAGTATGTTTTCCGGTAAAATAGACCAAAATACTAACGGTGTGGGGGCCTCCCCGGCCACCATCAAATCAGACTTCCGTGCAGACGAAGATTTAGTGTGGAATATATAATAGCCACCAGCGGTCGGCCGTGTAATCCTAAATGTAACGTGTTCTTGCTCGGCATGACGCCCTCCTCCGTCATTTGTACCAAACTTTGTAATTCCAGCAACCCCTAAGCGCAGGCGCCACTAGAAAGCTCAGCCATGGCGAAGCTCGTCAGTGCTCAAAAGGGATAATGGCGCGGCGTCGTCTGCAGCGTGATCCAGCGCAATTCGGTGAAGGCATCGACGCCGGCTTTGCCGCCAAAACGGCCGTAGCCGGAAGACTTCACGCCGCCGAAGGGCATCTGGGCCTCGTCGTGCACGGTGGGTCCGTTGATATGGCAAATTCCCGATTCGATGCGTCGTGCGATTTCGATGCCGCGCGCGAGGTCGCGCGTGAATACCGCCGCCGACAGTCCGTACTCCGAGTCGTTGGCGAGGCGCACCGCTTCATCCGCGCTGTCGACGCGCGTGATGGAGACTTGGGGTCCGAAGGACTCCTCGCGGAATAGGGTCATCGATGGCGTCACGTGATCCACCACGATGCCTGGCATGATGGTACCGGTCGAGTCGCCGCCGCAGAGCACCTTGGCGCCTTGGCTGACGGCGTCGGCGACGAGATGCTTCACTCGCTCCACGGTGGGGAGTCCCACGACCGAGCCGAGCACGAACTCTCCTTCCTGGGGATTTCCCGTGGGCAGCGCGGCCACTCGCTTCGCGAGCTTGGCGGCGAACTCATCCGCCACCGCGCGTTCGACGATCACGCGCTCGGTGGACATGCAGATCTGGCCTGAGTTGGCGAAGGCGCCGAACACGGTCGCGTCGACCGCGGCATCGATATCCGCATCGGCGAGCACCAGGAGCGGTGCTTTACCGCCGAGTTCGAGCAGGATGGGTTTGAGGTACTTCGCGGCGAGCAGGGCGAGAATCTTGCCGACGCGGCTCGATCCGGTGAAGTTGACGCGCTTAACGGCGGGATGGCCGATGATGGCCTCGGTCACGGCCTGCGCGTCCTTGAGGTCGGTACTGATGACGTTGACGACGCCGTCGCCCAAGCCCGCGGCCTGCAGCACGGAGCCGATCAAGGCGTGCGTGGCCGGGCAAACCTCGGAGGATTTGAGCACGACGGTATTGCCGCACGCGAGCGGCATGGCGAGGGCGCGCACGCCCAGGATGATGGGCGCGTTCCAGGGGGCGATGCCGAGCACCACGCCCACGGGCTGACGGTAGGCCATGGCGAGGTTGCCGGGTACGTCGGAGGGGATCACTTCTCCACCGATCTGCGAGGTCATGGCGGCGGCTTCGCGCAGCATGCTTGCTGCAAGGTGCACGTTGAAATGACCCCAGCCGGCCGTGGCGCCCGTCTCGTCGCGCACGAGGGTGGCGAAATCGGCCGCTCGCGCCTCGAGCAGGTCGGCGGCTTTGCTCAGCTTGGCGCGCCGCGCTCCCGGACCGAGCGCCGACCAGGCGGGGAACGCGGCGGCGGCGGCATCGACGGCGGCAATCGCATCGGCGGCGCCGGCCGCGGCGCAGCGCGTCACGACAGCGCCGGAAACCGGATTGCGCCGTTCGAACAGGGCGCCGGAGCGAGCCGCGACCGCGTGGCCGCCGATCAGCAATTGCACGTCGTTCATCACCGTTACCTCATTGAAAAGTGGCCGATATGCTAGCAGTTTTGCCGGGTCAGGCGCTTCGCTCCTGGTCGATTCCATGCTCGTTCTGGGTGGAGTTTGCCGGGCCGAGGGAAGCGCTTGATACCGTCCCGACATCCGCCGACCCTGTGGAGAGTATCTCGTGAACGCAAACATCAACTCGGTGAGCAGCATTGCCGCTCAACCGGCGGCATCGGCCGGCGTATCCCAATTCTTCGCGCTGGCGGTGGAGATGTACACCGGGACCAAGTCCGTTTGCATCATGATCTGATGGACGAGTGATGAATAATCGGATCAATGCCGTCATGGCATTCGCCCTCGTGGTGGCGGCGTGCGGGCAACCCGCGGCGCCGCCCGCGGCGTTGGTGCCCGCCGCCGCACCCGTGCGCGCCGCCGTGGACGCTGCGCGTATGGCGGCCGCGGACAGCGAACCCGGCAATTGGATGAGCACGGGCCGCACCTATAACGAGCAGCATTTCAGCCCGTTGCAGAAAATCGACGCCGGCAACGTCAGGCAATTGGGCCTCGCATGGTCCTATGACTTGGATACGGCGCATCGCGGGCAGGAATCCACGCCGCTGGTCATCGATGGAATCATGTATGTGACCAGCGCGTGGAGCAAAGTGTTCGCGCTCAACGCCAAAACCGGCGCGCCCATCTGGACCTACGATCCGAAGGTTCCGGGCAGAGTGGGTGTGAACGCCTGCTGTGATGCCGTCAATCGCGGCGCCGCGGCCTGGAAGGGCCGAATCTATGTCGGCACACTCGATGGCCGGTTGATTGCGCTGGATGCGGCCACCGGCAAGCTGGTGTGGGAAGTCATGACGGTGCCCGAGGGCAAACGCTATGTCATCAGCGGAGCGCCGCGGGTGGTGAAGGGCATGGTGTTGATCGGCAATGGCGGCGCCGAGAACGGCATGCGCGGTTATATCACCGCCTATGACGCCGATACCGGCCAACAGATCTGGCGCTTCTACACCGTTCCCGGCGATCCGTCCCAGCCGTTCGAAAGTCCTGCGCTCGAGTCGGCGGCAAAGACCTGGGTGGGCGAATGGTGGAAATTGGGCGGCGGCGGCCCGGTGTGGGATGCGATCGTTTACGATCCCACGCTCAATCTCCTCTATATCGGCGTCGGCAACGGCGCGCCGTGGAACCGCTCGCAAATCGGCGGAGATGCTCTCTACTTGACTTCCATCGTGGCCCTGAAAGCCGACACCGGCGAATACGTATGGCACTACCAGACGACGCCGCACGATGAATGGGATTTCGATTCGTGCTCACCGCTGATCCTGGCCGATCTGCAGATCGGCGGCACCCGGCGCGCCGTCATCATGCAGGCGCCGAAGAACGGCTTCTTCTACGTGCTCGATCGGGCGACGGGAGAGTTGCTGGCGGCCGATCCTTTCACCACGACCACGTGGGCGAAGAGCGTGGACATGAAAACCGGCCGTCCCGTGATCGAACAAGGCGCGGACTACGGGGAGTCGGGCAAGCCCTTCGTGTCCATGCCGGGACCCGGCGGCGGCCATAGCTGGCAACCGATGTCCTTCAGTCCGGTAACCCGCCTGGTGTACTTTCCGGTGGCGGATTTGGCGTTTCCGTACGTGCCGGAGAAGAATCCCACGCATCACGAGTTGGCGTGGAATACCGGCGTCGATTTCAATGCCGGCAGCCTGCCGCAAGATCCCAAGATCAAAGCGCAGATCATCGGCAGCCTGAAGGGACATCTGGTGGCGTGGGATCCGGTCGCGCGCAAAGAAGCCTGGCGGGTCGAGTTGGGACACCCCTGGAACGGCGGCGTGGTCTCGACCGCCGGCAACTTGGTCTTTGAGGGAACCGCCATGGGCGAGTTCGTCGCGTACCGTGCGGACACCGGCGAGCGGCTGTGGTCGTCGGAGACTCAGGCTGGGGTGCTCGCGGCACCGATCAGTTACGAAGTCGATGGCGAGCAATACGTCGCGGTGGAAGTGGGCTGGGGCGGCGCCTTTGGACTGGCCGCGGGCGAGCTGGCGTTGAAGTCGCACGTTGCCGCCAACTTACCCCGCGTGCTGGTATACAAGCTGGGCGGCTCCGCCCGCCTGCCTGCGCTTGCCGCCGCCGCCCCACGCGTGCTCGATCCGCCGCCGGACAGCGCGTCGGCGGCGACCGTGGCGGCGGGCAAGAAGCTGTATCACACGTACTGCTCCACCTGTCATGGCGACAGCGCCACCGGATCGGGCGTACTGCCGGACCTGCGCTACTCGTCCGTCATCAAGGATAGCCAGGCATTGGACTCGATCGTGCGTCAAGGGGCGCTGCAGGCGAACGGGATGGTGGCGTTCAAGGATGAGGTGTCGCCGCAGGACCTCGAGCAGATTCGTGCGTACGTGATTCATCGCGCGAACGAGGACAAGCGCATTGCGGAGAATGCCGCGGCCGGTACACACTGATGCGTCGCTAGCCCGGGCGCCCGCGCAAACGATTGGCAATATGCTGCCTGTTCGCTCAAAATGCAGCGACATATGACCGCCATCAACACGACGAAGACATCGGCCAAGGATCGCGATCTGATCCTGACGAGGCTGATCGACGCATCTCCCGATAAAGTCTTCCAAGCGTGGACCGATCCCGAGCTCCTCAAGCAGTGGTTCGCGCCGTTGCCGTGGACGACGCCCATCGTGGAGGCCGATGTGCGGGCAGGCGGGAAGAGCTTGATCGTCATGCGCAGTCCCGACGCCACCGACTATCCGTACGAAGGTGTCTATCTCGAAGTCGTCAAGAACCAACGCCTGGTGTTCACCAATGCCTATACGAAAGCGTGGGAGCCGGCGGCGAAACCCTTCACCACGGTGATCCTGACGTTCGAGCCGCACGCCGGCATGACGAAGTACACGGCCTTGGTTCGGCATTGGAACGTCGCCGATCGAGAGGCGCACGAGAAGATGGGGTTTCATCAGGGCTGGCCGATCTGCACCGAGCAACTCGCGGCCTTGGTGGAGCGGCGCGGGGACGCGAGTCCAGGCTAGACCCGTCCCCGGGTTCGCCGTCTCCTACGAGTTCCAGTCCGCTCGTTTCGGCGCCTTGCTCTTCGGGTCGTATTCGAGAAGTTCGCCATTCGCGAGTGACACGCCGGTCAACGCCAGAATGAATGCCCAGTGACTGACGAGAAGGGTGGTGGCGCTGTCGTCGCGCGCCGCCATGAGCGCGCGGAAGGCCGTCGCCCGATTGACCGTTTCGGCGGCGGTTTCCCCGCCCGCGTGCCACCATTGCGACGGCAGGTGGGCGAAATCATGATGCGGAAAGCGTGCTTCGAGCACCTGCGGCGGACTGCCGATATCGCACACGAAGATGGCCCGTTCGCGCACCTCGTGCATGACGTTCACGGGCACCTCGTGCGCCGCGACCAGGGGCTGCGCGGTCTGCAGTGCGCGGGTGAACGGCGAGACGATGATGCGCGTCAACGCGACGTGAGCCATGTGCTTCGCCGCCGCCGCGGCCTGTTCGATGCCGAGCGGGGTCAATTCCGGGTCCTCGATGCCCGGGTCGACGCCGTGCTTGCTGAAATGCAGGTTGAAATAGCTTTGTCCGTGGCGCAGCAGAAACATGCCGCGCTAAACCTGCGTCAGAGATCGGATGTGGAACGCTTTTTGGGCGGCGATGCGGCGGATTTCTGGCATGGGAATGACTTTACCGCGCAACAGCGATCTGTCGATAGTGCCGCCGCCGGCGCACCGCCACTCGCGTCATGCCGATGCCTGCAGCGGCAAGCCATGCCTCGCAGATCGCTGCAAGCAGTGGATGCTAGGCGATTCCCGCCTTATCCCGGCGAAATTCACGCGGCGTGACGTTGAATTTGGCGCGGAACACGCGACCGAAATGCGTGGGGCTGTTGAATCCATAGTCGAAGGCGATGGCGGTCACCGTGCGGCCGCGCTGCACGCCCGACCGCAGGGCTCGGGAACAGGCTTCGAGCCGGCGGCGCAGGATGTAGCGCGCCACGGTCTCGTCCTGGTCCGAAAACAGATGGTGCAGATAGCGGGCGGTCATCTTGCAGGCCTCTGCAATGCGAGTCGGCGTCAGGTCCGGATCGTTCAGATGCGCCTCGATATAATTGACGATCCGGATACGGTGCGCCGTGCCGAGCGAGGAGCGATCGCCCAACGCCTGCGGCAGATCGGCATAGGCCGCGCCGATGAGATCCAAGATGGCGACCGCGATCCGGGCGCCCGCCTGTTCGGCGAGATCTTGATGATATTCGCTCCAATATTTGCGCAGCAGTTGCGACAGCAGCCCGCTGGCGCCGCGGCTGCCCGGCATGGGAATGGCGGCGAGCGACTCGGGACAACCCACTTGACGCCGCAGCATGGCGTTCGGGATACCGAGCACCAGCATCCGATTCGCGCCGCTGAATACCATGTCATAGCGGCGAGTGCTGTCGCAGAGCGTGAAATCGCCGGCATGCAGATGCGATTCCCGTCCATCCTGGCGGCTGATGCTCTCGCCTTCCAGCTGCAAGTGGAGAAAGAACATCGCGTCCTTGGTGCGCGCCACGTGGGAGCGCGAATGACGCACGATCTGGGCATCCGAGTACACCTCGGCGAGGCTCATCTCACCTATGGATCCGCGAACGATCGAGCCGTTGAATACTCGGATGTCGTCGGGCTCCGATACCAGGGGCGAAAAACTTTCGCTTGCCCGGTCGTTCCAGAATGCAAGTTTGCGGCGTGGGTCAAGACCAGCCGTAGAGAACGACTCGATATGCGCCATGCGATCACTCCCGCTTTGCGGATCTACTTTATTGTGCCCATAAGCCTACACTTGTTGCGGCGATAGTTATACGGAACAATCGATTCCCGAAACCAGTTCTTTTGTCGCATATCGGATATATCGCAAGACTATTGGGATGAAATTGCGTCATCCCATTCAACTACTCATAGCGCATCGCCCACCATTTGTAGCGCCGCGGCAACATGCGGGCGCCGGAAATTCACTTCGGGATGTCCCTACCTGCCCGCGGGGACTTAAGGCCGTGGCCGGGCATGCCCGTCGACGTAGCCTGAGGGTCTCGCTGATGGCCATCGGGTAGCCGATGGGCGCCGCAAACATCAAGCGGGGCGAAGCGGTTTACAATGCCTCCATCATTGCAACGGCGGCCAAGGCGTGGGACCGGTCGTTCGGCGCCGCTCGCATCCGGAGATCAACCTGTGAAATTGAGCAACGAAGAGAAGTCCATGCTGGATGGCAAGGACGGCAAGGCGCGGCAAAAGGCGATGGAGCTTTTGGTGCGCTATGGTGAAGCGCTGGGCGCGGAGCGCCTGGTTGCCACCGACAACATCGCCGGGGTGCCCGGATCGTCGAATCCCTTTTTGGCCAAGTACTACCACCAGCATGGCGGCGGCAACCACGACGCCATTTTTTCGCTTTTCGATCTGGACAGCGACGAGATCGTCGAGGTGCCGAAGGCGTCGGCTCATACCTGCCATCTGCAAGGCGGCTACGATCCGGACAACTGGCAGCTGCTCGGCGCATCGCCCGAGGGCTTCAAGATCAGTCAGGAAAGCGAGGCATACATCGCCGGCCGCGGCGTGCAGATCTTGAAGACCTGCACGCCCTACCTCGCGGGCAACGTGCCGAAGAAGGGAGATCACTGCGCCTGGATGGAATCCTCCGCGGTGGTGTATTGCAACTCCGTGATCGGCGCGCGAACCAATACGGAAGGGCGCGAGAGCACCAGCGCGGCAATGCTCACCGGCAAGATCCCGGACTGGGGTTTTCATCTCGATGAGAATCGGCTGGGTTCCCATCTGATCGAAGTCGACTTCGAGATCGAGTCCGTGATGGACTGGGGCATGCTGGGTTATTTCTGCGGCGAAGTGGTCGGCGAGAAGATCCCTGTGCTCAACGGCAAGTTCAAGGCCGACCTGATTCGCCACAAGCATTTCGGCGCGGCGGCCGCATCCTCGGGCGGCGTCGAGATGTACCACATCGCCGGCGTGACGCCGGAGGCGCCCAGCGTCGAGGCGGCGTTCGGCGGGCGCAAGCCGTTGGAGGTCATCAAGTACGGCCTGGCGGAAAAGCGCCGCACCTACGACAACTTGAATTCCAGAGCAAAAGACACCGACGTGGATTACGTGATGTTGGGATGCCCGCATTATTCGCTGGAGCAGATTCAAGGTGCGGTCGAATTGCTGGAGGGCAAGAAGGTGAATGCCAATACGCAATTATGGGTGTTCACGTCGCGCGCGGTGAAGGCGGTGGCGGACGCGCAGGGTCTGTCGAAGCGGCTGCGCGATTCGGGGGCGGTGTTGGTGACCGACACGTGTTCGTCGATCGCGCAAGCGGTGCCTCCCGGCACCAAAGTCGCTGCGCTGGATTCGGCCAAGCAGACCCACTACCTGCCGGCCATCATGAATATTCAGGCCTGGTTCGGCACGACCCAGGATTGCATCAACGCGGCCGTGACCGGCCGCTGGAATGGAGTACGCCCATGAGCGTGGATACGGCCGTATTGAAAGGTCGAAAGGTCGTCGGCGGCGTGGTCGAAGGCGAGGCGCTGGTCACCCGGCAGACGATTTCCGGATGGGGCGGCATCAATCCGACGCTCGGCACCATCACCGAGACTCGTCACGAACTGCGCGGCGTCAGTTTCAAGGACAAGATCTTGGTCTTCCCGGGTGCCAAGGGCTCCTCGGGATGGTCGGCGATGTTCCACATGACGCGGCTGAGCGGCACTGCACCGAAAGCCCTGCTGTTCACGGAGATGACCACCAAGGTCGCGCTGGGCGCGGTGGTCATGCGCGTGCCTTCGATGACGGACTTCGACCGCAATCCGCTGGACCTCATCGAGACGGGCGATTGGGTCAAGGTCGATGCCGATCGCGGGATCGTGGAGGTGCGAATGATCGCGCCGCGCAGCGCCGCGTTGCGCACCGGGTCGTAACGTTGCGGATCGCTTGGCCGGGGCGGGCTCGCTGCCCGCCTTCGGCGAGAAGGGAGTCCGGGCGGCTAGCGAATGGGCGGTGAACATCCCGCGAATAGGCGGTGAACATAAAATATGAATTCTGAGAGATCCACCGGTCTCGGTGCCCGGGCACGTTGACTGGGATCCGAAGAGCACGCACCATGCGTGCTGATCGGGCGTCAGGGGGTTCCGGCTATGTCGACTGCGGTGCGAACGGTGGACGTCTCGGCGATCATCAGCAATCGCCGCCTCAGCGGCTTCAACTATGGTTTGATCATCGTTTCCTGGCTCATCACCGTGTTCGACGGCTTCGACATGATGATGGTGAGCTTTACCGCGCCATTCATGCGCGATGAATTCGGATTGTCGAAGACGATGTTGGGCTACGTGTTCTCCGCGGGTCTCTTCGGCATGATGCTCGGCGGATTTTTCTTCTCGTTCCTGGCGGATCGCATCGGCCGCCGGCCGACCATCGTGCTTGCGGCGTTCACGTTCGGGATCTTGACCACGGCGACGGCATTCGCCGCGTCGTACCACGCATTGCTGGTACTGCGCTTCGTCGACGGATTCGCCATCGGCGGCATGCTGCCCCTGGCATGGGCGCTCAACATCGAATTCGTTCCTACGCGCATGCGCTCCACCATCGTGACCATCATCATGATGGGCTACAGCTTCGGAACGGCGGTGGCGGGTCCGATGACGAATTGGATCGCGCCCCACTACGGCTGGCAGGGGGTGTATCTGGCGGGCGGCGTCGGAACGCTGATCTGTGCTGCTGCTTTGTGGATCCGGCTGCCGGAGTCCATTCGTTTCCTGGTGACCAAGGGGCTGAAGCCGGCGCTCGTCGCCAAGACTTTGCAGCGTATGGATCCGGGAAGTGAAGTCAGCGCCGCCGATCGCTTCATTCTGAGCGACGAGCCGAAAGCCCAGGGGGAATTTCGCGTGAGCGATCTGTTCGTCGGCAATTTGGCGTTGATCACGCCGCTGTTGTGGCTGGGGTATACCGCCAGTTCTCTGGCCATCTACTTCTCCGCGTCATGGGGACCCATCGTGCTCGAGTCGCTGCAGTTCCCGCGCTCGACGTCCGCTCTGGTGGCTTCGTTGGGTGGGGCGATGGGCGCGGTCGCGGGACTGTTGCTGATGCGGTTCACCGACCGCTTCGGGTCGCGGGCGGTGGCCTTCTATCCGGCGATTGCGATACCGGTCCTGCTGTTGCAGGGATTCGGGCTCGTACCGATCGGTTTCTTTCTGGCCGCCAACGTGGCCGGCATGCTGCTGATCTCCGGCGGCCATTTCGGAATCCTGTCGATCGCCGGCATTTTCTATCCCAGCGCGATCCGCGCCAGCGGCGGAGGGTGGGCGACTTCGGTTGCCAAGGTCGGCGGCATTCTCGGCCCCATCGTCGGCGCAGTCGTCCTGTCGAGCGGCTTGCCGGTGATCCGCAGCTATGCGCTGCTCGCGGTGTGTCCTGCCATCCTGTTCACGTGCGCTTTCGGAATTCACTTCGCAGTGCGCGGACGAGAGCGGTCGGACGAGGTTGACGCCGGGAGCCCGATCGTCAACGATCCCGCTTAGATACTTGATACGGCTCGACGTAAGACCTCCGTGTGCGTACCCTCGTTGGGCGTAGCGGCAGGCCAAAAGGGGATAGGCGATGAAGACCAGTGACTTGATTGCGATCGACGTGCATACGCATGCCGAAGTGTCGTGCCGGCAACCCACCGACGAAGTGTGGCAGGCCTACGAAGACGCGGCCTCCAAATACTTCAAAGCCAGTAAACGTCCGACCATCCCGGAGACGGTGGCCTACTATCGCGAGCGCAAGATCGGACTGGTGATGTTCACCGTCGACTGCGAGCATGAACTGGGATCACGGCGCATTCCCAACGAGGAGATCATCGACGCGGCACGCGAGAATAGCGACATCATGGTGGCCTTCGCGAGCATCGATCCTCACAAAGGCAAAATGGGGGTTCGCGAGGCCAAGCGCCTCATCAATGAGGGCGGCATCAAGGGGTTCAAATTTCATCCCACCGCACAGGGCTTTTTCCCCAACGATCGGATGGCCTACGGATTTTACGAGGTGATCGCCGAGCATAAATTGACGGCATTGTTTCACAGCGGCCATTCGGGAATCGGTACGGGCATGCCGGGCGGCGGCGGTTTGCGCCTCAAATACTCCAATCCCATGCACGTCGATGACGTCGCCGCGGACTTTCCCGACATGAAGATCATCATCGCGCACCCCTCCTGGCCATGGCAGGACGAAGCGCTGTCGGTGTGCCTGCACAAGCCCAACGTGTACATCGATCTGTCGGGCTGGTCGCCGAAATACTTTCCGCCGCAGTTGGTGCAGTACGCGAATACCCAACTGAAACGCAAGATGCTGTTCGGGTCGGACTTTCCGCTGATTGCGCCCGATCGCTGGATCAAGGATTTTCGGGAGGCCGGTTTCAAGCCCGAGCTTCATGAACTCATTTTGAAGGAGAACGCGATCGCGGCTTTGGGCCTTGCGTGATGGTTCCCGCGCCAAGGTGAGGCCAGCTATGGCCTTTTTCCTTCAAGTCGGCAAAGCTAGCTGCCTGGAAACCTAAGGAAGAACTACCGCTAGTGACGAAGTCCGACCATGCAGCCGAGAGCGATACACCCGTTGATGCGGGCTATATAGGCGAAATCGACGATATTCTGGGCTTTCACATTCGATTGGCGCATGGCACTGCCTACCGGCACTTCATGCAGTCGTTCAAATTCCTGGATATGACCCAGAAGCAGGTCTCGGTGTTATGGCTGGTGTCGGATCATCCCGGCATAGCGCAGGCAGACCTCGCCAAACGCTTGCAGTTGGACCGCGCCACCGTCATGGCCATCGTCAACCGGCTGACGAAGCGTAAATTCGTGGTTCGCGGCGAGTCGCAGACCGACCGCCGGAAGCAGACGCTCAAGCTGTTGCCTGCCGGCGGCAACGCGCTGCAGGAAGCCAAGCGGGCGATCCGGGCGCACGAGAAGTGGCTCAAGGGGCGTTTTACCGGCCGAGAGCTCAAGACCCTGATCGGCCTGCTGCGCAAGATCCACGGCTAGCAGGCGCGCCGGCGCTCAATCCCGGAAGACGACGGTCTTGGAGCCATTCACCAGCACGCGATCTTCGAGGTGGTAGAGGACGGCGCGCGCGAGCACGCGCCGCTCGATGTCGCGGCCCTTGCGGGCCAGCGTGTCGGGGGTGTCGGTATGACTCACGGGTTCCGTGTCCTGGACGATGATCGGACCCTCATCGAGATCGGCCGTCACGTAGTGCGCCGTCGCACCGATCATCTTCACTCCGCGTTCGAACGCCTGGGTGTAGGGCTTGGCGCCTTTGAACCCGGGAAGGAACGAGTGGTGAATGTTGATGCATCGACCCGACAGATAGGCGGACAAGTCGTCCGACAGGATCTGCATGTACCGTGCGAGCACGATCAGCTCGGCCCGGGTCTCCTCGACGACGCGCTTGATCTGCGCTTCCTGCTGGGGCTTGGTGGCGGCAGTGACGGGCAGATGGTGGTACGGAATGTCGCCCACCAGATTCAGTTTCAGCGCTTCCTGCGGATGGTTCGACACGATGCCGACGACGTCCATCGGCATCTCGCCGATACGCAACCGATAGAGCAGGTCGCCCAGGCAATGGTCGAACTTGGATACGAGCAGGAGCACGCGTTGGCGGTGGCTTCGCGACCGCAGCTTCCATTGCATCGCATATTTCTTGCCGATGGGCGCGAAGCGCTCCTGCAATTGCGATTCGCCGATACCGTCGCGTGCGACATCGAGTTCGACGCGCATGAAAAAGCGGCCGGCCGCCAGATCGTCGAATTGCTGGGCTTCCAGAATGTTCCCGCCCGCCTCGAAAAGGCAGGCGGCGACGGCCGCGACGATCCCCGGCTGGTTGGCGCAGGATAAGGTCAAATAATAGGCATCTCTCAAGCGCGTGTTCCCCGTAGCCGTTGTTCTTCGACAAATTTAGCAGTCGCGGCGAGCGATGCAAACGTGAAGAAGTGCACACCCTGGATGCCCAGCGCCGGCTCGTTCGATTGCGCCTGAGCGACTTCGGACAGCAACTCCTCGGGTGTATCGCCCGCGAGCAAGCCGCGCGCCACCGGGCGTTCCTTCAATGCTCGCAGCGAGGCGCCGACGCCGCATATCATGGCATATTTGATGAGTGAGGTGCGGCTGGCAGGCCCCGCGACGCCCACCCGCAACGGCGCCGTCACGCCTTCCGCCCGAATTTGCCGAGCCGTCGCGACGATGGGCGATGCCTCGAAGCAGAACTGGCTGACGAGCGTGACATCCAGCTGCGCTTTGGCGGCGAGCGCGAGCTTGGCGGCTCGCGCGGCGACGAGAGCCGCCGGGGAGATGCGCGGATGGCCTTCCGGGTACCAGCTCAGCGCGACTTTCCGAATGCCATGTTTTCCGAGCAGGCCGGTCTCGAGCAGCTGCAAGCTGGAACTGAAATCGCCCGCAGGCTGATCGCGGTCGCCGGCGAGGATCAGCGCGCGATCCACGCCGGCTTCGTTCACCAGCTGCCCCAGAAGCGCGTCCAATTCGGCGAGATTCCTGATGTTGCGGGCGACGACGTGCGGCACCGGCGTCAGGCCGGCGCGCTTCAGTTGGGCCGCCGCCGCCACCTGCCGATCGGCCGAGTCGGTCGGCAGGGAGGCGATGAACACCTCCGCCCCGGGCTGCATCATCGTGGTCGCTGCCTCGATCGATTTGCGGTCGCCGGAGGTCACCTCCGCAGAGTAGTTCTGCAGCAAATCCTGGAGGCTGAACGCCTGCTTTTCCGCAACGCCGATTGCCATGTTTCGCCGCTCCCCTCGTGCAGCGCATGCGGTGCTATCCCGTTGCGCAGATGACTTCAGCCAGAGTCGAGATTGTATGTTACGCATACAGTATTTATATGCAAGGTCTGCAATTATGCTAGCCTCCGAAAAAAGCGGCAGCGGCGCGTCCGTGCGCCTCGGCTATTGACTTAATGTTCCATTAAAGAGGGGAGTTCGCGACGTGAAACCACGCAATTTGGAAGAAGTTTTGAAGGCGGCGGGCAATACGGTCGACATGCTGCGCAATTCTCAGTTGGGCGCGTATGTCTACCCCGTCGTGGCGCCGGAATTTTCGAACTGGCGCGACGAGCAACGTGCTTGGGCGGAGACCGCCGTGCTGTTCGATCAATCGCACCACATGGTGGATCTGTTCATCGAAGGCCCCGACGCGACCAAGCTGCTGTCGCACTTGGCGATCAACAGCTTCGCGGGCTTCGATATCAACAAGGCGAAGCAGTTCGTTCCCTGCAATTACGACGGCCAGGTCATCGGCGACGGAATCCTTTTCCACACCGAGCCCGACAAGTACATCTACGTCGGACGCGCGCCGTCGGCCAATTGGATCATGTTCCATGCCGAGAAGGGCGGCTACAACGTCACCGTCGTGAAGGACGACCGCTCGCCGTCGCGTCCCATGGGCAAGCCGGTCGTTCGAAAGTTCTATCGCTTCCAGATACAGGGTCCGAACGCGAAAGGCATCATCGAGAAGCTGAACGGCGGTCCGTTCCCGGACATCAAGTTCTTCAATATGGGTTTCATCAAGATCGCCGGCAAGAAGGTCAGCGCTTTGCGCCACGGCATGGCGGGCGCTCCCGGCCTGGAGATTTGGGGTCCCTACGCCGAGGGCGATGAGGTGCGGGCGGCGATCATCGAAGCCGGCAAGGACTTCGGTCTGCGCCAGGTGGGTTCGCGCGCCTATGCCACCAATACGCTCGAATCCGGCTGGATTCCTTCGCCGCTGCCGGCGGTGTACACCGGCGAGAAGATGCAGGCGTACCGCGAGTGGCTGCCCGCCGACGGCTACGAGGCCACCGGCACGTTGGGCGGCAGCTTCGTCTCGAAGAAAATCGAAGACTATTACCTCACTCCGTATGAACTGGGATACGGACCGTTCGTCAAGTTCGATCACGACTTCATCGGACGCGAGGCCCTCGAGAAAATGGACAAGTCCACGCAGCGCAGGAAAGTCACGCTGGCATGGAACGGCGAGGATGTCGGCAAGGTGTTCGCGTCGCTGTTCAACCCGGGCGCGCCGCACTACAAGTACATCGACCTGCCGCTGTCGAACTACGCCTCGTCGAACTACGACCGAGTGATGGCGGGCGACAAGTTCGCGGGCTTCTCGATGTTCACCGGCGCGAGCTACAACGCGCGCTCGATGCTGTCGCTCGCGACGGTCGATGCGGACGTGAAGATCGGCAACGAAGTGAAAGTCGTGTGGGGCGAAGAGGGCGGCGGCACCAAGAAGACGACGGTCGAGCCGCACCAGCAGATCGAAATCCGCGCCATCGTCAGTCCGATTCCGTACTCCAAGGTGGCGCGCGAGGCGTATGCGGAAGGATGGCGAACCGGCAAGGCCTGAGGCGCGGGTCTCGAGCCGATCGCGGGGCCGCGCGCGGGCGCGGCCCCTGGATTAGTCCGGAACTTTCCCGACCTCGAACCATCCCGCGTCGATGGTAAACGAATGGTCCGGGCTCATCGAAAAATACCGGCGAGCGTCGGACGGTAGCGCGTCCATCACGGTCTTCAATGCGGCGATCCGGGGCGGCGCGGTGCCGATCCGCGCGACCCAGCTGTCGAACTGCATTGGCAGCTTCCAGCGATCGGCCATTGCGACGGCGGGGCGCGTGGCGCCAAATGTCGCGGCCTCGAGCATGGCCTGCCATTCGGACCCCCGGTAATCGCGGACATGGGATTCGTCGCGCAATATTTCGAGCGTCTGCAGGACGGTGTCCATGAGCGGGGTTTCCGGCGCCAGCACGTCGATGACCACGAAAGTGCCGCCGGACTTCAATACGCGCGCGACTTCGCGCAGCGCTCGAGGCACGTCGAGCCAGTGGTGCGCGGAGTAGCGCGTGACGACCATGTCGAAACCGGCGGCGGCGAAAGGCAAATGCTCCGCAGGGCCGGCGCAAGTTTCGATCTGCGCGTGCCCGCGCACCTTGGCCTCCGTCGCGACGACCTGCAGCATCTGTGGGGCGAGGTCGTAGGCGACGACCTCGCGGATGCCGGCGCGAGCCAGGGCAAAACTGGCGTGGCCTGCGCCGCAGCCGAGATCGAGTGCGCGCAGCATCCCGGGTGTCTCCGCCAAGCGGGTCAGGCGGGCCAGATCTGCGCCCGACGCATGTACCGAACTGGTGAGGTAGGCGGCCGCCGTTGAACCGAATTGTCTGGCCGCCAAGTCGTGCTGTTCCATGGGACACCGTCGTCGATGAGAAATCGGTAGATCCATCGTAACCGCGCCGGGTCGCGGCTATACTGAGATATTCTCAGCAATAGCCGGTGCGCGGATACTCGATGAAGGCTTCTCCCTCACCCTTGCGGGCAGTGCAGGCGTTCGGCGCGATCGCCCGCGCCGGGTCCGTGGTCGGCGCCGCTGCGGAGCTCGCGGTCAGCCCTTCGGCGCTGTCGCATCTCACGCGTCAACTGGAGCGTCGGCTCGGCGTGCCGTTGCTCGCGCGCGCCGGCCGCGGCCTCAAACTCACGGCAGAGGGCGAGCAACTCGCCGCGGCGGTGGTGCCGGCGCTGGCCAGCATTGCGGATGCGTTGCGCGGCTTCGCGCGGCGGGGAACCGAGCTGCGGATCAGCACGCTCTCGACGTTTGCGATGCGCTGGCTCATTCCGCGGCTCAGCCGCTTTCAAGCGCAGCACCCGGACATCGAAATCTTCGTCTCGACCTCCACGCGCGCAGTCGATTTATCTCAGGAGACATTCGACTGTGCCATTCGTTTCGGGCGTGGCGAATGGCCGGGTATTGCCTGCGATGCCCTGTATCGGGAAGAACTCGTTCCCGCGTGCAATCCGCAATGGCTCAAAACCAGCGGCGTGCGCAAGATCCAAGACCTGAGGCGCGCAAAGCTGCTGCACGCGCGCGCGCGGCGTCAGGATTGGAATCGGTGGCTCGACGCGCGCGGCGTCTCCGGCATCGACACGAACGTGGGCCCGGTCTTCGAGACCCGGGATCTGGCGATTCAGGCGGCGATTGCCCAGATGGGTATCGCCATCGTCGACCCGCGGTTCATCGAGGCGGAGCTGGCCGCCGGGCAATTGACGCTCCCTTTCGGACAGCCGCTGGCGCTTCAGACCGGCTATTGGCTGGTGTGGCGCCCGGGCCGTGAGGGCGGTCGACCTTTAGCGGCGTTTCGGCGCTGGCTGGTGGGCGAGGTCCGCCCGTAAGAACTTCTGCGCGTCTCCGTTCCGTAAACCTGGGCGAGGCTCCGTAAACCTACGCGAGTCTTCCGTGGGTCGGTCGACCTCAGGTAAGCCGCAGGTCGACTAAGGCAGAGTTTTCTGAACGTCGGCGGCGATCTCGTAGGAGCGCAGACGCGCGGCATGCTCGAAAATCTGCGACGTCAGCATGAGTTCATCCGGCTTCGTACGCTCGATGAAAGCGGCCAGCGATTTGCGAACCGTGTCGGGCGAGCCGATGGCCGAGGATGCCAGCACGTCGGCGAGCATGGCCGTGGCGGCGGGCGGAAGCTGCTTCTCATACCCGTCCATGGGCGGCGGCAGCTGTGTCGGCCGGCCGCTGCGCAAATTGACGAAGGCCTGTTTCATCGAGGTTGCCAGGAACTGCGCCTGCGCATCGGTGTCGGCGGCAAAAATGTTGAAGCCGAGCATTACGTACGGACGATCGAGCTGGGCGGACGGCCGAAAACGGCTGCGATAGATCTCGATGGCCTGCATCATCATGGCGGGCGCGAAATGGGACGCGAAGGCAAACGGCAGGCCCAATGCCGCCGCCACTTGCGCGCCGAACAGGCTCGAACCCAGGATCCACAACGGCACCTTCAGTCCGACGCCGGGAACGGCCATGACGCGCTGCTCACCGTCGGCGGGCGCGAAGTACCGGAGCAGCTCCATCACGTCCTGGGGAAATTCCTCCGGGTCTGACGCAAGGTTGCGGCGCAGAGCTCGGGCCGTCGCCTGGTCGGAGCCGGGCGCCCGCCCCAGCCCCAGATCGATGCGACCGGGGAACAGTGATTCCAGCGTGCCGAACTGCTCGGCAATGACGAGGGGCGAATGGTTGGGCAGCATGATGCCGCCGGCGCCGACTCGGATGGTGGAGGTGCCGGAGGCGACATGACAGATGACCACCGAGGTGGCGGCGCTGGCGATCCCGGGCATGCTGTGATGTTCGGCCAGCCAGTAGCGGCGGTAACCCCAGCGCTCTGCGTGCTGGGCCAGATCCAGGCTGTTATGCAACGAGCGACCTGCATCGCCCCCCATGGTGATCGGCGAGAGGTCGAGAACGGAGAAAGGGATCATAGGCTTAACCTGGCTTCTTTGGCTCTATTGTTGGGAGCCATTGCCCTTTCTCAAGTCACCGATGAGGCGCAAAGTGAGCGTGAAAATGCTGATTGATCTATCTTATGATATGTATTAAGACATATTGTAAGATATATATATCTTAAGATAGTGTCGAGAGAGATCGATATGAGGGCAGGCAGGAGTGATTTAGGTCCCAGTTGACATTGACACTAGCCGACTCGCGCTCCAAAATACGCGGCTCATTTTGAGGAGGGGTACCCAAGCGGCCAACGGGGGCAGACTGTAAATCTGCTGGCTTATGCCTTCGTAGGTTCGAATCCTACCCCCTCCACCAGTTGGGTGAGGGTAAGGTGCCCTGTGGGTCCGAGATGGTGCCATTGGCGTGGTTTGCTGAGCGGGTGTAGTTCAATGGTAGAACGTCAGCCTTCCAAGCTGATCACGTGGGTTCGATTCCCATCACCCGCTCCATGTGGATGCGGCCCACGTAGCTCAGTTGGTAGAGCACGTCCTTGGTAAGGACGAGGTCAACGGTTCGATCCCGTTCGTGGGCTCCAGTTTTTATTATTGCTTGTTAAAATTTCTGAGGGGTACTTGCCGTGTCGAAGGGGAAGTTTGAGCGAAACAAGCCGCACGTGAACGTGGGGACGATTGGACATGTCGATCATGGCAAGACGACCTTGACGGCGGCGCTGACGAAGGTGATGGCGGAGAAGTTTGGGGGTGAGTACAAGGCTTACGACCAGATTGACAAGGCACCGGAGGAGCGTGCGCGCGGGATCACGATAGCGACGGCGCACGTGGAGTACCAGAGCGAGGCGCGGCACTACGCGCACGTGGACTGTCCCGGGCATGCGGACTACGTGAAGAACATGATCACGGGAGCGGCGCAGATGGACGGGGCGATATTGGTGTGTTCGGCGGCGGACGGTCCGATGCCGCAGACGCGGGAGCACATTTTGCTGGCGCGGCAGGTGGGGGTGCCGTACATCGTGGTGTTTTTGAACAAGGCGGACATGGTGGATGACGCGGAGCTTTTGGAGCTGGTGGAGCTCGAAGTGCGCGATTTGCTGACGCTGTACAAGTTTCCGGGGGATGAGACGCCGATCGTGACGGGCTCGGCGCTGAAGGCGCTGGAGGGGGACACCTCGGAGATTGGGGTGCCTGCGGTGCTGAAGCTGGTGAAGGCGCTGGATGATTACATTCCGGTGCCGAAGCGGGCGGTGGAGGGGGCGTTTTTGATGCCGGTGGAGGACGTATTCTCGATCGCGGGACGCGGCACGGTGGTGACGGGGCGCATTGAGCGTGGGATCGTGAAGATCAACGACGAAGTGGAGATTGTGGGGATTCGGCCGACGACGAAGACGACGTGCACGGGCGTGGAGATGTTCCGCAAGCTGCTGGACGAGGGTCAGGCGGGGGACAACGTGGGGGTGCTGCTGCGCGGCACGAAGCGTGAGGAAGTGGAGCGCGGGCAGGTGTTGTGCAAACCGGGCAGCATCACGCCGCACACGAAGTTTGAGGCGGAGGTGTACGTGCTGAGCAAGGAGGAGGGGGGCCGTCACACGCCGTTCTTCAAGGGGTATCGGCCGCAGTTTTATTTTCGGACCACGGACGTGACGGGGGCGGTGGAGTTGCCGGAGGGCGTGGAGATGGTGATGCCCGGGGACAACATCAAGATCGTGGTGGAGCTGATTGCGCCGATCGCGATGGAGCAGGGACTGCGCTTTGCGATCCGCGAGGGCGGCAAGACCGTGGGCGCCGGGGTCGTCGCCAAGGTGATCGCGTGAGCCGTGCGACCAAGACCGTGGGCGCCGGTGTCGTCGCCAAGGTGATCGCGTAGGTTTGGTCTTAAGCCCGCGCAAGCGGGCCTAACGGACGGGGCGCTCGGGCCCCGTTAATGTGTGCGTAGCACTAGATTAGGGCAGTAGCTCAATTGGCAGAGCGGCGGTCTCCAAAACCGCAGGTTGGGGGTTCGATTCCCTCCTGCCCTGCCACTTGCGGCAGGTCTGTAGGTACTGGCATGAGGTTTGGTCTAACGCTCGCGTAGCGAGCAACTAAAGGTCGGGGCCGCTGCGGCCCCGTTGAAAGGTTGCGCGCAGCGCGTAGAAAGTAAATATGGCAGAAGTGCAAACATCTCCGGGCGCGTCGGCGAAAGACACCGCGCTCATGACGCTGTCGATCCTCGTGCTACTCGTCGGGATTGGCGCGTTTTACTGGTACGACGAGCAGGCGCTGCCGCTGCGGGTCGGCATGGTCGTGGTGGGTCTGCTGGCGGCCGCGGGCCTCGCCTGGCTCAGCTGGTACGGCCGCGAATTTTGGCAATTTGCCCTGGCGTCGCGTATCGAGTTGCGCAAGGTCGTCTGGCCGTCGCGCGACGAGACCGTCAAGACCACCTATGTCGTGTTCATTTTTGCCATTGTGATGGGCTTGTTTTTTTGGGGACTCGACTGGGTCCTCACCTGGCTGACACGGTTGTTGACCGGTCAGTCTGCCTGACGAATTCGGAGCGCTTATGTCCCTGCGATGGTATGTGGTTCACGCCTATTCGAACTTCGAGCACAAGGTGTCGGAGTCGCTCAAGGAGCGCGTCAAGCGCGCCGGCCTCGAGGCCAAGTTCGGCGAAATCTTGGTGCCGACCGAAGAAGTAGTCGAAATGCGCGACGGTCAGAAGCGCAAGTCCGACCGCAAATTCTTCCCCGGCTATGTGCTCGTACAGATGGAGATGGACGAGGATACCTGGCACTTGGTCAAGGAAGTGCCCAAGGTGCTGGGCTTCATCGGCGGCACCAGCGACAAGCCGGCGGCCATTACCGACAAGGAAGCCATGTCGATCCTGCGCCGCGTGGAAGAGGGCGTGGACAAACCGAAGCCGAAGGTGCTGTTCGAGCCCGGCGAGGTGGTGCGGGTGACCGACGGCCCGTTCAACGATTTCAACGGCGTGGTCGAGTCGGTGAATTACGAGAAAAACCGGCTGCAGGTGGCGGTGCAGATCCTGGGGCGCTCGACGCCCGTGGAATTGGACTTCTCGCAAGTCGAGAAAGGTTGATTTTCAATTTATCGGACGGGGCCGCCGCGGCCCCGTAAGAGTTGCGCGTAAGCGCATTGATAAGGGAGCGATGGCACGAGCCGCGTTCCGTTCTGTAATCACGGGGAGCTTCCGAAAGCGGGAGCGTTTGTACCCACAGGAGAGCGAGCAATGGCAAAGAAGGTCACTGGCTACATCAAGCTGCAGATCCCTGCAGGCCAAGCCAACCCGAGTCCGCCGGTGGGCCCCGCATTGGGCCAGCAGGGCGTGAACATCATGGAATTCTGCAAAGCGTTCAATGCACAGACGCAGGCCTTGGAAAAAGGATTACCGACCCCAGTTGTGATAACGGTGTATAGCGACCGCAGCTTCACCTTCATCATGAAGACGCCGCCGGCGTCGGTGTTGATCGCCAAGGCCCTGGGCCTGGCGAAGGGTAGCGCGACTCCGAACACCGCCAAGGTGGGAAAGATCTCGCGCAAGCAGCTCGAAGACATCGCCAAGATGAAAATGCCTGACCTCACGGCCAGTGATTTGGATGCCGCCGTGCGCACGATCGCCGGCAGCGCCCGCAGTATGGGCGTCGACGTGGAGGTAGCGTGACATGCCAGCCGTAGCGAAACGAACCAAGAATTGGAAAGAGAAGCTGCCCCCGGGCAAGTCCTACGCCATCGACGAGGCTTTGAAGCTGGTAAAGGAATTTGCCACGGCCAAGTTCAATGAGTCGGTGGACGTGTCGGTCAACTTGGGCGTCGACGCCACCAAGTCGGACCAGCAGGTTCGCGGCTCCACCGTGATGCCGAACGGGACCGGCAAGACCGTGCGCGTGGCCGTGTTCACCCAGGGCAAGAACGCCGACGCCGCGAAGGCCGCCGGCGCCGACATCGTCGGCTTCGAGGATTTGGCCGAGAAGGTCAAAGCCGGCCAGATCGATTTCGACGTGGTGATCGCGAGTCCGGATGCCATGCGCATCGTGGGCCAGTTGGGCCAGATCTTGGGTCCGCGCGGCCTGATGCCGAACCCGAAGGTGGGGACGGTGACCCCGAACGTGGCCGAGGCCGTGAAGAACGCGAAGTCCGGCCAGGTGCGGTATCGCACCGACAAGGCGGGCATCGTGCACGCGCAGATCGGACGCGCGAACTTCGAGCCGACGGCGCTCAAGGAGAACCTCCTGGCGCTGGTGGCCGATCTGCAGAAGATCAAGCCCGCGACGTCGAAGGGCATCTATCTGAAGAAGCTGACCCTGTCCTCGACCATGGGGCCGGGTGTCACGGTCGACCAGTCGAGCCTGGGCCTGTAATTGGCCCCGAACCTGTACTGGGTCGGTTATTTAATCTAAAGGACGGGGTCGCGTCGACCCCGTAGCAGTTGCGCGAAGCGCATGGGAATTCGGGGGCGCTCGGGCCCCGTAGCAGTTGCGCGCAAGCGCATGGGAACGGGGGATTGCGTAGCGCCGCAAGGCGCCGCGCAACCACCGTCGAAGACCGTAGGCGGGCCGATTCTCCCCGGGAGAAAGGGCTCTTAAAGACAGCCTGCGCAGATGGTGGGACCCGAATCAGGAAACTGGTGAAGGTCGCACCACGAGTACGAGGGTACTCAAGGGTGGGTGGGGCGACTTCGCCCTGCCTGGTGTGTGACGCTTCTGACCGGGAATACCTCAATGGCACTCAAGTTAGAAGAGAAGAAAGTCGTGGTGGCGGAAGTCAACGCGGTGGCGGCGAAAGCCCTCTCCGTCGTCGGCGCAGAGAACCGTGGCTTGACCGTAACGCAGATGACCGATCTGCGCGCCAAGGCGCGCAAGGAAGGAGTGTATCTGCGCGTGGTCAAGAACACGCTCGCGCGCAAGGCCGTTGCCGGCACTGCTTTCGAGTGCATTTCTCCGGCGCTGAAAGGACCCATTGTCCTCGCATTTTCCAACGACGACCCAGGCGCGGCCGCGCGCATCGTCAAGGATTTTTCGAAGGGCAACGACAAACTGGTGACGATGCTCGTGTCCTTGGGTGGGCAATTGCTCAAACCCGATGCACTCGAGCGCGTGGCTTCACTGCCCACGCGCGCGCAAGCGATATCGTTGCTGCTGGGTGTACTCCAGGCGCCGATTTCAAAGTTCGTTGGTACGTTGGCTGCCCCCAACTCGAAGTTGGTGAGGACGCTCGCTGCTGTTCTTGAAGCCAAGAAGAGCACGGAAGCGCCGGCGGCAACTGCTTAAACCTGATTCGGGTCGCGGGACCCTTAATGTTATTTGGAGACGATAATGGCTGTAAGTAAAGACGAGATCCTCGACGCGATTTCCAAGATGTCCGTCATGGAAGTGGTGGAGCTGATTTCCGACATGGAGAAGAAGTTCAACGTCACGGCTGCCGCTCCCGTAGCCGCCGCCGCGGCGGGCGGTGCTGCGGCTGCTGCGCCTGCAGCGGAGGCTCAGACCGAATTCACCGTGACGATGACCGAGTTCGGCGCCAACAAAGTGGGCGTCATCAAGGTCATCCGCGAAATCACGGGATTGGGCTTGAAGGAAGCGAAGGACCTGGTCGAAGGGTCGCCGTCCACCGTCAAGGAAGGCATTCCGAAGGCGGATGCCGAGACGATCAAGACGAAGCTCGAGGCCGCCGGCGCGAAGGCTGTCATCAAGTAGTGACCGCTGTCGATACGCGCAGGTCGATGGTTGCCGCTCACGCGGCGGCAGCCATCGTTTGCGCCTGTGATTTTGATTCGTTTTCTTCGCGAGCGCAGCGAGCACATATCGGGCGGGGCCGCTTCGACTCCGTTGAATGTGGCGCGCAGCGCCTGGAAAGTACCCTGTTAATTTCGGCGCACTAGCGCCTGGGAAGGCACCGCACATGGCTTATTCTTTCACCGAAAAGAAGCGCATTCGTAAGAACTTTGGCAAGCGTCCGAGCATCCTCGGCACGCCGTATCTGCTGGCGATCCAATTGGATTCGTACCGCCGATTCTTGCAGGCCGATACCGCGGAATCCAAGCGCGACGAAATCGGCCTGCACGCCGCTTTCGACAGCGTATTTCCGATTTCCAGCTACTCCGGCAATGCAACGCTCGAGTACGTGAGCTACCGCTTGGGCGAGCCCGTGTTCGATGTCAAAGAATGCCAGCTCCGCGGCCTGACCTATGCCGCGCCGCTGCGCGTCAAGGTACGTCTCGTCGTACTCGACAAGGAAGCGAGCGGCGCCAAGAAGCCCGTCAAAGACGTGCGCGAACAAGAAGTGTACCTGGGCGAACTGCCGCTCATGACCGACAACGGCACCTTCATCATCAACGGTACCGAGCGGGTGATCGTTTCGCAGTTGCATCGCAGCCCGGGCGTGTTCTTCGATCACGACCGCGGCAAGACCCATTCGTCCGGCAAATTGCTGTTCTCCGCCCGAATCATTCCTTATCGCGGTTCGTGGCTGGATTTCGAGTTCGACCCGAAGGATTGCGTATTCGCGCGCATCGACCGCCGCCGCAAGCTGCCGGTGACCATCATTCTGCGCGCCCTCGGCTACACCGAGGAGCAGGTGCTCGACATCTTCTTCGAGAAGAACACGTTCTATCTCACGAAGAAGGAAATCGAATTCGAAGTCATTCCGCAGCGTCTGCGCGGCGAGACGGCGGCGTTCGAGATTCGCGTCGGCAAGAAAGTGGTGGTCGAAGAAGGCCGCCGCATCACGGCGCGCCACGTGAAGGAGCTCGAGGAGGCCCAGATCAAGCGCCTGCCGGTTCCCACCGAATACATGCAGGGCAAGGTCCTGGCGCACGACATCGTCAACACCGAGACCGGCGAGATCCTGGCGAAGGCCAACGAGATCCTGACCGTGCCGACGGTGGGCAAGCTCATCGAGAACGGCATCACGGAAATCCGCACGCTGTACGTCAACGATCTGGATCGCGGTCCGTACATCTCCGACACGCTGCGCATCGATCCGACCAAGACGCGCCTCGAGGCGCTGGTCGAAATCTACCGCATGATGCGTCCGGGCGAGCCGCCGACCAAGGATGCCGCCGAGAATCTGTTCCAGAATCTGTTCTTCAACGGCGAACGCTACGACTTGTCGCCCGTCGGCCGCATGAAATTCAATCGCCGCGTGGGCCGCGAAGAAATCACCGGCTCGGGCGTGCTCAGCAAGGAAGACATCATCGAGGTCATGAAGACCCTGATCGACATCCGCAACGGCAACGGCCACGTGGACGACATCGACCATTTGGGCAACCGCCGCGTCCGCAGCGTCGGCGAAATGGCGGAGAACGCCTTCCGCATCGGCCTGGTCCGGGTCGAGCGCGCGGTGAAGGAGCGCCTGACCATCGCCGAGAGCGAGCCGATCATGCCGCAGGAGATGATCAACGCGAAGCCGGTGGCGGCCGCGGTGAAGGAGTTCTTCGGTTCGTCGCAGCTGTCGCAGTTCATGGACCAGAACAACCCGCTGTCGGAAGTCACGCACAAGCGCCGCGTTTCCGCATTGGGCCCGGGCGGCCTGACGCGAGAGCGGGCGGGTTTCGAAGTACGCGACGTGCATCCGACGCACTACGGCCGGGTCTGCCCGATCGAGACGCCGGAGGGCCCCAACATCGGCCTCATCAATTCATTGGCCGTGTACGCACGCACCAACGACTATGGCTTCCTGGAGACGCCGTATCGGCGCGTATCGAACGGCAAGGTGACCGATCAGATCGATTACCTGTCGGCCATCGAAGAAGGCCAGTATGTGATCGCGCAGGCGAACGCCGCCCTCAACGAGAAGGGCGAATTCACCGACGATCTCATTTCCTGCCGTACGCAAAACGAATTCGAATTGTCCGCTCCGGACAAGATCGACTTCATGGACGTGTCGCCCAAGCAGATCGTGTCGGTGGCGGCATCGCTGATTCCGTTCCTGGAACACGACGACGCGAACCGCGCGCTCATGGGCTCGAACATGCAGCGCCAGGCGGTGCCGACCTTGCGGGCCGATACGCCGCTGGTGGGCACGGGCATGGAGCGTGCGGTGGCCATCGATTCCGGCGTAACCGTGGTGGCGCGGCGCGGCGGCAGCGTGGACTCCGTCGATGCCTCGCGCATCGTGGTGCGGGTGAACGACGATGAAACGACGGCCGGCGAGCCGGGCGTGGACATCTACTCGCTCACCAAGTACACGCGCTCGAACCAGAACACCTGCATCAACCAGCGTCCGCTGGTGAAGTCGGGCGACGCGATCAGGCGCGGCGACGTGCTGGCCGACGGCCCGTCGACGGACTTAGGCGAGCTCGCGCTCGGCCAGAATCTGCTGGTGGCCTTCATGCCGTGGAACGGCTACAACTTCGAGGATTCCATCCTCATCTCCGAGCGTGTCGTCGAGGAAGATCGCTTCACGACCATCCACATCGAAGAGCTCACTTGCGTCGCGCGCGACACCAAGCTGGGGCCCGAGGAAATCACGGCCGACATCCCGAACGTGGGCGATTCGGCCCTGGCGAAGCTCGATGAGGCGGGTATCGCGTTCATCGGCGCCGAAGTGCGCGCCGGCGACATCCTGGTGGGCAAGGTCACGCCGAAGGGCGAGACGCAATTGACCCCGGAAGAGAAGCTGCTGCGGGCCATCTTCGGCGAGAAGGCGTCGGACGTGAAGGACACCTCGCTGCGCGTGCCCCCGGGCATGGACGGCACGGTGATCGACGTCCGTGTGTTCACTCGCGACGGGGTCGAGAAGGACTCGCGCGCCCTTGCCATCGAAAAATCGGAACTGGAGCGGGTTCGCAAGGATCTGGCGGATCAGCAGCGCATCCTGGAAGACGATTTGTTCCAGCGCGTACGCGGCATGATCGACGGCAAGATCGGCGAGGCGGGACCGAAGAAACTGAAATCTGGTTCTACCATCGACGAGGCGTATCTGTCCGACCTGCCGCGCGAGCAGTGGTTCGAGATCCGCTTCAAGGACGAGGAGACCAACACGCAGCTGGAAACCGTTTCCGAGCGGTTGAAGGCGCAGCGCAAGACCTTCGAGAAGCGTTTCGACGAGAAGAAGGCCAAGATCACGGCCGGCGACGATCTGGCGCCGGGCGTGCTCAAGATGGTCAAGGTGTACCTGGCCGTGAAGCGCCGCGTGCAGCCGGGCGACAAGATGGCGGGCCGTCACGGCAACAAGGGCGTGATTTCGTCCATCGTTCCGGTCGAGGACATGCCGTACATGGCGGATGGAACTCCGGTCGACATCGTGCTGAATCCGCTGGGCGTACCGTCGCGTATGAACATCGGCCAAATCCTGGAGACGCATCTGGGTTGGGCCGCCAAGGGCTTGGGCGCGAAGATCGGCAAGATGCTGGAAGCGCAGCATGCGATCGTCGAGCTGCGCAAGTTCCTGGGACAGATCTACAACGAAACCGGCGGCCAGAAGGAAGACATCAAGGGCATGTCCGATGCCGAAGTCATCGAATTGGCCAGCAACCTGAAGAAGGGCGTGCCCATGGCAACGCCGGTGTTCGACGGCGCCAGCGAAGAGGAGATCAAGAATCTTCTCACGCTCGCGGATCTGCCGACATCGGGCCAGACCACCTTGCACGACGGCCGTACGGGCGAACGATTCGACCGGCCGGTGACCGTGGGCTACATGTACATGTTGAAGTTGAACCACCTGGTCGACGACAAGATGCACGCCCGCTCCACCGGACCGTACAGCTTGGTCACGCAGCAGCCGCTGGGCGGCAAGGCGCAGTTCGGCGGTCAACGCTTCGGTGAGATGGAAGTGTGGGCGCTCGAGGCGTATGGCGCCGCGTACACCTTGCAGGAAATGCTCACCGTGAAGTCCGACGACGTCAACGGACGTACTCAGATGTACAAGGCGATCGTCGACGGCAACCATGAAATGAAAGCCGGCATGCCGGAGTCGTTCAATGTCTTGGTCAAGGAGATCCGGTCCCTGGCCATCAACATCGAACTCGAGAGCGAGGCCTGATCCTATGAAAGATTTACTCAAGTTGTTCAAGCAGCAAGTCCCGGTCGAGAATTTCGATTCGATCAAGATCGGGCTGGCGTCCCCGGACATGATCCGGTCCTGGTCCTACGGCGAGGTGAAGAAGCCGGAGACCATCAACTACCGCACGTTCAAGCCGGAACGCGACGGTTTGTTCTGCGCGAAGATCTTCGGACCCGTGAAGGATTACGAGTGCCTGTGCGGCAAGTACAAGCGCCTGAAGCATCGCGGCGTGGTGTGCGAGAAGTGCGGCGTCGAGGTGACCCAGTCCAAGGTACGGCGCGAGCGCATGGGCCACATCGAGCTGGCGAGCCCCACGGCCCACATCTGGTTCTTGAAGTCGTTGCCGTCGCGCATCGGGTTGATGCTCGACATGACCTTGCGCGAAATCGAGCGCGTGCTGTATTTCGAGGCCTTCGTGGTCGTCGATCCGGGCATGACCTCGCTGCAGCGCGGCCAGCTGCTGACCGACGAGATGTATCTCGAGTCCATCGAGGAGCACGGCGACGAGTTCGATGCGCGCATGGGCGCCGAAGCGGTGCATGAGCTCTTGAAGTCCATGGATCTGCCGTCCGAGATCGTGAAGGTTCGCGAGGACATGGCGAACACGAACTCCGAAACGAAGATCAAGCGGCTGTCGAAGCGCCTGAAGCTGATCGAGGCGTTCATGGAGTCGGGCAACAAGCCGGAATGGATGGTCCTCACCGTCCTGCCGGTGTTGCCGCCCGACCTGCGTCCGCTGGTGCCGCTCGATGGCGGCCGCTTCGCGACCTCCGATTTGAACGATCTGTACCGCCGCGTCATCAACCGCAACAACCGTCTGCGCCGGCTGCTCGAGCTGAATGCGCCGGACATCATCGTGCGCAACGAGAAGCGCATGTTGCAGGAGGCGGTGGACGCGCTGCTGGACAACGGCCGCCGCGGGCGGGCCATCACCGGGACCAACAAGCGGCCGCTGAAGTCGCTGGCCGACATGATCAAGGGCAAGCAGGGCCGGTTCCGTCAGAACTTGCTCGGCAAGCGGGTCGACTACTCGGGCCGTTCGGTCATCGTCGTGGGTCCCACGCTGCGTCTGCACCAGTGCGGATTGCCGAAGAAAATGGCGTTGGAGCTGTTCAAACCGTTCATCTTCTCGAAGCTGCAGCTGCGCGGCGAAGCCTCGACCATCAAGGCGGCCAAGCGCCTGGTGGAGCGTGAGGGACCGGAAGTCTGGGATATCCTCGAAGAGGTGATCCGCGAACATCCGGTGCTCCTGAACCGTGCGCCGACCCTGCACCGTCTCGGCATTCAGGCCTTCGAGCCGGTATTGATCGAGGGCAAGGCCATCCAGCTGCATCCGCTGGTGTGCACGGCATTCAACGCCGATTTCGACGGCGACCAAATGGCCGTCCACGTGCCGCTCTCCATCGAGGCGCAGCTCGAGGCGCGGGCGTTGATGATGTCGTCCAACAACATTCTGTCGCCCGCCAACGGCGAACCCATCATCGTGCCGTCGCAGGACGTGGTGCTCGGGTTGTACTACATGACCCGGGAAAAGGTCGGTGCCAAGGGCGAGGGGATGGCATTCAGCGACGTGGCCGAAGTCCATCGCGCCTATGAGAGCCGCAACATCGATCTGCAAGCCAGGGTCAAGGTGCGTCTGTCCGAATGGACGCGCGCCGAGAAAGGCGCGCAGTTGGTGCAGAAGGTGCGGGTGGTCAGCACCACCGCCGGCCGGGCGCTGTTGTCGGAGATTCTGCCCCGCGGGCTGTCCTTCGATGCCATCAACCAGGACATGACGAAGAAGATCATCTCCGCGACCATCAATCTGTGCTATCGCACGGTGGGGCTCAAGGAAACGGTCGTTTTCGCCGACCAGCTGATGTACACCGGCTTCCAGTACGCGACCCGTTCCGGCGTGTCGATCGGCGCGGACGACATGGTCGTGCCGCAATCGAAGATCAAGATCCTCGCGACGGCCGAGAAGGAAGTAAAGGAGATCCAGGAGCAGTACTCCTCCGGTTTGGTGACCAACGGCGAGCGCTACAACAAGGTGGTCGACATCTGGTCGCGTACCAACGACCAGGTGGCCAAGGCCATGATGGAGAAGTTGGGCACCGACGAGGTCACCGACTCCAAGGGCAACAAAGTCCGTCAGAAGTCCTTCAATTCGATTTTCATGATGGCCGACTCGGGCGCTCGCGGTTCCGCCGCGCAGATTCGTCAGCTGGCCGGCATGCGCGGACTCATGGCGAAGCCCGACGGTTCCATCATCGAAACGCCGATCACGGCGAATTTCCGTGAAGGCTTGAACGTACTGCAGTACTTCATCTCGACGCACGGCGCGCGTAAAGGCTTGGCCGACACCGCATTGAAGACGGCGAACTCCGGGTACCTGACGCGTCGTCTGGTCGATGTGGCGCAGGATCTGGTGGTCACCGAAATCGATTGCGGCACGGGTTACGGCTTGTCCATCACGCCCATCGTCGAGGGCGGCGACGTGGTCGAAGGCCTGGGCGAGCGGGTTCTGGGCCGCGTGGTCTCGGAAGATGTCGTCATGGCCTCCACCGGCGAAGTATTGGTCAAGGCAGGTGTCTTGATCGATGAAAAGCTGGTCAAGCTCTTGGAAAAGATGGGTGTGGATCAGGTCATGGTGCGTTCGCCCATCACCTGCGAAACCCGCTACGGCGTTTGTGCGCAGTGCTACGGCCGCGATCTGGGCCGCGGTCATCGCATCAACATCGGCGAAGCGGTGGGCGTCATCGCGGCGCAGTCGATCGGCGAGCCGGGAACCCAGCTCACCATGCGCACCTTCCACGTCGGCGGCGCGGCCTCGCGAGCGGCGGCGGCCAACGGCGTCGAAGTCAAGAGCAAGGGCACCATTCGCCTGCACAACATCAAGACGGTGCGCCACGAGAAGGGTCATCTGGTCGCGGTCTCCCGCTCCGGTGAACTGGGCGTGGTTGATGAGTTCGGCCGCGAGCGCGAGCGTTACAAGATCCCCTACGGCGCCACCATCACCGTGAACGATGCGGATGTGGTCAGCGCAGGGCAGTCGGTCGCGAACTGGGATCCGCATACTCACCCCGTGGTCACCGAAGTGGCCGGTATGATCAAGTTCTCCGATTTCGTCGACGGCATCACCGTCACGACTCAGGTGGACGACGTCACCGGTTTGTCGAGCACGGTCGTGCTGGATCCGAAGCAGCGCGGTTCGGGCGGCAAGGACCTGCGTCCGGTGGTGCGCCTGACCAATGCCAAGGGCAAGGAAGTCACCTTCGCCAATACGGACATTCCGGCGGTCTACGCCTTGCCGGCGGGCGCCATCGTCAGCCTGGAAGACGGTTCCAAGGTGTCGGTGGGCGACGTCATCGCGCGTATCCCGCAGGAGTCCTCCAAGACCCGCGACATCACGGGCGGTCTGCCGCGCGTGGCCGACTTGTTCGAGGCGCGCAAGCCGAAGGATTCCGCGATTCTGGCGGAGCGCAGCGGTACGGTGAGCTTCGGCAAGGAGACCAAGGGCAAGCGCCGCTTGATCATCACCAACGAGGCCAGCGACAAGTACGAGGAGCTGATTCCCAAGTGGCGTCATCTCAACGTGTTCGAAGGCGAACAGGTGGACAAGGGCGAAGTCATTGCCGATGGCGAGCCCAACCCGCACGATATCTTGCGGCTCCGAGGCGTCGAGGCACTGGCCAACTACCTGGTTCGCGAGATTCAGGACGTGTATCGGCTGCAGGGCGTGAAGATCAACGACAAGCACATCGAAGTCATCGTGCGGCAGATGTTACGGAAAATCGAGGTGTTGGACGCCGGCGATTCGGCGCTGCTGCGGGGCGAACAGATGGATAGGGGGCGGCTCTTGGACGTCATTGCCAAGCAGAAGGCCGAGGGCAAGCACCAGTCGACGTGGGAACCCATGTTGCTGGGCATTACCAAGGCGTCTTTGGCCACCGAATCGTTCATTTCGGCGGCTTCGTTCCAGGAAACAACCCGCGTCCTCACCGAGGCGGCGGTTCGGGGCCTGAAGGACGATCTGCGCGGGTTAAAAGAGAACGTTATTGTTGGCCGACTCATTCCCGCGGGCACCGGGTTCGCGTATCATGCGCGTCGCCGACGTGCTTTTGATGACAGCCGACGCCGCAGTTTCATGGATGTCAGTGGCGGTATGGGTGACTCAGACGACACTGTACCGGCGGGGGATACTGAAGCTGCCGAATAATAAAATAAGAAGCATCTAAAGATATGGCCTCGGACTCGCAAGGGTTCGAGGCCTTTTTTATGGTTGCCTTTTTCAATTTGTAAGGGCGTGAAATCGATCACGCCTTTGTCCGCTGGCACGTTTATTGTTGGGGGCCCGTGTCCAGCCAGGTCGCTCCCATGCTATTGCTTACCGCCATCCTGCGAGTTTGGGCGCCCGGCGAGATCGAGCCCAACGACCTGCTCGCCGAGGCCCGCCTGAGGATAGGCCACCTGGGATTGACGATCATCGCCCTGGTCTTCGTTCTGATGACGTTCTGGCGGCAGTAGCCGCGCCCCCCTGGGGACCCTCAAGCGCCCTTAAACAGGTTGCGCCCGCTCGTGGTCTTGTCAGACTACGGGTACCGATACCCCCGCATCACTGAATCAGGAGCTGTAGAAGACCATGACACCATCCAATCGCCTCGCGGGCATCGATCCCTTGGAATTGCCCATCGGCGAACCGCCGGCCGAGTCCACCACCGGCACGGTGGACGACCAAGACGATCGAGACGACGAAAGCGCCGATGAAAATGAGATTCCCATCGGCGAAGTCGACGAAACCACGGAAGCCCCCGAAGAGTTCGAGATCGACGATGAGGATGAGCTGGGGCATCCGGAGGACGACGACGCGGACGACATCGACGACGACCTGGACGACGGGGAAGACGAAGACGACGCCTAGCGTCGGATCAAAGTCTGTATGATTTTCGGCGATGCAGATCGTCCGAAAATCGTCGTTCACCGCAAATCCTTGGAAGAACGGCGGCGGCATCACGCACGAGGCCATTCGCGTTCCGGCCCAGGGAAATCCGTTTCGCTGGCGGGTGAGCGTCGCGCAAATCGATTCCGCGGGCCCGTTCTCGGACTTCGCCGGCTATGACCGAAAGATGGTGCTGTTGCGCGGCGGCGGCGTGCGCCTCACGTTCGGCGGGGGTGACCCGGTGGTGCTGCGCAACGTCGGCGATCTGGTGGAATTCGACGGCGCGGTGCCCACCGATTGCGAATTATTGGCGGGTCCGTGCACCGACTTGAATCTCATGGTGTCGAAGACCCTGGCGGGGGTCAGGGTCTGGGTGCAGCGGGTGGATGGGCCCTATCCGCTGAACGCCGCCCACCCGGGCGTCACGCTGGTGTTTGCAATCCAGGGCAGCCTCGTTCTCGAGGGGGCTCGGGCCGGGACGGCGAGCTTGGAGCCGTGGGATCTCGCCCTGATATCCCCGGCAGAGGCGGTCGCAGTCAGGCTCGCGTCCGAACAGGCGCCGCCGCCCTTGGTGTTCTTCGCCACCCTGGACGATAATTCTCCGTAATTCATTCGTAGGATACTGCTATGGCTGCCAAGTTGGATATTCGCCCTGCCGGAGAGAGGGAAGCGCTGCGTCACTCCCTGCGTGAGCATGCGCTGTGGCCGGAGGAGCGGGCCGTCACGCGCCTGCTGCACAGCCTGGAACTCACGGGCGGTGCGCGCCATCGGGCCGTGGCCGTGGCCGTGGCGCTGGTCGAGGGCGCCCGTGCCCGCCGCGACGAGCGGCCGTTTCTGGACGCCTTTCTGCAAGAGTTCGGCCTGTCGAATCAAGAGGGCATCGCTCTCATGTGCATTGCCGAGGCATTGCTCAGGATTCCCGACGATGCGACCGCCGATCGATTGATCGCGGAACAATTGGCGCTGGGCGACTGGTCGGCCCATTCGGGCAAGTCGGAGTCGTTGTTCGTCAACGCCTCGACCTGGGGCCTCATGTTGACGGGCGGCATTCTGGAGCTCGACCCGACGATCAAATCGGATGCGTCGGGATGGATCAAAAAGCTCACGCGTCGCGCCGGCGAACCGTTGGTGCGGCTGGCCGTGCGCCGCGCGATGCGGATCATCGGCGGTGAATTCGTGGTGGGGCGCTCGATCGAAGAGGCGCAGGAACGTAGCGCCCGCGAACCGGAGCTCGGGTTGTGCTCCTTCGATATGCTGGGCGAGGGGGCGAGAACACGGCGTGACGCTGCCGGGTACCTCAAGTCGTACGAGCATGCCATCGACGTGATCGGAGCGGCCGCGCGGGGTCGGGCGGCGCACGAGGTATCGAGCATCTCGATCAAATTATCGGCGTTGGAGCCGCGTTATTCCTTGTTGCAGCATGACCGCGTCATGGCGCGGCTGGTCCCCCGCGTACTCGATCTGGCGCGCCGCGCCGCAGCGCTCGGCGTGCAGCTCACCATCGACGCCGAGGAGGCGGATCGGCTGGATCTTTCGCTGGATGTCATCGAAGCCCTGGCGGCCGATGCGCAAACGCGGCAATGGCCGGGGTTGGGCCTGGCCGTGCAGGCCTACAGCAAACGCGCATTGGACGTGATCGACTGGGTCGCTGCCACGGCTCGTCAGCATGGCCGCCGCATGACCGTACGCCTGGTGAAAGGGGCGTACTGGGATAGCGAGATCAAGCGCGGCCAGGAACGAGGTTTGGAGGGATACCCGGTCTACACGCGAAAACTCACCACGGACGTTTCCTATCTCGCCTGCGTGGGCCGTCTGTTCGCGCACACGGGTGCGATCCTGCCGCAGTTCGCCACGCACAATGCCCATAGTATTGCCTCGGTACTCGAACTCGCTCCGGCCGGCGCCGACTACGAATTTCAGCGGCTGCACGGGATGGGACGGCTGCTCTACGCCGAGGCGGCGAAGCAGATCGAGAACTTTCCGCGGGTTCGCGTCTACGCACCCGTCGGCGAGCACAAGGACTTGCTGGCGTACCTGGTACGCCGCCTATTGGAGAACGGCGCCAACACGTCGTTCGTGAACCGCTTCATGGACGAGCAGGTCGCGGTCGCCGACATCGTGCGCGATCCCATCGCGGAACTCGAACAGCTGGAGACGTATGCACATCCGCGTCTTCCGGTGCCGGACGCATTGTACGCCGACAGGCGCAACTCCCACGGGCTCGATATCGGCGATCCTGCGGTGCTCGATGCGTTGCGCGCAGGTTTGGCGCAGCGCCGTGCTTCCGAGCACTCGGCGCAACCCATCGTCAACGGCACCGCCGCCGCGGGCGCAGCGCATGCGGTGACGAATCCGGCCGACCGCCGCGAACGCGTCGGCAACTCGCGCGACGCGACGCCGGCGGAGATCGCGGCTGCATTCGATGGGGGCGGCAAGGCGCAGCCCGCTTGGAACGCGTTGGGCGGTGCGGCGCGGGCGGCGCATCTGGACCGAGTATCGACGCTGCTCGACGACACGCATCTGGACTTCTACGATCTCTTGGTACGCGAGGCCGGCAAGACCCTGCCCGACGCGATCGCCGAGGTTCGCGAAGCGGTGGACTTCTGCCGCTATTACGCCGTACGCGCGCGCCAGCAGTTCGCGAGCCCGACCCGCCTGGACGGGCCGACGGGCGAATTGAACGAGCTCTCGTTGCATGGCCGCGGCGTGTTCGCCTGCATCAGCCCTTGGAATTTTCCGTTGGCGATCTTCGCCGGCCAGATCACCGCGGCATTGGCGGCGGGCAACAGCGTCGTCGCCAAGCCGGCGGAGCCGACGCCGCTGGTTGCGGCACGCTTCATCCGGCTATTGCACCAAGCGGGGGTGCCGCCCGAGGTCGCACAATTGGTGCCCGCTCCGGGGAAGTCGTTCGGCGATGTGGCGTTCGCGCATCCCGCCCTCTCCGGGGTCGCCATGACCGGATCGACGGCGACCGCTCTGACGATCAACCGGGCGCTTGCCGCACGCAGCGGCGCCATCGTGCCCCTGGTGGCGGAAACCGGCGGCTTGAATGCGATGATCGTCGACTCGACCGCGCTTCCCGAACAAGTGGTCGACGACGTGGTGAGTTCCGCCTTCATGAGCGCGGGCCAGCGTTGTTCGGCGCTGCGCTTGCTGTTCCTGCAGGAAGACATCGCCGACACCATGATCGAGATGCTGGCAGGCGCCATGGAGGAGCTGGTCATCGGCAATCCGGCCGATCTGCGGACCGACGTGGGTCCGGTCATCACGGCCGCGGCCGCCGACGGCCTGATGCGTCATGTCGCGCGAATGCGCGCCGAGGCGCGCATCATCAAGGCGTGCGCGCTCGACGAGTCGCTTAAGCATGGCAGTTTCGTCGCGCCGCACCTCATCGAGTTGAAGAGCGCGGCGCAGTTGACGCGCGAGGAGTTCGGTCCGCTCTTGCACGTCGTGCGCTACCGTGCGAGCGACATCAAATCGGTACTCGAGTCCATTCGGGCCAGCAACTACGGCCTGACGCTGGGAGTGCAAACGCGGCTGGAATCCTTCTGGCGTGAAATATTCACGAGCACTGCGATCGGCAACACCTATGTCAATCGCAACATGATCGGTGCCGTCGTCGGCGTGCAGCCGTTCGGCGGAACCGGCTTGTCCGGGACCGGTCCCAAGGCCGGCGGACCTCACTACTTGTCGCGATTCGCGAGCGAACGCACGCTGACGGTCAACACCACCGCGACCGGAGGCAATGCGGTCCTGTTGAATCAGGGAACCTGAGGCCGTTGCAGGACGCGGGCAAACGCTCGGGTCTGGTGGCTGGCGACGTCAACGGCTTCTTGGGCCTGGCCGTCGACAACATGTCGGTCCTGGCGTTGCTGTCGGCTGTGTTGATCGGCGGCTATGGCATTCCCGCCGACATCGTATTCGGCCGCATGTTCCCGGGCACCGCCATCGGGGTGCTGGTGGGGGATCTCGTCTATACATGGCTGGCGGTTCGGCTGGCGCGCCGCACCGGCCGCTCGGATGTCACCGCCATGCCGTTCGGGCTCGATACGCCGTCGACCATCGGGATGGCGCTGCTGGTGCTGGGTCCGGCCTTCGCCAAATTTCGCGCGGCGGGTTTGGATCCGACCGCCGCCGGGCTCGAGACATGGTATTTGGGAATGGCGGCGACCACCACCATGGGCGTGCTGAAAACGATCTTGGCTTTCGCAGGCCGCACGGTGCGCCGTCTGGTTCCGCAGGCCGGCTTGCTCGGCTCGCTCGCCGGCATCGCGCTGATGCTCATCGGATTCCTGCCGTTGGTCGAGGTATTGCAGTTTCCGATCGTTGGCTTTCTGACCCTGGGTCTGGTGTTGTACGCCTTGGTCGCGCATGGCCGAATCCCCGGCCGTGTTCCGGGCGTTCTGTTTGCCGTGATCGTGGGCACTATCGTGTACTACGCCTTGACTCACCTGGGTCTCGCGGGCATGGCGTCGAAGGCACCGGCGCTGCCGACGCTGCGGCTGGCTTGGCCGCGGTTCGACGCCGGGATTTTCCACGGGTTTGCCGGAATCGCGGATTATCTCCCGCTGATCCTGCCCTTCGCCTTGCTGACCGTCGTGGGCGGAGTCAACAATACGGAGAGTGCGAGTGTGGCCGGAGACGACTACGACGTGCGCGACATCCTGTTGGCGGAGGCGGCTGCGACCTTGCTGGCGGGATTGTGCGGCGGGGTCGCCCAAACCACGCCGTATATCGGGCATCCGGCCTATAAGCAAATGGGCGCGAGAGCGGGGTACACCTTGCTGACGGGCGTATTCATCGGCTTGGGCGGGTTGCTGGGTTATCTGTCGAATCTGATCGAATTGATCCCGATCGTGGTATTGGCGCCGGTGCTGGTGTTCCTGTCGTTGAGCATCACGACGCAAGCGTTTTCCGCAGTGCCGCTGCGGCATGCGCCGGCCGTGGCATTGAGTTTTTTCCCCTCCATCGCCCGCTTGGTGACGCTCGAATTGGGCAACCCGAATTTCGTGCCGGCCGAGCGCTTCGCGAGGTTGCTGACCTTGGCCGATCACGGACTGCCCGTCCTCGCGGTGATCGTCGCATTGGGCAACGGCTTCATCATCACCGCCACTATCTGGGCCGCGTTCGTCGTCGAAATGATCGAGAAGCGTCTGCGCGCGGCGGCCGTGTATCTGCTGGCCGGGGCCGTTTTGAGCGCGTTCGGCATCATTCACTCGGCGCGCGCCGACGGCAGCGCGTACCTCTACTGGCATCTGGCCGGCGCGGAACGAATCATCGCCACGCAATTTTCGGCCGCCTATCTGGTGCTCGCCGCCGCGTTGCTGGCGTTGTCGTTGCAGCGCGGCGCCAAGACAGCCGGTTAGGCCGGCTACGCCCGCTGGCGTGGCTTCGCGGTCGAGCGCTGTGCGGCGCGTGGCGCGGCGGACCTTTTGCCGCCGGCCTTCAGGCTGTTGCGCAGCGCTTCCATCAAATCGATGACCTGCGCCTTCGGTCTCTCGGGCACCGTGGGCTCGGCCTCGGCAATATCGTGCGTCTGTTTCTTGCGGATTTTCTCCTGAATACGCCGCATGAGATCCGCCCGGTACGTGTCCTTGAATGCCTGCGGCGTCCACGGCGAAGTCATTTCTTCGACGAGCTTCTGCGCCATGTGCAACTCCGCGCTGCTGATCTTGGCGCCCTTGAGCGAGGCCGCCGGCAAATCCAGATCCCCGGCTGGAAGCAATTCGTCGGGGAAGCGCAAAGTCATCAGCATGAGGGCGCGGCCCTGCGGGGCCACCAGGCATAAATGTTGGCGTCCGCGCATGACGAAACTCGCGACGGCGGCCTTGTGGGTCGCCCGCAGGGTCTCACGCAATAGCGCATAGACTTTTTGGCCCCCCTTGCCGGGAACGAGATAGTAGGGTGTCTCGAAATACACCGGCGAAATGTCCGCGGTCTCGCTGAAGCTCGACACTTCGATGGTTTCCGACGCCTTGACATTGGCATGTTTGAAATCGGCATCGGATAGGGCGACATAACGGCCTTTTTGATATTCGTAACCCTTGACGATGTCGGACCACTCGACGACCTTGCCTGTTTTCTTGTTGACGCGCTCATAGCCGACGGGCGCGAAATCGCGGCTGTCCAACAGATGAAGATGCAGCGTCCCGTCGCGGGCCGCTGCGTACATCTCCACGGGCACGTAAATCAGGCCAAACGAAATGGCTCCCCGCCACAGTGCTCGATGCGCCATGAATCTTCCCCTTTCACCGGTTATGGCCCGATCATACCCGCCCCGGGGGCGTTGTCCGGTAAGGGCCGCGCCCGCGAGGCTGTGGGACCCGCGCCGTCCATCGGGCGTCCGGGCGGTGGCGGGTACGGCCCGATGGGGCTGTGGCCACGGTATGGCCGCGCCCGAGGGCGCTAAACTCCTGCTCGACGCGCCGGACTCGTGTCAAAATTCGCATCGATGGCAATTTTCGATCAATCCGCATCAAAACCGCTGTCGGGACTGCCGATGGCCCCTCGGACCCTCCTCGCATTCCTGATTGCGGTGATCGCGGTGGTCATCATCGCCGTGCTGTCTTACACCTCGCTGCAGAATCGGGCCAGCAGCGCGCGAAGCTTGACCGACACGATCGAAATCATGGCGCAGTTGCAAAGCGTGCTGTCGACCTTGAAGGACGCGGAGACCGGCCAGCGCGGCTATCTGCTGACCGACCGCGAGACTTACCTGGAACCTTTTTCCGCGGCAAAGTGGCTGTTGCCGGGCGAACTGACTGCCCTGCACAAGCTGATCGAGTCCAATACCGAACAGCTGCAGCGCCTGGACACGCTCCGCGCCCTGGCCGCCGACAAAATGGAGGAACTCGGCGAGACCGTCGAACTCAAGCGGGCGGGGCACTCGGATGAGGCGCTCGCGCTCGTCCTGACGGATCGCGGCAAGAACAACATGGATCGCATTCGATCCGTCGTCGGGGAGATGGTGGGTGCCGAGCGGCAAACCATCGCCGGCCGGACCGCCGAGTGGCAAAATGCGGCGACCCTGTCGTTCGCCGTCACGTGGGGCGGCGCCGCCGTCTTGTTGTTCCTGATTGCCGCGGCGGCATCGCTGGCATCCCGCGACTACCGGGCTCGCCAGTTGCAGACTTGGCTGCGCGCGGGGCAGCTCGGCCTCGCTGAATTGATGCAAGGGGATCAGCCCCTGGACAAGTTGGGCGCGAATGTCCTCGGGTTCCTGGCCGAATATCTGGACGCCCAAGTCGGTGCGATTTTCGTTGCCGAGAGCGGACATTTTCGCCGCGTCGCAGGCTACGCGCTGCCCGCCGGGTTCGATGTCGACATGATGCGGCCTGGCGATGGCCTCGCGGGTCAGGCCGCGAAAGCGAACCGTGCGCTGCGCGTGCGCGACGTGCCGGCGGACTACCTGCCGGTGGGTTCCGGAGTCGGACACGGCAAGCCGGGCGAGTTGCTGATCGCACCGGCGAGCATCGACGGCATGGTTCACGCGGTGGTGGAGCTGGGTTTTTTCGCCGCGATCGACTCGGCCAAACAGGATCTGCTCGACCGCGTATCGGAACCGATCGCGGTTGCGGTCAGGGCATCGAAGGACCGCAGCCGTCTCGAGGAACTGCTGTTGGAAACCCAGCAGCAAGCCGAGGAATTGCAGACGCACGAACAAGAGTTGCGCGTCAACAACGAGGAACTCGAGGAGCAAGGACGCACCCTTCGGGAATCCCGCGGCCAGTTGGAGTCGCAGCAAGCGGAACTGGAGCAAATCAATGCTCAGCTCGAGGAGCAGGCTCAGGTACTCGAACATCAAAAGGAGGAACTCGCGAGGTCGCATGCGGTGCTCACGGAGAAGACCGCGGATCTGCAGCGTGCCAACGAGTACAAGAGCGAATTCCTCGCCAACATGAGCCACGAGTTGCGCACGCCCCTCAACTCGACGTTGATTCTGGCGAAGCTGCTGGGCGACAACAAGGAAGGAAACCTGACCGACCAGCAGGTCAAATTCGCCCAGACCATTTCATCGGCGGGCACCGATCTTCTGATGCTCATCAACGATGTACTCGATCTGTCGCGCATCGAGGCCGGGAAGATCGATCTGACGGCGGAACGCGTCGCCATTCACGATACTTTGGAGACGTTGACCAAGACCTTCCAGCCCGCCGCGGAGCAAAAGAAACTGCGGTTTTCGACGCTCGTGGAACCGGGGACTCCGGAAGGCATCGAGACCGATCCGCAGAGGCTCGGGCAGATATTGCGGAATCTCATTTCGAATGCGCTCAAATTCACCGAGAAAGGCACGGTCGAGCTGCGGGTATTCGCCGTGTCCGCCGGCGAGATCTGCTTCGCGGTTCGCGATACCGGCGTGGGCATTCCATCGGAGCAGCAGGAGGTCATCTTCGAAGCGTTCCGCCAGGCCGACGGCGGCATTCACCGAAAATACGGCGGGACGGGCTTGGGATTGTCGATATCCAGGGACCTTGCGCGCCTGCTCGGCGGGACCATCGCCGTGCAAAGTGCCGTCGGCGAAGGCAGTGTGTTCACCCTCACCTTGCCTCTGAAGTATACGCCTGGCGCGGGCGCGCCGCGGCCGGCCGAAAGGGCACCGGCCCTCTCGGCAATGTCTCGGCCGCTCACGGCGAAGGCCGCTGAAAGAGCGCACCACCTGCTCGCCGAACCCGCCATCGAGGACGATCGAGCTTCGCTTGCGCCCGGTGCGCGGCTGATCCTGGTGGTGGAAGACGACGTGCCGTTCGCGTCGATCTTGCGCGATCTGGTGCGCGAGATGGGATTTCAGTGCGTCGTTACCCACACGGCAAACGAAGGTCTGGCCGCCGCCGCGGGGCTGCACCCGAGCGCCATCTTGCTGGATATCAATCTTCCCGATCATTCGGGCCTCGGCGTGCTCGACCAGCTCAAGCACGATCCGCGTACCCGCCATATTCCGGTTCATGTGGCGTCGGTGGCGGATTATCGGCGCGAGGCGCTCGAGCTGGGCGCCGTCGGGTATGCATTGAAGCCGGCGAAACGCGAGGAATTGATCGACGCGCTGCGCTTGTTGGAGGCGAAACTTTCGCAAGGACTGCGGCGCGTGCTCATCGTCGAAGACGACGCCCGTCAGCGCGAAAGCATCCGCCAGCTGCTCGCCAACGGCGACGTGCAAATCACCGACGTGGCCAGCGCAGGGGACGCGCTCGTCCAGCTCCGCAGCACGACGTTCGACTGCATGGTCATGGATTTCAATCTTCCCGATTACAGCGGCTACGATCTGCTCGAGAAAATGGCTCAACAGGAAGACGTTGCCTTTCCGCCCGTCATCGTCTACACCGGCCGGGCTCTTTCCTCCGAGGAGGAGCAGAGGCTGCGCCGGTACTCCAAGTCCATCATCATCAAGGATGCACGCTCGCCGGAGCGGCTATTGGACGAGGTCACGTTGTTCCTGCATCAAGTGGAGTCCAAACTGCCGCCGGAGCGCCAGCAAATGCTCATCTCGGCGCGCAACCGCGACAGCTCTCTGGAGGGCCGGCGCGTGCTCGTGGTCGAAGACGACGTGCGCAACGTTTTTGCGCTGTCGAGCATCCTCGAGCCCAAGGGCGCCAGGGTCGAGATCGCGCGCAACGGTCTGGAAGCGCTCGCCGCCCTGTCGCGCAGCCTGCAGTCTCCCGCGGCCGCAATCGACTTGGTGTTGATGGATATCATGATGCCGGAGATGGACGGACTTACCGCCATGCGCGAGATCCGCAAGCGATCCGAGTGGAAGAAGCTGCCGATCATCGCGCTCACCGCGAAGGCCATGAGGGACGACCAGGAGAAATGCCTCGCCGCGGGTGCGAACGACTATATCGCGAAGCCGTTGGATGTGGAGAAGCTGCTGTCGCTGGTGCGTGTGTGGATGCCGAAATAACGGCGGGCGAGGCCGCAGGCGCCCGGGAATTCGATCTCGAATTCCGGCTGCTGATCGATGCGATCTATCACGTGTATCATTACGATTTTCGCGGCTACGCGCCGGCGTCGTTGCGGCGGCGGATGAAGACCGCGATGGGCCGCTTTGGCTGCGCAACGCTGTCGCAGCTGCAGGATCGGGTGGTGCACGAACCCCAAGTATTCGCGGCGTTGCTGGACCATCTCACCGTGCAGGTCAGCGAGATGTTCAGGGATCCGCCCTATTTCCGGGCATTGCGCGAACAGGTGGTGCCTTTGCTGCGTACCTACCCGTCGCTGAAAGTGTGGATTGCCGGTTGCAGCGCCGGAGAGGAAGCGTATTCGATGGCGATACTGCTGCGCGAGGAGGGGCTCTTGGCGAGAACGTTGATCTACGCCACGGACATCAATCCGCATACCTTGCAGAGAGCGGCCGCCGGTGTCTACGACGTCGGCAGTGTCGCCGGATTTACCTTGAACCATCGAGCATCGGGCGCGACGTCGTCGTTGTCCGATTACTACACCGCCGCCTACGGCAGGGCGGTGCTCGACAAGTCGCTGAAGGATCACATCGTGTTCTCCGATCACAGCCTCGCGACGGACAGCGTATTTGCCGAGGTTCAGCTGGTCTCGTGCCGCAACGTGCTCATTTACTTCGATCGCGAACTGCAGGATCGGGCGCTTGGCTTGTTCAGCGAATCGCTCTGCCGGCAAGGATTTCTGGGGCTCGGCTCGAAGGAGTCGTTGAAATTCTCATCGCGAGCGGGGGCATTCGATTGCTTCGACAAGCAGGAACGGATTTACCAGAAAAGAAGCGCGTTGTGATGGCTCCGCCGCTGCGCGGAAACATCGATGCGGTGGCGATCGGCGCGCCGCGGCGCGGGCACTTCTAGGCCAATTGGATGAATATGCTACCGCGAATAAAGTGTTTGCTCGTCGACGACCTGGAGGAGAACCTGCTGGCGCTGGGCGCGTTGCTGCAGCGGGACGATGTGGAGTTGCTGACCGCGCGTTCCGGCTCGGAGGCGCTGGAATTGCTGCTGACCAATGACGTTGCCTTGGCGTTCCTCGACGTGCAGATGCCCGACATGGACGGTTTCGAACTCGCGGAGCTCGTGCGCGGCAGCGAACGCACCCGGCATGTTCCGCTCATCTTCGTCACCGCGGGCGCGCGCGAGCGGCAACGGCTGTTCAAAGGCTACGAATCGGGTGCGGTCGATTTCATCTATAAGCCCATCGAGTCGCACATTCTTCAGAACAAAGCCGATGTCTTCTTTCAGCTGTACCGCCAGCGGCAGCAACTCGCCCACGAGCTGCAGGAGCGGACGGAAACGCTGCGCTTGAACGAAATGTTCAGCGCGCTGCTGGCCCACGACCTCCGAAACCCATTGAGTGCAATCCTGGCGTCGGCACAGCTGCTGCGGCGCCGGTCGGAGGACCCGCATGCGCAGGAGGCCGCCGCGCGCATCCTCTCCAGCGGTAAGCGCATGGGCCGCATGATCGAGGACATGCTGGATCTGGCCCGCGCCCGGCTCGCCGGGGGCATCATCGTCAAGCGCGAACCCGCGGATTGCAGGACGCTGGTCGAGCGCGTCATCCGCGAACACCAAGCGGCGGCTCCCGAGCGGATGATTCGCACGGACTACCGCGGCGATTTCGAAGGACAGTGGGACGGCGAACGGATCGCGCAGGTGGCGTCCAATCTGATCGGAAACGCGCTCAAGCACGGCGACGCGGGAGGCGATGTGCACGTGCAGCTGGACGGTGCCGAGGCCGACTCGATCGTCTTTTCGGTCACCAACGACGGCACGATCGCCGCCGAATTGCTGGATCATCTGTTCGACCCATTTCGCGGCGGCCAGCGGCCGGCCGGGCGTAGCGAAGGTCTGGGTCTCGGCCTCTATATCGTGTATCAAATCGTCAAGGCCCACCGCGGCGAGGTCACCGTCGAAACGGGACCCGAGAGCAAGACGACTTTTCGGGTCGCGATACCGCGTTCGGCGGATTAAGCGTCCTTCGCCCTGTCAGATCATTCTGGCAGCAGCGCAGGCACTCCGCTGATGTTGAGCGATCCACCGGCACTGCACAGTTTGCGGGCCTTCCCGGAGATCAACCGATGACCACTCTGCCCCCCAAGCCCACGCATAATTTTTTCCCGCTCCGTTTCAGTCCGCCGCCGGCCGTGTCTGAAACCGAGCGGCGACGCATGATCGAAATAGACGCGTATTTGCGCGCCGAGCAGCGAGGTTTCGCGCCGGGACACGAGGTGCAAGATTGGGCGGCTGCCGAGACCGAGGTCGACAGACGGTTGGCGCATGCTCGCACGCTCACCGGAATTACGATTGATTAGCCCAAGCCACCCCGCTGCCGGACACACGCCGCAACGGTTCAACTCGCGCTTCACGATGTTCGTGTATTTGAACGGCCATCGGCTGCTCGAATATTACTTCGCGGTCTCCGACACTCGTCTATCGGCCAACGACGCGGGGCACTCGGGTCCGGACACGATGCGGGGATAGTGCCGCAATCTCAATGGGTTTTCTGAACGAGCCAAAGCCCCGGCTTGCCTTTTGGATTCAGTCCGAGGCTGACCAACGCCGAGTGGTTCTCCCACAGGCGCGCAATCGGCAATCCCTCGCGATGGAAACGCCGTGCGAAGTCTTCGGCCCGGCCCATGATGCGGGGATGGCCCGCCTCCGCGCCCATGGAGGGTAGCGGATTAGCGCCCTCCGGCCCTTCGGTGGGGCGATGCGGTGATGGAAAACTCTTCGACTCGTAGGCGGCGGCTGTTTCAGACGAGGAGGTCATATCGACGTGCGTTCGGTGCGCCCCGAGCGCGGCAAACTCACCTGCGCCCGGAGGCCGTAAATCGAGGCGCTCATGCGAGCCGGCGGTCGAGTTTGCGATACGGCCTTGGGCGCCATGGAAGGTTTCCGCAGAGGGCGTGCGCCCCGGCGAGGCGACCTTCAGCAACGGCGGCGCGGCAACGGACGCGCAGGATAGGCACAAACTGCACAGAAGGGCGGTGCTCGTCGTCGGTGTGCCGCAGGTATTTGGCCTTTCCATGGCCGTACTGCAACATGCTGCTGCTGCGGTGCATAGGAGGTCTACCGACCTATGTGGCGTAGGAAACATCCGAAGTTGGCCGCCCTCGTCAAATACGGTCGCACCCGCGTTCCACCCGCAACCCCGCGGCCACGCCGACGAGGTACCGTGAATTTGACCGCAGGCCCTCACCGAGTCCGTTTGAGTGCGTTGGCCAGCGCCTCGGCCATCGCGCCTCCGCCCTGCGGTTGCGCTTGCGGGCGGGAAGCGGCGGCGGGGCGCGAATCGCGCTTCTGCGGCGCGCGTGGAGCCTCCGCTGCTCCGCCATCGCGCGGCCGCGCCGCCTGCTCGTCGAGGCGCATGGTCAATGCGATGCGCTTGCGCTTCTCGTCGACCTCCAGCACTTTGACTTTGACCACTTGTCCCGCTTTCACCACGTCATGCGGGTCTTTGACGAACTTGTTGGCCAGCATCGAGATGTGAACCAGTCCGTCCTGATGAACGCCGATGTCGACGAAGGCGCCGAAGTTGGTCACGTTGGTGACGGTGCCTTCGAGGATCATGCCGGGCTTGAGATCCTTGATTTCCTCGATGCCGTCCTTGAATTCGGCCGTCTTGAACTCCGGCCGCGGATCGCGCGCCGGCTTTTCGAGTTCCGTCAGAATGTCGCGCACCGTGGGTAAGCCGAAGCGTTCATTCGTGTAATTCGACGGATTCAGCTTTTTGAGTGTCGCCACATCGCCGATCAGTTCGCGTGCCGGACGCTCGAGTTCGGCGAGGATACGCTCCACCACGGGATAGGCTTCGGGGTGGACCGCCGAGGCATCGAGCGGATTCTCGCCTTGCATGACCCGCAGGAAGCCGGCGGCCTGTTCGAACGTCTTGGCGCCCAGGCGCGGCACTTTCTTCAGATCGTCGCGCGAGGCGAACGCGCCATGCTCATCGCGATGCTGCACGATATTCTCGGCCAGTGCGGCCGACAGCCCGGAAATACGCGCGAGCAAGGCGGGCGAGGCGGTATTCACGTCGACGCCCACCGCGTTCACGCAGTCCTCGACCACGGCATCGAGGCTGCGCGCCAGCCGCGTCTGCATCACGTCGTGCTGATATTGACCGACACCGATGGATTTGGGGTCGATCTTCACCAGTTCGGCGAGCGGATCCTGAAGTCGGCGCGCAATCGACACGGCGCCGCGCAGGGTCACATCCAGCGTCGGAAATTCGCTGGCTGCCAACGCGGAGGCGGAGTAAACCGACGCCCCGGCTTCCGACACCACCACCTTGGTCAGCTTGAGTTCCGGGTGCAGCTTCATCAGCTCGCCCGCCAATTTGTCGGTTTCACGGGAGGCGGTCCCGTTGCCGATGCTGATGAGATCCACGGCATGCTTCTTCGCCAGCAGGGCGAGCGCCTTGAGCGTGCCCTCCCAGTCGTTGCGTGGCACGTGCGGGTACACCGTGGCCGTCTCGAGCAGCTTGCCGGTGTGATCGACGACCGCCGCCTTCACGCCGGTCCGCAATCCCGGATCGAGGCCCATCGTGACCCGCGGTCCCGCCGGCGCGGCGAGCAGCAGGTCGTGCAGGTTGTGCGCAAACACGCGGATCGCCTCTTCTTCGGCGCGCTCGCGCAGCTCGGTGAGCAGGTCGGTCTCCAACTGCCAGGAAAGCTTGACCTGCCAGGTCCAGTGTGCGGTCTGCAGCAGCCACGCGTCCGCCGGCTGCTTGCGGTCCGCAATGCCGAAGCGCACGGCGATTCTCTGCTCGCAGGCATTGAACATCGTGGCTCCCGGGGTCGCCGCGGCTTCGATATCCTCGGGCAACTTGAGCGATACCTTGAGCAGGTTTTCCTTGCGGCCGCGAAACAAGGCGAGCGCCCGGTGGGGCGGCACGGTTCTGAGCACTTCCTGGTAGGCGAAATAGTCGCGGAACTTCGCCGCCGCCTCTTCTTTGCCCTCGGCCACTGCCGACACCAGCACGGCATTGGCCTGCAAATGCGCACGCAGACCCGCGAGCAGCTCGGCATCCTCCGCGAACTGTTCCATCAATATCTGGCGTGCGCCGTCGAGCGCCGACTTGATATCCGCCACGCCGGGATTCTCGCCCTGCTCGGTGGTGAAGGCCGCCTTGAGATATTTTGCCGCTTCGACCTCCGGAGTGAGCGCGTGATCGGCCAGCAACGCGGCCGCCAGCCCGTCGAGCCCGGCCTCGCGCGCGATCTGGGCCTTGGTGCGGCGCTTCACCTTGTACGGAAGATACAGATCCTCGAGCCGCTGCTTGGTCTGCGCCTGGTCGATGGAGGTATGCAGCGAGGGCGTCAGCTTGCCTTGTTCCTCGATGCTCGCGAGTATCGCGGTGCGCCGCTCCTCCAATTCGCGCAGATAAATCAATCTTTCCTGCAGATTTCTGAGCTGGGTGTCGTCGAGGCCGCCGGTGGCCTCCTTGCGATACCGGGAGATGAAAGGCACGGTCGCCCCTTCGTCGAGCAGGGTCACGGCCGCCACGACTTGCTGCACCGAGGCGGAGATTTCTTGAGCGATACGGCTTTCGATGGTAGGGGGCATGGCGTTATCGGTACTGATCGAGGGGTGCGCACTATGCGCAATTGGCGGACGCACGACAAGCCCGCCGCCCGCGCGCCGCAGGACGCCGCACCTCGGGCGCAGTCCGCGAGACCCGACCGTCTAGGGCCCGGCGGCCTTGGGCCCGGCGGCCTTGGATGCGGCGGTCGAGGATGCGTTTTGCTTGGGCACGGCGCGGCTTGGAACGCGCTCAGCGCTCAGCGCGTCGAACACGCTGTCTTCCGGATTCTTGATGCACCGCTCTTCCAGTGCGGCATCGAACTTGGCGAGCCCGTCGGGATCGAGAATGTGACTGCCGGACAAACCGACGGAGTAGCCGAACAGCCACATGGTGAGGGTGTTCGCGCTTTCGGGATCGGACTTTCGCAGTCCGACGTGCCGGGTTTCGAAGGTGGCGCAATCGAGCCGCGTCAGATCCATGGGATTGTCGCGTTTCGATTTCACGGTCGTCACCGCTTCCAGCAACGTCGTGGCCGGATTGTTCTTGCATTCGGTGTCCAACGCAAAACCGAACGCCGTCAGCGAGTCGCCGTACATGGCGCGCTCGCCGGACTTCGCGATCGAAAACCCGAACAGCCACATGACGGTGTCGATGGGATCCGCGGTATAGCCCGGCACGGTCGAGGCGAGGACTTCATTCTCGTACTTCGCGCAGCTCACCGTCGCGAGATTCAGGGGCGCGGCGTGACTGGTGTGCACGAGGACAAAGGCGGCGATGAGAAGCGCGGCCGCCATCGGCGCGCCACCGAAGCGCCGCGCGTTGCGCGTCATGGGCGCGCCCTCGACGGCAACACGCGCTCGACCAGAGCTGCAAAACGTCCCGATCTCACCAGGCGCTGCGCCGCATCGATATCCGGTGCGAAGTAGCGGTCCGCGTCATAGAACGGAACGGCCGCGCGGATGTCGGCGTGCACGCCTTCCAGGCTTGCCGAGGAGCGGGCTGGTCGATGAAAGTCGATGCCTTGCGCCGCCGCCAGCAACTCGACGCCGACGATGGCGGCGGCATTGTCGACCATGGGACCCAGCCGGCGCGCGGCGTGCGTGGCCATGCTGACGTGGTCCTCCTGATTGGCCGAGGTTGGAATCGAATCGACGCTGCAGGGGGTTGCGATGGACTTGTTCTCGCTGACCAGCGCGGCGGCGGTGACCTGGGCAATCATGAAGCCCGAATTCAGGCCGCTGTTCTCGACCAGGAACGCGGGCAGGCCGCTCATTTTGGGATCCACCAGCACGGCGATCCGGCGCTCCGCCAGGCTGCCGATCTCGGCGATGGCGAGCGCCAGCGTATCGGCCGCGAACGCCACCGGCTCGGCATGAAAATTGCCGCCCGACAAGACATCGCCCCCATCGACGAACAGCAAGGGGTTGTCCGTGACGGCGTTCGCCTCGAGCCGCAGCGTGACGCTGCAATTTCGAATGAGATCGAGGCAGGCACCCATCACCTGCGGCTGGCAGCGAAACGAATAAGGATCCTGGACCCGGCTGCAATCGAGGTGCGATGCGCGAATGGCGCTGCCGGCGATCAGTTCGCGGTATTCGCGGGCGACGGCAATCTGTCCGGGCTGGCCCCGTACCTGGTGAATGCGGTCGTCGAAGGGCGAATCGCTGCCCTTCAGCGCGTCCACCGACATGGCGCCCGCGACGACCGCGGCGCCGAACACGTCCTCGGCGCCGAACAATCCCGCCAGTGCCAGCGCGGTGGATACTTGTGTGCCGTTGATGAGCGCGAGTCCTTCCTTGGGGTGCAATCGGACAGCCTGCAATCCCGCCAGGCGCAGCCCTTCGGCCGCCGGCAACACCTGGCCTCGCACGCGGACGCTGCCCACGCCCAACAGCGCGGCGCTCAAGTGCGCCAGAGGGGCGAGATCGCCGGAGGCGCCCACCGATCCTTGCGCCGGGATCACCGGATAGATCTCGTGCTCGAGCAGTGCCATGAGGCTTTCCATCAATCCCAGCGTGACGCCGGAATGACCTCGCGACAGCGCGTTGATCTTGAGCGCGAGAACCAGCCGGACGATGGCGTCGGGCAGGGCGTCGCCGACGCCGGCCGCGTGAGAAAGCAGGAGATTTCGCTGCAGCAGTTCGAGCTGGTCCGTGGGTATGCGCGTCTGTGCGAGCAGCCCGAAGCCCGTGTTGATGCCATAGGCGGCGTCGCCGGCCGATACGATCCGGTCGACCAGCGCGGTGGCTGCCGCGATCCGCTCGCGGTCGTGCGCCGCGAGGCGGAACACGGTCGGCTGCTGATAGATCCGCCGCAGGCAGGCCAAGCTCATCTCGCCCGCATGCACCTCGGCGACGTTGACCATGCTACGGACGCCCGATCATCGGCAGGTTGAGGCCCTGTTCGCGCGCGCAATCGATGGCGATCTGATAACCGGCGTCGGCATGGCGCATCACCCCCGTGCCGGGATCGTTCCACAATACCCGTTGGATGCGCTTGCCCGCGGCGGCCGAGCCGTCGCAGACGATGACCACGCCGGCATGCTGCGAGAAACCCATGCCCACGCCGCCGCCATGATGGATCGACACCCAGGTGGCGCCGCTCGCGGTGTTCAACAAGGCATTGAGCAGGGGCCAATCGGAGACGGCATCGGATCCATCGCGCATCGCCTCGGTTTCCCGATTCGGGCTTGCCACCGAGCCCGAATCCAAATGATCGCGGCCGATGACCACGGGCGCGGACAGCTCGCCGCTCGCGACCATCTCGTTGAACGCCAATCCCAGCCGGTGGCGCTGGCCGAGCCCGACCCAGCAGATGCGGGCCGGCAACCCTTGGAACTGGATGCGCGAACGGGCCATGTCGAGCCAGTGATGCAGCTGCGGATCGTCCGGGATCAGTTCCTTGACCTTCGCGTCGGTCTTGTAAATGTCCTCGGGATCGCCGGACAGCGCGACCCAGCGAAAGGGTCCGATGCCGCGGCAGAACAGCGGCCGGATGTATTCCGGAACGAAGCCGGGAAAGTCGAATGCGTCGGCGACGCCGGCGTCGAAGGCGACCTGACGGATGTTGTTGCCGTAGTCGAATACCGGCAGACTCATGGCCTTGAAGCGCAGCAGATATTGCACGTGCTTGGCCATGGAGAGTTTCGCGGCGGCGCTGGTGCCGGCAGGATCGCTGACGCGGCGCTCGTCCCATTGTTCGACGCTCCAGCCCTGCGGCAGGTAGCCGTTGACGGGGTCGTGGGCCGAGGTTTGATCCGTCAGCGCATCGGGCTTGATGCCGCGTTCGAGCAATGAATGCAGCACATCGACGATGTTGCCGAGCAGCGCGACCGAGCGCGGCGTGCCGCTTTGCTTTGCGCTGTCCAGCATGGCGAGCGCCTCGTCCAACGACCCGGCTTGGACGTCCACGTAGCCCGTTTCCAGGCGCTTGGCGATGCGGCTCTGGCGGCATTCGACGGCGAGCATGTTCGCGCCCGCCATGGTGGCCGCCAGGGGCTGTGCGCCGCCCATGCCGCCGAGGCCCGCCGTCAGTATCCATTTGCCGGCGAGCTTGCCGTCGAAGTGCTTGCGGCCCATCTCGGCGAAGGTTTCGTAAGTCCCTTGCACGATGCCCTGGCTGCCGATGTAGATCCAGGAACCGGCCGTCATCTGCCCGTACATGGCCAGGCCCTTGCGGTCCAGCTCGTTGAAGTGTTCCCACGTGGCCCAATGCGGCACGAGGTTCGAATTGGCGATGAGTACGCGCGGCGCATCGGCGTGGGTGGTGAACACGCCGACCGGCTTGCCGGATTGGATCAGCAGGGTTTCCTCGTCGCCCAGCGTCTTCAACGTCTCGACGATGCGGTCGTAGCAATTCCAGTCCCGCGCGGCGCGGCCGATGCCGCCGTAGACCACGAGTTCGGCGGGGTTCTCCGCGACCTCGGGATCGAGATTGTTCATCAGCATGCGCAGCGGCGCTTCGGTCAGCCAGGAACGGGCGGTCAGCGTGTTGCCGCGCGCGGCGCGGATGACTCGGGGCTTCGGGCGAGCGAGCATGGGATTTCCTTACGGGCGAAAACGCCCTGACATTTCATAACGGGAACCGGGGTAATACAGACGCGCGACGGAGGCGATCTGGGCCGCCGCCCAGGTACGGCGGATCATCAGCAGGCAGGGCTCGTCGCGCTTCATGGCCAGCAATTTGCGCGTGCGATCGTCCGGCATGACCGCGCGCAACAGGTGTTCGGCTTCCTGCAGCGGCGCGACCTTGGTCAGATAGTCGTAAGGCGTGGTTTTGCTGAAGTCCACTTTCAGGTAATCGGGCGCGAGTTTTGGCAGTACGTAGCGATCCTCCAGCTGCACGGGACGATCGTTCTCGAAATGCACGATCACCGAGCAGTACAGCTCGCTGCGCGGCGCCACGCCGAAATCCTCCGCGAGCTCCGCCACGGCGCGCACCCGCTCGAGCGAGACGATTTCGGCGCGGTGCACGTGGCCACGTTCCCGAATCTCGTCGGCGATGCCGCGGATCTCGAGCGGATGTGCATGCGCGTGCCGATCGGCGACGAAGCTGCCGACTCCCGCAATGCGCACCAGGATGCCCTCGTCGCGCAGCTCGCGCAGGGCGCGATTCGCGGTCATCCGCGATACGCCGAAGGATTTCACGATGTCGTTCTCGGACGGCACTCGCGCCGAGGTCGCCCACTTGCCGCTGCCGATGTTGTCCAGAATATGGCGCTTGACCTTCAGGTAGAGCGGTTGCAGCGCAGCGGAGGATTTGTCCATGGTGCTAGAGTAAGTTGTATAGACAGGTACAGTCAACCATGGAAGATAACGTCATCAAGCTGGACACAGTAATTTGATCGGTTGGGTGTAACACCGACGTCCATTCGAACCGGTCAGCATGACGGCGCTGAGACACTGGAATCGCCGGGTTCAGGCGGAGAGGCGCTGCATCAGGGCGACAAAATCGCCGCGCAGCGCGGGTTCGGCGGCATGGTGTCCCTGCTTGACCACCCAGCGTCCGGCGACCATCACGTCGCGAATGGCCGCGTCGCCGCCCGCAAACACCAGATGGTCGAGCGCGGTGTCGGCCGACGCGCCCGCCATGCTGGGATGCATACTGTCGAGGACCAGCCAATCGGCGCGGTGGCCGACTGCGATCGCTCCCGCCGGCTGGCCGATCGCCTGCGCGCCGTGCTGCGCGGCATCGCGCCACAGACGGGTCCCGACGTGCGATTCGAACTGGTCGGCGAGCACCGCGCGCCGCTTCTTCCGCAGCCGCTGTTGGTATTCCATCCAGCGCAGTTCCTCGGCGGGAGACACCGTCGCTTGGCTGTCGGATCCCACGCAGACATGTCCGCCGCGCCTCAAGAATCCCGCGGCGTCGAAGAAGCCGTCACCCAGATTGGCCTCGGTGCTGATGGACACGCAGACGGCGGCGCCGCTGGCGGCGACCCCTTGAAGTTCCGCCGGCGTGCCATGGGTCGCGTGGACCAGGCACCAATGCGGGCTCAGCAGCCCGGTATCGAGCAGCAATTCGATCGGGCGGCGGCCGGTCGCGAGCTTGCACGACTCGACCTCTTGGACCTGTTCGGCGACGTGAATGTGCAGCGGCAGGGTGGGGTCGATTTGCCGCAGCGCAATGCTCGCCTCACGCAGTGTCGCCAGCGGCACGGCACGCAGGCTGTGGAAGGCCGCGCCGGTACGCAGCGTGGCCGATGCGTGGCGTCGCTCCTCGCCGATGCGCTGCTCGACCGCGCGGAGGAATTGCTCCGTCTCGAGACCGAACCTTGCCTGTTCACGCTTCAATGGCTGGCCGCCGAAATCGCTGGTCTGATAGAGCGTGGGCAGGAGGGTCAGGCCGATACCGGCAGTCCGTGCGGCGGCCACGATGGCCTCCCACAGCAAGTTGCCGCCGGGATACAGGTCGCCGTTCGGCTGCCGGTGTAAGTAATGAAACTCGGCCACCGACGTATAGCCCGACTTCAGCATGTCGATGAAGAGCCGGGTCGCCAAGATCTCGAGGTCCTTGGGTTCGATCCGGTTCGCCAAGGCGTACATGGCCTGACGCCACGTCCAGAAGCTGTCGCGAGCCGACAACCGATACTCCGTGTTTCCCCTCATGCCGCGCTGAAATGCATGGCTGTGTGCATTTGGCATGCCGGGTACGACGAACCCGGCGATCCGCTCGCTCTCGCGGAGTTCCGCCGCTTCGGGTGCGTGCCGCTGTTCGATGGCGTCGATGCGGCCATCGGCCGCGACGCTGACGAGCGCCCCGCGCGCCCAACCCTCGGGCAGCAGGACGGATTCCAAATGGTACTGTCGGGTCATGTTGCCTATACCTGTATAGGGAGAGAGCCTAGCAGGGTCCGCCGGTCGCCGGCGGTCCCGTGCCGTATCATTGGCGGAACATCAAACAATGGGCTTGCACGTGCCGACATTAGACGATCGAGAGTGGGACCGGGTTTGGATCGGCGCGAATATCGCGACCATGGCCGCGGGCGGCGAGCCCTATGGCGGCATGGTCGATGCGGCTCTCGCGGTCAAGGGCGGCAAAATCGCCTGGGTGGGAGCAGCGGCCGACGCTCGCGCCACGGCCTCGGCGCGGAACGTCCCCGTGGAGAATTGCCGGGGCTTGTGGATGTTGCCGGGCCTGATCGATTGCCATACGCACTTGGTGTACGGCGGCAATCGGGTCGAGGAGTTCGAGAAGCGCCTGTGCGGCGTTTCCTACGAGGAAATCGCACGGGCCGGCGGCGGGATTCAATCCACCGTCAACGCAACTCGCGCCGCGGACGCCGAGTCGCTGCTGGCGTCGGCGACCGGACGGGCGAAACGCTTGATGGCCGAGGGCGTCACCACGATCGAAGTGAAGTCCGGCTATGGTTTGGAACTCGACACCGAGCGCCGCTTGCTCGAGGTTGCCCGCGAACTTGGGTTACGGCTGCCCGTATCCATTCGCACGACCTATCTCGGCCTGCATGCGCTGCCGCAGGAATTCCGCACGGACCGTGCGGAGTTCGTGGCCAGGGCGAGCGGCCCGTGGCTCGAATCGCTGGCGGCCGCGGGACTGGTGGACGCCGTGGATGCGTTTTGCGAGAACATTGCTTTTACGCTCGCGGAGACCGAGCAATTCCTGCGCGCGGCGCAAAAACTCGGCTTGCGTGCTCACGTGCATGCGGGCCAGCTGACCGATATGGGCGGAGCGGAGTTGGCGGCGAAATACCACGCGCTGTCCGCCGATCATCTGGAATACCTGAGCGCGGGTGGAGCGGCCGCGCTCGCCGCCGCCGGCACCGTGGCGGTGCTCTCGCCGGGCGCCTATTTCACGCTGCGTCAGACCACGCCGCCGCCCGTGGCGCTGCTGCGGCAGGCGGGTGTGGCGATGGCGGTGGCGACCGATTGCAATCCCGGCAGTTCGCCGTGCACCTCCTTGCTGCTTGCGCTCAACATGGGCTGTACCTTGTTCGGGCTGACGCCGGCAGAAGCACTGAGCGGGGCAACTCGGCACGCCGCGCAGGCGCTCGGCATTGAAGCCGACGCCGGCACGCTCGAGGTGGGCAAGCGTGCGGACTTTGCCTTGTACGATATCGATCGCCCCGCGGAGCTCTGCTACAACCTTGGCGCCAATCCTTGCGTGGGCGTGGTACGCAGCGGCATCGCTCGCGCAGACGCAGGGGCTGTGCTGCACGGACGATGACGCGGCACTCGCGGCTCGATTTCAGTTTGCAGGCCACCGCATCGGGCTCGCGCGCCCGTGCGGCGCGTTTTCGCACGCTGCACAACGAGGTGCTCACGCCCACGTTCATGCCGGTGGGGACGCACGGGGCCGTGCGTGCTCAGCGGCGCGAAGACGTACTGGAGAGCGGTGCTCGAATACTGCTCACGAACACCTATCATTTGATGCTGCGGCCCGGAGTCGAGCTGTTCGAACAGTTCGGGGGCATACATCGATTCATGAATTGGCCGCGCTCGGTGTTGACCGATTCCGGCGGATTCCAGATCTTCTCGCTGCCCGGAAGCCGCTCCATCACCGAGGAATGCGCCCAATTCAAGAGTTATGTCGATCAGACGACGGTGCGCCTGAGCCCCGAGAGCAGCATTGCCGCGCAGCGAGCCATCGGCAGCGACATCATGATGGTTCTCGATCAATGCGTGCCGTCGACCGTTGAGCGCGGTATCGCCGAGCAGGCCATGCATCTGACGCACCGCTGGGCCCAGCGCAGCCTGGATGCGCGCGGCGATTCGCCGCAGGCCTTGTTCGGCATCGTGCAAGGGGCAAGCTATGCGGATCTGCGCGCGCAGAGCGCACGGGCGATCACGGAGATGCCGTTCGATGGTTTCGCGATCGGCGGCTTGGCCGTGGGCGAGGGGGCAGGCGAGCGCGAGGACTGCACCGCCATCGTCACCGAACTGCTGCCGCAGGATCGTCCTCGCTATCTGATGGGCGTCGGCACGACGCGAGATCTGCTCGAGGCCGTGCATCGTGGCGTCGACATGTTCGACTGCATCCTGCCGACGGCGTTGGCGAAGCAAGGCGTTGCCTTTACCAGCGTCGGGCGCCGCGACCTGCGGCGGGCCGCTTACCGGACCCTGGAGGGCCCGATCGACCCCGCGTGCGGATGCCCTACGTGCGCCACCTACTCGATTGCCTATCTGTTCCATTTGCATCGCGTGAGTGAGCCGCAGGGATGGCAGCTCCTGGGGCTGCACAACGTGCACTTCTATATGCAGCTGATGCGCACCATGCGCGAGCACATCCTTGCGGATACCTGGCTCGAGTTCTACCGTGCCCAGCGCGATGTGCTGGATGCGCGCGACAGCTACGGACCGCCGGTGCGTCACGTCACCAAGGCGCAGCGGCAAAAACAGAAGTTGAATCTCGGCCGTTACGAGGTCGTGGTCGGCGGCGGCGTGGGCCGCATTCGCGACACGGTCTCCGGCGAAGTCATGCATTCGGTCAACGATCCGGCCGAAGAGGCGCGGTCTCTTTACGTCGAGCAGTCGGGCCTGGTCGAGCGCCTGCGGGACGGGGGTGGCGCGCCGCTCGTGGTGTGGGACGTGGGCTTGGGCGCGGCGGCGAATGCGATGGCCGCGATTCACGCGGTCGAGACGATGTCGGAGCTGGCGGCGCTGTCTCGGAGCATGCCGCACCTGGCCGGCCCGCCGTACCGGGGCGTGCCGCCGCCCGTGGGCGAAGCGCAGCGTGCGGGCGGCAGCGCACGCGTACTGAAGCTGGTCAGTTTCGAAAATGACCTGGATTCATTGGCGCTCGCCTTGCGGCATCCCGCATGGTTCAAACATCTGCATCATCCGGCGCCATGGTCGCTGTTGGCCCGAGATCGCTGGACCGATGCTGCCGGCTCGATCGACTGGACGCTGCTGCGCGGTGATTTTGGCGCGCGCAAGTTCGAAGCGCCGCTGCCCGATATCATTTTCTTCGATCCGTTCTCGTTCAAGAGCGACAGCGCATTGTGGACGTTGGGTGCGTTTCGTGAACTGGCGAATGTTCTGGCCGACAGGGCCGCCGAACTGTTCACGTACACCTATTCAACCCGCGTGCGCGCGGCGATGTTGGCCGCAGGATTCCATGTGGCCAAGGGCCGCGGTACGGGACCGAAGGCAGAAACCACCGTCGGGCTTACCGCGCGTGCAGCCGGTCTGGCGCACGGGCGCGAACTCCTGGGACAGGAGTGGCTCGACAAATGGCGGCGCAGCGATGCCCGGACGCCGCACGGTGTCAGCGCCGACGACGTCTCCTGGTGCGCCGCCGTTGAGGGGCATCCGCAGTTTCGCTAGCGCGCCTTGGCGGGCCGTCCGCGGGCGCGGTGACGGGGGAGGGCTCGATTTCGGGTCGGATTTGAATAGTCGGCGGGTAATATCCTTGCTGCGTTGCAGCAATTACCTTGACACTGCGGCCCTCGGTTCCTACAATCGCCGGCCTTTGTCGCTGGGCACAGGCTTCGCTGCGTGCTCGAGCTTCTTTAATTAAAGGTTTTGCTTCATTCAAGGTCGCGCCAGGCGCGTGACCCTCAAAGGTATTTATGGCGACGACGACCCAACTTATTCGTACCGGCCGCAATGAGCCCGCTTGGAAGTCCAAGGTTCCGGCGCTGGCGGCGTCACCGCAGAAGCGCGGTGTGTGCACTCGCGTGTACACCACCACGCCGAAGAAGCCCAACTCGGCCCTGCGCAAGGTGTGCCGCGTGCGGTTGACCAACGGCTACGAGGTATCGAGCTACATCGGCGGCGAAGGCCACAATTTGCAAGAGCACTCGGTGGTGTTGATCCGTGGCGGCCGCGTCAAGGATCTTCCCGGCGTGCGTTACCACACGGTGCGCGGTGCGCTCGATTGCGCCGGCGTTACCGACCGTCGCCAAGGCCGTTCCAAGTACGGCGCGAAGCGTCCGAAGAAATAACTAAAGTAGGTTTCCATGTCCCGCAGAGCAGCAGCCCCCCATCGCACCATCCTTCCCGATCCCAAGTTCGGGAACGATATGTTGGCCAAATTCATCAACATGGTGATGGAGCGCGGCAAGAAGTCCGCCGCCGAGAAAATCGTTTACGGCGCCATTGACCGCATTGGCGAGAAGAAGAGCGGCGCCGTCGGCAGCGAGGCCATTGCTGTGTTGCAGCAGGCGCTGGACAATGTAAAGCCGGTCGTCGAAGTCAAATCCCGTCGTGTCGGCGGCGCCACTTACCAGGTGCCCGTCGAGGTCCGTGCCAACCGTCGTCAGACACTGGCCATGCGTTGGGTCATCGAAGCGGCCACCGCGCGCAGCGAGAAGTCCATGGCGCATCGCCTGGCGGCCGAGTTGATGGAAGCGGCGGAGAACCGCGGTGCCGCCGTGCGCAAGCGTGAGGACACGCATCGCATGGCCGAAGCCAACAAGGCGTTCGCGCACTATCGCTGGTAGGGTGGCCTGCCGCTTGGGAAAGCGGCGGCGAGACCCCATATAGAGAGGGCCGCCGGCGACATGGGTCGCCCGGCGGGTAAATTGATTAAATGCTCGCGCAGCGAGCAACTATCGGGCGGGGCCTCATTGGCCCCGTTTAAAGTTGCGCGAAGCGCATGGATATAGCCCGTTAATTCAGCGCGAAGCGCGAGACACATGGCACGTACGACGCCCATCGAAAGATACCGGAATATCGGTATCTCTGCGCACATCGACGCGGGTAAAACCACCGCGACGGAGCGCATCCTGTTCTATACAGGGGTGTCGCACAAGATCGGCGAAGTGCACGACGGCGCTGCGGTCATGGATTACATGGAGCAGGAGCAGGAGCGCGGCATCACCATCACCGCCGCGGCCACGACCTGTTTCTGGAAGGGGATGGACAAGAGCTTCCCCGAGTATCGGATCAATATCATCGATACGCCGGGACACGTCGACTTCACCATCGAGGTGGAGCGCAGTTTGCGCGTGCTCGATTCGGCGGTGGCCGTGTACTGCGCGGTGTCGGGCGTGCAGCCGCAGTCCGAGACCGTCTGGCGTCAAATGAACAAGTACGGTGTTCCGCGCATCGCGTTCGTCAACAAGATGGACCGTGCCGGGGCCAATTTCCTGCGCTGTGTCGAGCAGATCAGAACCCGGCTGCGGGGCAATCCGGTACCCATTCAATTACCCATTGGTGCCGAGGATGAATTCATCGGCGTCGTCGATCTCGTGAAAATGAAATCGATTTTCTGGGATGACGCCACTCAAGGCATGAAGTTCGAGTATCGCGAAATACCCGCCGAGATGCTGAAGGAGTGCGAGGAATGGCGCGCTAAAATGATCGAAGCCGCCGCCGAGGGCGATGAGCAGCTGCTCAACAAGTACCTGGAAAGCGGCGAACTCAGCGACGAGGAGATCAAACTCGGCTTACGCGAGCGTGCCCTCAAGAACGAGGTTTGTCTCGTGACTTGCGGCTCCGCGTTCAAGAACAAGGGCGTGCAGGCGGTACTCGACGCCATCGTTGAGTACATGCCCTCGCCCACCGATGTGCCGGCGGTGAAGGGCCTGAGCGAGCATGGCGAGGTGTTGACCCGCAAACCCGATGACGACGCGCCGTTCTCCGCGCTGGCTTTCAAGATTCTGAACGATCCGTTCGTGGGGAACCTGACCTTCTTCCGGGTGTATTCCGGCACGCTCAATTCGGGCGATCAGGTATATGTGCCGGCAAAGAATCGCACGGAGCGTATTGGCCGTCTGCTGCAGATGCACGCGAGCGAGCGCTCCGAAATCAAGGAGGTCCGCGCCGGCGATATCGCGGCGGCGGTCGGCCTCAAGGACGTGACCACGGGCGATACCCTGTCGGATCCGGGCAAAGTCATCATTCTGGAGAAGATGGAGTTTCCCGAACCCGTCATCTCGGTCGCGGTCGAACCGAAGACCAAAGTCGATCAGGAGAAGATGGGCTTTGCCCTGCAGCGGCTGGCGAAGGAAGATCCGTCGTTTCGCGTGCACACCGATCAGGAATCGGGCCAGACCATTATTTCAGGCATGGGCGAGCTGCATCTGGAAATCATCGTCGACCGCATGAAACGCGAGTTCAAGGTCGACGCGAATGTCGGCAAGCCGCAGGTTGCCTACCGCGAGACCATCAAGGACAGCGTCGAATCCGAGGGCAAGTTCGTACGCCAATCGGGTGGTCGTGGGCAATATGGCCACGTGTGGCTGAAGATCGAACCGCAACCGGCAGGCTCGGGCTACAATTTCGTCAACGGCATCGTCGGCGGGGCGGTGCCGCGGGAGTTCATCCCGGCCGTGGACAAGGGCATTCAAGAGGCCGTGCAAACCGGCGTCATCGCAGGCTACCCGATCGTCGACGTGAAGGTCACGATTTTCGACGGTTCGTTTCACGACGTCGATTCGAACGAAATGGCGTTCAAAATCGCCGGCTCGATGGGCTTCAAGGACGGCTTTCGCAAGGCGAAGCCGGTGCTGCTCGAGCCCATCATGAAAGTCGAGGTCGTGACGCCCGAGGATTATTACGGCGACATCGTCGGCGACTTGAATCGCCGGCGCGGGCAGATCATCGGCATGGAGGATTCTCAGTCCGGCAAGGTCGTGACTGCGGAAGTGCCGCTGGCCGAGATGTTTCAGTATTCGACGGCGATGCGCTCCATGAGCCAGGGACGCGCGAACTACACGATGGAGTTCGCGAAGTACATGGAAGTGCCGACCAACGTCGCCGACGCCGTGATGAAGATAGCTTCGTAGAATTCAGATCCCATACGCCTGCTTTTCAATTTCTTTTTAATTTCTGAGGGGTACTTGCCGTGTCGAAGGGGAAGTTTGAGCGAAACAAGCCGCACGTGAACGTGGGGACGATTGGACATGTCGATCATGGCAAGACGACCTTGACGGCGGCGCTGACGAAGGTGATGGCGGAGAAGTTTGGGGGTGAGTACAAGGCTTACGACCAGATTGACAAGGCACCGGAGGAGCGTGCGCGCGGGATCACGATAGCGACGGCGCACGTGGAGTACCAGAGCGAGGCGCGGCACTACGCGCACGTGGACTGTCCCGGGCATGCGGACTACGTGAAGAACATGATCACGGGAGCGGCGCAGATGGACGGGGCGATATTGGTGTGTTCGGCGGCGGACGGTCCGATGCCGCAGACGCGGGAGCACATTTTGCTGGCGCGGCAGGTGGGGGTGCCGTACATCGTGGTGTTTTTGAACAAGGCGGACATGGTGGATGACGCGGAGCTTTTGGAGCTGGTGGAGCTCGAAGTGCGCGATTTGCTGACGCTGTACAAGTTTCCGGGGGATGAGACGCCGATCGTGACGGGCTCGGCGCTGAAGGCGCTGGAGGGGGACACCTCGGAGATTGGGGTGCCTGCGGTGCTGAAGCTGGTGAAGGCGCTGGATGATTACATTCCGGTGCCGAAGCGGGCGGTGGAGGGGGCGTTTTTGATGCCGGTGGAGGACGTATTCTCGATCGCGGGACGCGGCACGGTGGTGACGGGGCGCATTGAGCGTGGGATCGTGAAGATCAACGACGAAGTGGAGATTGTGGGGATTCGGCCGACGACGAAGACGACGTGCACGGGCGTGGAGATGTTCCGCAAGCTGCTGGACGAGGGTCAGGCGGGGGACAACGTGGGGGTGCTGCTGCGCGGCACGAAGCGTGAGGAAGTGGAGCGCGGGCAGGTGTTGTGCAAACCGGGCAGCATCACGCCGCACACGAAGTTTGAGGCGGAGGTGTACGTGCTGAGCAAGGAGGAGGGGGGCCGTCACACGCCGTTCTTCAAGGGGTATCGGCCGCAGTTTTATTTTCGGACCACGGACGTGACGGGGGCGGTGGAGTTGCCGGAGGGCGTGGAGATGGTGATGCCCGGGGACAACATCAAGATCGTGGTGGAGCTGATTGCGCCGATCGCGATGGAGCAGGGACTGCGCTTTGCGATCCGCGAGGGCGGCAAGACCGTGGGCGCGGGAGTTGTAGCCAAGGTGATCGCGTGAGCCGTGCGACCAAGACCGTGGGCGCCGGTGTCGTCGCCAAGGTGATCGCGTAGGTTTGGTCTTAAGCCCGCGCAAGCGGGCCTAACGGACGGGGCCGTTTCGGCCCCGTAGCAGTTGCGCGCAAGCGCATGGGAATTTGCGCGCAAGCGCATGGGAAGTAATTCGGGGCGCTCGGGCCCCGTTGGAAGTTGCGCGTGAGCGCATGAACTAGCGTAGAATTCCGCACCCTCTAAAATGCGCTTCGCGCAACGTTCAACGGGGTCGCAGCGACCCCGACATTTAGGTCGAGGCCGCAGCGGCCTCGTTAATTCTGCGCGAAGCGCATAGGACAGTTATGGCTAATCAGAACATCAGAATTCGCCTGAAGGCTTTCGATCATCGCTTGATCGACAAGTCGGCCCGCGAAATCGTCGATACCGCGAAGCGCACGGGGGCGACCGTCAAGGGTCCCGTCCCGCTCCCCATCAAAATGGAGCGTTTCACCGTATTGGTCTCGCCGCATGGCGACAAGGATGCCCGCGACCAGTTCGAAATCCGAACCCATAAGCGGTTGATGGACATCCTGAACCCGACGGACAAGACCGTCGACGCGCTCATGAAGCTGGAATTGCCCGCCGGCGTCGACGTCCAAATCAAGTTGAATTGAGGGGTTTCCCACGCTCGCAGAGCGAGCGCCAAGCTGTCGGGGTCGCGGCGACCCCGTAGGTTCAGCGCGAAGCGCTTGGCGAGTTGCGCGTAAGCGCATTGATAAGTTCGTGGATTCCTGTAGAATTCGCCGTCCAATTTAGAGGGTCGGAGCGCGTGGGTGCCGACGCCAGTATTCCAAGAGCCGTGCAGCTCAAGGGGCCTGGGGTCTCGAGTTCCCAAACCGCTGACCTGTTGCAACGAAGCGCGAGCCAATCGAAGCTCGTGCGGTATGAGGATTTGACAATGACCATTGGTCTGGTTGGCCGTAAATGCGGCATGACCCGTGTATTCACCAACGCCGGTGTGACTGTTCCCGTGACGGTCGTCGAGGCGTTGCCGAATCGCATCTCGCAAATCAAGAGCGCCGCCAACGACGGCTATCGTGCAGTGCAAATAACACTGGGCGTTCGCCGTCCTTCGCGTGTGTCGAAGGCGCTCGCCGGGCACTTCGCCAAGGCAAATGTGGCCGCGGGTTATACCTCCCAGGAATTCCGATTGAACAAAGACGAAGGCGAATCGCTGGCGGCCGGCGGCGAGCTGAAAGTCGATATGTTCACCGTGGGTCAAATCGTGGACGTGACCGGAACCACGGTCGGTAAGGGCTTTGCCGGCACGATGAAGCGTCACAACTTCGCCGGCGGCATGAAAACGCACGGCAACTCGCTGTCGCACCGCGCCCCGGGTTCCATCGGCCAGCGCCAAACGCCGGGCCGCGTATTCAAAGGCAAGCGCATGTCGGGCCACATGGGCGTGAAGAATCGCACCATCGAGAATCTGCGCATCGTCGAAGTCGACCTCACCCGCAATTTGCTGCTCATCAGCGGCGCGGTGCCGGGCGCGGAGGGCGGTCGCGTGATCGTGCGGCCGTCGTTGAAGTCCGCTTCGCAGGCACGCCGCAAGCGGCTGGCGCCGAACAAGGCCCCCGTTGCCGCCAAGGGCGGAGCGGGCAAGGGCGCTTCCAAATCGGATAAGAAGTAAACGCCATGAAAGTTCAGCTCAAGCATTCGAGCCCCGCCAGCGAAATGGAATTGTCCGACGAGGCATTCGGCCGCAAGTACAACGAAGCGTTGGTGCACCAGGTGGTCACGGCCTACATGGCGGCCGGCCGTGCCGGCACCAAGCGGCAGAAGTCGCGCGCCGAAGTGCGTGGCGGCGGCAAGAAGCCGTGGAGCCAGAAGGGCACGGGCCAGGCGCGCGCCGGTTCGATCCGCAGCCCGATCTGGGTGGGCGGCGGCCGGGCTTTCGCCGCGCGGCCGCGTGATTTCTCGCAAAAGGTGAACCGCAAGATGTACCGCGCCGCCATGCAATGCATGGTGTCGGAGTTGGTGCGTCAGGATCGCCTGGTCGCCATCGAGAGCCTCGAAATCACCGCTCCCAAGACCAAGCTGCTCATCAGCAAGCTGGCCGAATTCGGTCTGAAGCGTGCCTTGATCCTGGTCGAGGCGTACGAAGAGAAGCTTTTTTTGGCGGCCGGCAACGTCCCTTATGTGGATGTGATGGCGGTGTCGTCCCTGGATCCCTTGAGTCTCATCAAGCACGACAAGGTGCTGGCGACCGTCGGCGCGTTGAAGTTGCTCGAGCAGCGTCTCGGAGGCGCAAATGAATAAAGAACGATTGATGACCGTGCTGATTCAGCCGCACGTGTCCGAAAAGGCCGCGAACGTCACGGAGAAGGCGAATCAGTACGTGTTTCGCGTGCGCGACGATGCGTCCAAGGCGGAAGTGAAGAGTGCGGTCGAGCTCATGTTCGAAGTCAAGGTCGAAGGCGTCAACCTGCTCAACAAGCCGGGCAAGACGCGCCGCTTCAAGAATGTCGCCGGCAAGCGCAATGGCTACAAGAAGGCCTATGTTCGCTTGGAAGCCGGCCAGTCGATCGACTTCACCGGCACCGTTAGTTAAGGATTAAGGCGCATGGCACTCATTAAAATGAAGCCGACCTCGCCGGGTACGCGCTTCGTGGTCAAGGTCGATCGCTCGCACCTGCACAAGGGCGGCCCGCTCGCATCCCTGACGACGAAGAAGAATCGCACCGGCGCTCGCAACCACTCCGGCCGCCAGACCACGCGGCATATCGGCGGCGGCCATAAGCAGCGTTATCGTATCGTCGACTTCAAGCGCGACAAGGACGGCATCCCGGGCGTCGTCGAGCGCCTCGAGTACGATCCGAACCGCACCTCGCACCTCGCCCTGGTTCTCTACAAGGATGGCGAGCGCCGCTACATCCTCGCGCCCAAGGGCGTGAAGGCCGGCGACGAAATCCGCTCGGGTGCCGATGCGCCGATCAAGCCGGGCAATACGCTGTCTTTCCGGCATATCCCGGTCGGCAGCACGGTGCACAACATCGAACTCAAGGCCGGCAAGGGCGGTCAGCTGGCGCGCAGTGCCGGCACGTCGGCCCAGTTTGCGGCGCGCGACGGTGTGTATGCCAGCGTTCGCCTGAAGTCGGGCGAAATGCGCAAGATTCACGTCGATTGCCGGGCCACCATCGGCGAGGTGGGCAACGATGAGCACAACCTGCGGGTGTTCGGCAAGGCCGGCGCCGTGCGTTGGCTCGGCGTACGCCCGACGGTCCGCGGTGTCGTGATGAACCCGGTCGATCACCCGCACGGCGGCGGCGAGGGTAAGTCCGGTCAGGGCAATCCGCATCCCGTGAGCCCGTGGGGTCTTCAGACCAAGGGCAAGAAGACGCGTGCAAACAAGCGCACTGACGGCATGATCCTTCAGCGCCGCAAGAACAAACGACTCTAAGAGACTGGCAGAAGAAATTGGAGCCTAAGAAATTGGAGAATACTCAGTGCCTCGTTCGCTAAAGAAAGGCCCCTTCGTTGATTTGCACTTGGCCAAGAAAGTGCAAACGGCCAGTCAGAAAAACGATCGCCGTCCGATCAAGACTTGGTCGCGCCGATCCATGGTCATTCCCGACATGGTCGGACTGACCATTGCCGTGCACAACGGCCGGCTGCACGTGCCGGTGCTGGTGTCGGAAAACATGGTCGGACACAAGCTCGGCGAGTTCGCGCCCACGCGCACGTTCAAAGCGCATTCAGGCGACAAAAAAGTGTCGTCGGCGGAGTAGGGCATGGAAACAAAAGCAATCTTGCGTTACGCGCGGATCTCGCCGCAGAAGTGCCGGTTGGTGGTCGATACCATCCGCGGCAAGTCGGCGACGCTCGCGGTGAACACGCTGAAATTCATGCCGAAAAAGGGCGCCAAGATCGTCCTCAAGGTGTTGGATTCGGCGATCGCCAACGCCTACAACAATTTCAATGCTGATGTGGATGATTTGAAGGTGACCCGGATCGAAGTGGATCCGGCGCCGGTGCTCAAGCGGTTCCATGCGCGCGCGAAGGGTCGCGGCGTACGTATCGCCAAGCGCAACAGCCACATCCTGGTTCAAGTGTCCGACGGTAAGCGAGACGCCTAATGGGTCAAAAAGTAAATCCGATTGGCATTCGTCTCGGCATCACGCGCGACTGGACGTCGAAGTGGTATGCCGGATCCAAGACGTTTGCGTCGAATATTCACACCGATCATCTGGTGCGGGAGTATTTGATGAAGAAGCTCGCCGACGCGTCGGTGAGCCGCATTCATATCGAGCGCGCCGCGCGCCGCGCCAACATCACCATTCACACGGCCCGGCCGGGAATCGTGATCGGCAAGAAGGGCGAGGACATCGAGAAACTCCGCACCGCCGTGGCCAAGATTCTGGGCATGACCATGCAGGACGTGCGGCTCAACATCGCCGAGATCCGCAAGCCCGAACTGGATGCGAAGCTGGTGGCAGAGGGCATCTCACAGCAGCTCGAGAAGCGCGTGATGTTCCGCCGTGCCATGAAGCGCGCGGTGACCAATACCATGCGTTCCGGCGCGCTCGGGATCAAAGTGCGAATTTCGGGCCGCTTGAACGGCTCGGAAATCGCGCGAACGGAGACCAATCGGGAAGGGCGGGTGCCGCTGCACACCTTCCGTGCCGACATCGACTACGGTCTGGCCGAAGCGCAGACCACGTACGGCGTCATCGGCATCAAGGTTTGGATATTCAAGGGCGAGGTGTTCGACGCGCCCGAGGTCGAGGCGCCCGAGGCCGATGCGGAAGCCGCTGCGAAGCCCGAGGCCGCCGTGCCGGCCGCCGGTTGAAGAATAGGTAACGAGACATGATGCAGCCGAAGCGGACAAAATTCCGCAAACAGTTCAAGGGCAAGATTTCGGGCAGCGCGCAGCGCGGCAACTTCGTCGCATTCGGCGAGTTCGGCCTGAAAGCCACCGACCGGTGCCGCATGACGGCGCGAGAGATCGAGGCGGCACGCCGCGCGATCTCCCGCCATGTGAAACGCGGCGGACGCATTTGGATCCGCGTGTTCCCGGACGTGCCGATCACCCAGAAGCCTCTCGAAGTGCGCATGGGTTCCGGCAAGGGCAACGTCGAGTACTGGGTTGCCAAGGTGCTTCCCGGCAAGGTGCTGTTCGAGATCGAGGGCATGAGCGAAGAGATCGCACGCGAGGCGTTTCGTCTGGCGTCCGCGAAGCTGTCCGTATCTACGGCGTTCGTGAAGCGCCAGGTCCGAACGTGAAGGTGCTGACATGAAGGCTAAAGAATTGCGCGGTAAGGCGCCCAACGATCTCGGCGAGGAGCTGCTGAAGCTGCGCCGTGAACAGTTCAACCTGCGCATGGCGCGCGCGACCGGTCAGGCGGCGAAGCCGGACCAGTTCGCCAAGGTGCGCAAGAACATTGCGCGCGTGAAGACGGTGCTTGCCCAATCCAAGGCCGGCCAATGATTTTCGGATGCTTTATCGCTCGCGCAGCGAGCGCTAACGGTCGGGGTCGCATCGCATTGCGCTTCGCAGTCCCTGCTACGCGCAAGCCCGGGGTGGCCATCCTCGGCCACCCGTTCGACGCATGCGTCTCACCCGTAATTTCGGCGCGAAGCGCCTGAGGAATATTTTGATGTCTACGACCCCAGAAAATATCGCGGTAGCGGAGCCGGCCCACGTGGCGGGCGAAGCCCCCGTACCCGGACAGCGTCTGCTCACGGGCAAGGTCGTCAGCAACAAGATGGACAAGACCATTGCCGTCTCCGTCGAGCGCCTGGTCAAGCATCCGATGTACGGCAAGTACATCAGGCGCACGACCAAGTTGCTCGCGCATGACGAGAACAATGAGTGCAAGGAAGGCGACACGGTATCGATCAAACCGTGCCGGCCGATGTCGCGTCGTAAATCGTGGCTGCTGGTGCGCGTCGTCGAACGTGCGCGAGCCGAATAAAGGACCGACATGATTCAGATGCGAACGATTTTGAACGTGGCCGACAACAGCGGCGCCAAGCGCTGCATGTGCATCAAGGTCCTGGGCGGCTCCAAGCGCCGGTACGCAGCCGTGGGCGATGTCATCAAGGTGAGCGTCAAGGACGCGATCCCGCGCGGCAAGGTCAAGAAAGGCGAGGTATACGACGCGGTCGTCGTTCGAACCAAGAGCGGCGTGCGCCGTGCCGACGGATCGCTGATCCGTTTCGACACCAATGCGGCCGTTTTGCTGACGAACAAGCTCGAGCCGATCGGTACCCGTATTTTCGGGCCCGTGACCCGCGAGCTGCGCAACGTGCAGTTCATGAAGATCATTTCGCTGGCACCCGAGGTGCTGTAATGAAGAAGATTCGCAAGGGCGACACGGTGGTCCTCATCACCGGTCGAGACAAGGGCCGCAAGGGCGCCGTCATCGAAGTGCTGGCGGACGATCGCGTGCGCGTCGAAGGGCTCAACATGTCCAAGAAGCACCAGCGGCCGAATCCGCAGATGGGCGTGCAGGGCGGCATCATCGAGCGCGAAGCGCCGTTGCACGTCTCGAACGTGTTGATCTTCAATCCGGCGACCCAGAAGGGCGATCGGGTGGGATTCAAGGCGCTCGAGGACGGACGCAAGGTCCGCGTGTTCAAGTCGAACAAAGAAATGGTCGACGCCAAGTGATTAACCAGCACAAGGCGAGTAACGCGCGGCTAACGTTGAATCTTTTTTCACGCTCGCTCCGCGAGTGCTATCAGGCGGGGGTGTCTTACACCCCCGTTGAGAGGGTGCGTCAGCACTAAAACATGGCAGCAAGATTAAAACAGATATACAAAGAGAAGATCGTGCCGGAGCTCAAGGCAAAACTCGAGCTCGAGAACACGATGCAGGTTCCGCGCATCCTCAAGATCACGATCAACATGGGCGTGGGCGAGGCGGTGGCCGACAAGAAGGTCATGGACGCCGCGACCGCGGACATGGCGAAGATCACGGGTCAAAAGCCCGCGGTGACCAAGGCCAAGAAATCCGTTGCCACGTTCAAGGTGCGCGATGGCCAGGCGATCGGCTGCAAGGTCACGTTGCGCGGCGATCGAATGTACGAATTCCTGGACCGGCTGGTGAGCATCGCCATTCCTCGAATCCGCGATTTCCGCGGCATCAACACGCGCTCCTTCGACGGCCGCGGCAACTACAGCCTGGGCGTCAAAGAGCAGATCATATTCCCGGAAATTCAGTACGACCAGATCGATCAAATCCGTGGGATGGACATCACCATCTCCACGTCGGCCGCGGACGACAAGCACGGCCGCGCATTGTTAGAAGCATTCAACTTTCCGTTCCGTAAGTAGGGTATTAGCCCATGGCCAAGACGAACATGATCATGCGCGAGAAGCGCCGCCTCAAGGTAGCGAAGAAATTCGCGCCCCGGCGCGCCGAGCTCAAGGAGCTCATCCGCGATCCGAAGACCGGAGCGGAGGAGCGCGCTGCCGCCCAGGTGGAGCTGCAGCAGCAGCCCCGAGACGCAGGCAAGAGCCGGCAGCGCAATCGTTGCTCGATCACCGGGCGTTCGCGCGGCGTGTACAGCAAGTTCGGCCTGTCGCGCGTGAAGCTGCGCGAGGCGGCCAATCGTGGGGAAATTCCGGGCCTGTCGAAGGCCAGCTGGTGAGGCGCGCACAATGAGCATGACTGATCCCATTGCCGATCTTCTGACCCGCATCCGAAATGCGCAATCCGCGGGCAAGCCCACGGTTGGCGTCGGTGCGTCGAAGTTGAAACTGGCCATCCTCAAGGTGTTGAAGGATGAAGGCTATATCGGTGCCTATAGCGTCGACGTCGCCGGAGCGAAGAGCACGTTGTCGATCGAGTTGAAATATCACGATGGCCGGCCGGTGATCGACCGCATCGAGCGGATCAGCCGCCCGGGACTGCGCATCTATCGCGGCAAGGATGCCCTGCCCAAGGTGCTCAATGGCTTGGGCGTGGCGGTGGTATCGACGCCGCAGGGCATCATGTCCGACAAGCAGGCGCGGGCGGCCGGTACCGGCGGCGAAGTTCTCTTCGTCGTCCAATAGGGTCGTCAGTTAAGTTCGGTAAGCGATAACACGGGTTTTATCTATGTCTCGAGTTGCAAAAAAGCCGGTCGATCTTCCCAAGGGCGTGACGGTCACCATCGGCGCGGACGCCGTCACCGTCAAAGGCGCGAAAGGCTCGTTGACGCTGGCAATCAAGGCCGGCATCAAAGTCGTGCAGCAGGAGGCGCATCTCGAGGTGGAAGCGAGTTCTCAGGCCGAGGGTCTGAATGCCATCGCGGGTTCCACGCGCGCGCATTTGGCCAACATGGTCACCGGGGTGACGACGGGCTACGAGAAGAAGCTCGAGCTGGTCGGCGTCGGCTATCGCGCCTCGGTCCAGGCCAAGAGCCTGACGCTGACGTTGGGCTTCTCGCATCTCATCAACTACGCGATCCCCGACGGGATCACGATCGAGACCCCGACGCAGACCGAGATTCTCGTCAAGGGCATCGACCGTCAGCGGATCGGCCAGACCGCCGCCGAGATTCGGAGCTTTCGGCCGCCGGAGCCTTACAAGGGCAAAGGCGTGAAGTATTCGGACGAAAAGATTTCGCTGAAAGAGGCGAAGAAGAAGTAAGCACATGAAACTGACCAAACAAGACACCCGCCTGCGCCGTGCGCGCAGGGGCCGCGCCAAGATCAAAGAGCTGGCCGCCATGCGCCTATCGGTGCATCGCACGCCGCAGCATATCTATGCGCAGATCTTCGCCGCGGACGGCGACAAGGTTCTGGTCGCCGCATCGACCTTGCAGAAGGACGTGCGCGGCGAGTTGAAGACGACCGGCAACATCGAAGCTGCCAAGGCAGTCGGCCGCGCCATTGCGGAGCGCGCCACGGCGAAGGGCATCAAGAAGGTCGCTTTCGACCGTTCTGGTTTTATGTATCACGGGCGCGTCAAAGCGCTGGCCGAGGCCGCACGCGAAGCGGGCCTCGAGTTCTAATCAAAGGGCAGGCACTATGGCGAGAATAGAAAAACCACAGTCCGGCGACGATCTGCTCGAGAAGCTGGTCGCGGTCAACCGTGTGGCCAAGGTGGTCAAGGGCGGCAAGCAGTTCGGCTTCACCGCGCTCACCGTCGTCGGCGACGGCGCCGGCCGGGTCGGGTTCGGCTACGGCAAGGCGCGTGAAGTGCCGGTGGCGATTTCCAAGGCGATGATGCAGGCGCGCAAGAGCCTGGTCACGGTTTCGCTGAAGAGCGATACCTTGTTCTATGCGGTGAAGGGACGGCACGGCACCACCCGGGTGTACATGCAGCCCGCTGCCGATGGTACCGGGGTGATCGCGGGCGGCGGAATGCGCGCGGTGTTCGAATGCGCGGGCGTGCGCAACGTGCTCGCCAAGAGCTACGGCTCGCGCAATCCCATCAACGTGGTGCGTGCGACCATGGATGCGCTCGAGAAGCTGCGTACTCCGGACGACATTGCGGCGAAGCGCGGCAAGAGCGTCGAAGAGATCGTGGGCTAGTCATGACGGAAAAAACAGTCAAGGTGACCTTGGTCAAGAGCATTTTCGGGCAGCTCGCGAGTATTCGCGGCTCCGTCAAGGGCTTGGGGTTGCGACGGATCGGGCACAGCGTGGTCGTGGCCGATACGCCGTCCAACCGCGGCATGATGAATGCGGCGAGCCATATGCTGAAGGTGGAACCCGCTCCGGGCGCTCCGTCATCGGCCTCCGGGAAGTGAGTACTATGCGTTTAAATACCATCAAGCCGGGAGCCGGCTCCAAGCGTACGCATCTGCGCGTGGGCCGCGGTGCGTCCGCGGGCCAGGGCAAGACCTGCGGCCGCGGCGTCAAAGGGCAGCGCGCGCGCAAGGGCGGCTACCACAAGACGGGCTTCGAGGGCGGCCAGATGCCGTTGCAGCGGCGCCTGCCGAAGATCGGCTTCCGTTCGCACATGAAGGCATCGCGCGCCGAGCTCACGCTCGACGATTTGATGCGCGTCAAGTCGGGCGACGTCACGCTCAAGGGGCTGATCGAGGCGAATCTGGTGCCCGAGCAGACCAAGATCGTCAAGATCATCTTGTCGGGCACGGTCAGCAAGGCCTACGTCATCAAGGACAAGGTCATCACGGCGACCAAGGGTGCGAAGAGCGCCGTGGTATCCGCCGGCGGCAGTTTCGCGGAATAAGAGATCAGCGTGGCCACTTCCAGCACCAATGCCTCGGCGGCTCTAGGAGACATGACGCGCTTTGCGGAAATGCGCAAGCGTCTATGGTTCCTGCTGGGTGCGCTGGTGGTCTACCGGGTCGGCACGTTCATTCCGGTACCCGGCATCGATGCCGCGCGTTTCGCCGCCTTCTTCTCGACGCAGCAGGGCACGCTGCTCGGCATGTTCAACATGTTCTCCGGCGGCGCACTGCAGCGATTCAGCATCTTTGCGTTGAACGTGATGCCGTACATCACGGCATCGATCATCATCCAGATGGCGTCGATGGTGTATCCGCCCTGGGCGCAGATCCGCAAGGACGGGGAGTCGGGGCGGCGCAAGCTGATGCAATACACCCGCTACGGCACGGTATTTCTGGCGGGATTCCAGGGATTCGGCGCGGCGCTGGCGATTCAGAATTCGGGCGGCAATCTGGTGCCGAACCCCGGTCCCCAATTCCTGTTCGTGGCGACGCTGTCCATCATGACCGGCACCCTGTTCGTCATGTGGCTGGGCGAGCAGATCACCGAGCGCGGCATCGGCAACGGCATCACGATGATCATCGTGGCGGGCATCATTGCGGGGCTGCCGCGGGCCATCGGCAATACCCTCGAAATGGTGCGCTCGGGCGAGATGAACCCGTTGGTGGTTCTGTTGATCGTGGTGGTCGTGGTGTTGGTGACCTTGTTCTGCGTGTTCGTGGAACGGGCGCAGCGCAAGATTCAAGTGAACTACGCCAAGCGCCAGGTGGGCCGGCGCATGATGCAGGGCCAGAGCACGCACCTGCCGTTCAAGCTCAACATGGCCGGTGTGATTCCGCCGATTTTCGCATCGAGCTTGCTGGTGTTCCCGGCGACGATCGCGCAATTCTTCGGCAACAGCCCGAACCCCAATGCCATCCAGCGGACCTTGCAAAAGATCGCCGCCATCCTCAATTATGGGCAGCCGCTGCACGTCGTGCTGTTCGCGGTGCTGATCATCGGCTTCGCCTTTTTCTATGTCGCGCTGGTATACGACGCCCGCGACACGGCGGAGAACCTGAAGAAGGCCGGTGCCTTCATTCCGGGTATTCGCCCCGGCCAGCAGACGGGCGAGTATCTGGACAAGGTGCTGACCCGCCTGACCCTGTGGGGCGGTCTTTACATCATGGCCGTGTGTCTGCTGCCGGAAATCATTCGCATGGTGAACCCGAGCATTCCGTTCCAGTTCGGGGGCACTTCTTTGTTGATTATCGTCGTCGGTGTCATGGATTTCGTCGCTCAGGCGTCGTCGCACATGATGTCGCACCAATATGAGGGCCTGATGAAAAAGGCCAGCCTGCGGGGCATCGGGAGTAAGAAATGAAAGTTCGTCCTTCGGTGAAGAAGATCTGCAAGAACTGCAAAGTCGTGCGGCGCCGCGGCATCGTCTACATCATTTGTTCGTCGGACGCCCGGCACAAGCAGCGGCAAGGGTGAGGGCAGTGCAAAACGCTATTCCCTTGAAGTTCGGGCGTTTTTCTAATATACTTGCGCGCTTTTTCGCGTGCGCTGTGGTGGAGAAGTAGATGGCGCGTATCGCCGGCATTAACATCCCGATGAACAAGCATGTCGTCATCGGATTAACCCACATTTTTGGCGTTGGCAACAGCCGCGCGGTCCGCATCTGCGATGCCGCCGGGGTGAAGCACAGCGTCAAAGTGAAGGATCTCACCGACGCGGAAGTGGCCTCGCTGCGCTCCCAGGTCGCGAAGTTCGCGGTCGAGGGCGACCTTCGCCGCGAAGTCTCGATGAACATCAAGCGGTTGATGGACCTGGGCTGCTATCGCGGTATCCGCCATCGCAAGGGCTTGCCGATGCGGGGTCAGCGGACCCGCACCAACGCACGTACCCGCAAGGGCCCGCGCAAGCAGGCGGTCAAGATGAATGCCCAAGTGGGCAAGGCTTAAACCATGGCTGATCAGAAACAACAGAACGACAAGAGCGGCAAGCCGGCGCGCAAAAAGGTTCGCAAGAACGTGCTCGACGCGATCGCGCACGTCCACGCGTCCTTCAACAACACCATCATCACCATCACCGACCGCCAGGGGAACACCCTGTCGTGGGCGACGTCGGGTGGCTGTGGTTTCCGCGGCTCGCGCAAATCGACCCCGTTCGCCGCCCAGGTGGCCGCGGAACGGGCCGGCAATGCCGCGCAGGAGCATGGCGTGAAGAACGTCGAGGTGCGCGTGATGGGTCCCGGGCCGGGTCGCGAGTCCGCTGTGCGGGCGTTGAACGGCTGCGGGCTCAAAATCACGAACATTGAAGATGTCACCCCCATCCCCCATAACGGATGTCGTCCGCCGAAAAAGCGCCGCGTCTGATCGCCGGCGCTCGAGACGGCTCGGGCCGCCCAGCGCTTGTCTACTGAAAGTTCGCTCAAGGGTTTGTAATGGCAAAGTACACCGGTCCGAAATGTAAGCTGTCGCGTCGCGAGGGAACCGACCTGTTCCTGAAGAGCGGGGTCAAGCCGCTCGAGTCGAAGTGCAAACTCGAGGTGCCGCCGGGCGGCGTCAAGAGCGAGCGCAAGCAGCGTCTTTCGGAGTACGGCCTGCAGCTGCGCGAGAAGCAGAAGCTGCGCCGTATGTACGGCGTGCTGGAGCGCCAATTTCGCAACTATTACCAGAAGGCCGCGGGACGCCCGGGTGCCACCGGCGAGACGTTGCTGCAATTTCTGGAATGCCGGCTCGACAACGTGGTCTATCGGATGGGGTTTGCGGCGACGCGAGCCGAAGCGCGCCAGTTGGTGAGCCACAAGGCCATTTTGGTGAACAGCAAGCGGGTCAACATCGCCTCCTACCAGTGCAAGGCCGGCGACGTGATCAATCTGCGCGAGAAGGCCCAGAAGCAGACGCGCATTCAGGCGGCTCTGACCATCGCCGCGCAAGTGGGCTTTCCGGACTGGGTCGAAGTGGACGACAAGAAGTTTTCGGGCATCTTGAAGTCGGTCCCCGATCGGCAGGAGATCCTGCCGGACATCAACGAGAGTCTGGTCGTCGAACTCTATTCGAAGTAGGACGGTCGAATCGAAGTGCGACGGTCGAAGTAGGAATTTGGCAAGTAACGCAGCGCAGCTTTCGCTGCGGCGTGTCCGCGGTTAGTTAACGTAGGTGATATCCATGCAGGGATCGATCAATGAATTTCTGAAGCCCCGGGTCGTCAAGGTACAGCCCGTGTCGCCGCGCCATGCGCGTATCGTGATCGAACCGTTCGAACGCGGCTTCGGACACACGCTGGGTAACGCACTGCGCCGCGTGCTGCTGTCGTCCTTGCCGGGCGCGGCGATCACCGAGATCGAAATCGATGGCGTGCTGCACGAGTACACTGCGATCGAGGGCGTCCAGGAAGACGTCGTCGACATCTTGCTGAACCTGAAGGCGGTGGCGATTCGCATGCACACCCGCGACGTCGCGGAAGTGCGCTTGCACAAGAAGGGTCCGGGTCCCGTCACGGCCGGCGATATTGCCGGCGATCACGACATCGAGATTCTGAACCCGGATCTGGTCATCGCGAATCTGACGAAGGCCGGTGAACTGTCCATGTCGCTCAAAGTCGAGCGCGGCCGCGGCTACCGTCCGGCGGCGCAGCGTATGGCCTTCGAGGAGCAGACCCGCGCCATCGGCCGCCTGCAGCTCGATGCATCGTTCAGCCCGGTCCGCAAGGTGACTTACAACGTCGAGAGCGCGCGCGTCGAACAGCGCACCGATCTCGACAAGCTGATTCTGGACATCGAAACCAACGGCACCATCGATCCGGAAGAAGCCATCCGGCGCGCCGGCGGCATCCTCAAGGATCAGTTGTCGGTGTTCGTGGATCTGCAGGGCCAGGACGAATCGACCACCAAGGCGACCGAGACCCAGTTCGACCCCATTCTGCTGCGTCCGGTCGACGAACTGGAACTCACGGTCCGCAGCGCGAATTGCCTCAAGGCGGAGAACATCCATTATATCGGCGATCTCGTGCAGCGTACCGAAGTGGAATTGCTGCGCACGCCGAACCTCGGCAAGAAGTCGCTGACGGAAATCAAGGAAGTGCTGGAGAGCCATGGTCTGACTCTCGGCATGCGTATCGACAATTGGCCGCCCCCGGGCTTGAAGCGCGACGACGAGCGTGACGGCATTTGATCGACCAGCGGTGCTCGCCTCGAGCGCCGCGGCGAGTACGGGCGGAACACAGGTAAGGTTTTAGAAAATGCGTCACAGAAACAGCGGTCGTCAATTATCGCGTAATGCCTCTCATCGTCATGCGCTGATGCGCAACATGGCGACTTCGCTGCTGCGTCACGAGACCATTCGGACGACGGTGCCGAAGGCCAAGGAATTGCGCCGGGTGGTGGAGCCTCTCATCACGTTGGCCAAGATCGATTCGCTGGCCAAGCGTCGGCTCGCGTTCTCCCGCCTGCGCGATGACGCGATCGTCGAGAAGCTGTTCACCGACCTGGGGCCGCGGTTCAAGGCGCGGGCCGGCGGTTACACCCGCATTCTCAAGATGGAGCCGCGTCCCGGCGATGCGGCCGACATGGCACTCATGCAGCTGGTCGATCTGGCCGCCGTGAAGGCGGACAAGGAAGAGGACGCCGAGAAGGGCGCCAAGGCGCCGAAAAAGGCAAAGAAGAAGGCGTCTTCGGACGATGCTGCGGCCGCCGAGACTGCCGCGCCGAAGCGCCGCAAAAAGGCTGCCGCCTAAGAGCGAACGCGTCGGCCTGGGCACCCGAGAGCCCAGGCCGTCCTTTCACGCGGCCTTGCTCGACCTCTCCAGGCTCGCGAACGCGGCCCGCGTCATATTCTCCGGTGTCGACGCGGTGGCCACCACGTTGTCCTCGATCCGAATTCCGCCGAACGGCCGCAGCTCCTCGACCACGTTCCAATCGATCAGCGTCCGCTTGGCCTCATCGCCGCGGGCTTTCTTCAGCAGCGAGTCGATCAGATAAAGGCCAGGCTCGACGGTGACCACCACGCCGGGCTCGAGCATGCGGGTCAGGCGCAAATAGGGATGACCTTCGGGCCGTTGCCGCTCGCCGCCCTTGACATCGCCCATCACGCCGCCCACGTCGTGCACTTGCAGGCCCAACAGATGGCCGATGCCGTGCGGGAAGAACACACTGGTCACGCCGCGCTCCAGCGCCTCGTCGCCCGGCACGGTGGTCAGCCCGATGTCGTGCATGACGTCGCCGAGAATTCGATGGGCGGACAGGTGCACTTCCCGGTAGTCTTTGCCCGCCACGATCTCGCCGCAGAGGCGCAACTGCGCGCCGTCCATGAGCTCGATCAGCTCGGCGAATCGGCCGGGCGAGGCCGCATGCGTGCGCGTGATATCGGATGCGTAGCCGCGGTACTGCGCGCCTGCATCGATCAGAAATGAACGCAATTCGGACGGTACCCGGCGTTCCAGGTGCTGGTAATGCAGGACCGCCGCATTTTCGTTATAGGCGACGATGTTGTTGTAGGGCATCTCCTCTTCGCGCTGGACGCATCCTTCCAGATAACGCATGTGAGCTTCGTATTCCGAGGCGCCGCGTCGGAACGCATCGAGAGCGGCCCGGTGACCGCGAGCCCCCAGGGCGCTGGCGCGGCGCATGCACTCCAGCTCGTAGGGCGTCTTCACCGCCCGATCGTAGTGCAGGCGCGCCAGGAGCTCGGGGGGGTTGAGCGATTCGGACTCCGCGTCGTCGAAGCTGCCCGGCGGTCCGATGAAGGCCACTTTGCCCAGCCTGGCCCAATACGGTGCCGCCTTCGAGGGGTCGGGCAGCGCCGTCAATTCGATCTCGCGCGTCCACGCCGCGCGCGGCAGGCTTGCCGGCTTGTGCCAGTAGTCGTCCGGCTGATGGAACAATACCCGGGGACGGGAACCGGGCTGGTAGATCAGCAGGGAGAGCGGATTGTCGACGATGGGCACCCAGGCTTTGAAGTGCGGATTGACCTTGTAGGGGTAGTCCTGATCATCGAGAAACAGGGTCGGCGGGCCGCCGGCTTGGATGACCAACGCCTCGAAACCGGTGGCCGCCAACGAGCGATCGGTGCGGCTCATTACGGTTTGCAAATGCCCTGTGTAGAGCGAATCCAAGCTATCTGCGCTCACGCTGACTCCTCGAGTAGGCTCTGAAACGACGCGAAGTATGCGCCAGACATTCTCGCGGCTATAGGGGTCCGACCCGCGCTTCGAAACGATTCTTGACGTTACAGGGGCTCCATAAACGGCGAAAGAGATATGAAATCGATGTGAAACACTCTAAAATCGGTCCGGACATCTGGGTGGAAGCCCAGCAAACATACTCGGCCTTTGAGTTTTACCATTAAATATTTCTGGGGTATCGATAGATGAAGACCAAACTTGCTATAAGCGCTTTTGTCGCTGCACTGGTGCTAAGCGCCTGCGGCAGCAAGACCGAGGCTCCTGCTCCCACGACCGACACCACGCCGCCGCCTGCCGCTGCTCCTGCTGCGGATGCCGCTGCGACCTCCGCCGCTGATTCAGCCGCCGCCGCCAGCGCTGCTTCCGATGCAGCGTCGTCTGCAGCTTCCGCTGCAGCAGCCCCGAAGCCGTAAACGCTTCGCGCTGATAGCACCGCCCGAGCGGACGGCCATTCCGGCACGTCCGCCCGGGTTGTGTTTTTGAGCCTCAAGGAAGGCGGCTTACTTGATCGTCAGTATTCGCGACTGTAGGAATTCGAAGAAGGATCGTCAGTGGATCCAGGATATCTACGGCGAGTACATGGATGCTTTGTCCGATCTGAACACCGGTTTGTTCTCGGTGTTGGGCGCCGACAGTCCGCGAGAAGACGAGATCTTCGCCAATTGGTTTGCGAACGATCAATCCCACCCCCTGTTGATTCTGAAGGGATCCGACCCGGTCGGCTTTGCCCTGGTGTCGCGGCCTAGAATCCCCGCCGCGGGCGAAACGTCGGCAAACTACAATATGTCAGAATTCTTCGTGCGTAAGGCGTACCGTCGCGTGGGTATAGGCCGCGACGCGGCGACCCTGATATTCGATCGATTCGCCGGTGAATGGGAGATCGTCGAGTACCAGCGCAATCCGGGGGCGGTCGCGTTCTGGCGCCGCGTTCTGACCGTTTACAGCAAAGGCCGGTTCACCGAGCGCTCGCGCCATGGCGAGATACGGCAACGCTTCAGCAGCGGGCTATCGCCCACGCGCTAAAGTGGGGCGGGCGGGCGCCCTGACGCCAATTTCGCGATCGATGCTCAAGTCCGCCGCGCCGCAGTCGATTCATAGGCTTGAGGGCCAGAATCGGACAAGGAAGCGGCCCAGTGCCCTGTAACCACGAGTTCGAACGTGACGAGCCCCCAGCCCCAATCCCAGCCGAACATCGCCTTTGAGTTTGTCAGGACCCTGGCCGCGGAACTGTCCGCAGGCAAGGTGGATCTGCCCTCATTCCCGGAGATCGCGATCCGCGTGCGCCGGGTGTTGTCGGACCCTAGATCCGCGATCGACCAGGTCGTCCGAGTGGTCGGCTCGGAACCCGCGTTGGCCGCCCGCCTGATGCGGATTTCGAACTCCGCCTCGCTGAACCGCAGCGGCAAGCCCGTGGTCGAGCTGCGTACCGCGATCAATCGCATCGGCTACAACATGGTCCGCAGTGCAGCAATTTCGTTCGCGATGGCGCAAATCCGCAATGCCAACAAGCTGGCAGGGCTCGAGCAGCATCTCAACGACCTCTGGCGACGCAGCACCTTGGTGGCGGCGTTCGCCTATGTCCTGGCGCGAACCTGTTCGAAGGCCGTCAATCCGGACGAAGCCATGCTGGGCGGCATGATGCACGGTATCGGCAAGCTCTACGTGTTGACCCGGGCGATCAATCACCCCGAGCTGTTCGCGGACAGCGCAATGTTGGACGGCATCATCAACGACTGGCATGCCTCCATCGGCAAGGCCATTCTGGAGAATTGGGATTTTTCCGAGGAGATGGCCTCGGCCGTCGGCGATCAGGACGACCACGGCCGCGACGAGCCGGGTCCGCCGGACCTGCGCGATGTCATCGGCATCGCGATTCTGATGGCCTCGTACTCCGAGGACCCCGAAGGTCTCGAAGTGGCGCTGCACGAACTGCCCGCGACGCAGCGTCTCGGCCTGAACGAAGGCAAAATGAGCCTCGTCATGCAGCAGTGCGCGGCGGAAGTCGCCGCGCTCAGCAGCGCGCTCGGCGACTAGGCTGCGAGCACCGTCCGTTCCGCGGCGACCGCCGCGGCGACATAGGCGGCGTTGTCGGGCATGATCCCGGCTAGATTCATCCGGCTGTCGCTCGTCATGTAAATGTGATGCCGCTCGCGCAAGCGATCGACCACCGCGGCGGGCACGCCCAGCAGCGAGAACATGCCGCGCTGCGACTCGATGAAGTCGAACGACTCGTCGCCGATGGCCGTGCGTAAGTGCCTGGCCAGCAGGACGCGCATGCTCTGGATACGCTCGCGCATGGCGGCGAGTTCCTTGATCCACGAGCTGCGCAGTGCCGAATCCGCGAATATGCACGCCGCGATCGCGGCCCCATGGTCGGGCGGCATCGAGTAAATGCTGCGGGCGATTTGCAGCACATGGCTCCGTACCGCCTCGGCGCGCGACTCGTTCTCACTGATGACGATCAAGGCCCCGACCCGCTCGCGATACAGACCCAGATTCTTGGAGTAGGAGGTCGCGATCAACACTTCGGGCACCGACTCGGCGACCAGCCGTACGCCCGCCACATCCGCGTCCAGATCGGCGGCGAAGCCCTGATACGCGAGATCCAGGAACGGCACGAGCCGGCGCCGTAACAGCAGCTCGGTCAGCGTCCGCCATTGATTCAGGTTCAGATCCGCTCCGGAAGGGTTGTGGCAGCAGGCATGGACCAGAACCACGTCGCCGGCGGCGGCTCGATCGAGCCGTTCGAGCATGGCCTCGAAACGCAGCTGATGCGCAGCCGCATCGTAGTAGGGGTAGCGATCCAGTCGCAGCCCCGAACTGCCGAGCAGCGGTAGGTGGTTGCCCCATGTCGGATCGCTGACATGCACCGTCGTCGACGGCGCCGCGGCGCGAATCAGTTCCGCACCGACGCGCAAGGCGCCGCAGCCGCCGGGCGCCTGTACCGTGCGGGCTCGGCGCTCGCGGCGGGCGCTGTGCTCGGCCCCCAACACCAGCTCTTCGACGGCGGCGTTGAATTCCTCCCGGCCGGCGGCGCTGACATAGGACTTGGTGGTCTGGGACTCGAGGACGGTCTGTTCGGCGCGCCGCACGCAGTCGAGAATCGGTGTGTTGCCGCTGAGATCGCGAAATACCCCCACGCCCAGATCGACTTTGCGGGCGTAGGGATCGGCGCGAAATTTGGTCATCAAACCCAGTATCGCGTCGGGATTCAAACGATCGAGTTGCTGAAACAAGAGTGGTAGCCCCGTCTTAGGATGGCCGGCATTATAATCCAAGCGTCAAGGCCGGTGGCGTTCGCTCACAGTGTGCGTTGCGTCTCCAATAAATGAGCGGTCGTCCGATGACATTTCCGGGCGTTAGCGTGTAGGCTTTGGATACCTCATTAGCGGGAGACCCACGTTATGGCCCTTTGGAAAGAAACCCCCACGCCCGCCGCAGCGGGACCTGTTGCCGCTCCTCAACCGGTGCCGCCGCCCGAGCGAATCGCAGCCGAGCGAGCCGAGCCTCGCGGCACGACTGACCCCTCCTTGGCGGTGCCACCGCGCCGGCCGGCCCCGCGCGTCGAAGGCGGCGAATCCGTCATCGCCGCCAACCTGACGATCGAGGGCAAGATCGAGGGAACCGGCAACGTCCGGATCGCCGGCCGGTTCAAGGGCGATGTGCGCATCGACGGCAATTTCAACATCGAGCCGGGCGCTCACCTGGTTGGACAAGTGGCGGCCGGCATCGTGATCGTCGGCGGCGAATTGCAGGGCAATATCGAGTCCGCGAAGCGAGTCGACGTATTGGAAGGCGGCATCATCGTCGGCGATGTGAAAGCGGGATCCATCACCGTGGCCGCCGGGTCGCGCATGCGCGGCCACGTCGAATTCGGTTGGGACGACGAGAAGTCCTTGAAGATGGCCTCCGCGGCCGGCGTGGCGGTCGGCAAGAGCTGACGATGAGCGCTCGTCCGGGCGCGCTGGGCGCTACACGAGTTTGTCCGCACTGCAGGGCGACGGTGCTGCAGAGCGCCAGCATTTGTCCCGGCTGCCAGCACCACTTGCGCTTCAGCGCCGGCAACGCCGAGCCGGAGAGCAAGGGCGTCTCGGCGATGCGCATCGAAGGGTCGATCCATCATGCGGTGCGCGACGAGAGCTGCGAGTACTGCGTGGTGATTTCGATCACCAATGAGCGCGGCGAGAAAGTGGCCCGCCATGTCGTGGGCGTCGGCGCGTTGCAGCCCGGCGAGCGCCACAAGTACACGTTTTCCGTGGATCTGATGCCGTCGCGCGGCGTCGGCGGCGAGCGCCGGCGCAATTGACTCAGCGGCTCCCGCCGCCTTCGATGTCGATGAAGCGCAGAAACTCCGCGCGGGTGCTGGGATCCGCGCGGAACGAACCGAGCATTTTGCTGGTCACCATCGACACGCCGCGTTTGTGCACGCCGCGGGTGGTCATGCATTGATGCACGGCGTCGATGACGACGCCGACGCCGCGCGGCTTCAAGACCTCGTTGATGCAACCCGCGATTTGCGCGGTCAGCTTCTCCTGGACCTGGAGGCGCCGCGCGTAGCCGTCCACCACACGCGCCAGCTTGCTGATGCCGACCACCCGATCCGTCGGCAGATAACCCACGTGGGCGCGGCCGATGATGGGCGCCATATGATGTTCGCAGAACGATTCGAATGCGATATCGCGCAGGATCACCATCTCATCGTAGCCTTCGACTTCCTCGAAGGTTCGCCGCAGATACTCGCCCGGATCCGAGGCATACCCGGAAAACCAGTCGCCGTACGCGGCCACCACCCGTTTGGGCGTGTCCCGCAATCCTTCGCGCTCCGGATGATCGCCCGCCCATCGCAGCAATGTCCTGACGGCGGCCTCCGCGGCCTCGCGCGTCACCTCAGGGTCTTTTTTCGGCTTCTTTTTCGCTGGCATGCGTCAATGTTACACCGGCACGAGATCCAGCACGGCGTCATTGGCCGATTCCTCGAGCACGCCCGTGACGACACTCTGCGCGTTACGGTCGATGGTGCCGGCGGGCGGATTCGGCGTGCCAAACACGCCGGTCAAGGGGCCTCGGTTGACTCGTGCGTGCATTGGATACATCCTGTTTTTTTGTGCCGGAGATCTCGTTGAACTACCGCTCTTGCCTGACCTCGATCGGCGCCGTCGCGGCGCTCTGCGTACAGTCCGCGTGGCCGGCAGCGCCGCAGAGCGAGCAGGCCACGCGAGCGCTGGCGCATGATATTTTCAAGCAGCTGATCGAGATCAATACCACGGATTCTATCGGAAGTACCACGCTGGCCGCGCAGGCAATGGCGCGGCGGCTGCTCGATGCCGGATTCCCGGCCGCCGACGTCGTGGTGATGGGACCGAACGACCGCAAGGGCAACATGGTTGCCCGTTACCGCGGCAAAGCGGGTTCCAAGCTGCGCCCCGTGCTCATCATCGGGCACCTGGACGTGGTCGAAGCGCGCCGCGAGGACTGGACCACGGATCCGTTCCAGTTCGTGGAACAGGGTGGCTACTACTACGGGCGCGGCACCCAAGACATGAAGGTGAGCGATGCCATCGCGGTCACCGCCTTCATCCGCATGAAGAAAGAGGGCTACGTACCGGACCGCGACATCATTCTGGCGCTCACGGCGGACGAAGAGGGGGGGCAGTCGAACGGCGTGGATTGGCTGCTGAAGAATCACCGCGACCTCATCGATGCCGAGTTCGCCCTGAATCCGGATTCCGGCGGGGTGGTCACCGAGCACGGCAAAGCGCTGACCATGGAATTCGAGGCGACGGAGAAGCTCTACGCCGATTACCTGCTGTCGGCCACCAATCCGGGCGGGCATAGCTCGCTGCCCAAGCCCGACAACGCGATCTACCACGTGGTCGATGCCCTCGGCGCTTTGCAGAGGACGCCGTTCCCGTTCGAGTTGAACACCGTCACGCGCGAGTATTTCGTGCAGATGGCGGCGATCGAGACCGGCCAGACGGCCGCGGATATACGGGCGATTCTGGCGACGCCTCCCGATGCGGCGGCGGTCGAGCGCCTGTCCCGCGATGCGCGCTACAACTCGACCCTGCGCACCACCTGCGTACCCACCATGATGACTGCGGGGCACGCGCCGAATGCCCTGCCGCAACGGGCGGAAGCGAACGTCAATTGCCGCATTTTCCCCGGACACTCGCAGGAAGAGATCCGGACCCAGCTGGTCGCCCTGTTCAACGATCCGAATCTCACCGTCAGGTACAAGAGCGACGCGGGCGGGGTGTCGGATCATGGCTCGGATCGCAAGGCCATGGCGCCGCCGCCGCTGCGCGGCGACGTGATGGGGGCGCTGCGCGGCGTCGCCGGAAAACTATGGCCGGGCGTCGCGGTGATTCCGATGATGATGACCGGAGCGTCGGACAGCGTGTACACCATGGCGGCCGGGATTCCGAGCTACGGCATCAACGGCGTCGCGATCGATCGCGATGACGTGCGCATGCACGGCAAGGACGAACGCGTCCCGGTCGAGTCGTTCTACACGGGCGTCGAGTTCTACTATGAATTCCTGAAGCAGCTGACCACGCAAAGGCATTGAGCGAATTCGCCTATGAGCATCGTACAAGTGATCGACGGACGCGAGCGCGACCTGGGCGGCTTCGCGGTGCGCCGAGTGCTGCCGTTCGCCGGGCGCCAGATGGTGGGGCCCTTCATTTTTTTCGATCATCTGGGGCCCGCGCAATTCGCGGCGGGCCAGGGGATCGACGTGCGGCCCCACCCCCATATCGGTCTCGCCACGGTCACGTTTCTGTTCTCCGGGACGCTCGAGCATCGGGATAACCTCGGCAATGTGCGCGAAATTCGCCCCGGCGACGTGAACTGGATGACGGCCGGCCGCGGCATTGCGCATTCGGAGAGAACTCCGCAGGCGGCCCGCGCCGCGGGACCGGCCATCCACGGCATTCAGAGCTGGGTTGCGCTGCCCGACGGGCAAGAGGACGTGGATCCGGCATTCGCTCATCATCCGGTGCCGAAGCTGCCGCGCGCACGGCACGGGCCAGTCGAATTGACGGTCATCGCGGGGCGTGCGTTCGGCCTCGCGTCTCCCGTGGCGACTCTGTGGCCCACCTTGTATGTGCACGCGCAGATGCCCGCCGGCTCGACCCTGGTCATGCCGGTGGAGCACACCGAGCGTGCGCTCTACGTGGCGGAGGGCGCCGTCGAGGTCGGTGGCACCAGGCTCGTTGCCGGACAGATGGGCGTGCTCGGGGCCACCGAGAGCACCGCGACGGCGCTGGGCGCGACTCGCGCCATGCTGTTGGGCGGCGAGCGATTCCCGACGCCGCGGCACCTATATTGGAATTTCGTCGCTTCAACGCCCGAGCGCATCGAGGATGCCAAGGAGCGATGGCGGCAACAGCAATTTGCCCGCGTGCCCAACGAAACGGAATTCATTCCGCTGCCCTCATGACAGCTGCGCGTCGAGTGGCGGCGGCGCTCATCGCGCTCGGTCTGTCGGCCGCGTTCTCGCCGGTGACCGGAATTGCGGCCCCCGACTCCGCGGTTCCCGAGCCGCCGCAAGTGATGGACGAACTCGTCGTGACCGGCGAGCACACCGGTCCCGGCATGTGGCACGTGCATCGAGGGGCGGCAAACCTGTGGATATTGGGCAGCATGTCGCCTCTGCCCAGGGGCATCACCTGGCGCTCGAAGCAGCTCGAGCAGCTGCTCGACGGCACGAATCAAGTGGTGGTACCCAAACCGTTCGAGATCGGCATCGCCCGGGTGCTGTGGCTGCTCATCACGGAGCGCAGCCTGCTGATGGTCGGAGGCGGCAAGCGTCTGAAGGACGTGATGCCGCCGGATCTGCATGCGCGGTTCGCGCTGCAACGGGCCAAGTACACCGGTGACGACGCTAAGTGGGAGCGCTTTCGTCCCATCATCGCGGCGGCCTTCCTGCAGCAGGCCGCGTTTCATCGAGTTGGGTTGTCGACCCGACTGGATCTGGGCGCGGCGGTGCGCGTGCTCGCCAAGAAACATCACGTGCGCATCGATGAGCTGAAGATCGCCGGGGTGCACGATGTGCTGGATGCACTCAAGACCATGCCGCCGGCGACCGAGAACGCCTGTGTCGACGCCTCGCTGGCCACCGTCGAGAAGGACCTGCCGCGCTTGGTCGACCGGGCACAGGCGTGGGCGACCGGCAACATCGAACGCATCGACAGCCTGCACAAGCCCTCCGAGGTCGACGCGTGCCGCGCGGCGCTCGATGCGGGCACCGGCGCGAGCGACCTGATCGCGCAGGTGCGGCGCACGTGGCTCGACAGCATGGAAAAATATTTGCGCGGCGGCGGCGTGACCGTCGCCGTGGTGAATATGGACATGTTATTGGAAAAAGGCGGGCTGCTCGATGAGCTGCGCGCAAAGGGGTACGAGATCGATGCGCCGTGAGCCTGCGGGCCTGCGGTATTTATCCATTTTCCAGCGGAGGTTTTTATGACGGATAAAACGGCGACGGTTCATTGGGAGGGCCAGGGCAAGAAAGGGGTGGGTAAGATCAGCACCCAGACCGAGGCGTTGAAGGCCTATCCCTACGGTTTCGGCAGCCGCTTCGAGGACGATCGCCGCGGCACCAATCCGGAGGAGCTGCTGGCCGCGGCCCATGCGGCCTGTTTCACCATGGCATTCTCTTTCGCCTGCGATGCTGCGGGCTTCGCCACCGCCACGGTCGATACGCAGGCCGGCGTGCGGCTGGTGATGAAGGACGGCGGCTTCCTGATCGATCACATCGCACTGCGGCTGGAAGCCAGCGTCCCCAATATCGATGAGGCGACGTTTCAAAAGTTGGCTGCGGCCGCGAAGGCGGACTGCCCGTTGTCCAAGGCGCTGGCGAGCGTGCCGGAGATCACGTTGACGGCGGTGCTCAAGAAATAACGAGGCTGCTGCCGGGGCGGCGCATGGGCGCCGCCCGCTTGCCGTCCCGCCGCGTCCAGGCGCCTCGACGCCGCTGCAATGCCGCGACCCCGGCGCCGCGGTCGGTTAGGGATCGCGCCGCGCGCGATTCAGGTGTCGCGTGGCGGCCGGCGAAACGCGACCATGAGCGTGCCGATCCACGCGATCATGCATCCCAGCATCACGAGAAGTCCGATGAAGACGGCCTGATTCGAGAGCTGCGGCGGCACCCGCCGGTTCGCGTCCAGCACCAGCCAGTGCATGAAGCACATGAATGCGACGAGCAGCGAGCCGAACCAGATACCGTGCGCCACCAGAAAGGAGCGGGTGTGCGCAATGCGTTGCGGCGCCAGCCAATAGTCGCGATTCGGCAGCTTCATGTCCTTGGCGCGCGAATACGCCGATGTCATGGTGGCCACCAAGGCGATGGGCAGCACCACGGCGAACAGCACAATGAACAGACGGTACCGGCCGGCCGTCATGTACGAGGTCGGCAGGCCCGCGTCATCGAAATGCACGGCGACCTTGAGCGGCAGATCGCCGACCGTCCGATTCACGAACCACGCGGCCAGCAGCAACAGGCAGATGAATACCGCCCAGGAGAATTTGTGGGTGTCGTCAAGCCGTATGTTCGCGGTCGGGTTCATGCGCGCCACAGTATCGGAAACAGAGGGTGGTCCATCGGGGCCCGCGGACTCAAGTGCGCGAGATTCAACTCGATGCCCGCGCGCAGTTCGGCAAGTTGGTGCGCGTCGATGAGCTGCCGGATGCAGTGGGCGCCGTCGCGCTGGAATCGATCGACGACCGCGCCGATGATCACGGGGCCGGCCGGCTCGCCACGGCGTCGAGTATCTCGTCCACCAGCCGGTATCCTCGATACGCGAAGCCGGTATAGATCTGGATGAGAGTCGCCCCGGCGCGCAAGGTGGCCAGCGCCCGCGACGCAGTCATGATGCCGCCGACGCCGATGATGGGGTAGCCGGATCCCAATTCCGCACGCAGCTGGCGGATGACGGCGAGGGACAGCGCATGCAGCGGCGCGCCGCTGAGACCTCCCCGATGCTCGGCCGGCCATGAGTCGCCGAGCATGGCGAGATCGGTGGATGTATTGGTCGCGATCACGCCGTCCACGCCGAGCGAGCGCAGGGTGCCGGCGAGCGATGTGATCTGCTGCGTATCCAGGTTCGGCGCGATCTTGACCAGCAGCGGCACATGCTTCGCATGACGATCCGCGAGACGTGCCCGCTCCTCGAGCAGCGCGCCGACGATCCGCTCCAGACCATCGCGGGATTGCAGCTCGCGCAGTCTTGCGGTGTTGGGCGAGGAGACGTTGACTGCAACGTAATCCGCGTGGGCGTAGACCTTGCGCAGGCAGGCGACATAGTCGGCCTCGGCGTTCTCCAGCGGCGTATCGGCGTTCTTGCCGATGCTGATGCCGCGGATGCCGGCATAGCGGCTGCGGGCGAGCCGGGTCAGGAGATGATCGACGCCCTTGTTGTTGAAACCCATGCGGTTGACGAGGGCGTCGGCGGCGCGGATTCTGAACATGCGCGGCTTGGGATTGCCGGGCTGCGGGCGCGGCGTCACCGTCCCCAGCTCGATGTGGCTGAAACCCAGGGCGCCCAAGGCGTCGAGGTAGTCGCCATTCTTGTCGAAGCCGGCAGCGAGTCCGAGCGGGTGGCTGAATCGCATGCCGAGACACTGTACCGCGAGGCTGGCCGGCACCTGGTGCGGGGACCAGAGCGGCTGCAGCAGTTTCAAACCGGCGAGCCCCCAGTCGTGTGCGCGCTCGGGATCCATGCGCAACAGCATGGGCAGAGCGCCACCGGCAAGCAGCGCTGCCACCGATTCTCTCACGGAACCCTCGGGCACGAGTGCAGAGGCGGCAATGCTTACGCCTTCTTGTGCTTTTTGGGCTTCTTGGGAACGGGCGCCGCGGAGTAGTGAACGTGAGTTATTTTCCAGCCGCCGTCGGTTCTGAACCAGATGTCGCTTTCCTGGTAATCCTCGGTGTGGACTTTCTGGTTGGCCTCGCGGGTGGTCAGGTGCAGCACGTAGCTCGCGATCGCAGTGTCGTCCATGGGGCTGAATTTGATGTGCATGTCGGAAATCGTGCCGGCCTTGATCCCGCCCCCGGCGGAGAGGAACTCGCTCCATTCCTTTTTGTAGCTCGGAACGTCCGTGCGTCCCTCGGGGAACCAGAAGATGGCGTCGTCGGTGTAGTAACCGAAGTATTTGTCGAGGTCGTTGGCGGCGTACGCCGCGTTGAAGTCCTGCTCGAGCTGCTGGATGTCGGATTCCAGCCCGGTGGCGCCGACAGCGGGCAGCGCGGCGGCGAGCAGGATCAGCGAGAGAAAGGTGGATTTGTACATGGCGACCTTGATTGATGTGGCGTGGGCGGAGGCGCAAATTTACGCGAGATCGGGGGTATTTGGGACGTCTCGGTGTACGAAACGTCGCGAGGCACGAGCCCGGCATCCGGATCTATTGCAGAAGTCGCCGCCCAGGGGTTCCGTGAGCGGGATCGGACTATGGTGCCGTCTTATCGTAATCGTCACGGAAGGCGTTCAGATCTTCGATGGTCTTGGACAACGCCCGATGCACCGGGGTAAAGGCCAACCCTTGAGCGACCAGCCGGGACTCGATGTCCCACAGCTGCTGCAGTACTTTTTTGAGTTTGCGGCGCACGCTTTTGCGCGCGCGCTCACGGCGTCGCTGCTGTAACCAACCGCGCGAGCGATCCCGCTTGGAGATCGGTTTCTCCGGCGTCGTCGTGGCTTCCAACCACTGCTCCCCATCGCTTTTCTCCGACATCGGTGGCGCCCTACTTGCCGGTCGACTGCGGTCGATTTTTTGGCGGCAACTCAAAGGGTGCCTGATCATTATCGAGTTTTGCCATGGGGTGGCTCCCTTGATCGATGTCCATGGGCATGCAGCGCGCCGACCACTCGGGCGCTTAAGGGTTGTAATACGCGTCAGCGCGTAGGGCAACTCTCGCCTGCCATTTGATCGTCGTCGGGAGCGTGCGGCGACTGACACGCGCCTGTGGCGGCAGAGTACTGTTGATATATCCAGCAGTCGGGGCGCTCATATCCGAATATGTAATAGGCGTCAAACCAGATCAGGCGCAAGCGCGACACTTCGACGGCCGTGAATAATGCGGATCGTGGTCACAACGCCTGCGAGAAGCACGATCATTCCGACACCCTCTACGAGCGTAGGCCAGCGACGCCGGATCAGCAGCCCGAGCATGGTTCCGAATACCGATTCCATCGTTATCAACTGTGCCGAAAGGGCGACGGGCAGCCGTTGTGATGCGAAGGTCCAGGCCAATGCTCCGCCCAGCGAAGCCGTCAGCGCCAGCACCGTCCCCCAGATGTAAAGAGAGGCGGCGACGTGCCACCCCAAGCCCAGCCGGCTCGAGGCAAACACATTCAGCGAGAGCCCGATAGGCACAAAGGCGAGCATCCCCAAGCTGGCGCCGGTCATGATGAGCGCCGTCCACACACCTGCATTCATCTGCGGGCGTTTCGCCAAGGCGCTCTGGTTGAACAGGCCAAACCAAACCCAACACGCGGCCGCCAAAATCGCCAGCGGGATGCCAATCAGCAGCGACGGTGCCTCGCCAATGGTGGCTTGATCGAAGCTACCCCAATTCACGAGCAGCAGGCCGATGGCGGCCAAGGCAAACGGAAAAGCGAGATCCCGCCAAGCTACCGTGGGCTGCCGCAGGTTACCTGCGATCGCGAGCACCACAGGCACGAGGGCTAGGAACGCCGGCGCGATCACAGGGCCTGCATAAACAGCAGCGGCCGCCAAAGCTTGAAAGTAGACGAGATAGCCGATCAATCCAAGGGCGAAAGACGTGAGCCAATCCTCGGCCCTTAAATGGCGAACATTCTTCCATTTGAACATCAGGTAGGCGAATGCCAGAAGGCCGGAAATCAGGAACCGGACCAGCGCAATGTCGAAAATCGAGTAGTCGCCGATTACAAACGGCACGATGAAATTCAGGGACCACGCCAAGGCGGCGAGAAGCGCGGCGACTATGCCGATTAGCACTGAGCCCTTCATGCGGCCAGTATACCGACCTGCGGACACAACGGACTGTCAACAAGCCTGCAACAATGACCAACGATTGGAATCGAAGTCGGACCATCCTGGAACGCTGAAGATTCATGATCCAACTGGGAGTTTGCGCTGCATCCATGGTCACCTTTCGGCGCCGGATCATCTCGAAATCTGGGCAATCTTCAACGCCGGTTCACAGTCCTGCCCTATCGCGGCTCACGGCGCCGCAAAGCGCAGGCCGACATAGTTCTCGGCAACGGCCTGCGACGCCGCCCGCGATTCACGCAGATAGTCGAGCTCGGCAAGTTGCAGCTTGTGGGTGAACGAGTCGCTCGATAATTTGTGCATCAATGTCGTGAACCACCAGGAGAAGCGAGTCGCCTTCCAGACCCGCCCAAGCGCGCGTGAGGAGTATTCGTCGAGCAGCGTTTCACTACCGGCGCGGTAGTACTCGACGATCGCTCGATAGAGCACCCGGACGTCGGCGCCCGCGAGGTTGAGCCCCTTGGCGCCGGTCGGCGGCACAATGTGGGCAGCGTCGCCGACCAGGAATAATCTGCCGAAGCGCATCGGCTCGGCGACAAAACTGCGCAGCGGAGCAATGCTCCTTTCGATGGAGGGTCCTTCAGTCACGAGAGACGCATAGTGTGGCGGCAGGCGGGCGCGCAGTTCATCCCAGAAGCGTGCATCCGGCCAGCTCTCAACCGTGTCATCGAGCGGACATTGGACGTAGTAGCGGCTGCGGCTCTTCGAGCGCATGCTGCAGAGCGCAAAACCGCGGGAATGATGCGCATAGATGAGTTCCTCGCTGACCGGCGGAACGTCCGCGAGGATGCCCATCCAGCCGAACGGGTAGATGCGCTCGTGCAGAACGATCCGATCCTTCGGGACACTCGCCCGACTGGCGCCGTGATAGCCATCGCAACCGGCGACGAAATCGCATGCAATGGTCAGCGGCTTGCCATCGTATACACAGCTTACCTTCGCCCTCGGGCCGTCGAATTCTTCGATCACGACATCCCTGGCCTCCCACAGCGTCTGGCCCTGCACGGCGGCACGCGCGTCCGCCAGGTCCTTCTGTATTTCGGTCTGTCCATAGACCATGACGTGTTGCCCAGTGAGACCTTTCAAATCAATCCGATGACTGCGACCGTCGAAAGCCAGCTCGAAGCCATCGTGCACCAGCCCTTCGCGCATCATTCGATCGCCCACACCGGCCTCGTTCAGCAGGTCTACCGTTCCCCATTCAAGAAGTCCTGCGCGAATACGCGCTTCGACATATTCCGGTGCCTGGCGCTCAATGACGATGGATTCGATGCCATTGCGATGCAGAAGCTGCGACAGCAGCAGCCCTGACGGCCCGGCACCAATGATAGCGACCTGAGTCCTAAGCATTCATATCCCCGTAGGAAGCGCACAATGCGATCACGCGTAAGATCGAAGATTGGCGGGGAATCGAGAATGGACGGGAACCGATAAAACTTGTACTTTTCGGTCAATGGCTGCACCCCACTCGATACCCCGACGTGCGCGTCGAGCGACTTCCGCCCTGGTGCCGACCTTTTTTCTGTACGGCGAGCCGCTGCAGGCGCCCGACGAGCGTTTGGTGCACATCGAGACCATCGCAGCCCGTAGTCGGCTGCATGACTGGAACATTCAGCCACATCGGCATCGTGATTTGCATCAAGTACTGTTCATGCAGCGCGGCCACCTCGTGGCACGCGTCGATGACGCGACCGAATCGCTGGAGGCGCCCGCCATCGTTGTGGTTCCTCCCAGCGTCGTGCACGCCTTCAGCTTCCAGCCTGGAGCGGTTGGCCTCGTCGTCTCCTTTGCTCCCGGGTTCGTGCGAGATTTCGCCGCTGTGGGAGGCACCCTCGCCGCTTTTCTTGACCGGCCAGCCGTCACCACCGTCGACGGTCCGAGCATGCGTGCGACCGATCTCGTATCCCTCGCGGATATGCTGTTGCGGGAATTTGGCCGTTCAGCGCCCGGCCGCCATGCAGCGCTGCGCGGCTTGCTCGCCGCCCTCCTTGCGAACGTATTGCGACTCGCGTACGCACCTTACGAGAAAGGATCGAACGCTGCCGCTCGCGACCTGGAACTCGTGGCCCGGTTCCGCCAACTAATCGAGGCCAGTTATCGGAAACATTGGGAACTCGCGGCCTATGCGGTGCAGCTACGTGTTTCGGCGCAGCGACTGCAGCGGGCGTGTCTCAATGCCGCCGGTCAATCCCCCATCAAACTCGTGCACTTGCGTGTACTGGTCGAGGCCGAGCGCCAACTGCGCTACACGACGATGTCCATTACGCAGATCGCTTATCACTTGGGCTTTGACGATCCGGCCTATTTCAGCCGCTTCTTTACTCGACAGGTGGGGGTTTCCCCGCGTGCGTTCCGCGGCGGCGGCGAAGAAGTTATCGCTGACACGTAGTCACTATGACAAAACGGCATCGCTGAATTCATTGGTCGCAAAGGTGGTGGACCTCGAAAGAGGCCGCCGGCTGACGTGATATGACTGCGGCGCGCCTGCAGAATCATGTGCCTCCGTTTCAGCAGCACGAGGCTTTGGAGTCTTCCGGCGCTCAAACATACTTCCAGGTCGCCAACGCGCCGAGATAGAAAGAGGCTTCCGTCAGCCGTTGCGTGACATCCAGACGCTCCCGATAGCCGTAGCGGAGTCGAGGCAGCAGCGCGGCGGTCAACAGGAGGCGTACGAGGATGGCTGCAACGAGGCCGATGAGCCCCGGTATGCCGAGGAAGACGGCGGGCGATAGGCCGATGAACAGCGCCAGGGCCAGGTCATTGAGCGTCGGTCGGGAGTTCGCCGAGGCGTCGGCGGACCCTGAGTCGGTTGCCATCACCGACACGACCAGCGCGCGACTGGCGGCTTGTCCGGCAACCATGATGAGGCCCAGCGCGAGGTACGGCGGAAGGGCCATCGGTACATGCGCTGCCGAGAGAGCCATGAGCGCGTTGTATTGGATGATAATCACGAAAATCCCATAGGGAGTTCCGACTCCGGCGGCGCGGCCTTCGAGCAACGCCGTCGCGAGCATGCACAGGATGACGGCAACGCTGGTAGGCCATAGCTGGGAGCCGACCCAGTAGATCGCCCCAGCCCACAACCCCAGCAAAATGCCGACCAACGGCAGGAAGCGCGCCGCCTCCTGCGGCGTTGCCCGGGAAGAATCGTCGGGCGAGGTCGATCGATGGGTCACGAAGCGCAGCGCTGCCAGAAACAGGCGCCACGGCGTGTTCACGCGCGCTTGCGCCGTGCGGGCTGTGCGGGTTGCACGCGTGGCTGTCCCAGGGTGGTCTTGAGGTAGTGGCCGGTGTAGGAGGCTTTGTTGGCTGCGATTTGTTCGGGCGTGCCGACCGCAATGATCTTGCCGCCCCCATCGCCGGCTTCGGGGCCCAAATCGATCACCCAATCGGCCGTTTTGATGACATCCAGATTGTGTTCGATGACGATGATGGTGTTGCCCTCGTCGCGCAACCGATGCAGCACCGCCAGCAGCTGCGCGATGTCGGCGAAATGCAGGCCGGTGGTTGGCTCATCGAGGATGTAGAGGGTGCGTCCGGTGGCCCGCTTCGACAGTTCCTTGGATAGCTTGACGCGCTGCGCCTCGCCGCCCGACAGGGTGGTCGCGCTCTGTCCCAAGCGGACGTACGACAAACCCACGTCGAGCAAGGTCTGCAGCTTGGGCTGCACGGTGGGTACCGCCGAGAAGAACGGCAACGCATCCTCGACCGTCATGTCGAGGATCTCTTGAATGTTCTTGCCCTTGAAACGTATCTCCAAGGTCTCGCGGTTGTAACGCTTGCCCTTGCAGACATCGCAGGGTACGTAGACGTCGGCGAGAAAGTGCATTTCCACTTTGATGACGCCGTCGCCCTGGCAGGCTTCGCAGCGCCCGCCTTTGACATTGAAACTGAACCGGCCGGCTTCGTAGCCGCGCGCCCGGGATTCCGGCACCGAGGCGAAGATGTCCCGAATGGGCGCGAACAGCCCGGTATACGTCGCTGGGTTGGAGCGCGGTGTGCGGCCGATCGGGCTCTGATCGATCTCGATCACCCGGTCGATGAATTCGAGCCCTTCGATGCGGTCGAAATGGGCGGTGCCGGCCGAGGCGTGATTGAAGGAAGTGGCCACGCCGCGAAACAAGGTGTCGTTCACCAGGGTGGATTTTCCCGAGCCCGACACGCCGGTGACGCAGGTCATCAGGCCGAGCGGGAATTCCGCGGTGACGTTCTTGAGATTATTCGCGGTCGCGCCGCTGACGCGCAGCATGCGTTTCGGATCCGCGGTGCGCCGGGATTTGGGAATCTCGATGCGTTTTCGTCCGCTCAAGTACTGGCCGGTGATGGAATCGGGATGCGCGATGACTTCGGCGGCCGTTCCCTGGGCCACGATCTGGCCGCCGTGTACGCCGGCCCCGGGCCCCAAATCCACCACATAGTCGGCCTGGCGGATCGCGTCTTCATCGTGTTCGACCACGATGACGGTGTTGCCCAGGTCGCGCAGATTCACCAAGGTGTCGAGCAGACGCTGATTGTCGCGTTGATGCAGGCCGATGGACGGTTCATCCAAGATGTACATCACGCCGACCAACCCCGAGCCGATCTGGCTGGCGAGGCGGATGCGCTGCGCCTCGCCGCCGGACAAGGTGTCGGCGCTGCGATCGAGCGTGAGGTAGCCTAAGCCCACGTTACCGAGGAAGCCTAGCCGATCGCCGATCTCCTTGACGATTTTGACCGCGATCTCGCCGCGCCAGCCGGCGAGTGTCAATGTGCCGAAGAATTCGATGGCGCGCGCCACCGACAGCGACGACACCTCGGGCACGCTCTTGCCATCCACGAAGACGTTGCGCGCCGCGCGATTGAGCCGCGTGCCGCCGCACTCGGGGCAGGCGCGCGTCGAGCGGTATTTCGCCAGTTCCTCGCGCACGGTGGCCGATTCGGTTTCCTTGTAGCGGCGCTCCAGATTGTTGACGATGCCTTCGAAGACATGTTTGCGCTTGAGCGTGCCGCCCTTGCCGTCCAAATACTTGAACTCGATCTGTTCTTCCTCGCTGCCGAAGAGCACGAGGTTGCGGATCTTCTGCGGCAGACTCTCGAACGGCGCTTCGATGTCGAATTTGGTATGCCGGGCCAAGGATTGAATCAGCTGAAAATAATAGGCATTGCGCCGATCCCAACCGCGCACCGCGCCGCCGGCGAGCGACAAATGGGGATTCGCGACGATCTTCGCCGGATCGAAGAACTCCTGCGTGCCCAAGCCATCGCAGGTGGGACAGGCGCCGATCGGACTGTTGAACGAGAACAAGCGCGGCTCGAGTTCGCTCAGCGAATAATTGCAGATGGGGCAGGCGAATTTGTTCGAGAACACGAGTTCGGCGCTCTTGGCGTCGTCCATGTAGGCCACGCGCGCGACGCCCTGACCCAGCCGCAGGGCAGTCTCGAAGGATTCGGCCAGCCGCTGGCCGAGATCGGGACGCACTTTGAAGCGATCGACGACGGCCTCGACGGTGTGCTTGCGGCGCACGTCGAGCTTCGGTGCCTGGTCCAGTTCGACCACCTTGCCATCGATCCGGGCGCGCACGAAGCCGCCGGCCTGCAGCTCTTCGATCAGCTCGGCGTGTTCGCCCTTGCGCTCCGCGATGGCGGGCGCGAGCAGCATCATGGCCGTGCCTTCGGGCTGGGCGAGAATGGCATCGACCATTTGGCTCACCGTCTGCGCCGCCAGATCGATGTGGTGGTCCGGGCAGCGCGGCGTCCCGGCGCGCGCATACAGCAGACGCAGATAGTCGTAGATCTCGGTGACCGTGCCCACGGTGGAACGCGGATTGTGCGAGGTCGATTTCTGCTCGATCGAGATGGCCGGCGACAGCCCTTCGATGGTGTCGATATCCGGCTTTTCCATCATCGACAGAAATTGCCGGGCGTAGGTGGAGAGCGATTCCACGTAGCGGCGCTGACCCTCGGCGTAAATGGTGTCGAATGCCAGCGACGACTTGCCCGAGCCCGACAGGCCGGTCAACACGATCAACTGATCTCGCGGCAGATCGAGGTCGATATTCTTCAGATTGTGGGTCCGGGCGCCCCGGATGCGAATATTTTGCATAACCAATTACTATACGCCCGGCGTCAAGCCCTGAAGGCTGGGGGCCGCGGGCAGCGTGGGTATATGAGCGAAGACGCCGTGAATCCCGGTAAGTGGGGCCGTCTTGCGCGTGTACAATGCCCGATCCCGTGTTTCGGCACGTCAGCCGCAGGTGCGTGCGCGGGCGCTTTCTCGGGCCTTCCGTGGCTGGGCCAATCGTCCGGCCCGTCCGCCGGACGGCGGTGACTCGGGCGGTGCCGGATTCGAAAAGCCGGCCGCGGCGATCGCTGCGGCGAGCCCCTTGAATCGCGCCTCGGTCTTGTGGCCTACGGGCGTCAATTCAACCAATAACCTCCTAAATTGTGGCCCATGGGCTACAATTTGCCGTTCGATCGAAGCGATTGGCGTCGGGTCCGCGACCCTGTTTTGGGGTAATATGTCATCATTCCGGCAGCTTATTGGCTGACCCCATGTCGCGATGATTCGGCATGATGTCAGTCTGTGGAGATTCCATACGCTTCCGTCCGCTCGTTACGGTCCGGGATGCCAGGATTACCTCCGCTGGGGACGCAAAGCTGCGGTTTTGCTGAGTACTCAAATTTTTAGGGAACCGCAGCGATAATTTCAATTGGCGGGGACAATGAATTTTGTCCGCTGACGAGAATGGTTGGTTAACGGTACTGAGGGTAGGTTATGGCGCGTGGAGTCAATAAGGTCATTCTGGTGGGAACTCTCGGCGCCGACCCGGAGACACGGGCGATGCCCAGTGGCATGACGGTCACGAACATCCGCATTGCCACCAACGAATCGTGGAAGGATAAGGCCTCAGGGGCGCAGCAGGAGCGCACCGAGTGGCACAGCATCGCCCTGTTCGGCCGCCTGGGGGAAATCGGCGCCGAATACCTGCGCAAGGGTTCGCAGGTGTATATCGAGGGCAAGCTGCGCACCCGCAAGTGGCAGGACAAGCAGGGCAACGACCGCTACACCACGGAGATCATCGGCGACAACATGCAGATGTTGGGCGGCAAGGCCGGCGGCGGGGGTGGAGGCGGCGGCGGCACGGGCGGCGGTGAGCGCGGCGGCGGCTCCGGCGCGCCTCCGCGGGACGACTACGACCAGTCACCGGCGCCGGCGGGCGGCGGAAAAGAGGATTTCGACGACGATATCCCGTTCTGACCTGGAAATGTGCGCCGGGAGGCCCCACCCTCGTTAGTCCAACGCACAGGAGCCCTCATGACCGCATTCGACATGACCCCGCCCAGCGACGCGCAGCGCCGCGACATCACCGCAGGGCTCACCGGCGACGAACGGCGCGTGCTCTTGGAGCACGGCACCGAGGCCGCTTTCTGCGGCGTATTCCTGGACAATAAAAAGGACGGCATCTACACCTGCCGATTCTGCGGACTGCCGCTGTTCCGCTCGAGCGCGAAGTTCGATTCGGGGACCGGCTGGCCGAGCTTCTTCAAACCCTACGACGAAGCCCACATCAAGCGCATCCGCGACACCAGCTACGGCATGGTGCGCGTCGAGGAAGTCTGTGCCCGCTGCGGCAGCCATCTCGGACATGTGTTTCCCGATGGCCCGCGTCCGACCGGCGAGCGGCACTGTTTGAATTCGGTGTCGCTCACGTTCACGGACAGCGGCAAGCCGCTCCCCGACGTATTGAAGCGCGGCGCGCCGGAAGGCATCGCCGACGGACAGAGCGCCGAAATGGCCTCTGCGGGCGGCTGAAGCCTGGTCGGGCTGACCCCGCGCGGCGGTCGAGCCGGCCGGCGCCTAGTCGTCGGCCAGGTCCTGGCCGGGAAACAGGGCGTCGCTGAAGCCGAACTGGGTCAGGTCGGCGATGCGACGCGGATACAGAATGCCATCGAGGTGGTCCGCCTCGTGCTGCACGACCCGGGCATGGAAGCCGCTCACGATACGGTCGATGGGCAGCCCGTCGGCGTCGACGCCCGTATAGCGCAGATGCTTGTAGCGAGGCACCACACCCCGCATCCCAGGGACCGACAGGCAGCCCTCCCAGCCTTCCTCCATGTCCTCGCCGATGGGGGTCAGGGTGGGATTGATGAGCACCGTGTAGGGGACGGGGGCGGCGTCGGGATAGCGCGGGTTGTAATCCATCCCGAAGATGACCAGCCGCAGATTGACGCCGATTTGCGGCGCAGCAAGACCGGCGCCGTTGAGATCCCGCATCGTGTCCCGCATATCGGCGAGCAGGCTTTCCAGCGCCGGCGTGCCGAACTCGCGGACCGGCTCCGAGACCGCCAGCAGGCGCGGATCGCCCATTTTGAGAACTTCGCGTATTGCCATGATTGCTAGTATCTTAGCGGCCTTTTCCACGTGAGCCTATGCCCGGTCTTCTATACATCAAAACCTTCGGTTGCCAGATGAACGAGTACGACTCCCGCAAGATGCAGGACGTGCTGGAGGCGGCCGACGGCATGACCCGCACCGATAACGCCGCCGAGGCTGACGTGTTGCTGGTCAACACCTGCTCGGTGCGCGAAAAAGCTCAGGAAAAAGTCTTTTCGCTGCTCGGCGAGTGGCGGCTGCTCAAGCAGCTGCGGCCGCACGTGGTGATCGGGGTGGGCGGCTGCGTCGCCAGCCAGGAAGGCGAGGGGATCACGGCGCGCGCGCCCTTCGTCGACCTGGTGTTCGGGCCGCAAACGTTGCACCGCCTGCCGGAAATGCTCACGGGATTGCGCCGGTCCGGGCAGTCGCAGGTGGATGTCAGCTTTCCGGAAATCGAGAAATTCGACCGCTTGCCGGAGGCGCGCGCCGACGGCGCCACGGCGTTCGTGTCCATCATGGAAGGCTGCAGCAAGTACTGCACCTTTTGCGTGGTGCCCTACACCCGCGGCGAGGAAATCAGCCGGCCCTTCGACCAGGTGCTGCACGAAGTGCGGACCCTGGCGCGGCAGGGCGTGCGCGAAATCATCTTGCTCGGCCAGAACGTCAATGCCTATGCCGGTCCGATGGAGGATGGGACCCCGGCCGATCTCGCGACCCTGATCCATTTCGTCGCCGCCATCGACGGCGTCGAGCGCATCCGCTTCACCACGTCGCATCCGCTCGATTTCAACGACAGCCTGATCGAGGCCTACGCCCATGTGCCGAAACTCAGCAATTTCCTGCATCTGCCGGTGCAGAGCGGCTCGGATCGAATTCTGGCCGCGATGAAACGCGGCCATACCGTGCTCGAGTACAAGCAGAAGCTGCGCAAGTTGCGCACCGTGCGCCCCGACATCTGCATCTCCACCGACATCATCGTGGGTTTCCCGGGCGAGACGGCTGAGGATTTCATGGCGACCATGAATCTCATCGCCGAGGTGGGCTTCGATCAGTCGTTCAGCTTTCTCTACAGCCGTCGTCCCGGCACCCCGGCGGCCTCGCTGCCCGACGAAGTGCCGCATGAGGTGAAGCAACAGCGGCTCGAACTCCTGCAGGCGCGCTTGAACTCCCAAGCCCGCGCCATCTCGGCGCGCATGGTGGGCAGCCGGCAACGGGTGCTGGTCGAACGGCCCGCCAAGCGCGATCCGCGGCAATTGGCCGGGCGCACCGACAACAATCGCTGGGTCAATTTCGACGGACCCGCGGACGATCCCATGGGCCTCATCAATCGCTTTGCCGATGTCACCATCACCGAGGCCATGCCGAATTCGCTGCGCGGCCGTCTCGTGGAGGCGGCGTACCCGTGAGTTCGGTGCCCATGACGCGGGACCTGGTGCTGGCGCCGGCCGACAACATCCGATTGGTCGAACTCTGCGGACCCTTGGACCAGCACCTGCATCAGATCGAATCGCGGCTCGGGGTCGAGGTCAGAAGGCGGGGCAATCGGTTCCAGATCATCGGCATGCCGGCGGCCATCAAGCGGGCGGAAAGCGTGCTGCAGGACCTGTACACGCGTGCGCAGCGCGAACCGGTCGACTCCGAACGGGTGCACATCGCCCTGCAGGAACTCGGCATGGAGGGGGATGTGGCCGAGCCTGGCGCGGCGTTAGCGGGCGGCGAGGCGAGCGACGAACTCAAGGTGCGCACCGCCCGGGGCGCGGTGCGCGCGCGCGGCCCGAATCAGACCGACTACCTGAACAATGTCCGCAACCACGATCTCACATTCGGCATCGGACCCGCCGGCACCGGCAAGACCTATCTCGCGGTGGCCTGTGCGGTCGAGGCACTGCAGTCGGAAAAAGTGCGCAGAATCATTCTGGTGCGGCCGGCAGTCGAAGCGGGCGAGCGGCTGGGCTTTCTGCCGGGCGACTTGTCGCAGAAAGTCGATCCTTACCTGCGGCCCATGTACGACGCCCTCTACGAAATGATGGGCTTCGAACGCGTGGCCAAGATGATCGAGCGCAACGTGATCGAGGTGGCGCCGCTCGCCTTCATGCGCGGCCGCTCGCTCAACGACTCGTTCGTGATTCTGGACGAAGCGCAGAACACCACCAACGAGCAGATGAAGATGTTCCTGACCCGCATCGGCTTCGGCTCCAAGGCCGTGGTCACCGGCGATATCACGCAAGTCGATTTGCCGAACACCAAACAATCCGGCTTGCGCACCGTGATCGACGTTCTGCGCGGCGTGCGCGGCATTGCGTTCACGATGTTCACCTCGCGCGACGTGGTGCGCCATCCGCTGGTGCAACGAATCGTCCAAGCCTACGAAGCCAATACGCCCGACAGCGGCGCTTGAAGCGATGGCGGCAAGACTCGATGTTGATGTGACCTATGCGGCCCGTCGGCCGTGGGCGCCGCGGCGTGCGCAGTTCAAGCGTTGGGCGGAGGCCGTGCTCAGCGAACGATTGCATCCCAGTGTGTTGTCGGTGCGCGTGGTGGGGGCTGCCCGCAGCCGCAGCCTGAATGCGCATTACCGGCACAAGGACAAGCCGACCAATGTGCTGTCGTTCGGCGGCGCGGGGCAGACGCCGGACGGTGTGGATCATCTGGGCGAACTCGTGATCTGCGCGCCGGTGGTGGCCTGCGAGGCGCGCGCGCAAGCCAAGTCGCCCGAGGCGCACTGGGCCCATATGACGGTGCACGGGGTGCTGCATTTGCTGGGTTTCGATCATGAAAAGCAGGCGGAGGCCCGGAAAATGGCCGCGCGCGAGGTTCAAATCCTTGATCGGCTTGGGTTTTCGGACCCCTATGCCTGATCGAGTATCCTGCGGACATGTCTGACTCGTCTCCCGGAAGCACCGGCCGCTGGCTCAAGCGCATCACGCAGTCGATGTCGGGAGAGCCGCGCGACCTCGCCGAACTCATCGAGGATCTGCGCGAGGCGAGCGAACGGGGATTGTTCGACGGCGATGCGCTGGTCATGCTCGAAGGGGTTCTGGCGGTGGCGGACATGCAGGTCCGCGACATCATGGTGCCGCGTTCGCAGATGGTCTTCGTCGAGCGCGATGAACCGCCGGACAAGCTGGTGGAGCTGGTGGTCGAGTCGGGACACTCGCGCTTTCCCGTGATCGGCGAGGACCGCGACCAGATTGTGGGCATCTTGCTCGCGAAGGATTTGCTGCGCCTGCAGACCGCCGGCGATGAGCCGTTCGAGATCCGCGAGTACATGCGCCCCGTCGTCTTCGTACCCGAAAGCAAGCGCCTCAACGTGCTCCTCAAGGAATTTCGCCTGAGTCACAACCACATCGCCATGGTGGTGGATGAGTACGGCGGTGTGTGCGGGCTGGTGACCATCGAGGATGTCATCGAGCAGATCGTCGGCGAGATCGACGACGAGCACGACGTCGAGGACGATCAGACCATCCGGCGCGAGACCAACCGTGAATTCACGGTGCGCGCGCTCACGTCGATAGCCGATTTCAACGAGTATTTCGACACTGCGTTTTCCGATGAAGAGTACGACACGATCGGCGGCCTGCTGATGCAGGAGTTCGGACGTCTGCCGCGCCGTGGCGAGACCATCCAAGTCGGCGAACTCGAATTTCGCATCGTGCGGGCCGATCGGCGCCGCATCGATCTGTTGCGTGTGATCACGCCCACCGATATCGAACCGCCCGCCGCCGAGTCGACGCCTTGAATGCCGTGATGCGCGGCCCCGGCGCCGCGTTTCAACGGCAGGCCGCGTCGCGGTTGGTGGCCGCGTTCGCGGTCGGCGCCGCCCTCAATCTCGCATTCGCGCCTTTGGCGTGGTGGCCGTTCGCCGTGCTCGCCCCCGCGGCGCTGTTCGCGTTGATTCGCGGTTTGCCGCCGCGTCGCGCCGCGTGGGCGGGGGCGGCATTTGGGGCGGGACTGTTCGCGTTCGGTACGTATTGGCTGTTCACCTGCCTGCATGTGTTCGGGCTGGTGCCGGTGTGGCTCGCGCTATTCCTGCAGGCGGCATTGGTCGCGCTGATGTCGACTTATTCCGCGGCGCTGTGCTTCATCGCCAATCGCTACTGGCTGAAGTCCGGCATGACGCGCGATTGGCTGGTGCTGCCCGCTCTCTGGGTGCTGCTCGAGTGGCTGCGCGGCTGGGTGTTGACGGGCTTTCCCTGGTTATCGCTGGGTTATGCGTTCATCGATGCGCCGCTCGCCGGCTGGGCGCCGCTGCTTGGCGTCTACGGAGTGACCTGGGCGGCGGCGTATGCAGGCGTCGCGCTCAGCGTGCTGTTGGCGCCCGGCCTCGCCGGGTCGCGACGCCTCATCGCGCTGGCGGCGCTGGCGTTGCTGTTCGCGGTGCCGCTGCTTGCAGAGCGCCATGCGTGGACCCGCCCAGCCGGAGCGCCGCTGGCCGTCGCGGCCGTGCAAGGCGCCGTGTCGCAGGACCAGAAATGGCAGGTGAAGAATCGCGATGCCACGATGGCGCGCTACGCGAAACTCAACGAGCAGGCCTGGGGGGCGCGTCTCATCGTCTGGCCGGAGTCCGCGTTGCCGGTGCTCTCCAACATGATTCCGGAATATCTGGCGAGCTTAAGCAAGAGCGGACGCGCTCACGACGCCGATTTCGCCATCGGCCTCGTCCACTATCGATTGGATACGCAGCAATATTTCAACGGGCTCCTGGTGATGACCGCCGCGGGCGACGGCTGGTATTACAAGCGCCACTTGGTGCCGTTCGGCGAGTACTTTCCGGTTCCCTCCTTCGTGCGCTCGTGGATGCGCCTGATGAGTCTGCCGTACGACGACATTTCCGCGGGTTCCAAGGATCAGCCCGTGCTGAGCGCCGCCGGCCAGAAGCTGGGGCTCACCATCTGCTACGAAGACGCCTTTGGCAGCGAGCAGCTCGAGGTGTTGCGCGACGCTACCCTGCTCATCAACGTCACCAACAACGCCTGGTTCGGCGATTCCACGGCGCCGCACCAGCATCTGCAGATATCGCGCATGCGCGCCCTGGAGGCGGGGCGTTATCTGGTGCGCGCCACCAACGATGGCATCACCGCGGCAATCGACGCCCGCGGCAGGGTGGTCGCGCAGCTGCCGCAGTTCCAGGAAGCCGTGCTGCGCGCCGACGTGCGGCCGATGACGGGACTGACGCCGTACGCACGGTTCGGCAACTATCCGGTGGTGATCGCAGCGTTGGGATTGCTGGGGTGGGCGAGCTGGCGGCGGCGAGGGGGGTAGCTGAACGACTTGCTTCGGGACCGATGGGCGGCGATTCGCTCGCTTCGGATTCGGAGCGCTGCCGCTAACGAGTCATCTGCGCAATCGGCACTCGCTTGCCGCCGGGCGGCTTAAAAGCAATATCTCTGACGCTTCTGTTCTTGACGCGCACGATGATCGTGCCGTCCTCGAGAACGGTGAAATGAATCCGATCTCCGGGCTTGAGGTTTGCGGCGGCGCGCACATCCTTGGGTAGCGTCGTTTGGCCCTTACTGGTCACCGTTGTAAATGCCATGTCAGTTCGCATCCATTCTTACGATTTGCAATATCGTAAGGGGGGATTTTATGCCTGTCCACGGATCTATCCGCGCCGGCTCACGAACAAGATCACCACGCCGGCCAAGACGATAGCGATCGGATGGGTCACCCGTATTGGCCGGCAAGAGTTTGCGCGGGACCTCAAATACGGTATAATAATTATACCATTACTATATCGGCTGCATATGACCTTCGAATACGACCCGAAGAAGAGCGCCGAGAACAAACGTAAACACGGTCTCGACTTTGAGGAGGCCCAAGCACTCTGGGCCGATACGAACTTGGTTGAGGTTCCCGCGCGGACGGACGACGAGCCGCGCTGGTTAGTGGTCGGTGATATTGACGGTAAACATTGGTCGGCAGTCATAACTCGGCGAGGTGACAACATCCGGCTAATCTCAGTGCGGCGATCAAGGGACGAAGAGGTTGCAATATATGAAAGCGAAGACGTTTGATAAAAAGTTCGATAGCGGTAAAAGTATCGTTGCCGATCTAGTGCTCGATCAGGCAAGCCGTGGCGGCACCGATGCGAAGCGAGTGAATGTTGACTTCCCGACCTGGATGGTTAATTCGCTCGACCGTGAAGCGCGCCGGGTCGGCGTTACCCGTCAGTCCCTCATCAAAATGTGGCTGGCGGACCGGTTGGCGCAGCCTCAGACCGGCAAAAGCCGATGAGGTGCTGCTAAACCCCTCCATCTTCTGCGCGAATCTTTGGAGATTCTTCGACGACTTAAATGCATTGACCAAGTTTCATGTATGTCGGGACCCGGATTCTATCCGCGCCGGCTCACGAACAAGATCACCACGCCGACCAAGACGACGCCGGCGGAAAGCCACTCCCACGCCGAAATGGTCTCGCCGCCCAACGTTACCCCCAGCAGCAAGGCAACGACCGGATTCACCAACGAATAGCTGGCCGCCAAACTGGTCGAGGTCCGGGACAGCAGCACCATGTAGGCGTTGAACGCGATCAACGTCCCGAACACGACCAGGTACAGCCACGCTTTCCAGACGTCCGGCTGAACCGGCAAGTGCCACGACTCGCCGCGCACGGCCGACATGACCAGCAAGGCCGCCCCGCCGCAGAGCAACTCGCTCGCGAAGCCCGTGGCCCCCGGTGCCAGCGTGAATGTTCGCTGACTCAACACGCTGCCGAGGGCCCAGCCGCTCGTGCCCAGCGCGATGGCCGCCAGGCCTGCCGGCGAGCCATGAATTCCAGCCCCTTGAGTCAGCATGACGACGCCCGCGAGGCCCACGATGACAGCCAGCAACTCGCTGCGTGGCGGATACACCCCGAACGCCAAGTTGATGATGACCAACAAGATCGGGATCACTGCAATGACGGCAACCACCAACCCGGACGCGATGGTTTGTTCCGCATATGCCGTTCCGCCCATGCCCCCGCCCAGCATCAGGGTGCCCACCACCAAGGCGTTCAGCCATTGCCGCGCCGTCGGCGGTGTGGCGCCGCGACCCAGCTGCCAACCCATCAGCAACACGCCGGCGACGATGAAGCGCGTTGCCATGAGAAAGAACGGCGCGAATCCCACCAGCGCGAAGCGGATGACCAGATAGGTCGAGCCCCAGACCAACCAGGTAGCCGCCAAGCAGGCGATGACCAGAGGCGAAAGCGAGCGCGGTAGGGCCGGTGTGGACGAATTATTCATAACCAACCATTGCAAGGATACCGGTACTGTACAACGCCCGCGGCCGCGCCGCGCCAACGCAAACCAGGGACTTGCGTGTAAAGAACGGCTCCTTAAACGAACATGGTTGTCCATCAAATAGAAAACCGTGTCGGCGCCGTGCCGGCGGAAGGGCGGCCACGTTGCCCTGGTCGTCCCACTGCCTGACTCGCACGGCGTCGCGAAGCAACCATAGGCTGAGAACCGTCGAGTCGTGCGAGTTGCACAATTGATTAAATATAACTACAATAAATATTATGCTGATCACGTTTGATCCAGCAAAGCGCGATAAGACCTTGGCGGAACGGGGTCTCGATTTCCGGCGGGCGGCTGAGCTTTTTGATGGTATCCATCTTACCCGCGCGGACGATCGGCGCGACTATGGCGAGCAGCGGTTCATTACGGCTGGTCGGCTTGATCAAAGAATTGTGATCATCGTCTGGACGGCTCGCGGACGAGCACGACGGATCATATCAATGAGGAAGGCGAATGGACGTGAAATCAAAAGGCTCTCGCCGTACCTGGCGTGATCCGGACGACGCACCGGAAATCACCGATGAATGGGTCGCGTCCGCCGATCTACGCATTGGCAAGAAGCTAGTGCGTCGGGGGCGCCCGGTGGGATCGGCCAAAAAGACCCAGACAACAGTTCGGATATCAAACGAGGTTTTGGCCTTCTTTAGGGCTTCTGGCCGAGGCTGGCAAACCCGGATGGACGAAGCGCTGAAGAAGTACGTGGCGGCGCGCCAGCGATAATCGCTGCCGTGGATATGCCGACCCTGACGGAAGCAGAGATAGGAACCCAACCGAGTTGATCGTTTGGTTACACCTAACTGCCGGACACCATCAACTCCTCGATCAACCCGCGATAAGACGCCACGTCGGCCGTCGCGAGACCCGCCACCTTCCCCTGGTCGTCCCATTGCCTGATTCGCACGGCGTCTCGGTGGTGGGGTTCCGCTTCGAAGCGCGCGATCTCCGCGGCCGACATCGGGCCGCCTTGGAGTTTCAATGTGACCACGGAGGCGGGGCTCAGCTTGGAAAAATATTGCGGGTCGATGGCGCAGAGATAGCGCTTCGCGGGAACGTGCAGTCGCACGGGCTCGTAGACGGCCGCGGGGAACCGCCGTGCCAGCCAACGGCCGCCGATTTCCTCGTGGTATGCATCGCTGACCCAGTCGGCGAGATCGTCGGGGACGTCTTCGACCAAGTGCCCTACGTCGTGCAACAGGGCGGCGATGACGAGCGAGGGTGGTGCGCCGGCGGCGTACGCGAAATGCGCCGCCTGCAGCGCGTGCTCGGTCATGGAGACTCTTTCGCCGAAGTACGCGCCGGAGCCGCGCTTGGCGAAGACGGCGAGTATCTCGTCGGTAATGGTCATGTGAGGGTCTCCCGGTTGAGTTCGCGCCGCAGCAGCGCGGCTTGGCTGAAGACGCTGTCGCGGGTGAGATAGCAGCCGCGCAGGTGGCGGCCGTGTCGGGCCGATGAAAATGCGGTACGGCCGTGCAGAATGCGTTGGTTGTCGAACAGGACCAGATCCCCGTCCCGCATCCCGAACGTCATTTGAAAGCGCGGTTCGCGGAGCAGCAGCGCGAAGCGCCGATAGGCCGCATAAAAGCTAGCGGTGTCGGCTGCCGCGAGGCGCAGCGGCGCGATCGAGCGGTTATTGTAGTGCACGGCAGTGACCTCGCCATTGCACGACAATTGGATCAGCGGCCGTTCGGCGTACAGCTCGGCGTCCTTCGAGCGGTAGCGAAACGGCACCTGCGTTTGCGTCAGGACATCGAACGACTCCGGATCGGTGCGGCGCAAATGCTCGGCAATCGCGAAGCCGTCGGCGAACAGGCTGTCGCCGCCGTCCGGCGATGCCAGCAGCACGTGCAATGCTTGAAACCCCGGAACCGGTTCGCGGTAGGGGTTGTCGGTGTGCAGGCCCAATCCCAGATCCGAATAGGCGAGATTCTCCGGCTGGGCCACGGACCGCACGTCGAAGGTGAGACCATAGTTGGTCTCGCACACGCGGCCGGCGAGGGCCATCGCGTCGAGAATCGCAGGATCCGTGGCGGGAACTTCGCTCAAGAAAGCCATGCCCATTTGTAGCAGGCGCGTGAGCCACTCGAGTTTCAGGCGAGGGTGCGACTCGAGTTCGCCGGTCGTGGCCCACGCGAAATCGCGCGCGGCGTTCATCGACGCGCCATCGAGCCACCGCGTTATCCGGCACTCCGGCTGATCCGGCTGCTGCGCGGGAGCATGCGCGGCCAACCAGGCGGAGTCGAACGAGGTGGGCGTTGTCTCGTCTTGCCACTCGATGCGGACCGCGTTGCCGTGCAGCTGCACCGCGCGGATGCGCGGCTGCTCCGGCAGGTCGGCGATGTCGACGAGACGCTGGCCGCTGTGCGCGTCGCGGTCCTCGGGCCGATTGTCGCGCAGCCACAGGCTGGTGAATTCGGATACCTCGCCATTGCTCCAGCTGATACTCAGCACGTCGGGAGCCGCGGTGATGTGGGCCATGACGCTAGGGCCAGCGACGCGAGGGCCAGCGACGCGAGGGCCGATGCCGGCAGTGTTGATGCCGGAGCCGACAGTGTCAGTGTCCGTGCTGCCAGGGTCGAGGGTGCCGGCGGGGCCGAAGGTGTCAGTGTCCGTGCTGCCGGCGTCGAGGCTGCGGGGGTCTTTGGTGCTGGCGTCGACATTGCCGGTGTGGTTCATGGAAGATGTTTCCCTGCGGCAGCCGCCCGCGAGTTCAGCGCATACAGAATGCCCGCACCGATCGCTGCCAGCGCGCTGACGGCAGCCAGTGACAGGAACACGCCCTTCCAGCCAAACGCCACCGACACGCGGGCGACACTGTCGCCGGCGACCACGGCTCCCAGGTAGCCGACGCCGTCGATGATGCCCGACGCGGCGGCCGAGGCTTGCTTGCCGCCGAAATCCAGTGCGAACGCGCCACCCAAATAGGAGTACGGGCCCAACAGACAAAACGCGATCGTACCGATGGCGAGCAGCGGGAGCAGCGCACTGGTGGTGCTGGAATGCATCGACATGAGCACCAACAGCGCCATGGCCGTGGCGCACAGACCGACCAGCAGGATCAACGCGCGGCCGTTCACGCCGATCCGATCGCTGAGCCAGCCGGTCAAGATCACGGACACGGCGCCCACGGCGGGGAAGATGGCGCTCTTGCCGGCGGCGTTGCTCATGCTGTAGCCCAGGTAATCATGCAGATACACCGGAGTCCAGGCGTTGAAGGTCTCGCGAATGATGGTGCAACCCAGCGACAGCAGGCATATCAGCAGAAAGGCGCGGCTGCGCAGCAGCGGCGCCAGCAGTTGCCGGTAGCTGCCCGGCGGCGACTCGGAGGAGGAGAATAAGTTCAGAGGGTTGACCTTGGCTTCCGTGAAGCCGGCATCGATGCGCGATTCGCGCAGCAGCCACAGATTCGCGATCAGCATGAGGCTGGCCGCCGCCGCCGCCAGGTAGAACAAAGGCCGCCAGCCGAACCCATCGCTAATCATCACGCCCATCCACTGCCGTGCAACCGCATCGCCGACCAGATAGCTCACGCTCAAGATGCCGACGATGGCCCCGTAGGTGGAGAAATCAAACCACTTCGAGGAGATCTTGAGCAAGCCCGCCCAGGCGACCGATTGAGTCAAGCGATTGCCGAACCATGCGATGGTGAACACCGGAATATAGGAACTCGTCGTGAACAACAGCGTGAACAGCGTCGCCCCGCCGAGACCGATCAAGAAACTGATGCGGCCGCCCCAGAGGTCGCCGAGCCCGCAAAGGAACAGCTTGCCGAGCGCATAGGCCAGCACGCCGAACGAGGCGATCTGGCCCATGCGAATGACCGCCGTTCCGTGACTGACGCCGTGCACGCCCAACTCGTCGATGAGCAGCGGCATGGCGACCGACAAGTCGGCGCGGCAGAAGTATAAAGAGGCGTAGCCGCCAAAAAGTAATACAACCGTCATCACTTGGTGGTAACGCAATGAACGAAGTGTGGGGAGCCGGATCGTAGCCATTGCCGATCCTGGCATGAAACCTGCTTTCCTCAAAGGTAGGCGGTGAACGGAGCAGCACATGTCGATCGAATTGGGTTCTGACGGGGTCTCGACGCGGTATTCAACGCGAAACCGAGCACTGCGTGCGGCCGATGTTCGACCGAGCGGCAACCGGCGGCCGGCGCAGCGCTTCCAGGCGGCAACGCCATGCCGCCGCCTTGGGCTTGCCGGGTCCCTCACCGAACGAACTGGCCAATTTTCCAGCAAGGAGTCCTCATGTCAACCATAGCAGCAGCGGCGACCACGCCCACCCTCACATTTCACGGCCATGGCCACGGGCACAAAAAAGGCGTCCACGCGGAATCCGGGACGGATTCCACCACGGATACCAGCGATGCGACCTCGAGTTCCAGCTCCAGTACCACGCCGACCCCGACGCAGGGTTTGTTCAGCACGCTGTTGCAGTCGCTCGAACAAGTGGTCGGGCTTCCCGGGATCACGTCGGCCGCAACCGCGGCGGTCACGGGGACGAGCGCTTCCACAACGGCGGCGGGCACGACCTCGAGCACGACCACAGCCGCCGGCGCCGCATCCGGATCGAACACCGCGCAGAATGTCCAAAGCTTCCTGCATTCGTTGTTTCAAGCGCTGAAGGCTGACGGCTTGGGCAGCAGCAGCGCCGCGAGTTCAACCACCGCATCGGCCGCCACAGCCGGGACCGGCGCGGCTGGCACGAGCGGGACCGGCACGGCGAGTGCGGGTGCCGCCCCCGGCAGTTCGACCGCCGGGCAATATGAGGGAAGCCTGGTCTCGTCGCTGCAGTCGTTGATTCAGCAGCTCGGCTCAACTGGTTCGACGGGCTCGACCGGCGCCGCCGATTCCGCGGCCTCGAACCTGAGCGCGTCGTTCAATACGTTGATCCAGGGTATCAGCGGCACCAGCGCGGCGGGGGCCGCGTCGTCCGGCGGATCGAGCACGGCATCGAATCAGTCCTCCAACGCGTCGCTGCAGAATTTCCTGAACAATCTGCTGCAGACCGTGCAGAGCAATGGCGGTCATTCGTTGAGTGCGGTGGGCGCCAACGTCAACGCGAAAGTTTGACCAAGCGCGGCGGGGGCGGCACCGGCCGGCAGGGTCGATTGACGTTCAAGAACTGCCCGGCTAGGCTGACATCTCGGTACCGTGATGTTGGCCGCTTCGAACACTGCCGCTCGATGCGATCCGCAACCGGCCAAATTCAGCGTGCCGAGACAAGCCGGAATACTGATCTGTGAACGCCGCCAAACGACTCCCTACTTTGTATATCCCGCATGGCGGGGGTCCGTGTTTCTTCATGGATCCGCCGCCGGCGTATCCGCACCTGTGGGACGGATTGGCCGCGTACCTGCGCGGCATCGATGGCGCGTTGGGGGTCCGTCCGCGCGCCGTTCTGGTCGTCTCGGGTCACTGGGAGACACAGCAGCCCACCCTCAACATTGCCGCCAAACCGGACCTGCTGTTCGACTACTACGGATTTCCGGAGCATACCTATCGATTGACGTACCCGGTGTCGGGCGCTCCCGAGCTGGCGCCGCGCGTGCGCGGCTTGCTGTCGGAAGCCGGCTTCGAGTCCGCCGCCGCCGAACGAGGCTTGGACCATGGCGTCTTCGTGCCTTTTCTGCTGATCTATCCGCAGGCAGATGTGCCCATACTGCAATTGTCGCTGCAGAAGGATCTCGATCCGGCGTTGCATTTGCGGATGGGCCGCGCGCTCGCGCCGCTGCGGGACGAAGGCGTGCTCATCGTCGGCAGCGGCATGAGTTATCACAACCTGCGCGACCTGTTTTCCGGCCGCGGCGCCGACGCGGCTGCGTCCTTCGATGCGTGGCTGGGCGAGGCCGTGGCGGATCCCAAGACGCGCGATCTCAAACTCACGGCCTGGCGCAGCGCGCCGGGCGGCCGCGAGGCACATCCGCGCGAAGAGCATTTGCTGCCGCTGATGGTGGCCGCGGGAGCGGCGGATGGCGATGTGGGAGTGCGCAGCTTTGGCGACTCCATCGCCGGCAAGCCTCTATCCGGCTTTCAGTTTGGTTGAGGCCGGTCACTCTATCGACAAATGCCCGAACACGCTGCCCGGCGACAAGGTCGACTCGGTGGTCACTCGATCGGCGCGCAGTTGCTGCGTCCCTGCATGGCGCAATCTTGAATTTGCGACATCTTGCGCAGCTCATAGGTCAGGAAAAGGCCGCCGATCACCAGCGCTAGGACGAAAACCAGCGCGATCAGCGTCGTGCGGCGCGGATCGGGCGGCGGTTCATTTCTCTGTGGATCCATGGCGATGACTCCTCGAGGGCTCGAAGGCGCTAGACTAACGCAACTTCCAGACAACGACGGCCCATGACTTCCGCCACCGGCCCTAAACACTCCGCCGAGTCCTCGCCGAGCGCGACCGATTCCATTGCACCGAACGCCAAAACCGAGCGCCTGAACACCAAGGCGGCCGGGGTGATCGGCCTCGCGGTGATGTGCAGCCGCGTGCTCGGCCTGGCGCGCGAGCAGATCTGCGCGGCCTTGTTCGGCGGCGGCGGCGCCATGGACGCATTCACCGCGGCCTTCCGCATTCCGAATCTGCTGCGCGACCTGTTCGCCGAGGGTGCGTTGTCGACGGCCTTCGTGACCACTTTCAGCAAGACCATTGCGCGCAGCGGCGACGCGGCTGCCTGGCGGCTCGCCAACAAGGTGGCGACCTTGACGCTCATCGTGTTGGGCGCCATTTGCATCGCCGGCATCGTGTTTGCGGCGCAGCTGGTGGGCTTGCTGGCGCCGGGCTTCGATCCGCACAAGGCTGAGCTCACCGCGCAGCTCACGCGCATCATGTTTCCCTTCATCGTGATGGTGTCGATGGCGGCCTTGGTGATGGGCATGCTGAATGCGAAAAGCGTGTTCGGCATGCCGGCGATGGCGTCGAGCTTTTTCAATATCGGCTCCATCGTGGGCGGCGTGACCTTGGGCGCATGGATCGATCCGCACTTCGGCCCGCGCGCACTGATCGGTCTCGCGCTCGGTACCTTGATCGGCGGTGCGCTGCAGTTCGCCGTGCAGCTGCCGCCCCTCGGACGCTTGGGCTATCGGTTTCGGCCTGATTTTAAGTGGCGCGATCAGGGCGTGCGCGCGATTCTCGGTCTGATGGGACCGTCGGTGATCGCGGCAAGCACGACGCAGTTCAACGTGCTGGTCAATTCGATGTTTGCATCGACGCTCGGCGATGGCGCGATTTTCTGGCTCGCGATCGCGTTTCGATTGATGCAACTGCCGCTGGGGCTGTTCGGCGTCGCACTCGGCACGGTGACGCTGCCGCTGCTGTCGAGACTGGTGGTGGCGGGTCACCTGGTGGGCTTTCGCGCCGAACTGGCGCGTGCGATGCGCCTGATGTTCCTGTTGACCATCCCCTCGACGATCGGCCTCATGATATTGGCCGAACCCATCATCTCGGTGCTGTACCAGCACGGAAAGTTCGATGCGAACGAGGCGGCGCAGGCCGGCGGAGCGCTGCGCTTCTACGCGATCGGCCTCGCAGGCTACGCCGCACTCAAAGTCCTGGTGAATGCGTTCTATGCACTCGACCGGCGCAAGACGCCGATGTTCGTGAGCTTCCTCGCCGTGGGGCTCAATCTGCTGTTCAACTGGATTTTCACGTTCCGGTTGCATTGGGGCCATCTCGGTCTCGCGTTCTCCACCGGCTGCGTCGCCACCTGCAATTTCCTGTTTCTGTATTTCCTCATGAGCCGGCAGTTGGGCGGCCTCGAGTCGCGGCGCATGCTGGTGCTGCTGGGCAAAGCGGCAGCGGCCGGCTTGGGGCTGGCGGCCGTGTGCGTTGCGTCCACCCATTGGTTGTTGGCCGACTGGGCGACCCAGCCGTTCCTGCGCAAGGCCGCGGAGCTGCTGGCCACCGTCATCGGCGGCGGGCTGACGTTCGCTGGCCTCGGCGCCGTGCTGCGGATCGAGGAGTTGAGCCAGTTCATCGGCATGGTCAAGCGGCGGCTGCGGCGCGGCCAGTAGGACTTTGCACAACTTTGCGCCCGCTGGCGTTGCGTTCGAGCCGGCCGCGCCTGATCATGGTGCACATGGAACATGGGAGTTCTTCGATGGTTAAGGTGCTTGGAACGTGTTTATTGTTCGTCGCATCAACGGTGTCGGCCGCCTCCGCCGAAACGTTCGTGATCGAGGCCGATGCAGCGGGCCATGAAGCCACCGTCAAAATCCCGGTGGGCGCGGTCACGAAAATGTCCGCCAACTCGGCGCAGACGTTGGTGGGCTACGCGGACCCGCAGATCGAGGCGATGCGCTTGAGCGGCGACGTGCTCATCAGCATCGCCGGCAGCACGCAGCCCATCGAAATCAGGGCCGACCAAGTCGTCGTCGAATTGACGGCCGATTCCACACCCGACGAGTCGAAGGACACCCGCGCCAATGCGGCGCCCAACAAACTGTTGCGATTCACGGGGCGGTCCACCGTGCTGTCGGGAAGCGGCGACTCCCAGGTGTTCGTCGGAAACGTGGTGTTCGACCTGCAAACTTCGTCGGGTCCGATGGAAATCAAAGCCGACAAAGTCGAACATCAATTGACGACCGAAGCGGGCGCCTGACGCCGCCGGGAATTTTGTCGCCGTCTCGGTTCCGAGACGGCCTACAATGCGCGCTCCTCTCTCCGAGCCTACCGAGCGCATGGCCCAGCCGCAGAATCGCTTTCACACACTGTGGGCACGCGTCAGGGAGCATCCGCTCTTCCGCGTGGGGCCGGGTCTCATCACCGGCGTGGCCGATGACGATCCCAGCGGCATCGCCACCTATTCCCAGGCGGGCGCGCAATTTGGGTTAGGCATGCTGTGGACCATGCCGTTGGCCTATCCGCTCATGTCGGCCATCCAATCCATGTGCGCGCGGCTCGGCCGCGTCACCGGCAAGGGGCTCGCCGCCAACATCAAGGATTCCTTTCCGCCCGGTGTGTTGCGGGCGGCCGTTCTGCTGCTGCTCATTGCGAACACCTTGAACATTGGCGCCGACGTAGCTGCGATGGGCGAGGTCGCGGAGCTGGTGACGGGCATCGACCGCCATGCGATGACCTTTGTGTTCGTGCTGCTGACGCTGGGATTGCAGATTTTCGTGCCGTACCATCGCTACGTGGGCTTCTTGAAGTGGCTGACGCTGTCGTTGCTGGCGTATGCCGCGGTGCTGTTCACCGTGCATGTGCCCTGGCGCCAAGTGTTGGCGCAGACCGTGTGGCCCACGTTCGTGCCGAACGCGGCCGCCGCGGCCGTGGTGGTCGGCATTTTCGGCACCACCATCAGTCCGTATCTGTTCTTCTGGCAGGCCTCCGAGGAGGTGGAGAACATGCAGGCGGATGTGGCAGCGCCGCCGCTGCTGCGCGAGCCGCAGGCGGCGGCCGCCGAGTTGCGGCGCATCGGCTGGGATACGTGGAGCGGCATGCTCTACTCCGACCTCACGGCCTATTTCATCATTCTCGCGACCGCGCTGACGTTGCACGCGGCGGGCATCACGACCATCGACACCGCTGCGCAGGCCGCCGACGCGTTGCGTCCGTTGGCCGGCAATTCTGCATTCCTGCTGTTCGCCATCGGCATTCTCGGGGTCGGGCTGGTCGGAGTGCCGGTGCTTGCGGGCTCGGGCGCCTATGCGCTCAGCGAGGCGATGGGCTGGCAGTTCGGTCTCGAGCGCAAAGTCGGCGAGGCGCGCGGCTTCTATGCGGTCATCTCGGTCAGTGTCTTGGCCGGCTTGCTGATCCAGTATTCGCCGATCAGTCCCATGCGCGCTCTGTTTTGGAGCGCCGTCATCAACGGTGTGGTGGCGGTACCCCTCATGGCGATTATCGTACTATTGGTTTCCAGGAAGTCCGTGATGGGGCCGTTCACCGCCGGCAAACCCGTGGTAATCCTCGGCTGGCTGGCGACCGCGCTGATGGGTGCCGCGGCCGTGCGCATGTTCATTCCCGATTGAGGCAGTCATGAACGAGAATCGAGACCTCGACCCACCGCAGCGGCCGCTCTGCTGCATGCGTTGGTAAGACGCGATGGCGTGTTCGACAGCATGGCGTCATTGCGAGGCGGCGGTTCCGGCGGCGACGGTGCGCCTCGCCGCTGACCGTGACGCGAGACCGCGCTACGCAAGGACCGCGAGCTATAGCGCCGCGGGCGCCTTGGCAGCGGCTTCGGCCACGACGTGTTCCGCCGCCGGAACCACCGCGGGCTTTTTCGGATCCGTCACCGCGTCCGGACCTAGAAGGTAGGCATCGAGCACCTTGCGTGCGATGGGCGCGGCCGCCGACGCGCCGAACCCGCCGTTCTCCACGAGTACGGCGACCGCGATCCTTGGGTCCTCGGCGGGGGCGAACGCGATGAACCAGGCATGATCGCGCTTGCGCTCATCGACGATTTTCGCCCGCGTGCTTTCGTTCTGCTTGATGGTGAACACCTGCGCGGTGCCCGTCTTGCCGGCATACTTGTACTTGGCGCCGACGCCGGACGCATAAGCGGTGCCTCCAGGACCGGACACCACCGCCACCATACCGTCGTACACGACCTGCCACTGATCGGGAGTTGCGATATCGATGGGCGGCATGAGCCGCGGGTTGCGCGAGACGATCGTCGTCGAACCGGCAGTGCGGGTGGCCGACACCAGGCGCGGTATCGCAATCACCTGGCCGCGTTCGGCGATTTCGGCGGCAAAGTGCGCTTGCTGCAGCGGCGTCACGGTGATGGCGCCTTGGCCGATACCCATGCTGATGGTCTCGCCGGCGAACCACACTTGGTCCGCCGCGCGCTTGAAGGCATGCCGTTTCCATTCAGGCGATGCATACAGGCCGGCTTTCTCGCCGGGAATGTCGATGCCGGTCAATTCGCCGTAGCCGAAAGTTTTCATGAAAGCGGCCATCCGGTCGATACCGAGCCGCTCGGCCAGCCTGAAGAAGTAGACGTCGCACGACTCGGCGATGGCCTGACGCATGTTGAGGAAACCGTGTTTCTTGTCATCGCGATATTGGTGGCTGCTGCCGGGCAGCGAAAACGAGCCGCCGCAGAATTGCTCCTGAGTGGGCGTGAGAACTCCGTATTTCTGCGCCGCCAGGGCATACAGAGGCTTGACCGTCGATCCCGGCGGATAGGCGCCGCGCAAGGCGCGATTCAGCAGCGGCTTGTCGATGTCGTTTTGCAGCAGATTGTATTGCGCGACCGACAGGCCGCGCACGAACCAGTTCGGATCGAACCCGGGCAAGCTGGCGAGCGCGATCACGTCCCCTGACTTCGGATCGATCGCGACCACCGCGCCGCGCCTGCCCGCGAGCGCCTCTTCGGCGACCTTTTGCACCTTGATGTCCAATCCGAGGATGAGGTCATCGCCGGCCACGGGCGGCCGTACGTCGAGGTGAGGGGTGTAGTCGCCTTGCTTGTCGACCGGTCTACCCGCCGCATTCACCAGGATTTCTCGGAATCCCGGTTTGCCGTGCAGCTGCTGTTCGTAGGCGCCTTCGACGCCCAGTTTGCCGATGAGACTGGTGCCTGCGTACTCGGCGCTGTCGATCTGCTTGAGATCCTGCTCGTTGATGGCGCTGACGTAGCCGATGGCATGAACGGCGGTCTCCCCCAGCGGATAATGCCGGGCCAGCCGCGTTCGAATGTCCACTCCGGTGAACTGGTACCGATGGACCGCAAACAGTGCCATCTCCTCTTCGGTCAACTGCAGTTTGACGGGCACGCTCTCGTACACTTTGTGCAGCAGCACGGTACGCCGGATATTGGCCACTTCCTCGGGCCGGAGCAGGCCGATGGCGACCAGCGACGCCAGGGTCGCGTCGAGCGCCTTGGGGTCGCCGACTTGCTCGCGCACCAGTTCGATCTGGAAGGCCGGAAGATTGTCGGCGAGCACCACGCCGTGCCGATCCAGGATGAGCCCGCGGCTCGGCGGGATGGGCTCGGTGCGTATGCGGTTGCCCTGCGAGAGCGTCGAATAGTAATCGTGCTTCAGGACCTGGAGATAAAACAGCCGGGTGCCGACGAGTATGAGGCAAACCGCCGCGATCAGGCCCGCGACCACGCTGCGCACCGCGAACAGGCGGTTCTCGGCGAAATAATTCTTGATCCGGCTTTGGCGGCTTCTCACCATGGGGTATGTGCTGGACTATTCGGCATGCGCGCCATGAGTGACTTTATTCGATTGTAAACCTTATATCTCGTGCGGGAGGCGGCGCTCGTCACAGGTTGCATCACGTCAAACCGCTGCGAGCCGCCCGCCGCCGGGCGGCGGCGGCGAGGAGCAGTGTCAGCGCCAGGCAGAGGTATGGAAACCAGTTCCCCCAGGCGACGAACAGCGTGTGGCCGCCGGCCATTTTGGGCACGCTGACGACGATGCCGTCGGCGGGCCGCGGGTGACGATACGGGTCGTCGGCATAGGTTTTCTCGAGCAGCCGCCCGTTCGGATCGATCAACGCCGAGATGCCGGAATTCACGGCTCGCACCATGCTGACCCGCAGTTCGATGGTCGCGAACACCGCCAGCGCCAGATGTTCCCAGGGTTCGGTGGAGGCGCCGAACCAGGAGTCGCTGGTGAGATTGACCAAGATGTCGGGATGCAGGCGGCCTACGCCATGCAGGAATCCGGGGAGTAAATCCTCGTAACAGATCACGGGTCCGAGCCGCCACGGCTCGCCGGTGGGCGATGATAGCGACATGACGCCCGGTCCCGCGCCTGCCTTGAATTGTCCGGTGCCGGGCGGCAGCAGATTCCGCAGCCAGGGGAAGGTCTCGATCCCGGGCATGTATTCGCCGAACGCCAGCAGCCGCACCTTGTCGTAGCGGCCCACTTCGTTGCCGTCACGATCGAGCAGCAGCGCCGAGTTGTAGGCAAAGTCCGCCTGGGAGTCGTAGGTGTTGGCGCCGATGACCACCGGCACCGTGAAGCCGCGGCGAATCATGGCGAGCGACTCGGGCGGAAAATCCATGCTGAAATCGCGCGGCAGAGTGATGGGATAGGCGCCCTCGCTCCATACCACCACTTGCGCGCCGGCCCGCTCCAGGCGGCGGGACTGTTCCTGCAGCGCCGCCAATTCGCGCAGCGCCTCGTCGCGCGAAAACTCGCCGTCGACCGTGTACGCGAAGTTGGGCTGAACCAAGCCGATGTTGAGGCGCGGCGCTGCGGCGACGCGCCGGTCGATCTGCCGCATGCGGACCGCACCGAAGATCAGGGCGGCCGCCAACACGATGCCGGCCGCGATTGCCGACCGGTATGCCCAGCGTCCCCGGGTCAGCAGGTCGTACAGCGCCCCGTTCACCAGCATCAGCAAGGCGGTGACGCCCAGCGGGCCGGTGAGTTCGGTGATTTGAATGACCTGGGGGTGCCAGGCCTGGGATATCCACTGCCCGCAGGGAAATACCTGCGGCACGATCAGTTCGCTGCTCGCCATGACCAATGGCCCGAGCAATGCCATGGGGACCGCGCGGCGGCGCCTGATGAAGTACACGATGCCGGTGAAAATCAGGAAAATGACGGCGCGCGTCGCGCAGAACGCCAGGAACACCAAAAAGGCGGCGATCCAGGGAAAGCCGGCGAAGCGCTGCGTCAGGTCGATCAGCCAATAGAACCCGCCGCCCGTCTCGACCACCCCGGCCCACCACCCGAGAAACAGCGCCCCCTTCAGCGTCGGGGCACGGTCGATGGCGAGCAGCATGGGCACTGCGGCAACCCAGGCCAGGGCCGAGAAGTCGAACGGCGTGCAGGCCAGGAACCATAGGCAACCGCTGAGCGTGACCAGACCGAATCCAATGGCGCGATGGGAGGCTTGCATCGTAACCGGCTAGCTTACGGCACTTCGCGGCGACCCGGCATCTCGGGTATTCTGGCGGGTAATCATGCAAGAAAGATACGAGCCCGCCGTCATCGAGGCGGACGCCCAGCATTATTGGGACCAGCAGCATTGCTTCGAGGCCAAAGAGGACCCGTTACGGGACAAGTACTACTGCTTGTCGATGTTCCCGTACCCCAGCGGCCGGCTGCACATGGGGCATGTGCGCAATTACACCATCGGCGACGTGCTCAGCCGTTTCATGCGCATGAACGGCAAGAACGTGCTGCAGCCCATGGGCTGGGATGCCTTTGGGCTGCCGGCGGAGAACGCGGCCATGGCCAATGGCGTGCCGCCGGCGCGCTGGACCCTCGACAACATCGACTACATGAAAAAGCAGTTGAAGTCGTTGGGGTTCGCCCTCGATTGGAGCCGCGAGCTGGCGACTTGCCAGCCGGCGTACTACCGCTGGAACCAGTGGCTGTTCTTGCGCATGCTGGAAAAAGGCATTGCTTACCAAAAAACCGGCGTCGTGAATTGGGACCCGCTCGATAAGACGGTGCTCGCCAACGAACAGGTCATCGATGGCCGCGGCTGGCGCACCGGCGCATTGGTCGAGAAACGCGAAATTCCGATGTACTACCTCAAGATCACGGCCTATGCCGAGGATCTGCTCGAGTCGCTGAACGGAATGCAGGGCTGGCCGGAGCGCGTGCGCGCCATGCAGGCCAACTGGATCGGCAAGAGCCAGGGCGTGCGCATCGGCTTTCCGTACGACATCGGCACGGAGCAGGGCGTGCTACGGGCCTTTACCACGCGCGCCGACACCGTCATGGGGGTGACATTCTGCGCGGTGGCGGCCGAGCATCCGCTGGCGACGCGCGCCGTGGCGGGCAACCCGGCGCTGGCCGCGTTCATCGAGGAATGCAAGCGCGGTCCGGCGATCGAGGCGGAACTCGCCACGCAGGAGAAGCGGGGCATGCCGACCGGCTTCGACGTGCGCCATCCGCTGACCGGCAACGCGGTGCCGGTGTGGGTGGGCAACTACGTGCTCATGAGCTACGGTGAAGGCGCCGTGATGGGCGTACCCGCGCACGATGAACGCGATTTCGAGTTCGCCAAGAAATACGGCTTGCCGATCAAGCCGGTCATCGACGTGGCAGGGCGCGAATATTCGCTCGACGCGTGGGCGCCCTGGTACGGCGAGCACGGCCGCTGCATCCATTCGGGCGCCTATGACGGCCTCGACTTCGACGCCGCCATCGATGCGATCGCCGCGGATCTCGAACGGCTGGGCCTGGGCGAGAAGCAAACGACATGGCGGCTGCGCGACTGGGGCATTTCGCGCCAGCGCTACTGGGGCTGCCCCATCCCCGTGATCCATTGCGCGGCGTGCGGCACCGTGCCGGTGCCGGACGACCAATTGCCCGTCCTATTGCCGGACAATCTCGTGCCGGACGGCAGCGGCAATCCCCTCCTGAAAGACGAGGGCTTTCTGAACGTTGCCTGTCCTCGTTGCGGAGCGGCGGCGCGGCGCGAGACGGATACCATGGACACCTTCGTGGATTCGTCCTGGTACTTCCTGCGTTTTGCCTGCAGCGACAACGACCGGGCGATGCTCGACGATCGGGTCAAGTACTGGCTGCCCGTGGATCAATACATCGGCGGCATCGAGCACGCGATTCTGCACCTGCTCTATGCGCGTTTCTGGACGCGCGTGGTGAACGACATGGGCGGCGTGGCGTTCAAGGAGCCGTTCGCGAATCTCTTCACCCAGGGCATGGTGTTGAACGAGGTGTTCTTCCGCAAGCCCGAGTCGGGCCGCATCGAGTATTTCAATCCGTCCGCGGTCGAGAGAATCACGGCCGATAGCACCCGGCTGACCGCGGATAGTGATATCCCGGCAGACAGCGGGTTCGCCGCACACAAGGGCGGGGGCCGGCACGTTGCGGCCCTGCGCGCAGTGCTGCGCGCCGATGGGCAGCCCGTCGAATCGGGCGGCATCGTCACCATGTCCAAGTCGAAGAACAACGGTGTCGACCCGCAGGCGCTGGTCGATGAGTTCGGCGCCGACACCGCGCGCTTGTTCACCATGTTCGCGGCGCCGCCCGAGCAGACGCTCGAATGGTCGGACGAAGGCGTGCAGGGGGCTTATCGTTTCATCAAGCGTCTCTGGAAAGCCGTGCATGAACACGTGGCGAGCGCCCGTGGCAGCGGCGAGGGCGCACTGCGCGGCGATGCCATGAGCGCCGCCGCCGCCGGACCTTGGGATAAGGCCGCGCTGACCGATGCGCAGCGTGCGATACGCCGTCAGGCCCATCAGACGCTGGCGAAGGTCACCGACGACATCGGCCGGCGTCGGACATTCAATACGGCGATCGCGGCGGTGATGGAGCTGTTGAATGCGCTGTCGAAGTTTCCGCAGAGCACCGTGCTGGATCGGCGGGTGATGCAGGAGGCGCTCGAGATCGCGGTGTTGACCTTGTCGCCCATCATTCCGCATGTCACGCACGCCCTGTGGCGCGGTCTCGGACATGCCACGGCGCTCATCGACGAGCCCTGGCCCGCCGTCGACGCCGCGGCGCTCGAACAATCGACGATCGAACTCGTGGTGCAGGTGAACGGCAAACTGCGCGCGCGGATTCACATCGCGGCGGATGCCGACGAGAAGAGCGCGCGGGAAGCGGCGCTCGCGGATGCCAATGTGCAAAAATTCATGGGCGGGGCGGCGATTCGCAAGGTGATCGTGGTGCCGGGAAAACTCGTCAACGTGGTGGTGTAGCGCCATGCAAGCCTTGCACCGCGTCGCCCTGATCTGCGCGATCGCGGGCTTGGGCGCCTGCGGCTTTCGCCTCGCCGGCAGCGACCCCTTGCCGGGGATTCTGGCACGGCCCTATCTGTCGGTGCGGGACCCGTACACCGATTTCGCGCGCGAATTCGAGCACCAGCTGAAGAGCTCCGGCGCGCTGGTGCAGGACGTGCGGGCCAAGTCCACCGCGACCATCGACGTGACCCGGGATGTGGTCGAACAACGCACGCTCTCGGTATCGGCACGCAACATTCCGACCGAATACGAATTGACCTACACCGTGACGTTTGCGGTGCAGGGTCCCGACCGGGAGTTGCTGGCGCCGCAGACCATCAACTTGTCGAAGGATTACAGCTTCGAAGAAAACGAGCTGCTGGCCAAGGAACACGAATCGGACATCCTGCGGCGGCAGATGGCGCGCGATCTCGTGGCCATCGCCATGCGCCGGTTGACCAGCCTCAAGTAGCGCCGCGCCCTCCGTGCTGCAGGTCAATTCCATCGAGCGGTTGGATCTCGAACTCTTGTTGGAGCGATATGGTCTGACGCTCACCCTGGTCGCGCCCGACGAAATCATCCCCGGTTCGTACTGGGGCGAACGCGAGGCGGGTCTGATCGGCTCGCGGATCTACGCGAGGCTCGACACCCCCATTCATTCGCTGCTGCACGAAAGCGCGCACTTCATCTGCATGACCCCCGCCCGTCGCGCCGGACTCGACACCGATGCGGGCGGCGACGACGCCGAAGAGAACGCCGTGTGCTATTTGCAAATTCTATTGGCCGCAGTCCTGCCTCATGTCGGCCCGGAACGCATCTGCCGGGACATGGACGAATGGGGCTACAGTTTTCGGCTCGGAAGCGCGGCGACCTGGTTCGCCGAGGATGCCGACGATGCGCGCCAGTGGCTGCTTCGAAACGGACTCATCGATCGACGGCAGAACGTCACGTATGCCTGCCGCGGCCCGTAGCGGCTCTCGCCGTCGGGCTCTCGCCGGATTCCCCATCGCGGGAGGTGGTCGGTTTGTCCGGGGCGGCGGGCTTCAGCCCGCCGCCGTCATCTTGAAAATTCCCTGCGCGTTGCCGCTATCGAAGCGCAGATCCAGGCGGCGCTTGCCGTCGGAACCGATGACCCCGTCGCGCGAAATGAATTCGTAGAAGGAACCGGGCACGGTCATTTCGACTTCCGATCCATCGTCGGCGCGCAGGGTACGGCGTACGGGATCCGCCTTGAAAGCGGTCTGACGGACCGAGCCCGTGGCGGAGGTTTCGATGGCCTCTTTCATCCGTCGATCGAGCGAGCGTTGCCCGCAGGCCGTCATGGCGACATCCGCGACACGATCGGTGGCGTGGTTGAAAACCGAGCCCTCGGTGGCGATCCAGGCGGCCTCGGCGGATTCGGCGAGCAGCAGCCGGTAATCGGCGACGCTCGGCAGGTCGTGCCAGCGGCCGAAGGCGGTAACGATCTCGCGCAGCGCGGGCGCTGCCAATTTCATTTCGCAGCGGCCCTGCTCGGCAAAGTTCGCCAGCGCCGCCTGCGCCGTCGCGGTCAAAGGATCGCGGCTGCTGCCGAACACGCGCCTCGCGGCGGCCTGAAATTTCTCCGAGAAGCGGTCGACATGCAGTTCACTGATGAAGAATTGCGGCAAGGTCTCGGGGAATTCCCGGTGCGCGAAGGCGCGGCCGGTCATGCGCAATTCCGCGAGCGGATACGTCCCCGCCACGTGATAGCCCAAGGGTTCCAGTATGCGTGCAAAGGCAGCGACGCCGGCCGGCAATGCGCCCGTCGGACCCGAACCGAAACGGATGGTGCGCAGGGCGCCGTGATCGAACGTGATGCGCTCGCGCTGACGGCGCCGATCGGCAACGTAGGCCGCAGCCGTGGGCACGCGCGTCAGCAGGTCATGGAACAGCAACGCATTGAGCGCCATCGCGAATGCGCCCCGCGACACCGCGCCCGCACTCTCCAGACAAAACGTCCGGTCGATGTGCAGCGTGTTCAAAATATCGTCCGTCGCCTTGTCGCCCGCGATCAGGCGAATCAATCGCGACAGATGCGTATCAGTGGTCATCCTCTCTCTCCTGCGGGAAGCGGCGGCCCAAAGCGGACCGCTGCAGCCGGCAAGCGTGTGAATACCGCGGCGATGGCCGCGGAATACGTCTTTATCGATGCCGGTGTGTAGTGATCATAGGCTGGTTGGTTCGCGCGGCCAATGCCATGTTCGCCGCTAAAACTTGCCCCAAAATCGTGCACTGCCAGCTCCAACACGTGATCACGCAATTGTTGAACCCGCGAGGTCTCGGGAGTTGCTCTGGTGCGATGCACCAAATTGAAATGAACGCCGCCATCAGCCACGTGGCCGAAGTCGCAAACCTCGTATTCAGGGAATATGGCGCCAAGTTGAGCGATAGCAACTCGCCGGAACGGCATGACTTCCGTGCGCCGAAATGACAGATCGAACCCCACCACCGGCCCGGCGGCCCGCAGGCCCTCGGACAGCGCATGGCGCAATGCCCATAGCCGCTCCGACCGTCCAAAGCGGACGTCCGTCAGGGGCGCGGACTGGCGTTCCGCCAATTGCGTGACCACGGCTTCCAGGATGGCGTCGAGGGTGGGCCCGCCGGCCCGATACGCGGAGGCCGACGTGAGCTCCACCAGAATCGCATAGGCCGGCAGGCCGTCGGAAAACGGGTTGTGCAGCGACGGGACGTGCGCCAATGCGTGACGCATCGCCGCCTCGGACATCCCTTCGAAAGCGGTCAGGAACTCGCCGGCCTCGGACTCGAACGCGTTCAGAAGTTCGAATATGGCCTCCTCGTCGCGCGGCACGAGCAATGCGACCGCGGATTGCCGCGGGCGCGGGTGCACTTCCACGGTGGCGGAGGTGATGACGCCGAACGCGCCACAGCTGCCGATGAAGATCTGCCGCAGATCGAGGTGCGCATTGTCCTTGCGCAAGCCGCCGGACAACTGCAGCACCGTGCCGGCGTCGTCGGGCAATACCACTTCGAGCGCGAGCACATGACGGCGCATGTCGCCATAGCGCAGGAAACGCGCGCCGCCGGTGTTGGTCGCGACCATGCCGCCGATCATGGGATCGGAACTCACGTCGATGGGCAGGAACAGATCGTGCGGCTCGAGCGCGGCGTTCAAGGCGGAAAGCCGCACGCCGGCCGCGACCGTGGCGGTGCGATCGCCGACATCGATACGCGGCGCAGCCCGCAGGCGGTCGAGCGAGAGAATGATCTGCCCACCGCTGTCATCGGGGGTCGAACCCAACACCAGCCCCGTGTTGCCGGACTGTGGGATGAATGGCAGCCGCCGCCGAACGCAATGCCGAAGCACCGCGGCGACCTGGGCGGTGTCGGCCGGCCGTACCACCGCGGCCGCCGTGCCGCCGCCGTAGCGCGCGGCCGTTTCGTACGGCAGCCTATCCTCGGGCGCCAGAAGCACGCCGGAGGAGCCGACTATCTGGCGCAGCGCGTCTTCATCCTCGCGCTCGAGCACGGATTAAGCGGCGTGGGCCGCTGCCGGTACGGGCATGGCGTAGACCCGGCCGAAACGATTCGCGAGGAACGGCTGCAGTTTGATGTCCTCTTGTTTGATGAGGCCGGCTTGCGGCAGGTGCCCCGCGCTCAGCATATCGAGCACGGCGCAGATGCCGCCGGCCGTCGTGATCTGGATGGCGCTGCGAACCCGGCCGCCCAGAGGTGCCGCATAGATCTTGTTGGCGTAGGTTTCCTGGACCAGCTGGCCGCCGCGCAGCCCGCTCACCGTGACGAACACGATCACCACGTCCTGCAGCGTGATGGGCACCGAATTCTCCAGGATATCCTTCAAGAGGTCGCGGCGATCGCGCAGGCGCAGATCGTTCAGCAGCGCCTTCATGATGGCGGCGTGGCCGGGATACCGTATGGTGCGGTAGTTGAGATTGCGGACCTTTCCCGCCAGCGTTTCGCACAGCGTGCCGAGACCGCCCGACGTATTGAACGCCTCGTAGAGAATCCCGTCGAGCGAGAACTCTTCGAGCTCCTCCAGCGGCTGGGTCTCGCGCAACCGACCGTTGACGATGGCCTCGCAGGGTTCGCAATATTCGTTGATGACCCCGTCCGTGCTCCAGGTCAGATTGTAGTTCAAGGCATTGGAAGGAAACTTCGGCAGCGCACCGACGCGCATGCGCACGTCCTGCAGCTCATCGAAGCGGGAGGCTAAGTCGCTGGCGACGATGGTGATGAAGCCGGGTGCCAGGCCGCATTGTGGGATGAAGGCGGTGCGAGCGCCCGCGGCGAGCTGCTTCACGGCGCGCGTGCTGGCCACATCTTCCGTCAGGTCGAGGTAGTGGGCGCCCGCCGCCTTGGCCGCTTCGGCGATGGTGCGCGTTGCGTGATAGGGCGCGGCGCTGAGCACGGCAAACTTCCCGCTCAGAATTTTCCGCAGGGCATCGCCCTCGGCGATGTCGGCAACCACCTTGGAGATTTTCACGCTGGTTTCCAGGCGGTCGAGCTGCTGCTGCGAGCGGTCGACCACGGTCACGGCGTAATCGCCGGAGCCGCCCAAGAGTTCCGCGATCATCGACCCGATCTTCCCCGCACCGACGATAACGATGTCTTTCATGCCGCCTCCTACAGATGGGCCGCTATTTTCGGGCAACCGCCCTGCGAATGGTAGGGTCGAAATAGGCATTTTAAGGTATCATCTCGGCATTATGCCAGGGTGGACGGACGAATCGACATGGACGCCATCGACGATCAGCTGATCTTAGCGTTGCGCGAGAACGCGCGCGCGTCGACCGCCCAATTGGCGCGACTGGTGGGGCGCTCGCGCACCAGCGTCCAGAGCCGCATCGAGCGGCTCGAAAAGCAGGGCATCATTTTAGGCTATGGGGTCAAAATCGCCCCGGAACATGAACTGGGTGCGGTGCGCGCCCACGTCATGATCAAAGTGGGCCCGAAAGAGGCGCGCACCGTGACTGCCGCATTGCGCGCAATTCCCCAGGTGCGCGTATTGCATTCGGTCAGCGGCGAAGCCGATTTGATCGCCGTTGCCGCGACCGCCTCCGTCGATGAGATGGACCAGGTGATCGACCGGATCGGCGCGCTCGGCGGGGTGGAACGCACCACCTCGTCCATCATCCTCTCGACCAAGTTCGAACGTTAGGCGCGGCCGGCGAGGCACGGCGGGTCGGGCGCTGCCAGCTAGGCGCGGCCGGCTCGGTGCGGTGGGTTGGGCGCTGCCGCCGCTGGTAAGGCGCGGCCGGCCAGGCGCCGGCCAAGCCCCGGTGCATCGCTCAGGCGCGCGCGGCGATCAGCGCGATCTCGATGGCGAACTCCGGCGAGGCCAGCTGCGCACTGACCACCGTGGCGCGCGCCGGGGTCGCGCCGGACACCACCCAGCTGTCCCAGACGCCGTTCATCTCCGAGAACGCCGCCATGTCGGTCAGCCAGATCGTGGCGCTCAAAATCTTGCTCTTGTCCGATTTGGCTTCGGCCAGCAGGGCGTCGATCGTGGCGAGAATGTCCTTGGTCTGTTCCGCGACGCTGCGGCCCGGCGCGCCCGCGGCGACCTGTCCGGCGAGATACACGGTGTCGTTGTGTATCACGACTTGGGACATCCGGGGTCCCGTATGCTTGCGTTCGATCGACATGGCATCTCCTTGAACAGAATCTAGGTTGAAACGGGTTGCCGCATTTGATTGGCCACTTGCAGCGCCTGATCGAGCGTGTCGAGGACGTGTTCCTCGCCCACCAACGCGATCACGCCGCCGCGCTCGAGCTTCGAGCGCACATTCGGCCTGAGCTCCACCAGCAGCACGGCGGCGCCGTGACGTTTGAAGTCGTTGACCATTTGCTCGAGCGCGATGATACCGGTTGCGTCGAGGAAGGGCACGTTGCCCATGCGCAGGATGAGCGTGGTCGCGGGCCGTTGGATATGCGCGAGCGTGCGCTCGAGTTTCTCCGCCGCGCCAAAGAACAGCGGGCCCTCGATGCTGTAGACCACCACCCCGCCGATCGCATCGTGATACGAATTGCCGGTGTCCGCCGGCGGCGGATTGCCGGGGGACGGGCCGACGTGCGACGCGCCGAATTGCTGTTCGACGTTGACCGCGTCGGCCATGCGCCGCATGAACAGCAGCGCGGCCACGATCACGCCGACGTTGACCGCGACCACCAGATCGACGAACACCGTCAGGAAAAAGGTCAGCAGGAGCACCACCACATCGGTTCTGGGCGACGTGCGGACCAGGCGAATGGCATGCGGCAGCTCGCTCATGTTCCACGCCACCACGAACAGCACGGCCGACAGGACGCAGAGCGGGATGGCGGTTGCGAGCGGGGCCAGGATCAGAATGACGAGGATCAGGAAACCGGAATGCACCAGGCCGGCGAGCGGACTCGTGGCGCCGTTGCGAATATTCGTCGCGGTGCGCGCGACGGCACCGGTGGCCGCAAAGCCTCCGAACAGGGGCGCCGCGATGTTGGCGATGCCTTGACCGATCAATTCTTGATTCGAATCGTGGCGAGTGCCGGACATGCCGTCGGCGACCACCGCGGACAGCAGCGATTCGATCGCCCCCAGCAGTGCGATCGTGAATGCCGGCCCCACCAGCGAGAACACCTGCGCCAAGGTGACCGAGGGGAAGTGCAACGACGGCAGCGTGCGCGGAATGCCGCCGTACGCCGAACCGATCGTGGCGACGCCTTTGAAGTGAGCTACGGACTGCACCAGCGTCACCACCACCAGCGCCACCAGCGGCGCCGGAATCCGCCGCAGATAGCGGGGACCTACGGTGAGTATCAGCAATGCCAGCAGCGCAAGACCGGTCGTGGCCACCGTGATGGTGGGCAACGCTTGCAGGAGCGAGAAGATCTTTTCGTGGAAATGCAGTCCCGACGGTGCGGGCGACAGGCCGAAGAAATCCTTCCACTGCCCGACGAAGATGATGACCGCGATACCCGCGGTGAAGCCGACGATGACCGGATTCGGGATGTACTTGATGACCGCGCCCAAGCGCGCGAATCCGAACGCCACCAAGATGATGCCCGCCATCAGGGTGGCGATCTGCAGGCCGCCGATCCCATGCTGTGCGGTGATGATGGACAAAACGGCAATGAAGGCGCCGGTCGGGCCGGAGATCTGAACCCGGGTGCCGCCGAACAGAGACGTGAGCACCCCGGCCACGATGGAGGTATAGAGCCCCTGTTCCGGCCGGGCGCCGCTGGCGATGGCGAACGCCATGGCGAGCGGCAGGGCAACCACGCCGACGACGATCCCGGCGAGTACGTTGTCGCGGATCTGCGCGCGGGTCCACAGCCCATCGCGGCGGGCTTGGAGCACGGCGATCATGGGAGCGATCTCGTCACGGTTCGACTGCCTCAGGTTTGGGGGTCACCCCTTATAGCGCGATCGGACCGATTCGTGGTGTGCGCTGCCGCATGCGAGCGCGACGAGGGCTGCCTGGCGAGCGAATCTGCACGGGATCGGCGAGGCGGTGCCCGGGGCAGGCCGGGGTGCCGGCGCGGGGATAAAAACGCTCGAGGGCAATAAAAAACGGCGTCGGCCTTATGAGGTACCGACGCCGCCGGGATATCGCACCGACGGGGGAGTTGGCTGGCTTGCCGGCGCGAGATTCTCCTAAACCTTCCTGGCGGGGCCACCGCAAGGCATGACTCATAGTGCCAAAATTACTGAGATGCGCAGCGTACTCTTTATACGCGTTGGTGTAGTTTTTTTCGCTTGACAAATCCGAAAAGACCTAGCCAGCTGCTCGCAGCGCCGCCGGACGCCGAATCCGCCGGGTGAGGCGGTAGGCCAGGATGGCCACGACCAGGGTGATGCAGCTGAACTTGAAGTCCTGTTGCAAGCGCGGCGTGAACGCCATCGCGATCAATACGGCGCTCATGGCGCCGATCGCCGCGTAGCTCAACCATGGGAACAGCCACATGCTCACCTGGGGCTGCGGCGTGCCGGCGCGCTCACGGCGCCGGCGCAGCGTGATCTGGGCCAATGCGATGGCCATGTAGACGAAAACGATCAGGGCGCCTGAGGAACTCACCAGAAAGTCGAACACCGCCTGCGGCGCCTCTGTGGCGGCGATGATGCCGAGGAAGCCTGCGGCGGCGCCGATCAGCACCGACTTGCTGGGCACTCGGCGCGCGTTGAGTTTGACCAGCATTTGCGGCGCATCGCCGCGATCCGCCAGGATGAACAGGACTCGCGAACTGACGTAGAACGCCGAATTCATGCAGGAGAGGACGGCGGTCAGGATGATGACGCTCATCACCGCTCCCGCCCAGGGCACATGCATGGTGTTGAGCGCCAGGGTGAAGGGCGACTCTCCGGAGCGAACCGTATCCCAGGGGGTCACCGAGACGATCAGGAATAGGGAGATCACATAGAAAATGAGGATGCGTCCGATCACGGCGCTGCCCATCCGGGCGACCGCGTTGCCGGGCTGCGCCGATTCGGCCGCCGCGATGGTGGTGATTTCCGCACCCGTCATCGCGAAGAACACGGTGGGCACCGCGGCCAGCACGGCGATCCAGCCGTGCGGCGTGAAGCCGCCGTGGTCGACGAGATTGCCGAACGTGGCACCGTGCGGCGAGGTGAAGCCGAAGGCGTAGGACGTGGCGATGGCGATGAAAGCGAGAATGGCGGCCACCTTGATGGAGGCAAACCAGAATTCGAACTCGGCATAGGAACGGGCGGACAGCAAATTGACGCAGGTCATGACCGTCATCAGGCCGACGCCGATCTGCAGCGGCGAGAGCGGAATCCACGCTTGCAGGATCTTGGCCCCCGCGATCGCTTCGACCGGAACCGTCAACACCCAGAAGTACCAATAGAGCCAGCCCACCACGAAACCCGCGCCTTCGCCCAAGCCCGCCCGCGCGAATTCCGTGAACGAACGGACCTGGGGCATGGCGGTCGCCATCTCACCCACCATGCGCATGACCAACAGAATGAGAATTCCCGTGATGCCGTAACTGATGAAGCTGGCGGGGCCTCCCGCGATGATGGAGGTGCTGCTGCCGACGAACAGGCCGGCGCCGATGATGCCGCCGATCGAAATCATCGTCAGATGGCGTCTCTTCAGGGATCGGCTCAGTTCGTGGCTGGGCTCGGGATTCGCGGCTGGACTCGACTGGGTCATGTGTACGCCTCGTTAACGACCATGCGATCTTACGCAGGCCAGGTAGTGCCGTGGGGGAGTTTGACGATGACTTTCGAGGGAAAAACAGTTCCGGTTGCCGGTTCCACGACGGGCATCGGCGAGGCCTGCGCGCGAGTGAGCTCAAATGCTAGGCGTGGCGTTTTCTCAGCAGGTGCGCATCGCCGGCCGGTGCGTTGCCCCGTTCATAGGGCTTGGCGATGACCATGTAGAAGCCGCCCGCCACCATGACCGCGACGGTGGTCACGAGCATTCCGTAGTCGACGTACCACGGCTCTTTCGGCGCGCGCGGCCAGAGAATGTTCACGATGGCACTGACGCCATAGAGCAGCGCCAGCACGTTGACCGCCCAACCCCAGCCGCGAAGCGTATAGGGGCCGGCGGGCTGCCAGCCCTTGGCGCGGGCGAGCAGCGCCGCGAACACGATCATCTGGAACGAGACGTAAATCCCCAAGGCCGCGAAGCTGATGATGGTCGCAATGGCATCCTGCAGCCACAATGCCGACAGTGCGATGGCCGCGGGAATGGCTCCCATCACGACCAGCGCCGTGGCCGGCACATGATGGCCCCGCGACATGCGGCTCAAGTATTTGCTGCCTAAGATCATCTGATCGCGTGCGTAGGCGAACAGCAGCCGGCTCGCCGCGGCCTGCAGGCTCAGCAGGCAGGAGATGAACGACACCAGCACCACCAGGATGACGCCGCGGAAGCCCGTTTCACCCATGGCCGCCCGCAGCAGCGTGACGATGGGGTCGGCGTCGCGCCCCGACATGACGGCGCCGATGTCCGGAATCGACAACACGAATGCCAGGCAGATCCAGGAGGCCGCCGCACCCCCGATGTAAATGGTCATGCGCATGGCCTTGGGGATCATGCGGCTGGCATCCGGCGTCTCCTCCGCCACGTCGCCGCAGGCTTCGAAGCCGTAATAGCAGAACATGGCCGCGAGCGATGAGGCGAGAAATGCCGGCAGATAGTGCCCGTCGGCGTGCACGAACGAGGCGTCGACCAACACGCCGAGCGGCTGATGGCGCGCGAACAGCAACAGATAGCCGCCGACCACGATGGCCCCGACCAGTTCGCACACGAACCCGAACATCGCGACGCGCGCGAGCAGGCGCGTGCCGCTCAGATTCAACAGGGTGGTGATGGCGATCAGCGCGAGCGCGATGACCGTGGTCGCGGCCGGCGTGCTCGGGACATTGCCCAGCTGGGCCAGGAACGGCGCGACGCCGGTGGCCGCGCCGGCCATCGTGCAGCACAGAGCCCAGGCGTACACCCAGCCCGCCATCCAGGCCCAGCGCTTGCCCATGAGCCGCCGCGCCCACGGGTACAGACCGCCGGAAATCGGAAACTGCGAGACGATTTCACCGAAGATCAGACAGACCATGAACTGACCCAGGCCGACCAGGATGTAGGTCCACCACATCGGCGGGCCGCCGGCGATGAAGGCGCTGGCGAAGATGGTATAGACGCCCACCACGGGCGACAGATAGGTGAATCCGAGCGAGAAATTCTCCCACTTCGACATGGTGCGGTCGAAGTGAGAGACGTATCCCAAGGCGCGCAGCTGTTCAGCGTCCCGATCGATCGCCTTGCCTGAAGTGTCGGTCACCAAAACTCCCTCAGAATTTATATTGAAAATCGACGCCCAAGGTGCGCGGCTGATTGGTCGAGACGCGCGTGATCGCGTAAGTTTGCCATGCAAACACCGTGTTGTTGATGGTTTGCAGCGCCACCTTGTTGGTGAGGTTGGTGCCGAACAACGCCGCCGACCATGGGCCGCTCGCGATGCCGGCACGCGCATCGATGAGATTGTACGACGGCAGCGTCTGGCGAACCGCCGCCTGGTCCTGGTTGGGTCCCACCAAGGAACTTGCCACATGGAACAGGCCGTTCAGCTGATCGTTGATGGGCGCGAGATAATTCAAACCGGCGACCGCCGTGTACTTGGGCACGTTGAGCACGCGCGTTCCGGGCGTGATGCCCGAGGCGAGCGCGGTGGCGTTGGGGTCGCTGATGTACGCCTGGGTGTAGGCGCCCGACAGATCGACCGTGAGGCCGGTGGTGAGCAGCGCGGAGACCTCGAGTTCAGGTCCGTAGGACTTGGCGTTGCCGGCGTTGGTGTTGTAGGGATAGCCGCAGGTCAGCGACAGCACCTGTTGGATGTTGGTCCACTTGATGTAGTAGAGGTCCGCATTGACGGTGATGCGCCGATCGGCGAACCGCGCCTTCTCGCCGACCTCGGCGCTCCATACCGAGTCGGGCGAGTAGCTGGGCTGCGAGGTTACATAGACCGCTGGGGGAATGCCCGACAGAGGCAGTCCACAATTGTAGGCACCCGGATTTGCGTTGAGCACAGCGGCCGTCGGCAGCGGGATGGGCAGGTTGAAGCCGCCGGGACGCGACCCCTTGGCGATCGTGCCGTACAAAGTCAGGTCCGAGGTGGGCTCATACGCGAGATTCAGCTTCGGTAGCACGGCATTGCCGTTGGCGCTCTGGGTGAGGATGGTGTGGTCCTGGTTCGCGGACGCAGTCCCGAGGCCTGCTTGGTTAGCCAGGTTGTCGAGGGAGAAGTGATAGAAACGCAGCCCCGCCGTCAGTTTGAGGTCCTCGCGGATCTTGTAGGACGCCTCGCCGAAAATGGCCGTTTGTTTCAACACGTTCGGGTTGTCGTCATTGAACACCACGCCGTTGGGGTTTGCCGCCTGTGCGCTTGGATACTGCGGCAACGTGGCGTCGGGAAAGCGATAGGTGCTGTTCGCCGGTGCTTCTGAGCCCACGGGACAGGAACCCGCCACCGGGTTGCTCGCCGACGGCAGCCCGCAGGTCAGCGCGGTGGCGAATCCCGGCGCCTGGTTGTAGGTCTTGTATCCCGAGTGCAGATCCGCGAAATACAGCCCGCTCACCCATTGGAGCGGACCGGTGCCGGACGAGGTCAAACGCAGTTCCTCGCTGAACTGCCGCGTCGGATCGACTTCCACGTACAGGTTCTGAATGTAATCGGCAACGTTGGCGCCATTCACCAGGTGGGTGAGATTGTTGATGTTCTGCAGCGCTTCGGTGGAATCGGTGGACTGCAAGACCTCGCGCGACCAGAAGCTGGTGGCGGAGGTCAGCGAGGCGAAATCCATGTTGTACTCGACCTTCAGGCTCGCGAGCCGGAAGTAGTCGTGATACGGCTCTTGCTGGTCATAGGGCTGGTAGATGGCGAGGCCGCCCGGCTGCTCCTGGAAATTGTTGTAGCCGTCCGCGCGGATGTCCTGGTACATGACCATTCCCGTGATCGACAGTGCGTCCGACGGCTTGACGAGCAACGACGCACGTGCGGATGCGAAGCGCTCGAGGTTCGATCCCTTGATGATCTGCTGTATCGGGGCGGCGGCGACGTCGCCGCGCTGACAATAGTAGGCACCGCAATTGGCGGGTGCGCTGTTCGTATACGAGGGTTCGGTCGGGGCCGGAAAGGCGCCGGGTTGAGTCACTATCCGGTCGATCCAGCCGCTCACGTACTTGCCGGTGGTCACCACGCGCAAGGCCGTGATCTCGCCGATCGGGATGTTGAGCATGAGGCTGGCGCCGCCGTTCCCGCTCGCGTGGGAGGTGTCGGAGGCGTTCAAATCGGTCGCCGCTTCGAACGCGCCCAGTTTGGGCTGATTGGTGGCGAGTCGGATGGTGCCGCCCATCGAACCCGAACCGTACAGGGTGCCCTGCGGGCCGCGCAGCACTTCGACGTGGTTCAAGTCGAACAGATCGGGATCGATGACGGTGCGGCCATTGAGCGCCACGGCGTTCGCGGACAGGGGCGTCTCGTCGAGATAGAAACCCACGGTGGCCGCCGTGCCGCCGCCGGCCGACAGACCCCGCATCTCGTACTCGGTCTGCCCGGGACCTGCCGTGCGGATCGATATGCCGGGCACCTTGGCGGCGATGTCTTCGACCGTGGTGATGCCCTGGGACAGCAGCTGGTCGCCGCTGATGGCGGTCATGCTGATGGCGGTGTCCTGCACGGTGGAGTTGCGTTTCTCCGCGGTGACGACGATCTCCTCGAGACCTGCGTTGTCGGCCGGCGCGGCGGCGGCCGTGGCCGCGAATGCGGTTTGCTCGAGCGAACCCAAGCCCATGAGTACCGCGAGCAATGCGGCCGCAGCTCGCGAGGCGTCCGCCCGTGTGTCACAGAACGTTTTTTTCATCGAAGATTCTCCCTGAATTGACGACGCGACGGTCGCGCCGCGGACTGTCGATCGATTGACTCGACGCGCGGCTCGCTCGTAGACATCCCGCCCGCGCGTTGCTGCGACCCTCTCGTGATCGGCAGACTCAATTCGTAACATAGGGTTTACTGACACGCAAGTTTCTTGCGCAACAGGCACGACGGAATGGACTTGCTGCTGTCATACGGGCGCCCGATTACAGGGCATTCGTCTCTTTCCACGCTCCGCATTCGAGCAGATGACGCGCATTTCGCCGAACTGACGATGGCGAATACGGTGTTCGTCATGGCGTACTGCCCTGGGGCATCATTGGCCCGAGCGTTGGGCTCGCCGCGCGGTGAATTGGCGGAGCCCGTTGATACGCGCGCGTAACGGCCTACAATTGCAGGCTCGTGGCGGGGGCATTCTCACTTCATAAGGAACGACAACGATGAAAACCTGGGTCATTGGATTTACGATTTCGCTGCTGGCATCCGGGTTGAGCCTGGCGGCCGTGCCGGAACTGCACCTCAAGAAGACGATCACCATCGCCGCTCCGGCCGACAAGGTCTGGGAGGCGTCGAAGAATTTCAACGGCTTGAATACCTGGCATCCGGCGCTGGCCAGCGACGAACTGGTGAGCGGCACGAATAACACGCCCGGCGCGGTGCGTGTGCTCACGCTGAAAGGCGGCGGGACGATCAAGGAGAAGCTGCTGAGCTTCGATGAGACCGGTCATCGATACCGCTATGCGATCGTCGAGAGCGTGCTGCCGGTGAGTCACTACTCGTCGAGCTTCGTCGTTACGGCCGTCGGCAACGGCAAAACCTTGGTCACCTGGTCGGGTCGTTTCAAGCGCAAGAACGAAGGCGATAACCCGGCGGACAATGAAAGCGACAAGGCGGCGACGGATGCGATCACGGGCGTCTATACGTCGGGTCTCGACAATCTGAAGAAGATCGTCGAGGCGAAGTAGCGGCTGACTGGTGAGCGAAAACGAGGCGGCGAGTCTGCCGGAAGAGGATCAAGCCCTTACCGTCAGGCCGCCGCGGTCGTGGTTCAAGACGCTGATATTCCTGTGGGGGTTCCGGAAAGTCACCGCGGTTCCGCGCGGCAGCCCGGTGGCCGTCCTGCTGACGCTGGGGTCGCTATGGCTGGCGCTGTGGCTGGCCATCGATTGGTGGGAGCGCCAGCCGGACCCCGTTCTCTACCTCGACGGCATTCCCTTGCTTGCCTGGTACGGCCTCGCCGTCCTGGGTCTGGCGGCGCTGCTGCGCTCGCGATCGACGCCGCGGCCGCCGCTGGGCTCGGCGATGGTTCTCGCGGCGGGTCTCGTGCCGTTTCCATTGCTGTTGATGACGGTGTTCCCGACGTTCTCGAACCCGCTCTGGTTCTGGTGCGCAAGCGCCGCCGTCGGCTCCTATGCGCTGATCTATCTGGCGCGCGGGCTGCGCACGGTCACCGGCCAACCACAACGCATGGCTGCCGCGACCGGTGTGGTGTTCATCGTCGGTTTCGTGGCGCTCAGCGATATGACGAACGCCATTCCCGACGTCTGGAACCCACGCGAAGTCGAGAGCGTCTCGGATCAGGAACTCGAGCAGCGCGAGACCGCGCTGTTCGAACAGGCGGATCGCATCGATCAGGCGCTCGACTCGGTGCATCGCGATGCCTCGCCGCGACCGCAGGGTTTCTTCTTGGGCTTTGCGGGCGTGGGCGATGAGCGGGTCTTCGCCCGCGAGATCGGCCTGGCCTCGCGCGTGATCGGAGAACGCTACGCGACGCGCGATCGCCAGGTTTCCTTGATCAACGATGAGCGCGATCTGCAGAGCGCGCCGTTGGCCAGCGTGTCGGGACTCGAATACGCCCTCAAAGGCTTGGCCGCGCACATGAAGCTCGATCGCGACGTGCTGTTCCTGGCGATTTCCTCGCACGGCGCTCCGGATCCGGCGATTGCCGTGGCGAATTCTCAATTTCCCCTCATGGATCTGTCGCCGGAGGATCTGGCCGACGCGCTGCGCGAAGCGGGAATCGAATGGCGCGTGATCATCATTTCCGCCTGCTACGCCGGCGGCTTCATCGATTCCTTGCGCGACGCGCACACCCTCGTGATTACGGCCGCCGCCGCGGATCGCACGTCCTTCGGCTGCTCGAACGACCGGGACCTGACGTATTTCGGCGAGGCGTTCTACCGCGACGCGTTTCCCGGTGCGTCCTCGCTCCGGGATGCTTTCGAAAAAGCCAAGGCGAGCGTCGCCGCCCGGGAACGTGCGGAGGGGGAGACGCCCTCGAACCCACAGGCTTTTTTTGGATCCGACATCGAACGGCATTTGGCGGGGCTGGGAGAAACCGGGTCGGCCGCGATGGCCGCAACCGATTTTCCCGCCCGGCAGTCCTTGTAGGCGCAGGTCATCCCACGGCGGTACGCTTCTTTTTGTCCACGTCGTCGAACGGCAGCGTATGCGCGGTGGCGGGACCCTTGACGTTCTTGCCGCGAATCTCCAGGCGGGTTCCGTGCACCGCGACCGGCACGTCGAGGCGCGCGATGGCCATGGACTTGGCCGTAAGCGTCGACACCATGGCGCAGGTGATGACGCCGACTTTCTTGCCGCCTGCGTAAACCAGGTTGCCCATGTCGGCCGGCGCGTCGCCCTCGATGAGCAGCCCGAAAATCTTGAAGCGTTCCTTGCCCTTGAGCCGGCCGTGCGCCTCGGCGCCGCGAAAATCCGTCTTGCCGGGGCTCACCGTGAAGTCGAGTCCGAGCTCCCAGAGGCTGTCGCCCGGAGGATCCGTGTCGAAGGGATACATCTGCGACATGTCGTAGGGATAGAACAGCAGCGAACTCTCGACCCGCAGGTAGTCCAGCGTCGTAAAGCAGGCGGGGATGATTCCCATGGGCTTGCCTTCGCTCAAGATCGTGTCCCAGATGAGTCCTGCGTCCTCGCCCTTGCAGAATATCTCGTAGCCGCGCTCGCCCGTGTAGCCGGTACGTGAAATCAGCACGGGCCGCCCGAACAGGGTGGTGGGCAGATGATGGAAATACTTGAGGTCGCGGATGCCGGGGACGTGCTTGGCCAGGAAATCCACCGCCAGCGGCCCCTGCAAGGACAGATCGTGCAGGTCTTCATCGACGATGAGCGCGGCATTGCGGCCGACGACGTGGGCGGTCAAGGTTTCATGACCGGCGCCGCTGCCGTGTACGACCATCCACGCGTTGGGTGCGGTGCGATACAGAATGCAATCTTCGATGAAGTGTCCGGCCTCGTTCAGCATGCAGGCATAGGCGGATTTGCCCGGATAGATCTTGGCCACGTCGCGGGTGGTCGTGTAGTTCAGCACCGCGGCGGCATGCGGCCCGACGATGTGCAGCTTCTTCAAACCCGAGACGTCCATCAGTCCGGCTTTGGTGCGGATCGCGACGTGATCCTGCGCCACGTCCTTCGCGTAAGTCCATGCCGTGCCCATGCCGTTCCAATCTTCCAGCTTCGAGCCGAGGGCGCGATGCCGCTCCGCCAAAACCGTGTAGCGCCAACTGAGTGCCATGTATTTCTCCAGCGTTCTTGTAAGGGTGGGCTCGTGCCCGGCAATTATTCGGGCGCGGTCCCGGGTGTGGTGGGGCTGCCGTCGTCGTAAGGCGCGAGCCACTCGACCACCGCGTCGCGATAGCGCGTCAGGCCTTTGTAGTCGACGAGAGCCGGGTGCAAATCCTCGAGTACGCGATGCATGCGGCGCGCCCATTTGGGTACGGTTGCGAGTTCGTTCATGCTGATGAGATAGCAGCGAATGCCGAACAGCACGGCATTGCTGCGCGGCAGGCGCCATAGCCCTTGCAATTCGACCCGCAAGTTGACGAGATCGCCCGCGTTCTGCGCAGTAACGCGGGCGCGGTCGGGTCCCCATTGGGGATAGGTCTCGGGCGACGTGTCGAGCCGCGGATGCACCGTCATGGTCCAATTGAGCCGCCGCACCGGCTGCCCCAGGCGCAGGTTCAGCAGGTACTTCAGCGCGCGGTCGAATACGTTCATCTCGTGCGCGAGAGGTACGGGCCCATGCCACTCCTTGAATGTCATGCCGATGTCGAAATCCAACGACCAGTCCGCCTGCGCGGTCACCATGCCCGCTTCGGTCCATAGATCGTCCTCACGCTGATCCATCACCACGAAGTCGCCTTGGGCCTGGCGGCCTATGTAGTCGAGCGGTTGGCGCGGCAGGGTGTCGGCATCGCCAAAAATGAACTGTTGATCCAGCCCCAACGGGCGGTTGATCCAGTGCCAGCGATTGCCTTGCTTGGCGAGCGAAAAGTGTGCCGGGTAGTCGCGCGCCAGCGATTCCATGAGGAGTTCGAGACAATCCCACTGCGCGCTCATCATGTGCGGCAGCGCCTGGAAGCGCAGCGGCTCGGCAGCGAGCACCAGCTCGCGCTCGCGGCACTCGGCGACGTAGTGTTCGTCCACGTCGAAGGCGAACTCCGTCACCGAGCCTTTCGCGCCCGGCAAATGCGGCTCGATATTCACCGAATACATGTAGCGGTCTTCGGGAAACGGCATCGGAAAACGGCGGATGGCAGCCGGGCTGTTGCGGTAGCTGAAATCGTCCCGGAACGTCTCGTCAGGTTTGAATATGGCACTCATTCTATTCTCCTCGGGCGTACGCCTGCAGGGCTAGAGGTCGAGCACGAGCGTCCTGCAGTGCGCACGCGAGACGCAGGGCATGATGCTCTTGGCTCGAGCCTTGTCGGCTTCCGATAAAAAATGGTCGTTGTGCACGAGCTCGCCGTCGAGTTCGAGCACCCGGGTCTGGCAGAAACCGCAGACACCGCCGCGGCATAGATACGGAACCTCGACGCCGGCGGCCTCGATGCTCTCGAGCAGGCTCCGGTCCGGCGGAACGTGCACCGTCAACTTGGCGCGGGCCAGGTACACGTCGAACGCATCGCCCGTGGGCGGAGCGCTGAACTGCTCCCAGTGAATGTGGCTGTCCGACCAGCCGCAGCGCCGGGCGGTGTCGATGACGCGGTTGATGAGGCCGGCAGGGCCGCACACGTAGACGTGCGTACCGAGCGGCTGATTCGACAACAGCCCGTCGAAATCGATGGATTGATCTTCGCTGTCGTAATACATGTGCAGCCGGTCGCCTTCGCGCTCGCGCAAGCGGCCGAGGAAGGCGGCATGCTCGGGCGATCGAACCGAGTAATGCAGCTCGTAAGGCGCCGCGCCATCGTGCAGATCCTCGAGTTGTGCGAGGAAGGGCGTGATGCCGATCCCGCCGGCGATCAGCACATGCTTGCGCGCGATCTTGTCGAGCCCGAACAGATTCACCGGATGCGCGATTTCCAGGCGGCTGCCGACCCGCACCTTGTCGTGCATGAAGTGCGAGCCGCCGCGCGATTCCTCCATGCGGCGCACGCCGATTTCGTAGGTGTCGAGCCGATGCGGCGAACTCAGCAACGAATACGGATTGCGGTGCGCCCGGAGCGCGCCGCGCATGACGACGATGACATGCGAGCCGCCTGAGAATGCCGGCAGCGCTGCGCCGTCGGCCGCGGCCAGCGTGAAATGCTTGATGAGCGGGGTGACCTGCTCGATGGCCGAGACTTCGACGGCGAGCGTTTGTGCCTCGTTCACGTATACACCTCCCGAATCGGCGGCAGCTCGCCCGGCGCCTCCGCATCCGCCATCACACCCATGTAGGCGGCGAGGCGCCGCGAATAATGGTCCCGGACCAGCAGCCAGCGGTGGCAGCCGGCGCAGCGGACGATGTTGGTGCGCACGTCTTCGGCCGTGGTGCGACAGTGCACGCAATAGACGCGCCTTGCCCGCGTGCCCAGCTCTTCGGCGCGGATCTCGTCTTTGTTGAGATTGAATTCGCGGGCGATCCGCATCGCGAGGCCGATGAAACTTTCGGGGCCCGCGACGTAGACGCGGGTGCCCATCAAGGACTGCTCGAGGAGGGAGCGGAATTCCGCCAGCAATCGGCTGGTGTCGCCGAACAGGCGCAAGCCGGCCAGCTCCGTGCGCCGCAAGCGGTCGAGCGTCTCGGATGCATCGTTCGATGCCGCGTTCGAGGTGCCGCTATCCCGGATGGCCGCGCCGGGCACGAACAGTACGTTGGTCTGCCGCAGCGCGGCGGGCGAGCTCTGTTCGAGTTCCTGCAGCACGCGCAGCAGCGCGACGCCGCCCAAACCGCAGCCCAGCATCACATGATCGCGGCCGCCCACGTCGGCGCGCAGCGGCGAATACACCGGCTTGCTCTTGATGCCGGAGACCAGCATCAGTACACCGCGAGCCGATGCGTGACCGCCACCACCGCCACGCCCAGGCCTAGAACCACGAACGGCCAGATGCCGGCGCGCTTGATGGCGGATGCGCCGCTGTTGTGGCCCAGATCTTCCTTCATCTCGTCCGGAAAGTGCCCCTTGTCCTGTACGTAGTGCCGGTAGATGAAAACCGGAATGATGAGCGCACAGAACACCAAGCCGGTACTCAAGGTGCCCACGCCATAGACATCCGCCCCGAAGCCCATGAAGGCCAGATTGACGAAGGACAAGGCGGCGCCGACCGCCAGTACCCACGTGGGCGCGCGCCACGGGCGTTCCTGCAGCGGGCGGTCGAGGCGGTGTATCCAGCCCGCGTTCAGATTCAGAAAATTGAAGATCATGTAGCCCACGTTGGCGGCGCCGATCACGAACACCGAGTCCGACATCAGCAGCAGCAGCAGATTGAAGCACAGATCGGTGAGCATGGCATTGGACGGTGCGTGGTGCTCGTTGACCTTCGAGAGGTACTTGGGCAGCCAACCGTCGACCGACGCCTGATACAGCGTGCGGGACGATCCGGCCATCGAGGTGATGAGCGACAGCACCAGGGCGAGGACCAGCATGATCACCACCACGGCGCCGACCAGGCGGCCTGCATGCACCATGTTGGCCATGACGGCGGCGACGCCCATGCCGTTGTAAATGTCCGGAGCGAGCATGCCCGTGTAGACCGCCGGTGTGGTCACAGTGCCGGCGGCATCGACCACCGCGGGCGTTACCAGCGTGCCCAAACCTAGAAACCCCTGAAATGCGAACGGCACCAAGGTGTACACCACGACGCAGAGCAGCCCCGAATAGAAAATCGCCTTGAACGTGTCGGTCTTGGGGTTCTTCAATTCCGAGGTGTAGCACACCGCCGTTTCGAAACCATACGTGGACCAGGCGGCGAGAAACATGCCGCCGGCCAGCACCGTGATGCCGGCCATGTTCCAGGTACCGTCGACGACGCGCCCCGCGGTGTCGTGCGCCAAGGGTACCAGAGGAAAGAAATTGGCCTGCGCGATGTCGCCCGTGATGAGGGGCACGACGCCGATGAGGATCAGAGGAATCATCGCCGCGATGCCGAGAATCTTCGTGGTGTTGGCCGATCGCAAGATGCCGCCATCCTGAACGGCCTTGACCGTGAACATGAGCACGGCGCCCAGCAGGAACACGGCATTGATGCGCAACGTGAGCCCGCTCTTGATCGCGCCGAGGTCGAGCAGCGTGAATTGCCAGGTGTTGACGACGGCGTCCGGCGCAAACAACGCGTTCAGTATGTAGCCGGCGGCGAAGGCGGATCCCGTGGCCTGGACGGGGGACCAGGCGAACCAATTGCACCACACCGAGATGGGGGCGATGATTTTGCTGTACCTGACCCAGGCGATCGCGCCGTATACCGAGGTGCCCCCCGATTTGTTGGGAAACAACCCGGCGATTTCCGCGTAGGTGAACGATTGGATGAATCCGAGGCCGATCGAGGCGATCCAGATCAGCCACGACAGTTTGCCCACCGTGGCCGCGACGGCGCCGATCGAGAACAGCACCAGCGGCGGTACGCCGCTCGCCACCCAGAAGGCGCCGGTCCAGTCGATGCCGCGCTCCAGGCCTGCGGGTGTTGCTGCGGCCGACAAGGCGGTCTCCTCCGTAGTAGCGTTCATGCAGTCCTCTCCCGTGTCATCCCATTGCCGTCAAACCATCGGACGGGGCCGCCTCGTACGCCACCCCGTGTTGCATTCTGCGCGCAGCACGTCAAAACAAACGCCGCAGCTCCTCGGCAACTTCGAAGATGTCTCCGACGATGCCATACGTGGCCACACCGAAGATGGACGCTTCGGCGTCCGAGTTCACGGCAACGATGGTACTCACGTGCTTCATGCCGGCCAAATGCTGGATCGCTCCCGAGACGCCCATGGCGATGTACAGCTTGCAGGCGCTGGCCGTCTTGCCGGACTGTCCGACTTGGCGGCTCTTCGGCAGCCAGCCGGCATCCGCGATCGGCCGGGAACAGCCGAGAGTGGCGCCGATCGCATCCGCGAGCTCGCGGAATTGCGCGACGTTCGATTCTTCGCCGATGCCGCGCCCGATGGTCAGGATGAATTCGGCGCCCGTCATGTCCACGTCGTCGCCCGCGGCCAGCTCGACGAACTCGCGTCCCGTCGCCCGGCTCGAGATGGCTGGAATCTCGAACGCGGCCACGCGCGGCGAGGCAGGCTGTTCGGGAGGCTTGAACACGTTGCCGCGCACGGCGAGCAGCACGGTGCTGCGGCCGGGGAAATCGACTTCCACGTTGACCTTCTGGCCGTAGCCGCCGCGCGTCGCCACCAGCTCGCCATCGATGCGCTGCGCGTCGAAGACATCGGTCGCGAATCCCAACCCCAGCTTGGCGGCCAAGGCCGCCGCATAACCGAAGGAATCGACGCTGTGCGCGACCAGTACGACGTCGGGCTTGCGCTGCGCGATCAGGGCGCTCACGGCCGCTTCGAACGTGTCCGGATCGAATTCCGGCGCGGCAACCTTGACGGTGACGATTTCATCGACGCCCGCGACGCTCAGCGGGGCAACGAGCTTCTCGGGCGCGGCTCCGATGACGGCCACGCCGACCTCCTCGGCGCCGCGACGCAGCTTCTGGGCGGCGGTCACGAGTTCGAGCGACACGGGACGCAATTCGCCGCGGCGTTGTTCGGCAATCACCAGCAAGCCGCTCATGCCGCGCCTCCGCCAGTTCCCGCGCCCTTGAATTCGCGAATGATGGCGGCGAGACGCTGTGCTTGCGCCGCCACATCGCCGTCGATGAGTTCGGCCCGCGCCTTGTCGGGAATATACATTCGCCGCACGCGCGACGCGGAACCGGACTCGCCCACGTCGGCCGCGTTCAATCCGATATTGGCCAAGGACAGGATCTCTATCGGCTTCGCCGCCGCCTGCTTGATGCTGCGCAGGGAGGCATAACGGGGTGTATTGATGCCCAATTGAACGGTCAGCACCGCCGGGCATTGAATCTCGATCTCGTGCAACAGGCCACCCTCCAGCTCGCGTCGGAACAGAGCCCGCTGGGCGCCCGGCGTGTAATTCAGCTGGCTGACCACCGCGGCGTGCGGCCAGTCCAAAAATGCGGCTGTCGCGATGCCGGTGGCGGCAAAGCTTTGATCGGAGGACTGCACGCCGGCGAACAGCATGTCGGGCGCTTCGCGTCTCGCCACGGCGGCTACAACGCGGGCGATGGCGATGGGGTCCGAGCCCTCGATGGCGGCATCCCAGACGCGAATCGCGCGGTCGGCGCCCTTCGCCAGGCACTTGCGCAAGGACTCGTCGACCTCCTCCGGTCCCACCGAGACGGCAATGACTTCGACTGAAGAAGCGGCTCCGCCCTCGGCCGCCGTCTCTTTGATCTTGACCGCTTCCTCGAGCGAGAAATCGTCCCATTCGTTCAGATCGCGGATGAGAAAATCCGCATCGACGTCCCGGCCGTCGTCGCGGAATGCGAAATCTTCGTCGAGAGCCGCCACTTGCTTGACGGCCACCAGAATTTTCATGCGGACACCTCCTCTGGGCGACGCGCGGGAATCGCTTCGCGAATGAGTTCGATCAATTCCTTGACCACGAATCTTCCCTCGTTGCCGGTGGTTTTCAGCGCATCTTCGAACATGGTCAGATCCTTCGGGCAGCTCACCACATACACCTCGAGGCCCGGAATGGCCGCGGCCTCCTTGATGCGGTTCTGGGCGGGCTTTTCGGAGCCGACCGGATCGGGTATCCAAATCCTGCCGCCGCCGGCGCCGCAGCAAAAAGAATTCGCGCGGCTGCGCCCCATCTCGACCAGTTCGCAACCCAGCGATTTGAGCACGTCGCGCGGCGCTTCGTAACCCTTGTTGAACCGCCCCAGATGGCAGGGATCGTGGAACGTCGTGCGGTACTCGAGCGGCGCGGTGACCCGCAAGCGGCCATCCGCCAGCAGTTGCTTGACGAAGCTCGTGTAATGCTGAATCTGGTACTTGCCGCCGAAATCCGGATATTCGTTGCGGATCGTATTGTAGGAATGCGGATCGGTGGTGACGATGGTCTTGAACGAGGCGCTCGCCATCGCCGCGACGTTGGCGTTGGCCAGCAGTTCGTACAGACCCTCCTCACCTACCCGCCGCACGTCGTTGCCGGCGTTCGACTCCGCGTCGTAGAGGATGCCGAAATCGACGCCGGCTTCCTGCAGCAGCGCCGCGAAGGTCTGCGTCACCTTCTGATTGCGCGGATCGAACGAGGCGTAATCGCCGACGAACCACAGGACATCCACCGGTTCCTTGCGTGCGTCCTTGATGGGAAACGGCAGCGCCTTGGTCCAGCCGGCGCGCTTGCGCTTGGACTCGCCGAACGAGTTGCCCGTTTTGTGAATGGTTTGCAGCGTCTTGGTGAGCAGCGGATCCATGGCGCCGTCCTCGACCAGCTTGCGGCGCATTTGCACGATGATGGGAACATGTTCCACCGCGACCGGGCAGATCTCGACGCACGCCATGCAGGTGCGGCACGACCACAGGGTTTCCTGCGATACCTGGCCGGGAGATTTGCCGTGAACGTCGAGTTCGGCGGCGTCCGGTACGGTTCCGGATTCGAGCGTCGCCCTCGCGAATTCGCGCAGGCTCAGGATCACATCGCGCGGCGACAGCGGCGCACCGACGGCGCGCGCGGGACAGGCCTCATGGCAGCGGCCGCACTTGGTGCAGGCATCGAGGTTGAGGAGCTGCTTCCAGTTGAAATCGGTGATCTTGGCGACGCCCGGCTGCGCCTGCGACTCGGGTATGCCGGGCAAGCGCTGAGCGGCGAGCGGGTCGCGGACCAGGACGGAGCCTAGGGAGGTGAACATGTGCTTCACCTTGGTGAACGGGATGAGCGCGATGAAGGCCAATGCCAGCAGGCCGTGAAACCACCATAGGCCGTGACGGAACACGGCGCCGCCGCGCGCGGTCAGGCCGAGCGCTCGAAGACCCTCGGCGAGCGCGGCGCCCACCGGCGACCACCAGCGGACATTCCACACGTCGGGCCGCCCCTGCAACCAGACCAAGCGAGTGGCCTCGAGCAGATAGCCCGTGCAGCCGATAGTCACCAATATCCACAGAAAGGCCCAATCCTCGCGGCGATACTGCGGCCGGTCGAAATCCGGATCGCTGGGAACGCGATCGGGCCGCGCGTAGTCGAGCTTGGGCAACCGCAACCAGCCGCGCCGATACATCATGTACGCCAAGCCGCCGATCATGGCGACCCCGGCAACGTCGAGGACCAAGGAGAACCATAAATAGAATTCCCCGTGCCAGAACCGGATGCCGAACAGCGGCTCCAGAATGTCGTATTCCAGGGTGATGGTGGCGGTCCCCAGGAACAGCAGTGCGAAGCCGTAGAAAATGAGCCGGTGCGCGCCGCCGGCCGCCGGATCGCGGCGGTCGAGCGTGCGGTGGCTCAACACCGTGCCGAGCATGTCGCGAAGACGCGTCCGCAGGCGGCCCTCGAGATGCAAAGCCGCGCCGCGCCGGTATTTGCGGATTTGTACGTACACGCCGTAGCAGAACACGGCGACGGCCGCATAGCCCAGCGCATAGAAAAGCCGCACTTCGGCTGCTGAAAAGGCCTCGAACAGTATTCGAGTGACAGCGTCAGTGCGGGCCACGGTCAGGTCTTGTACTCGATCTCGAATTTGCCGCCCGGCAGGTACGCGGCGCCCCACACGGCCGTTTCACGCTTGTAGGGCAGCGGCAGCTGCGCATTGGGTTCTTCGATCTCGCGCGCGAGGCGATGTCCGGAGAACGTCGCGTCCGCGATCAAGCGCGGCGCCTCGGCATCGCCGATGAGATACACGCTCTTGACGCCGTTGGTCTCCCATTCGCCTTGCCGCGCCTTGATGCCGCGATACAGCGAGTCGTTCGAATGCCGGCCGGTGACCAGCACCAGCGAATCGAACTCGACCCAGCGATGGCTCTTGTTCGGTTCGCGGGGCAGGTGGCCCGCGCCGCGATACGTGCGCTTCGAGCCGTCGCCCCAGATGTCGTACACCTCGAGCCGGCCCTTCTCGATCTTGGTGGAGAAGGCGTTGTGCATCTCCTTGATATGCAGCTCGTGCAGGCGGCGCATCATGTTCGGATACTCGAGCGTGAAGTGCATGTAGTTGGCGAGATGCACGCCCGTGACCACGGTGACATCGTGGCCCGCCACGGCCAGTTTCTCCGCGAGGCTCGGCGCCATGAAGTAGGTGTCTGCGTTCAGGATCACCACGCGCTTGCCGATGGGTTTCTTGCCCTCGAGCACTTGTTCGGGCGTCAGCTGATCGGGCTGCGATGCATCCGCTCCCGGCACCGGGTCGTGCGTCAGGCAATTCGTGCCGTCGGTATTCCACGATGAGCCGGTGGCGATGATGATTTTCTCGGCGCCGTAGGCGAGCGCCGTTTCCGCGGTCATCGGTTTTTGGCCGAGCGCCACCTGGCTCTGCTTGTTCTTCTTGACCAGCTTGTTGATCTGCAGCTCGCGGTAATCGCGGTGATAGCCCCATTCGCCGAGGCCCGGCAGCGTCACGACGGAATTGAGGTGGCCGCCGATCTTGGCGGCAGTATCGTGCAGGTGGACGGTGTAGCCGCGCTCCATCAGCACGCGCGCGCACTCGGAGCCGGAAGGGCCCGCGCCCACGACCAATACCGAGTCCTGCGAGCCGCGCTTGGGAAATTTCTCCGGATGCCAGCCGCGCCGATACTCTTCTCCGGCGGTGGCGTTCTGCGTGCAGATCATCGGCGGACCACCGATTTCCCAGCGCGAGATGCAGACGTTGCAGCCGATGCAGACGCGGATGTCGTCGTAACGGCCTTCCTCGATCTTCTTCGGCAGCCAAGGATCGGAAATCGACGGGCGCGCGGCACCGATGATGTCGGCGATGCCCTTGGTGACGATTTCCGTCATCTTTTCGGGATCCGTGAAGCGGCCCACGCCGAGCACGGGCTTCTTGGCGACTTGCTTGACGAAGTGGGTCCAAGGCACTTGGTGGCCTTGCTGGTTGAAACGCGACGGACCGGCGTCCTCGCCCCATTCGGCGATGTCGCCCACGTCGACGTCCCAGAGGTCGACCAGCGGATCCGCCATCGCGATGAATTTCATGCCGTCCCGTTCGATCTCGATCCCCGAATCGCCATACAGCGTGTCGACGGCAAAACGCGTGGCAATGGCGCAGTCGTGACCCACCGCGCGGCGCACTTTTTCCAAAGTCTCGAGCCAGAAGCGCGCGCGATTCTCCAGCGAGCCGCCGTACTTGTCCTTGCGCTTGTTGTAGTAGGGCGAGAGGAATTGCAGCGGCAGATACGAATGCGCGCCGTAGACGTAGATGATGTCGAAGCCGGCCTCGCGCGAGCGTAGCGCGGCGTCGACGTAGTATTGCTGGACGGTGGCGATGTCGTCGAAATCCATTTCCTTGCAGTAGGTGAGGGTCTCGAATTCCGACGCGTATTGACTCGGTCCGCGGGGCGTCGCGCGCGATTCCATGCACGGTGCATGCGAACCGCCGTACCACAGTTCAACGCCGGCGAGGGCGCCGAAGCGGTGGATGTGGTCGGTCATTGCCCGGAGATTGCGCACATCGCCTTCGTCCCAGATTCTCGCCGACAGGCGATGCGTGTCGTCGGACTCGGGATGGATGGAACAGTATTCGGTATTGATGCCGGCCCAGCCGCCTTCGGCTTTCACCGAGCGATGCGCGGCCTGGAATCCGGGTTTATCCGATCCCGCACCGATGCAATGCGGTACTTGGTAGAACCGATTGCGCAGCGTCTTCGGACCGATCTTGATCGGTTGAAACAGAATGTCGTGTTTTGGATCGCGCGCCATGGTGTTTTAGATCCTCTTGCGGTGTTCGTTATGCTAGTTTTATCGCGCAGGCTCGGGCGCCCGCCAGCTCAAGGGAGACGTATCATATTGGGGGTCGGCTGCCCTCGCCAGGGTGTCCGCGGCGTGCGCCAGCATGCGCGTTGACGACTTGAGCTTGGGCGCTGGCATCGGAATTTAATATCACGCTAGTTACTGTAGTGCAAATAAATTGCGTGCGGTGTAAATTGCCGGGGATCGCCAAGGAAGTTTATCCGGCCGGCCAAAGGGAACTCGAAGGGATCGCGTGGCGCGTTTTACCAAGAAGTCGATGCCGGGGGGTGTGGTCGCGGCCCATGGGGCCGGCGCGGCTGCCGCGGTACCCCATGTCGGGCGACAACTGGGCGCGGTCGCGCGCCGCGTACGCGAGGGCCAGGGACTCACGCTGACGGACGTCGCGACCACCGCCGGCATCAGCGCCGGCATGTTGAGCCGCCTGGAAACGGGTCATGTCACGCCCAGCTTGGAGACCTTGGTTGCCCTGGCCGCCGCACTCGGCGTCAGGCCCGCGCTGCTGTTGCAGGACGTGGGCGGCGACGAAGAGGGCGCCCAGCGCGTTCCCGCCGGTCAGGGCCTCGAAGTGGTCCGGCGCGGTACGCGGCGCGGCCACACCTACCATCTGCTCGCCGCCCAGCGCGGCCCGCGAAAATCCTTCGAGCCCTTCCTGGTGACGCTGACCGACAAGAGCGAGGTGTTTCCGGGTTTTCAGCATCCCGGCACCGAGTTCATTTATATCCTGGCGGGGTCCCTCACCTATCGCCATGGCAGTCATAGCTACCCGCTGGCTCCCGGAGACTCCTTGAGCTTTCGCGGCGACGTGGCGCATGGCCCGGAGACCCTCGACAAGGTGCCGATCCGGATGCTGTCGATCATCATTTACGACGAGTAGGGACGGTGCGGCCCGGATGAGCCGCGAGGACCGTAAATCCGTATGCAGATCATTCTGTTAGATGGGCAGTTACTTGTGCGCCGCGGCCTCCTGGGCTCGATACGCCACCCAGCTTTGATCGATCAGGTACGCATGAACGTTGTCGACATCCGACTCGCTCAAAATGTCGTCGAAGCGTTCCATCCCGGCGGGCGCGAGCGCGCCGTGCAGAACGATGTCCTTGAACATGGCGTGCAGACCCGGATTGAGCCGGCGCAGATCCGGCGTGATGTTCAGATCGAGCACATGGCAGCGCGAACATTCTTCGACGAATTTGATTTCCCCCGCATGGATGGCCTCCTTGCTCGCGGTCTGCTCGGGCGGCTTCTCGAAGGCCTCACTGACGCGCGCCGCAGGGGGCGGCACGCGGCCGCCGCCGAGTTTGAAGGCGATGATGCGGTTGGTGTTCTCGAACTTGACGGCCGCGCTGCTCGGGGGAATCGATCCGACCGAGATGCCGGTACCGCCATAGCCCACCTGGACGGCGACGAACTGCTCGCCATTGACCGCATAGGTCATGGGCGCCGCCATGATATGGCTGCCGGTCTGGACTATTTTCAAGACCTTGCCGGTGTCGGCGGCGTAGATCCACAAGCCGCCGCTGCCGCGGCCCTGGAATACGAGATTGCCGGCGGTGGAACTGACGCCGCCGTCGTAACCGCGGATTCCGGATGAGGTCTCATGCTCCCACACCGTCTTCTGCGCGACCGGGTCCCAGGCGCGCAACAATTCTCGCACGGGCTTTACTTTGCGCGCGCTCTTGATGTCCTTGAGCGACGGCACCGGGCCATACAGTTCCTTCAAGTCGTCCGCATTGTAGGTGTCGTCGGCGAGTATGCCGTTGGCGGTGAAAAAGCCGTCGAGATACTTCATCTCGCCGCCATTATGCAGCATGTCCACCCAAACGGCGGGAGCGTCGATCACCGGGATATAGACCAGGTGGGTCTGCGCGCTCAGCGACATGGGATTCCACGTGTGGCCTCCGGCCCAGGAGGGATAAATGCTCTTGGGCGAGGTGTACCAGTCCGATTCCTGGGTGGTGACCGGGCGGCCGGTCTTCATGTCGATCGAGGAGGCCCAATTCACGTAGGTGAAGTTCTTCGCGGCAAGAAGCTTGCCGGTCCTGCGGTCCAAGACGTAGAAGAAACCGTTCTTGTTGGCTTGCAGAAGAACTTGCGTGTTCGCGCCGCCGATGTCGAGATCGGTGAGAATCATTTTTTGGGTCGTATCGAAGTCCCAGCTATCGCGCGGCGTGGTCTGGTAGTACCACGCGAGCCGGCCTGTATCGGCGTGCAGGGCGATGATCGATGCCGTGTACAGGCTGTCGAGTTTCGCGGAGCCCAACTGGCGAAGATCGTAGGGCGCCGCGTTGGCGGTGCCGAAATACACCAGTTTCAATGCGGGATCGTAGGCGAAGCCGTCCCAGGCGGTGCCGCCCCCTTTGAACTGCGCATCGCGCTTTGCGTCCCAGGTCTTGGCGGCCGCGGCCAGTGCGGGATCCTCGAGCGGTTTCCCGACGGCGGGCGGGACGGTGTAGAAGCGCCATTTGAATTTGCCCGAATCCAGGTCGTAGGCGGACACGTAGCCGCGCACGCCACCGTGGCCGATGTCGGCGCCGCCGTTGCCGATGACGACCAGGTCGCCGGCGATCTGGGGTGCGCCCGAGCTGGCATAGGGAAGTGTGTGGTCGGCGATGGTGTCGGCCTCCCAGATCTTCTTGCCGGTCGCCGCATCGATGGCATGCAGACGGCCGTCGGCCGACGCGACGTAGACTTTGCCTTTCCAGACCGCCACGCCCCGGTTGACGAGATCGCAGCAGGGGTTTCTGCCGGCAAAAAAATCGCTCTTGGGGTCGTAGCGCCACAACTCGTGGCCGGTGGCCGCATCGACCGCATAGACATATCCCCAGGTGCCCGAGGTATACATGACGCCGTCGACGACGATCGGTGTCGCTTCCTGCCCGCGCAGCGGGCTGCCCAGATCGTACTGCCACGCGAAGCCTAAGTCCTTGACGTTCGCGGCGTTGATGGTCGCCAACGGCGAATAATAAGAGCCTTGCTGATCGCGTCCGCCCGTGTACCAATTCTGCGGCTCGGAGTCCGCGGCCTCAAGTCGTGCCGCATCCACGGCACCGCGGGCGGCCGCCGTAGAAACTGCGCCCGGTGCGGCGGAACTCACGGCAGTGGCGCCCGCGGTGACGCGCGACGCAACGGCCTCGGACGCCACGCCATCCGCGCGATCCGCGGCGTTCGACGTCGCGCTGAGCGCGGCGCCCATGGCCAGTGCCAACAAGCCGATCAGAATGCGCGCGGGGTGCTTGGCGCGAGCGGGCGTCGAGAAATGTGGCAAGGCGGGTTCTCCTGGGCGAGGGTAGAGACGAATGACGGCGATTAGGGAATAGATTTGAACGACGGCAATCCAAAAGTGTAGCGAACCGAAACGGCGAACGGTATCACTACTCAGGCCGCGGCACGTCGTTCGACGCCGGTGGCGAGTACGAAACCGACTGCCATGACCCAGAGGACCGCCGTCATGGCCGAGCTGCCGATGTGCTGCATGACCACGCCGGTGGCCGCAGGACCCACGCTGGCGGCGAGATTCCAGGTGAGGGCAATCAGCCCGGAAGCACGCAGCAGAGCCGCACCGCTGAAACGCTCGCCGCTCGAGACCATGGAGAGCGTATAGACGGAACCTGCGACTCCGCCGAGCACATAGAGGTACAGCTCCCACAGCCCGGGCACGAGAATCATCACCGGCAGCAGCGGCAGCAGGACGCACAGGCAAAGACCGCCCAGCCGATGCACGCGGGCTCGCCCAAACCGATCCGCCAGATAGCCCGCGGCGAACTGCAGTGTGGCATCGCCGGCGAATACGATGACCACCGCGGCGGGCTTATTCTTCTTCGTTCGCGTAGATGATCATCGACAGCATGCGAATGGGGACCTTTTCCAGACGTTCGGGACCATGCGCGATGTCGCCGCGAAAAGTCAGGGTGTCGCCCGGCTTGAGGACGTAGGAATGGCGGCCGTGGCGGTAGTGCAGAATTCCCGACAGCATGTGAATGAATTCGACGCCCGGATGCTGGAACCCGGGAAATACTTCGCTGCGGTCGTTCAACGTGACGAGGAAAGGTTCGAAGACCTTGCGCGGTCCGCGCTGGGCCGCCAGCAAGTGATAGGTATGGCCGCGCCGCGTCCCGCTGCGCACGGTTTCGAGGCCTTCGCCCGCGCGGATCAGTTGCGCGCCGCCATCGTCCGCGCCCACCCGCTGCAGCAGGACGGAGGCCGTGACGCCGAGCGCTTTGGACAGGGCGACGATGGTCTCGAGACTCGGGGATACTCGGCCGGTCTCGAGCCGGCTGAGCATGGCGCTGCTGATATCCGCCCGGCCGGCGACGTCCGCCAGCGTCAGATTCTGGCTTTCGCGCAGCCGTCGTGCGGTGCGCCCCAGATCGATCGCGGGACTCTCGCCGCGATCCAGGCGCGGCGCGGAGGCGTCCGCTCTGGCGCGCGGCCGCGGCGATGCCTTGGGCTGGGGCTTCGGCTTCATCCGGGCCATTGCACAATACGCAAATTTATTTGCTCCACAGTTAAATTTCGTGCTTATATTCGCATATGCAAGCCGCACTGTTAACCGCCGATCGCCGCCGCGCATTTCCCTAAAGATCGCCTGTCCGCGGTCACTGCGTTTCGGTGCGCCGGCGGCCGCGGATTCGGCGACGCGCACTATAACCTGCGGCGGCCTCTCCCATTCCGGGGCGCGGTGCGGCGGGAACATCGTCATTGAATGCGGCGCCAGCCACAGGGGAGTGTCGGAATGAATCGGGAGCAAGCGAAGGAGTTCTTCGAGCAGCGCAAGATCCGCTATATCTTGGCGCAGTTCGTCGACATCCACGGATCGGCGAAGGCCAAGGCGGTACCCGTCGAACACTTGGACATGGTGTTGACGGACGGTGCGGGCTTCGCGGGCTTTGCGTTGTGGGGCTTCGGCATGGGCCCGGAAGGTCCGGACTATATGGCCGTGGGCGATCTGTCCACCCTGCAGGATATTCCCTGGATGCCGGGCTATGCGCGGCTGATCTGCAACGGCGTGGTCGACAAGAAGCCCTATCCCTACTGTTCGCGGGTGGCGCTGCAAACGCAGATCGCGCGCATGAGCGAGCGTGGACTCACGATGTTCACCGGCATCGAGCCGGAGTTCATGCTGCTCGCGCGGCGCGCGGACGGCAGCTTGGGGCCGGCCGATCAGACCGACGATCTCGACAAACCGTGCTACGACTACAAGGGACTGTACCGCACGCGGGAGGCGCTCGACGAGATGGTGAGCGGACTGCGCGCCGCCGGCATCGATGTGTATCAAATCGATCACGAAGACGGCAACGGCCAGTTCGAGATCAATTTCACCTACGCGAACGCGCTCAAATCCGCCGACAACTTTACGTTCGTGAAGATGGCGGCCAGCGAGATCGCGCACAAGCACGGCATGATCGCCACGTTCATGCCGAAGCCGTTTTCGAACCGCACCGGCAGCGGCGCACATTTCCACGTGTCCGTGGGTTCTGCGGCCCAGAAGAATGCGTTCCATGACCCCGGCGACAAATCCGGCATGGGCCTGTCCACCATGGCGTATCAATTCCTGGCGGGTGTGTTGGCGCATGCGCGCGCCTTTTGCGCCGTCGCCGCGCCGACCGTCAATTCGTACAAGCGGCTGGTCGTCGGCCGCTCGCTGTCGGGCGCCACGTGGGCTCCCGCGTATATCGCCTACGGCGACAACAACCGCACCGCCTGCGTGCGCGTGCCGCACGGGCGCCTGGAAGTCCGGTTGCCGGATTCGGGCTGCAATCCCTATCTCGTGTCCGCGGCCTTGATCGCGGCGGGTCTCGACGGCATCGACCGCGATCTGGATCCGGGCCCGGCCCAGAACATCAACCTGTATCAGCTGTCGATGGAGGAACTGGCCGCGAAGGGCATCAAGCTGCTGCCGCAATCCTTGCATGAGGCCATCGATGCGCTCGAACAGGACGAAGTGATCCGCAACGGCCTGGGGGCCGACCTCGCGCGCGAATTCATTCGCTTGAAGCGCATGGAATGGACCGAGTACTCGCGCCATGTCTCGGATTGGGAAGCCAAACGCTACTTGGAATTTTTCTAGGGCAACCTCAAGGAGCCGCCGCATGTGTGGAATAGTCGGTCTATTGGTCAAGAAGCCCGCCTTGCGCGAGCAACTCGGCGCGCTGATGGTGCCCATGCTCATCGGCATGACGGAGCGTGGCCCCGACTCGGCCGGGCTCGCGGTGTACACCACGCCCGTGTCGGACCGGCAGCACAAGATCAGCCTGTACAGCGGCGGCCGCGCGGTGGACTGGTCGGAATTGCTGGGACTGATTGCGCGCGAGTTCAGCGAGGCGCATGAGATCGCGGTGCACGGCAACCATGCCGTGCTGACCACCGCCGCGGACGCGGATCAGGTCGTTTCCTGGCTCAAGCGCACCATCCCCACGGTGGCGGTTCTCTCGGTGGGTCAGTCCATCGATCTGTACAAGGACGTGGGTGCACCCGCCGATATCGCGCGCCGCTATGAGTTCGGTTCGCTGCGCGGCACGCACCTCGTGGGACACACCCGCATGGCCACCGAATCGGCGGTGACTCCCGCCCACGCGCATCCCTTCACCGCCGGCCGCGACTTTTGTCTGGTCCACAACGGTTCGCTGTCCAATCCCCACCTGGTGCGCAAACACTTGGAGCCGCTGGGAATTGAATTCGAAACGGACAACGACACCGAGGCCGCGTGCCGCTTTTTCGAATGGCGCCTGCGCGAGGGCGACGATCTGGAGAAAGCGGTGGAGCGCGGCTTCAGCCAGCTGGACGGATTCTTCACGTTTCTGATGGGGACCGACAAGGAACTGTTGATCGTGCGCGATGCGTTCGCCTGCAAGCCGGCGGTGGTCGCGGAAACGGACGACTACGTCGCCATCGCCTCGGAGTTCCGCTCGCTCGCGCATTTGCCCGATATCGGCCACGCCACGCTGTTCGAGCCCAAGCCGGAGGAAATCTATTCATGGCAAATATGAAGCCTGTCCCGGCGCGGGAATTCGATCTCGCGCGCGATACCTTGCGGCAGCTGAATTTATATCTGCACAAGCGCGCGGTGAGCGATGGCATATCGCAGGTCTCGGTCGTGCATCCCGACGGCGCTCACTCCATCGCTTGCGGCTTGGATGCTGAACTCGACGTCCATATCCATGGCCACGTCGGCTACTACGTGGCCGGCATGAACCAGCATGCGACCGTCACCGTTCACGGCAACGCGGGACCGGGCGCGGCCGAGAACATGATGTCGGGACGCGTGCACATCAAAGGCTTTGCCTCCACGGCGGCCGGCGCCTCGGCGCACGGCGGTTTGCTGGTGATCGACGGCGACGCATCGCTTCGCTGCGGCATTTCCTTGAAGGGCGCGGATATCGTCGTCGGCGGCAGCGTGGGCAGCTTCTCCGCGTTCATGGCGCAGGCGGGGCGCATCGTCGTCTGCGGCGATGCCGAGGATGCGCTCGGCGACTCGCTCTACGAAGCCGTCATTTACGTCCGCGGCAAGGTTCGCTCGCTCGGCGCCGATGCCCGCTTCGAGCCGATGACGGACACCGACGTGGCGGCCGTCTCGAGCCTGCTGAACGCCGCCGGCCGGCCGGACGATCCCGGTTCGTTCAAGCGGGTCGCGTCCGCCAAGAGTCTGTATCACTGGCATGCCGATGCCAACCAGGAGTACTGATCGCATGAGTGGCTTGCAACTGGAAGAATCGGCGGGATTCGACCGCCACACCATCGAGTACATTCAGCGCGCGGCCGCGACCGGTTTGTACGAAATCCGCGGATTGGGGGCGAAGCGCCGGGTACCGAATTTCGACGACTTGTTGTTCCTCGCCGCCTCGCTGTCGCGCTATCCGCTCGAAGGCTATCGCGAGCGCTGCGCGACCAAGACTCTGCTGGGCACGCGCTTCGCGTCCAAGCCCATCGAGCTCGCCATTCCCATCACCGTGGCCGGCATGAGCTTTGGGGCGCTGTCCGCGCGAGTCAAGGAGGCCCTCGGCCGCGCCGCGACCGAGGTGGGCACGTCGACGACCACGGGCGACGGCGGCATGACGGCCGAGGAGCGCGCCGCGTCGAAGATGCTGGTGTATCAATGCCTGCCCTCGCGCTATGGCTTCAATCCCGACGACGTGCGGCGTGCAGATGCCATCGAAATCGTGATCGGCCAGGGTGCCAAACCGGGCGGCGGCGGCATGTTGCTGGGTCAGAAAGTCAATCCGCGGGTCGCGCGCATGCGCACCTTGCCCGAAGGCGTCGACCAGCGATCCGCGTCGCGCCATCCGGATTGGACGGGGCCCGACGATCTGGTGATCAAAATCAAGGAACTGCGCGAGATCACGGATTGGGAGAAGCCGATCTATGTGAAGGTGGGCGCGACGCGGGTGTTCAACGACGTGAAGCTGGCGGTGCACGCCGGCGCGGACGTGGTGGTCGTCGACGGCATGCAGGGCGGCACCGCCGCGACGCAGACGGTATTCATCGAAAACGTCGGCATCCCCACGCTTGCGGCGCTTCGTCAGGCGGTCGAGGCGCTCGACGATCTCAATATGCGCGGCATCGTGCAGCTGGTCATTTCCGGCGGCATTCGCAGCGGGGCCGACGTCGCGAAAGCGCTGGCGATGGGCGCCGACGCGGTGGCGATCGGACAGGGCGTGCTGGTGGCCCTGGGTTGCAACAGCGACACCTACATCTCGCAGGGCAGACATCTGTCGGCGGTCGAGGATTATGCACGGCTTGGTACGGCACCCGGCTTCTGTCACCATTGCCACACCGGCAAATGCCCGGTCGGCGTCACGACGCAGGATCCCGAACTCGAGCTGCGGCTGGAGCCCGAAGTCGGGGCGAAGCGGCTGAGGAATTACTTGAAGACCCTCAACATGGAATTGACCACCATCGCACGTGCTTGCGGCAAACAGGACGTGCATCATTTGGAGAAAGAGGATTTGGTGGCATTGACGGTGGAATCCGCGGCAATGGCGGGCGTGCCCCTCGCCGGCACGTCCTGGATTCCCGGGCGGGAGCAGCCGCTGTGATCGTGGAACTCGCCGTGCTCACGATCGACCCGAGCCGTACGGCTGAGTTCGAAGCCGTATTCCCCACTGCGATCGCCGTGCTCGCGAGAAGCAAGGGCTATCTGGCGCACGAGTTGCGGCGCTCGGTCGAAACGCCCAATCGTTACGCATTGCGCGTGGAATGGGCGACGCTCGAGGATCACATGGTGGGGTTTCGCGGCTCGCCGGCTTACGCCGAGTGGCGCGCGTACGTCGGGCCGTTGTTCACGACACCGGCGGTGGTGGAGCATTTCAGTCCGGTTGCGGGTGAGGAGGACTAAATCCGGTCGGGCCGCGTAAACTTGGGCGCATGAGCATCATTCAAAGCATCGGCGACTTGAAAGCTCTGGCGCGGCGGCGTATTCCGCGCGCAATCTTCGACTACGCGGATGGCGGATCCTACGACGAGAGAACGCTGCGACGAAACTCGGCGGACCTCGACGAGATATCGTTCCGTCAGCGAGTCATGGTCGACGTCTCGTCGGTGTCGCTCGCGACCACTCTGGTGGGCTCGCCGGCGGCGATGCCCCTGGCCATCGCACCCACCGGAATGGCGGGTTTCTTTCACGCGGACGGCGAAATCGCCGGCGCTCGGGCGGCCGCGGCGTTCGGCATACCCTTCTGTCTGAGCACCATGTCGATCTGCTCGATCGAAGATGTCCGCGCGGCGACGAACCAGCCGTTTTGGTTCCAGCAATACCTGATGCGCGACCGCGGCTTCAATCAGGAACTCATCGACCGTGCCATCGCCGCCCGCTGTTCGGCACTGGTGCTGACCTTGGATCTGCAGGTGCTCGGCGAACGGCGCCGCGACCGGCGCAACGGGCTGACCATTCCGCCGCGCCTGACGCTGCGAAATGCCTTCGACTTGGTGTCCAAGCCGGCCTGGACGCGCAGCGTGCTGTTCGGCAAGCGGCGCACCTTCGGCAACCTGGCCGGCCGGCTCGGCGGTTCGAGCGAACTGCGCACATTGGCCGAATGGTCGGCGACTCAATTCGATGCGTCGGCCAATTGGCGGGACGTGGACTGGGTGCGCAGCCGCTGGCCCGGAAAATTGATCTTGAAGGGCGTGTTGGAGGCGGAGGATGCGCGCCTGGCGCTGGCCGCCGGCGCCGACGCCATCGTGGTTTCCAATCACGGCGGCCGCCAGCTCGATGGCGCGCCATCGACGATTTCCGTACTGCCCGAATTGGCCGCCGCGGTCGACGGGCGCTGCGAGGTGTTGTTCGACGGCGGCATCCGTTCCGGTCAGGACATCGCCAAGGGACTGGCGCTGGGCGCGCGCGCGGGCCTGATCGGCCGCTCATTCCTGTTTGCGCTGGCCGCCGGCGGCCAGGCGGGGGTCGCGCGGGCACTCGCCATTCTGCGCGACGAACTGCGCGTCACATTGGCGCTCACGGGAACCGCCGATGTGGCAGCGGCGGGTCCGCATATCCTGCGCCAGAACGAAGCCTAGCCGCGGCGCGGTCGACCCGCGCCATGGCGCAAGTTTACGCCATCGCAGCAAAACCGTGGCGCCGCGCGGCCGCCGCCACTAGATCATCGGCAGGCCGCGCCGCGCTGTGCCGCGCGGGAAAGCGGCGTCGATACAGGCAAGTTCGGCCTCGTTCAGATGCAGGCTCGCGGCGCCCGCGTTGTCGGCCACGTGGTTCACGTTCGCTGCTTTCGGAATCACGAAGAGGTTCGGCAGGCGCAATAGGAAGGCCAGAGCGACTTGGCGCGCCGTCGCTCCGTGAGCGGCCGCAATGTCTTGCAACACCTGGCCCTCGGCGTGGTCCGCAGCGAACAGGCCGGGCGTTTCACCGAAGGGCGTGTAAGCCACCACCGCGATCCCGCGGGCCGAACACCACGGGATCACCCGGTGCTCGATGGCGCGCTCTCGCAGGTGGTACAGCACTTGGTTGCAGGTGGGATGTCCGGGACCGGCTATTTTGCCGACTTCATCGAGGTCGTCGACGTCGAAATTGCTCACGCCCCAGGAGCGGATCTTGCCGTCTCGCGCGAGCATCTCGAATGCCCCCACCGTCTCCTCGAGCGGATAGCTGCCGCGCCAATGCAGCAGATAGCAATCCAGGCGGTCCGTCTTCAGGCGCGCCAGCGACTTCTCGCACGCGAGGATGGTGCCGCGCCGCGACGCGTTGCCCGGCAGTACCTTGGACACGAGGAATACCTCGTCGCGTCGCCCCTCGATCGCCGCGCCCACGAGGGTTTCGGCGGCCCCCGAGCCGTACATTTCGGCGGTGTCGATGTGAGTCAGACCCAGGTCGAGCCCGCGGCGCAGGGCGCGGATGGCCTCGGCGGCGTCGGCTTCGTCCGCGCGCCACGATCCTTGGCCCACGACCGCGACCGGGCGGCCCCGAGGTCCAAAAACGCGAGCGATCTTCGAGTCGTTCACCAATCGATCCTTTGCGCGCCGAAAGCGAGCAGCAGTGGGGAGTTCGATGCGTCGATCAGCAGGCACTTGGTCAAACCATCGGCGATGGCGGCGCTCGGTGCCGTGACCGCGGCGCGTCCGGTGACCACCCAGCGCGCGTCGCTGCCGTGGTAGTAGCCGCGATGCTCGCCGGGGCGCGATGCGTTGTCTGCGTCGCTCGCGGCCAGGGCGGCATTGCGCAGCGTAACGGTTGCCCCGGTGCCGCGGCGATCATGGCACACCAGGTCGTGCTCGCGCTCGCCGAATACGGCGAGATCGCCGCCGGCGTTGACCAGGCCGCCGCGGCAGCCCGCGTCGCTTAGCGCATCGATGGCGCGGTCCACCGCGAAGCCTTTGCCGATGCCACCTAAGTCGATGGACAGGCGGGCGTGCAGTACGAGGTGCGGGACTCCGCCCGCGTGCGGCAGGAGTTCGAGGTCGGCCAGTGTTCCTTCGGAACCGGCGACGCAGGGATCGAAAGTGCCCCGGGACAGATGGTTGAGCCGCTTGCACAATTCGAGTACCGCCCAGGTCCAGGGATGCACGGCGAGGAGCGCGCCGGGCACGCTCCGATTCAAGGCCGCCAAGTCGCTGCCGACGCGCCGCGGGTGCATGAGAACGTCGACCAGGCGCACGGCGGCGAACGCCGCGCCGGCCGCGGTCTCGCCGATCGTCGGGGTATCGGCCTCCGCCTCGATCGCGATGAAGGTGCCCAAGCCGACACGCAGCCGGGAGGTGACGACGGACGGCTCTGCCCGCTGCCGCACGGGACGCTCTGTTGCTATCGCCATGATACTAAATGATAATCATTCCTATTCGTACCCAGGGCCCTCATGACCTCACGCCACCTCGTCTCCGGATTGCTCTTGACCACGCTCCTGCCCGTACCCGTGGTGGTGGCGGCGGATTATCTCGATATCGACCAGGCGCAGAAAGCCGTATTCCCGGACGCGGACGCTTTTCAGGAATTGGTCGTTCAACAGAACCCGGATCAGTTGCAGGCGATTCTCCGGGCGGCGGGTCCGCAGCCGCCGCATGGCACCATCCGTATCTGGGCCGCGACCCATAACGGTGCTTTGCTGGGCCATTTTTTCGTGGATGAAGTCATCGGCCGCCAAAGCCTCATTACCTATGCCCTGGGCATCGATTCCGCAGGCAGCATACGCGACCTGGAAATCATGGCGTACCGGGAAAGCCACGGCGGCGAAGTCCGCAACCCCGGATGGCGCGGCCAATTCGTTCACCGCAGTGCGCTCGATCAGCTGAAGTTTCGCGCCGATATCAAGAACATATCGGGAGCAACGCTGTCCTCCGAGCACGTCACCCAAGGCGTGCGCTGGTTGTTGGCCCTATGGCAGGCCGCCTTGCGACCGTCGAATGGCGCGGCCTGACACGTGCGCGAGCAACGGCACCTCTCGGTTCACCGCCGTGTGCCGCATGGCGGCCGTATCGCGGAGCCGGTCCGGATGCCGACGCGGCAACGCCTGGCGATCTTCATCGTTCTGGGCGGACTGTGGGCGTCCGGTTGCCTGTGGCTGGTGCTGGACCAGTTCTTCGCGCGGCCGGGGGCTTTTGGACCGACGCCGCACCCGTGGCAGCCTGCGCTGCTGCTGATCCATGGCGTCGTCGCGATCTTCGGCATGTATCTTCTGGGCTGGGTCACGGCCCGGCATGTGGTGAGGTGGTGGCCGGGCCGGCTGCGGCGGCTGAGCGGGGCGACCTTGATGGGATTTTTGGCGCTGCTCGCGGTCAGCGGCTTCGCGCTGTTTTTCGTGACCGACGACCGCTGGCAGCGCATCGCCGCGCTGTCTCACGATGTCCTAGGTATAGGCGTCACCGTGTTCGGGATTCAGCACTGGTTCTTTGCGAGGCGCCGCGACATGCGCAGCGCCGCCTCGCGGCCCTGGTAGTAGCCTTGCACCACGCCGACTCGATCGAACCCTAGGCTCTCGTAGAAGGCGCGCGCCGGCTCGTTCTGGGTGCGCAGCTCGAGGTTGATTCGAAACACGCCTGCCTCGATGGCGGTGGCCGTCAGCCAATCCAAGAGCTGCCGTCCGAGTCCCTGCCGACGATAGTCCGGCGCCACCGCGAGCAAGTTCAAGTGCGCGGTGTCGTCCCCGAAATGCATGATGGCAAAGGCGGCGATGCGCCGATCGCGCCGCGCCACGACGACGGACGAATCGGATCCCGAGATGGAGTGCTGCACGCGCGCGGGCGTCCACGACCAGGTCAGGCCCTGTTCGATCAGATCGCGCGACATCTCGGCGATTTCGAGCGCATCGGCGGCACGAGCCAGCCCCAGAGTGGATAGCGCAGCCATGGCTTATTGTGCCTCAGTTTTGATCGGCGGTGCCGGCCGTTGCGGAAGTCCCGTGGGCGCCGGCGGCAACGATTTCATCAGCTCCGCGACGCCGCGTTCCAGCTGCGGATCATGACCCTTCAACACCTCGACGGGATCCTGCTCGATCACGATGTCCGGATCCACGCCGTGGCCTTCGATGATCCATTGCCCCTGCGCGTCGGCGGTGCCGTACTCCGGCACGAACACGACTCCGCCGTCGAGCAGCGGCCCGTGCTCGGTAATGCCCACCACGCCGCCCCAGGTGCGTTTGCCGATCAGGGGGCCGATCTTCCATTGCCTGAAGGCGTTCGAGAAGATATCGCCGTCGGAGGCGGTGTCCTCGTTGATGAGCGCCGCTTTGGGGCCGGATTGGGCGACGCGGGGGTAGGTGTCGGCGGCCTCGTGATTGCGCGCAAAGCCCGTGCCGTGCACGGTGCGGGCGAGGCGCTCGATCAGCATCTCGGAAATGTTGCCGCCGCCGTTGTCGCGGACATCGACGAGCAGGCCTTCCTTGCGCACCTGCGGAAACCACCATTTGATGAATTCGCGTATTCCCGCTTCGCCCATGTCGGGAATGTGGATGTATCCCAACCGGCCGCCGCTCAAGGTGTCGACCCGTGCGCGGTTGTTCGAAACCCATGCGAGGTACTTGAGTGCGGTCTCGCTGGCCAGCGGCTGATAGCGGATGGTGCGTGCGGCTTTGCCGTCCGCGGTCGCGGCCACGCGCCATTCGGCGGGTTCATTGGCGGGCGCCTGCAGCAGTTCATACGGATCGGTACCGGCTTTCAAGTCGCGGCCGTTGATCGCGAGTACATAGTCGCCGACATGCACGTCGACGCCGACTTCGGTCAGCGGCGATCGATACGGCTCTTCCTCGTTCTGGCCGGCGAAGATCTTCGCGATCCGGTAGCGGCCGGAAGCCGCATCGAGTTCGAAGCGCGCACCGGGCAGCGCCACGAAGGGACGTTTCGGCAACCCCAAGTCGCCGCCCTCGATGTAGGCATGCTGCACGACAAGTTCGGAAATCATCTCGGCGATGACGTAGTTCAGATCCGCGCGGTGGCCCACGTAGTCGACCAACGGCTCGTATTTTTCGCGCAACTTTTGCCAATCGTAACCATGCATGTTGGAGACATAGAAATAATCGCGGTAGCGGCGCCACACCTCGGCGAATATTTCGTGCCACTCCTGCGCCGGCACGCGGGTCGTGACGAGCCCCGCCAAGGGCACGGTTTTCGGCTCGTCGGTCTTGCTCAAATCGTAATACTTGATCTCCTTCGACTGGAGCTGTGCGAGCACGTGCTTGCCGTCCGCGGTCAGCGACCATGAGGTGACATCGTCGACCACGGTCTTCGACTCGCGATCCTTGATCGAGTAGGTCATCACGCTGGGGCGTATGGCCGCTTCGCGCCCGTAATAAAACGGACCGTTGTGCTGATAGATCAGGGTGTCGTCGCCGGCATGCAGCTCGCTCAAATTATCCGCTTCCATGGGAATACGAATGGCGCGGCCGACGATGCCGTCGAAATCGATCTTCACGTCCACTTTGGACTTATCCTTGGAATCCTTGCTCTTGTCCTTGTCCTTGTCCGCGTCCTTCTTGTCGTCGCCCGGCTCGTCGTCGCGGACGCCGAACGGGTTCTTCACCCCGCGGCGCAGGGCGACGGCGAAAATTCCGGTCTGCCGGTCGGTGGCGAAATTGAACTCGACGGTGCTGACCAACGGTTGATACTCGCGGGCGCTCAGGAAGTAGAGCAGTTCGCCATTGGGTGCCCAGGCCGGGGACTGTGCATTGAAGTATTCGGGCGTCACGCGGTGCGATGCGCCGTCCGCGGCCGACCAGATGAAGACGCTGGAGAATCCATTGTTGGCGTTCAGCGAATAGCTCAGGAAGCGCCCGTCCGGCGACCATTGATAGTCGAGCGCCAGCTCGACGGGATCGCGGGCGACGGTCACGCGCCGCTTGTTCGCGAGTTCGATCACGTACAGCCGCCCAGTCTGGTCGGCAATCGCGATGCGCTTGTCGTCGGCGGACCAGCGCGGCGCCAAATAACGTGCCTTCGAATTCGCGGTGATTGCCTCGGCGGGACTGCTGCCGTCCTGCGACTGTACGTACAACTCTTCTTCGCCGCTGCGATCCGATACATAGGCGAGGCGCTTGCCGTCGCTCGACCAGGCGGCTTCGCGGTCATGCGCGTTGGAGGAGTGCGTGAGGTTGCGGGTGATGCCGTGCTCGACCGGCACCGAGAATACATCGCCCCGTGCCACCACCGCGATGCGCTCGCCGCCGGGGCTGACCACATGGCTCTCGATGTTGTCGGCGGCGTTCACGGCCTGCGGCCGGGTGGTCGTCGCATCGGCGGGTACCGTGATGGAAAGCGCCCGGTCCTGATTGCTGCGCGTATCGTAGATATGCAGTTCGCCATCGAGTTCGTAGACGATCTGGCCCTGCGCGTCGGCGCTGGGCCAGCGCACATCCCAATCCTTGTAATGGGTGACCGGCTCGGTCCGGCGCGTCGTCACGTCGTAGCGGTACAAATTGAACACGCCGCTGCGATCGGAATTGAAATAGATGGCGTTGCCGATCCACATGGGATCGCGGTCGGTGCGCGGATCCTCCGTCACTTGGACGAGCGAGGGGTGCTCCAAGTCGAATATATAGAGATCGTTCGCCCAGCCCCCCTGATAGCGCTTTTCGCTGCGAAAGTCGCGCCATAGCGGGGAGTAAGCGATGCGTTTGCCGTCGGGCGAGAAATGACCGGCGCCGGACACCGGCATGGGCAGCGCCGTCGCGGCACCGCCGCCGAACGGCACCGTGTACAACTTGGCGTCGGTCAGGGAATACCCGTCGCGCGCCGATCGGAACAGTATCGAGCTGCCGTCGGGCGTCCATCCATACACTTGATTGTCGAATCCCCAGCGGTCGGCCAGCGGGCCCGGCGCGGGATAAAACGTGAGCTGCTTCGGGGCGCCGCCGGCGGACGGCATCACGTACACCTGTTCGTCGCCGCCATATTGGCCGGTGAACGCGACCTGCGTGCCGTCCGGGGAGTACTTGCCGAACAACTCGAGGCCCGGGTTCGCGGTGAGCCGGATCGCCGTACCGCCCGCGGTGCTGGCGGTCCATAGATCGCCGGCGTAGCTGAACACGACCTTGTCGTGCCAGACATCGGGAAACCGCAGCAGCTTGGTGCCCGCCGCGGCCGCTGCGCCGGATATCCAGAGCAGAGCGACCGCGGCGAGCGTGCTGCGTTTGAGGCCGGGAACGTTCAACGGCTTCGGTAGCGATCGGTCGCGGAGACGAGTTCGTGAATGTTGCCGGGTTCGAAGGCCGAGTGTCCGGCATCGGGCACCATTCTGAAATCCGCTTCCGGCCAGACGCGGTGCAGATCCCAGGCGCTGGTGGCCGGACAGACGATGTCATAGCGCCCTTGCACGATGGTCGTCGGAATCCTGCGGATGCGCTCCACGTCGTCGAGCAGCTGCGTTTCGCTGCGCAGGAAGCCGCGATTCACGAAGTAATGGCATTCGATCCGCGCGACCGCGAGCGCGAATTGATCCTCGCCCCATTTCTTGATGTTGTCCTGATTGCTGTGCAGAAAACTGGTCGATGCTTCCCACACCGACCAGGCGCGAGCGGCGGCCAGCGCGGTTCGCTGGTCGGTGCCGGTCAGACGCTGGTAGTAAGCATTGAGGTAATCGTCGCGCTCATCGAGCGGTATCACGTCGCGGTAGGCCTCCCAGTAATCCGGGAATATCTCCGACGCGCCGTGCTGATAGAGCCAGCGGATCTCCGAGTAGCGCAGCAGAAAAATGCCGCGCAGCACGATCTCGCTGACGCGTTCCGGGTGCGCCTCGGAGTAGGCGAGCGCCAGCGTGCTGCCCCACGAGCCGCCGAACACCAGCCAGCGCTCGATGCCGAGATGCTTGCGCAGCCTTTCGATGTCGGCGACCAGATGCCAGGTGGTGTTTTCGACCAGGCTGGCGCTGGGCCGGCTGCGGCCGCAGCCGCGCTGGTCGAATACGACGATGCGGTAATGCTGCGGATCGAAGAATTGGCGGGCTCGCCTGTCGGAGCCCGCACCGGGCCCGCCATGCAAAAATATGGCCGGTTTACCCGCCGGATTGCCGCTCTCCTCGTAGTAGATCTCATGCAGCTCCGAGACACGCAGGAAGCCCTGGCGATAGGGCTCGATCGCCGGATACAGTTCGCGGCGTTGTGGGGCGGTGGGCGCGTTGGCGGCGGCGCCGGGCGAGGAAACGGCGGCGCGCGACGATCTGGCCGCGGTGACCGAGGGCTTGGCGGTGCGCGCCGCTACACGGGTGGGTACGCGCGTCGCAGCGCGGGCCGCCAGCCGGGCCGCCACGCCCGACGTGCCGTGCGCCGCTGCGCCGCCGGCCGCTTTCCTTCTTGCCGCAGTCTTCTCGAGCTTGAGTCCCGCGCGTCGCGGCGCGGTACGCGGCTTGGACTGCGCGGCTTTCTTTTTCTTCATCGCCTATTCCTCTGTGTCTAGAAAACTCAAGCCCATCACACCGGGCGCTGCACCAAAGGTCCCAAGGGCCTTCCGCCGAGCAGGTGCAGGTGCAGGTGGTACACCTCCTGCCCGCTGTCCGGATTGCAGTTGATGATCAACCGATAGCCGCTCTTGGCGATTCCCTGCTGCCGCGCGATATCGCGCGCGACGATTACCATATGCCCAACCAGCGATTCGTCCTCGTCGTCGATGTCGTCCGTCGTCGGGATCACCTTGTTCGGCACGATCAATATATGTACGGGAGCAGCGGGTCGAATGTCCAGAAAAGCGATGACGCGCGGGTCGCGATACACGATGGTCGCGGGCACCTCGCCGGAGATGATTTTTTCGAAAAGCGTAGGCATTTCATGAGCCTCCGGTAATTTGACCGCTCCAGATTAGCAGGAACTCGGCGGCCGCATGGTTTCCGCCGCAGCCTTGAGACTTAGGCGACGGCGGCCTTGAGTCGGTGAATAGTAATGGGAACGATTCTCATATAGAATCACATTCATGGAAATGACTCATCCCAGCGGTACTCTCGGGCCGATCCCGGTCGACATGACCCAGTCGAGGGCCGCCGGGTCGGGCAGCGCCTCCGGATCGAACAACATGAGACTGGCGGACCTCGCCACCGGGGCAACGGCGCGAGTGGTGTCGGTCGCCGGCACCGATTCGACCGGTTCGCCGGAGCTGGGACGGCGCCTGGCGGAACTCGGGTTCCTGCCGGGAGAGAATCTGCGAATCGTGGCGCGCGGCCTCATGGGGCGCGAGCCCATTGCCATTCGTATCGGTACCGGAACGTTCGCGCTGCGACTTTTCGAGGCCGAGTGCATTCGCGTATCCCTGGAGCAGTCGCTGCGAGCCTAGATCCATGGAGGCTCTGCCCGGTGCCCTGAGTCCCCTGGTCGCATTGGTTGGCAACCCCAACTGCGGCAAAACGGCATTATTCAATGTCCTCACCGGCAGCCGTCAAAAGGTCGCGAATTACGCCGGCGTCACCGTGGAGCGCAAGGAAGGCTCTTTGACGACGCCGTCGGGCTTGCGAGTGCGCATTCTCGATTTGCCGGGTGCCTATAGCCTGGATCCGATGACGCCCGACGAACAGGTGACCGCCGATGTGCTGCTCGGCCGTCGCGCGGGCGAAACCTCGCCGGATTTCGTGGTGTGCGTGACCGATGCGACGAATTTGCGGCAGAACCTGCGCCTCGTGCTGAGTTTGAAGCGCTTGGGATTGCCCATGCTGATCGCGCTCAATATGACGGACATTGCGCGCCGCAGGGGCATCGTCATCGATGCTGCCCGGCTGGCCGGCGAGTTGGGCGTGCCGGTCGTGGAGACCGTGGGGGTCAAGGCATCCGGCGCCGGTGCGCTCATCAAGATGCTCGACGCCTTGAAGGTGCCGGCGGTTCGCCGGCAGCCGGGAGTGTGGCGTACGCCGAGCGCGGCGGACATTGCGCACGACCAGAGCGAGGTGCGCAGAATTCTGGGCGTGGTGGGCGGGGACCGGCTCGACGGCATCACCTTCAGCGACCGGGTCGATGCGGTCGTGTTGCACCCGGTGGCCGGCCCGTTGATCCTGGCGCTGATTCTGTTCCTGGTGTTCCAAGCGGTGTTTGCGTGGGCCCAGTTGCCGATGGATGCGATCAAGTCGGGCGTCGGTCTGTTCGGCGACTGGGTCGGCCGGGCACTGCCGGCCAGTCTGCTGAAGGATCTGTTGGTCAACGGCGTGTTGGCCGGCGTCGGCAGCGTGCTGGTTTTTCTGCCGCAGATCGTCATTTTGTTCTTCTTCATCCTGGTGCTCGAAGAGTCGGGCTATCTGCCGCGTGCGGCGTTCCTGCTCGATCGCGTCATGGGCAGCGTGGGCCTGTCCGGCCGGGCATTCATTCCCTTGCTGTCGAGTTTCGCCTGCGCCATTCCCGGCATCATGGCGACGCGCACCATCCAAAATCCGCGGGATCGACTGGCGACCATCATGATCGCGCCGCTCATGACCTGTTCGGCGCGCTTGCCCGTGTACGCACTCATCATCGGCGCCTTCATTCCGCAGCGTACCGTGTGGGGTGGCTTGCAGCTGCAGGGCATCGTGCTGTTCGTGCTGTATGTCGCAGGCGTCGTCAGCGCGATGGGGGTGGCCTATGTGCTCAAGCGCAGCGGTGCCGGGTCCAAGTTCCAATCGCTCCTGTTGGAGCTGCCCGCCTATCATTGGCCGAGCTTGCGCAGCTTGGGGATAGGTCTCTGGCAACGGGTCGAGATATTCTTGAGCCGCGTCGGCACCATCATTCTGGCGTTGATGGTGGTCTTGTGGGCACTGAGTTCCTTCCCGGCGCCGCCGCCCGGGGCGACCGGTCCCGCCATCCAGTACAGCGTCGCGGGCCACATCGGCGCGTGGCTGGCGGTGATTTTCGCGCCGATCGGTTTCAACTGGCAGATCTCGGTGGCGCTGGTTCCGGGGCTCGCGGCGCGCGAGGTGGCGGTGGGTGCGCTGGGGACCGTCTATGCGCTGTCGGCCACCGGGGCCGACATGAGCGGCGCGTTGACGCCGCTGATCGCCCACTCCTGGAGCCTGCCGACCGCACTGTCGCTGCTCGCGTGGTACGTGTTCGCGCCGCAATGCCTGTCGACGCTGGCCACGGTCAAGCGCGAGACCAATTCCTGGCGCTATCCCCTCATCATGGCGGCGTATTTGTTCGGTTTGGCCTATGCGGGATCGTGGCTCACCTATCGCGTCGCTTTGGCGCTGACCTCGTGACCGGAGGCGCGCATGAACGTCTTTCTCGATGACTTTCTGGTGGGCCTCGTGTTGCTGGCCGGCTTCGGCTACGCGGCCTATGCGCTGGGGCCCCGCAGCGTGCGTGCAGGTCTGTTGACGGCGATGTCTTGGCTGCTGCGCCGTGCGCCGGGAGTTCTCGGTCTCGGCGGCATCGCCGCGCGTCTGGCGAGCGCCGCGAGCCTCAAAGCGAAGGGCTGCTGTGGCGGGTGCGACAGCTGCGCCGCCGCGCCGCCGGCAACCGGCACGTCGGCCGCGGGCACCCCCACACCGTCCACATCGGCCGCGCCTGAGGTGCGAATTCCCGTGTCGACCATAGGCCAGCGCGCGCGCCGCTAGCTACCGATGAATTTCGGGACACGCTTGGCGCGAAACGCCTGCACCCCCTCCGCGAAATCTCGTGTGTCGCCCAGTTCGGATTGTGCAATGACCTCGAGCGCCAACTGTTCCGACAAGGTCTGCGCGGGCTGCCGATTGAATACGGTCTTGATGCGCTGGAAGGCTTGGGTAGGCCCGGTCGCAAAACGGCGTGCGATGGCCTCGGCCTCGTCCATCAGCGTTGCATCGTCGACGCAGGCCCAGATGAGTCCCCAGCGCGCGGCATCCGCGGCGGACAAGGTATCTCCCAGCAAGGTCAATCCCTTGGCCCGCGCGGTGCCGATCAGTCGCGGCAGGTAGAAGGTGCTTCCCAAGTCCGGCATGAGGCCGAGCTTGGGGGCGAACAGCTGCATGAATGCCGCCGAGTGCCCCGCGAGCACGATGTCGCCGACCAGGGCCAGGCTCATTCCGGCGCCCGCCGCGACGCCATTGACGGCCACGACCACCGGCACGCTCAAGTCGTACCAGGCGCCGACCATGGGATTGAAGTGAGTCGTCAGGCTCTCGCCGATGCTCTGCCCCAGGCTGCGCGCCGGGTCCTTGAAGAAATCATCGCGCGTGAGGTCGGCGCCCGAGCTGAAACCGCGGCCGGCGCCGGTGAGCAGTACGGCGCGAACTTGCGGGTCGGCGGCGATCGCGGCCGCCACGGCCCGCAGATCCTCGACCAGCTGCAGATTGAGCGCATTGAGCTTGTCGGGCCGGTTCAGCGTCACGTAGGCGACGTGGTCCCGCCGCTCGAATAACACAGTGTCGAGTTTCATGCCATGCCTCGATTCGTTCGTGGCCTCGAGGATATGCCACCAGGCGCTTGCAGTATAATGGCCCTGGTCCGCCGTTCACCGTCCGAGTCGACAACGTATGCCCATTCCGACGATTATTTGAGGCGCATGTGCGAATTCCATGCGCCTGAATTCCGATCAGCTCAAACAGGCCGTGGGACTAGGCTTGGCGGGCGTGTACCTGGTATCGGGCGATGAGCCGTTGCTCGTGGGCGAAGCCGCGGACGTGATACGTACTGCGGCGCGCGCGGCCGGTTACGCGGATCGCAGCGTATTCTTCATCGATCGTAGTTTCGCCTGGGACGAATTGCGTCAGTCGACCCAGTCTCTCTCGTTGTTCGCCGAGCGTCGCCTGTTCGAATTGCGCATGCCCAGCGGCAAGCCGGACAAAGGCGCCGCGACGCTGATCGACATCGCCACGCGCCCGCCGCCCGATGTCCTGTGCCTGATTGTGACCGACAAATTGGACAAGAAGACCAGCGATACACCCTGGGTGCGCGCGGTCGAGAAACAGGGCGTGTGGGTGCCGATCTGGCCGGTCGATACGGCGGCACTGCCGGCGTGGTTGCGCGCGCGCGCGAAAGCGCTGAACGTCGAGATGGAGCCTGAGGCGGCCCAGTTGATCGTGGCTCGAGTCGAAGGAAATCTGCTGGCCGCGAAGCAGGAACTCGAGAAGCTGGCGCTGCTTGCGAACGGCGGGCGCATCAGCGCCGACGTGGTGCGTCGATCGGTGGGTGACAGCGCTCGCTACGACGTTTTCCAGCTGAGCGAAGCCGCGGCTGCCGGGGATGGGGAACGGGCGCTGCGAATATTGCTCGGCCTGAAAAGCGAGGGCGTGGAACCGACGTTGATCTTGTGGGCGCTGATCCGCGAATTGCGCGGCTTGTGGCAGGCGCGGGAACGCAATCGATTGCGGTCCAACAGCCGTGGCGGAGGCTGGAATCAAGCGGCGACGCCGTCCGCGCAGGCGCTCGCCCGTGCCGGCAGGATGCCGCTCGCGTCGCTGCTGCGGCAGGCGCACCACACGGACCGCGTCATCAAGGGGCTGGCGGGCGGCGATGCGTGGACCACGATCACCGGTCTCGCCGCCGGCATGGCGGGCGCTTTGCAAGCCACTGCGGAATCAGGCAGGGTAGCGTCATGAATCCCATGGGCATTTTCGGCGGCACATTCGATCCGATCCACTACGCACATTTGCGCACCGCATTCGAGTTGCAGCAAGCATTGCGGCTCAAAGAGATACGTTTTCTGCCGGCGGGCAATCCGCCGCACCGCGATCGGCCGTTTGCGGACGCGAAGCTGCGGCTGAAGATGGTCGAGCTGGCGACGGCGGGCCAGCCCGGCTTCGTGGTCGACGATCGGGAAGTGCGCAAGGAGGGTCCGTCGTATTCCGTCGAAACCCTGGGTGAGTTGCGCCACGAATATCCGGACCGCAGCCTGTGCCTGATCGTGGGGATGGATGCTTTTCTGAGCCTGCCCAAGTGGTACCAGTGGCGCGAACTGCTGCAATTGGCCCACCTGGTGGTTGCACATCGCCCGGGATGGCGTGCACCGGGAATGGGTCCGCTCGGCGAGTTGCTGGTGGACCGTGGGACGGGACGCATCGGGGACCTGCACGAGCAGCGCGCCGGATGCATCTATATTCATGCTGTGACGCAGCTGGAAATCTCGTCGACGGAAGTTCGCCAATCGATCGCGATGGGGCGCGATCCACGCTTCCTCATGCCGGATCCAGTGCGTAAACTGATCTTGGAAGCGAACTGCTATTCAAAAACACGGACAACTTAGTGCCAATCAAGAAAAAATCGGGCCCGGTCAGGGCGAGAACGACGGCAAAGAAAGCGGGGGACGGCGGCGCGAACGCCGCCAAGGCAAAAGGTAGCGCCAAGGGCAGCGTGCCCGCCAAGCCGAAGGCGGCCAAAGCGCCGCTCGCGAGCGCCACGGCGGATAAGGCCAAAGCGGCCGCAGCGAGAACCGCCTCCCTCAAAAAAGTGGTGGTCAACGCGTTGGACGACATGAAAGCGTTGGAGGTCAAGGTGTTGGACGTGCGCGGCCTCACCGATGTGGCCGATACCATGGTCATCGCCAGCGGCACCTCTGACCGGCACGTGCGCTCGGTGGCAAAAAATGTGGTGGAACGAACCAAGGCGGCCGGGTTCCGCCCGCATGGGGTCGAAGGCCAACAGGACAGCGACTGGGTGCTCATCGATCTGAACGAGATGATCGTGCACGTCATGCTGCCGCGCGTGCGCGAATTCTACGGCCTCGAGAAGCTCTGGGATATGACTGCGACCAAGCGCGCCGCCCGCGCCTGAGCAGGAATGAAGTGTCGGCTGGTCGCTGCCGGTACCCGACTGCCCGACTGGGTTAATGAGGGGTTTCGCGAGTATCAGAAGCGCTTGCGCACTCCCCTGGTGCTGGAGCTCGTCGAGATCCCGGTCGCCACGCGCCGCGCGGGCGAGAACCCGCAGCGGGCCATCGCCCGCGAGGGGGATAACATGCTCGCCGCGCTGGGGCGGGAGGATTATGTCGTGGCCCTGGAAGTCGCCGCGAAGTCCATGACGACCAGCCAGCTGAGCGCGTGGCTTGCGCAGCGCCTGCGCGAAGCGCAGCCGCTTGCCCTGCTCATCGGCGGACCCGACGGATTGGCGGAGTCGTGCCGGGCGCGCGCCAATCAGAGCTGGTCGCTCTCGCCGCTGACGCTGCCGCACGGCTTGGTGCGGGTGGTGCTCGCCGAACAGATCTACCGGGCCATGAGCATGCTCGCCGGACACCCCTATCACCGCGCTTAAGGCGCCCCAGGTTCGGTATCCTGGCGGCATGCCCTCACAATTCGTCTACCTGGCCTCGGGGTCCCCTCGTCGGCGCGAACTGCTCACCCAGATCGGCGTACCCTTTCAGGTGCTCGAGGCACCCATCGATGAAACCGTCGCGGCCGGGGAAGCGCCCGAGGCCTACGTCCTGCGGGTGGCCGAAGCCAAAGCCGCCGCGGGGTGGGGCGCGGCGCGAGCCGCGCCGGCACCGGTGCTGGCCGCCGACACGGCAGTCATCTTGGATGGTGAAATTCTGTTGAAGCCCCGCGACCGCGAGGATGGCGAACGGATGCTGCTGGCGCTTGCCGGCCGCACGCACCAGGTGCTGACGGCGGTGTCGTTGGCGCTGCCGAACGGGGTTGAGTCGCGCGTCTGCCGCAGCGAGGTCGCCCTGCGCCCGGTCAGCGCCGCGGAGGCGCGCAGCTACTGGGACACCGGCGAGCCTCACGACAAGGCGGGCGCATACGCCGTCCAGGGCCGCGCTGCCGTCTTCATCGCGCGCTTGAGCGGCAGCTATTCGGGCGTGATGGGCCTGCCGCTGTTTGAAACCGCCGAGCTGCTCGAGCTTGCCGGTGTGCCGCGATGGCGTTGAAACCGCGATGAGCACCGAGATTCTCATCAACGCGAGCCTGCACGAGGCGCGCGCGGCGGTGGTGGAGAACGGCGTGCTGCAGGAAGTATTTCTCGAGCGGGCCAGCCGCCGCGGCCTCATCAGCAATATCTACAAGGGACGCGTCTCGCGCGTGCTGCCGGGCATGCAGGCAGCGTTCATCGAAATCGGCATGGAGCGGACGGCGTTTCTGCACGCTTCGGACATTTTCGATCCCCGCTATGCCGGGACCGGAATCGAACAGCCCCGAACCGAGAACATTCGTACTCTGGTCTCGGAAGGCAACGAGATCCTGGTGCAAGTGGTCAAGGATCCCCTGGGCAGCAAGGGAGCGAGGCTCACCACCTACATCACCCTGCCGTCGCGGTATCTGGTCTACATGCCGCAGAGCCGCGGCGTGGGGGTGTCGGCACGTATCGAAAATGAAGCCGAGCGCGAGCGCTTGCGCGCCGCGGTTCTGTCGGGCCTGCACGCCGACGAAGATGCGGGATATATCGTCCGTACGGCGGCGGAGGACGCGTCCGCGGATGCGTTGCTTGCCGACATGAAGTATCTGCGCAAGCTTTGGCAGTTCGTGCGTCACAAGGGCTTGCGCACGCAACCCGGTAATCTGGTGCACGCCGATCTGCCGCTGCATCTGCGCGTCCTGCGGGATCTGCTGCGGCCGGACGTGGATCGGGTGCTGATCGATCAGGCGAGCGCGCATCGAGAAATGCAGGAGTTCGCGAGCACGTTCATGCCGGATGCGCTGCAGCGCCTCGAACTCTACGGCGCGGCGCGTCCGGTGTTCGAACTGCATCATGTCGAGGAGGAAATCCAGAGAGCGCTGGATCGAAAGGTCTCGCTCAAATCGGGCGGGTACGTGATCATCGACCAGACCGAGGCGATGACGACCGTGGACGTGAACACGGGGGCGTTCGTGGGCCACCGAAATCTGGAAGAGACCATCTTTCGAACCAATCTCGAAGCGGCGGTCACCATGGCGAGGCAACTGCGCTTGCGCAATCTCGGCGGCATTATCATCATCGATTTCATCGACATGGAGGAGCCGGAGCATCGGCGGCAGGTGATCCAAGCCTTGGAAAGCGCCCTGAGCGACGACCACGTGAAGACCAATATTTCGTCCGTATCGCCGCTCGGCCTGGTCGAAATGACGCGCAAGCGGACGCGCGAAAGTTTGGAACATCTGCTCTGCCAAGCTTGTCCCACTTGTGAAGGACGGGGTTTCGTAAAGACGGCGGAAACAGTTTGCTACGAGGTGTTTCGTGAAATTGTGCGGCAGTCACGCCAGTTCGAGTCTCAACAACTGATGGTGCTCGCGCACCAGGACGTGATCGAGCGCCTTCTCGACGAGGAATCCTCGGCTCTCGGTGAGTTGGAATTGATGACGGGGAAACCGATCCGCCTGCAAACCGAAGCGCTCTACGCCGTCGATCAGTACGACGTCGTGCTGATGTAAATGGTGCTGCGCAAGGTCGGACAAGTCCTGCTCTTGTGCCTTGCGGGGCTCCTGGGATCGGTTCTCCTTTTGATGCTGGCCGTCAAGCTCGCGCTCGACCGTGCGCCGCAGTACCAGGCCGAGATCAAGGAGTGGGTTCACGGCCGCATCGGCTATCACATCGCGTTCGCGCAAGTATCGCCGGCATTCCGCTGGTACGGTCCGGAACTGTATTTCGATCAGCTCGAGCTGCGCTCGAAGGATGACCAGAGGATCCTGGCGCGCGCGGCCGGCGGGCGCATCGGCGCGGACGTGTGGCAGCTGCTTCGCAGCGGCAAATTGTTCGCCGGCCGCATTGAACTCGACGCGCCGAATATCTTCATCGAGCGCATCGCTCCCGATACATTCTCGCTGGCCTCGGAAATCGAGCTGGGCGGCGGCAACGCATCGATGCCGGGGCTGCGGCTCGACGACTTGCCGGCGGGTACGCTCGCCATCCGGCGCGGCGTCGTCACGATCAAGAATTGGAACGCCGGCCTGTCCAGCCTCGAACTGCGCGACGTCGATCTGAATTTGCGGCGGGGCAATGCCGGCGCCAAGCTCGTGATCGATGCGCGGTTGCCGGCCGTGCTGGGCGGGAGCGTTTACATCAACGGTTCGGCACGCGGGCTTGGGCGCCTGGACAGCCTGAACTGGACCTTGCTGGCTCGGGCGCGCGACCTCGTTTTCCCCGGATGGCGGCAACTCATGCCGGAGTACCTGAGCAGGCTTGCGGCCGGCACGGGAGGCTTCGAAGCGGCTGCGCGCGGCAAAGGCGGCGACCTCGAGCGCGCGGACCTCGATTTCGGTGCGGCCAACGTGGTCACGCAGCTGGCCGACGAACCCCCCGTCACGTTCGACCAGATCACCGGCGCGTTCAGCGTCGCGCACGCCGGCGATCGTTGGACGTTGTTGGGCCGCCGCGTCCGGGCGTCGCGCGCCGGACGCCGCGACCCGGATTCGGAGTTCGACGCGAGCTGGCGCGCCGGGGATTCAGGGTTGCTCGAGCTGCGGGTGCGCGCCAGCTATTTGCGCGCCGAGACTTTGTTGCCGCTGGGCGGTTTCCTTCCGCAAAAGGACTTGCGCGAGCGGCTGCAGGAAGTTGCGCCGACCGGCGAGTGGATGGATACCCATGTGGATCTGCGGCGGGCCGGCGCAGGCGACCCGTGGAAGCTCGAGGTGCAGGCGCGTTTTCGCGGTGTCGGATTCGCCCCCGCCGGTCGTGCGCCCGGTCTGCGAGGGTTGAACGGCACGCTGGCCGGGAACGAGAGCGGCGGACGAGTCGATATCGAGACGCCGAAGGCCGTGTTCACATGGCCGGCGGAGCTTTCGCAGCCGGTCGATGTGCAGCGTTTCAAGACCACGCTGTTCTGGAAGAGGACGCCGGACGAATTTCTGGTCGCGACTCCGTCGATCGAGGTGAGCACGCGCGATGCGACGCTGAGCGGCCGGATGGCGTGGCATCAGCCGTCGGACGGCGATTCGCCCGTGCTGACGCTGGCCGCTGCGGTGGACAACGGCAATGTGGCGAATGTGCGGCTGTACCTGCCGCGCTCGCGGATCGCGCCGGCGGCGCTCACGTGGTTGAATCGTGCGTTCCCCGTGGGTCATCTGTCGCACGCCGATGTGGTCATCCAGGGTCCCATACGGCATTTTCCGTTTCGCGACGGCAGCGGCTCGTTCCTCGCGCGCGCGCGCATCGATGGATTGACGTTGGACTACAAGGAGGGCTGGCCGCGCGCGGAGAATCTCGCCTTGATGGCCGAATTTCGCAATGAAGGATTGAACGTGCTGCTGCAGGGCGGCCGCATCGGCAATCTCTCGATGGACAAGGGCACCGCGCGTTTCGTCGATTTCAAGACCGCGGAATTGCAGGTTCACGTGGCCGCGAGCGGCGATGCGGCGGACGCGCTCGGCTACTTGCGCGCGACCCCGCTGGATGGATTGGCGGAGCATGCCTTCTCCGCGGTCGAGGCCAAGGGCCCGATGCAGGCGGATGTGGATCTCTTTTTGCCCTTCAAAGAATTCGATCGCCGGCACACATTGGTACAAGCGCACCTGCACGGCGTGTCGCTCAATCGGCCGGGCTCGCAGCTGGCCGCCACGGAGCTCACCGGCGATGCGGAGGTCGATGGGGCGCAAGTGTCGCGTGCCGATGTGCGCGGCAAAGTATTGGGCGGTTCCTTTCTGATGCAGGCGCGCGCGCCGCGCAATCGTCCGGTAACCCGCACCATCCTGACGTTCAACGGCACCCTGAGCGGCGATGCGCTGCACGCGGCCTTGTCGCTGCCGGCGAGCATACCGATCGACGGGAGCACCGATTGGCATGGTGTGCTGCGCATGTCGCCGGAACCCTCCCGTGAGCGTTCGCTGCGCGTCAACGGCAGTCTCGCGGGCCTGGCCCTGACACTACCCGATCCCTTGTCGAAGCCGATCGGCACGGCGATGCCGTCGTTCGTCGAGGTTCAATGGCCGGCCGGCGGCGGGGCCCAAGTGCAGGTGGCGCTGGGCTCCGTGCTGCGCGGCCGCGCCACGCTGGGTTCGGACGCCGGTGGACCGACGCTGGGACGCGTGGCCGTCATGTTCGGCTCGGGCTCGTCCGGGGAACCGACCCTCAGCGATTCGCAAGTGGTCAATACCGGCGGTGCGATCGATCGGTTGGATCTGGCCGGCTGGCTCAAGCTCTATACGCCCGACCAGAACGCCAAGCCGCTGGCGAATTTTCTGCGCACCGCGAAATTCGACGTGGCGCAGATCGATTACCTGGGGCTGTCGTTTTCCCAAGTCTCGTTGGATTTGGCGGTGAACGAGGCGGGCTGGCGCGTGGGCGTCGGCGGCCCCAACGTGGTCGGCAGCATCTCGCTGCCGAGCGCGGGCGATTCGAGCGAGCCGTTGCAGCTGGAGTTCCAGCGGCTCAAATTCGCGCATGGACCGGCGCCGCAGCCCGGCAAGGACGAAAAGCCCGCGGGCGAGCAAGCCGCGGCCAATCCGCGCGGTATTCCGGCCATCGAGTTTCACGCCGCCGAATTGATCTGGGACGACCGCCAGTTCGGCGACGTGCGCGCGACACTCACGAAACTGGACGACGGCATCAGCCTCAAGGAGCTCCGGGTGACGGCCGCCAGTTTCTCGGCGACGGCCAAGGGCGAGTGGCGCGGCAAGGATGCCGGTCTGGCGCGCGTCGAAGGCACGCTGACGAGCACCGACGTGGCCGCCACGATGAAGGACTTGGGCTACGACGCGGTCATCGAAGCCAAGACGGGCAAAATGGACTTCGATCTGAGCTGGGTGGGCGCCCCCACCAGCCAGGCTCTGAGCGTCGCGACGGGCCGCGTGCAGGTGGCGCTCGACAAGGGCCAACTCACGAGCCTCAAGCCGGGCGCAGGCCGGGTGGTGGGGCTCGCGAGTCTCGCGTCGCTGCCGCGGCGCTTATCGCTGGATTTCAGCGATCTCACCGACAAAGGGCTCGCGTTCGACACCATACGCGGCGATTTCGACCTGCGTGACGGGAGCGCCTACACCGATGACGTGCTGGTCAAGGGCCCGGCCGCCGAAATCGGACTAATTGGCCGCATTGGCTTGAAAAACAAGGACTACGACCAAACTGCTGTGGTGACGGGCAATGTCAACAGTTCGCTGCCATTGGCGGCCTTCGTCGCGGGGCCGGTGATCGGCGGGGCCGTGCTGCTGTTCACACAGGTGTTCAAACAGCCGCTGAAGGGTCTGGCGCGGGGGTATTATCGAATTACCGGAAGTTGGGACAACCCGACGGTAGAACGTATCAAGAGTTCAGGCGCCGCCACGGCGACTGCTGAGGCACCGAAGTAATGGGAAAAGTAGCAGCCATACAAATGACCTCGGGTCATATCGTCGAGGACAATCTCGCCGCCGCGGGCAAATTGCTGCGTGAGGCGAAGGAACTGGGTGCGGACATCGCCTGTCTGCCGGAAAATTTTTCGTTCATCGGTTTGAAGGACGCCGACAAGCTGCAAGTCGCCGAAGCCGACGGCCGCGGTCCGATCCAGGAGTTTTTGCGCGATACCGCGCGCCAATTGAAGCTGTGGATATTGGGCGGCACCACCGTCATCAAAGGCGATTCCGCGTCGCGGGTCTCGAACGCGTCGTTGTTGTTCGATTCCGACGGCAAGCGGGTCGCACGCTACGACAAGATCCATTTGTTCGACGTGACCATCCCGGGACGGGACGAATCCTACCTCGAGTCGACTCACGTCACTCCGGGCCGCAAACTGGTGCTCGCCGACACGCCCGTCGGCAAACTCGGGCTCTCGGTGTGTTACGACATGCGCTTTCCCGAGCTGTATCGGGAACTGGTTGCGCAGGGCGCCGAATGGCTCGCCATGCCGGCGGCGTTCACGGTGCCGACGGGACGCGCGCACTGGGAGACGCTGCTGCGCGCGCGCGCCATCGAAAATCTTTGTTATGTGGTTGCTCCGGCGCAAAGTGGTACGCATACCAGCGGCCGCGAGACGTATGGCGATACGTTGATCGTCGATTATTGGGGTCAGGTGCTGTCGCGCCTGGCCAAAGGAACCGGCGTGATTACAGCTGACATCGATCTTGCGAAACAGGCGGAGACGCGTATGCGGTTCCCGGCGCTCGACAATCGCAGGCTGGGGCTCGAGGAAACCGCCGGGGTGTCCGCATGAGCGCCGCGCCGATGTTCGATGTCGCCGAAAGAATGATCCTGGCGCCCTCGGGCCTCGATGAGAGCCGCTTGTCCACCGTACTCGGCACGGTGATGAGCCGCGGCGTCGATTATGCGGATCTGTATTTCCAGTTGTCGCGCGAAGAGTCGTGGGCATTGGAGGACGGAATCGTCAAAGAGGGTTCGCACAGCATCGAGCAGGGCGTCGGCGTGCGCGCCATCAGCGGCGAGAAGACCGGCTTCGCGTATACCGACGAAGTGCTGTTGCCCGCTCTGGTGGAGGCGTCGGATGCGGCGCGTGCCATCGCCCGCAGCGGCGGCAATCATACCGTGAAAGCGTGGCAGCGACCGCTCACGCACCGGCTGTACATGCCCATCGATCCGCTCGACACGATTCGCGACGAAGAAAAAGTCGCATGGCTGATGAGAATCGACGCCGACACGCGGCGCATCGATCCGCGGGTCAAACAGGTGATGGCGTCGCTGGCGGCCGTGCACGAGGTGGTGTTGATCGCCACCAGCGACGGCACGTTGACGGCGGACGTGCGGCCGTTGGTGCGCGTCAATGTGTCGGTCATCGTCGAGCAGAACGGCCGGCGCGAGCAGGGTTACAGCGGCGGCGGTGGCCGCTTCGGTTTGGATGAACTGCTGCGCGGCGATGAGCCATTCGAGCACGGACGCGAAGCCGTGCGTCAGGCGTTGGTGAATCTGGAAGCGGTCGCGGCGCCGGCGGGTTCGATGCCGGTCGTGCTGGGTTCCGGCTGGCCGGGGATTTTGTTGCACGAGGCCATCGGCCACGGGCTCGAGGGCGATTTCAACCGCAAGGGAACGTCGGCCTTTTCGAATCGCATCGGTCACAAGGTCGCGGCGGACGAGATCACGGTCGTCGACGATGGCACGCTCGATCGCCGCCGCGGCTCCTTGAACGTGGATGACGAAGGCACGCCGACCCAGTGCACGGTGCTGATCGAGAACGGCATCCTGCGCGGTTATATTCAGGACAAGATGAACGCGCGCCTGATGGGCATGCCCGCGACCGGCAACGGGCGGCGCGAGTCCTTCGCGCACATGACGCTGCCGCGCATGACCAACACGTACATGCGCGCCGGCTCGCGTTCGCCCGAGGAAATCATCGCGTCGGTGGAGAAGGGGCTGTATGCCGTGAACTTCGGCGGCGGCCAGGTCGATATCACGTCGGGCAAATTCGTGTTCTCGGCGAGCGAGGCCTACCTGATCGAGAACGGCAGGATTACCGCCCCGGTGAAGGGTGCCACCCTGATCGGCAACGGACCGGATGTGCTGACCCGGGTCAGCATGGTGGGCAACGACATGAAGCTCGACGGCGGGGTTGGGACTTGCGGCAAGGAAGGCCAATCGGTGCCTGTCGGAGTCGGTCAACCCACCCTGCGCATCGATGCGCTCACGGTGGGCGGCACGGGGTAGGTACGGTTCGAACCGGTCAACGTTACGGCGCCGAGATGTCCAGCGGCGCACGGGTCATATCTCGATGTTCGCGCCGTTGATGGCGCTGCCGTCGGCGTTGGTGCGGCGGCAGACTCGTCATGCGGCTCCCAAGGATGGGACTCTGGCGACGCGGAGATTGCAGGAGGCTTGCCGTGTGCGGGCGGGCGCTCATTTCACGGGCGCTCCGCCCGCGCTTTGATATCGCAGCCGTGTCACAACGCCGTCGCGGCCGACCGCAAGACCATGCGGCCGGAGGTCGGTTGGGTTACTCTCGTTGATTACCTTCAGCGCGGAGTCGAGCATGGCTTTAAACCGGCGGGCGGGTCTGATTGTTGGCTTGGCGGCAGCTTGGGGCTTGGCCGGCGTGTGTTCGGGCGTGCGGGCCGCGGCGGATCCCGCCGCGGAATTGGGATTTCCTGCGGCGGTGGCCGCCGCGATGCAAAGCATCGATCCCGAACGCATCCGCGCGCACGTGAAGTTCCTGTCGGACGATTTGCTCGAGGGACGCGGCACCGGCACGCGCGGCGGCGACATTGCCGCCACCTATATCGCGACGCAATTCGCGCTCTACGGATTGAAGCCTGCCGGCGACAACGGGACCTATCTGCAGAAGGTGGCCTTCACCGGCGTGCTCACACAGCCCGGCTCGACGATGTCGTTGCTGCCTGCGCACGGCCAGCCGCTGGAACTGAAGCTTGGCACGGACTACGTGACCAGCAACCAGACCCAAACGGACAGCGTCGATATCGATGCGCCCATCGTCTTCATCGGCTACGGAATCCAGGCGCCCGAATACAAATGGGACGACTTCAAAGGGGTCGACGTGAAGGGCAAGGTGGTTCTCGTGATCGTGAACGAGCCGCCATCGAAGGATCCGGCGTTCTTCAAGGCCGAGGCGATGACCTATTACGGGCGCTGGACTTACAAGTTCGAAGAAGCGGCCCGCAAAGGAGCGATCGGCGCCCTCATCATTCATCGCACCGACCTTGCGAGTTACGGTTGGCCGGTGGTACGCAGCTCGTGGAGCAACGAGCAAGTCTATCTGCGCGACGACCGCGATCCCAAGCTCAAGGCAGCGTCATGGATCCAGCTGGACGTGGCGCGCCAATTGTTCGCCGCGGCGAACCTCAAGTTGGACGACATGATGAACGCGGCCGGCACGCGCAAGTTCAAGGCGCGCGAACTGCCCGTACGCCTCGAGGCTCACATCGTCAGCAAGGTGCGCCAGTTCGAGTCCTATAACGTGCTGGGGCTTCTGCCGGGCACGGACAGCGGTCCCGCCACGCAGGCGGTGGTCTACTCGGCGCATTACGATCATCTCGGGATCGATCCGTCGATGGCTGGCGACAATATTTACAACGGCGCGGTCGACAACGGCACGGGTTGCGGGGTGCTGTTGGAACTTGCGCGGGCCTATTCCCGGTCGGCAGTGAAGCCACCGCACCCGGTGCTGTTCGCGTCGGTGACGGCGGAAGAAAAGGGGTTGCTCGGCTCGAACTATCTGGGCAAGCATTTACCCATTGCTGCAGCGCAAATCGCGCTGGATCTGAATTTCGATGCCATACCGCCCATTGGTGTGCCCGAGTCGGTGAACGTCACCGGTGCGGAGCGAACCACGTTCTTCCCGATGGTCGAGAAGACGTCGAAGGCATTCGGCTTCGAGATTCAACCCGATGCGGAGCCGGGCGCCGGCCACTACTACCGTTCGGATCATTTCAGCCTGGCGCGCGCCGGGGTGCCGGCGTTTTCCATCAATACGGCACTGAAGTTCGCCGGCCACCCGCCCGAATGGGGCAAGGCGCAGCGGGACGAGTACACGGCGAAGCACTATCACCAGCCGAGCGACGAGTACTCGGCGGATATGGACTTTGCGAGCAATGCGGCCCTGGCCAAGTTTGGATTCGCGCTAGGCTGGGAGGCATTGACGGCGCAGCAATCGGTGGGCTGGCTGGCGGGGGATGAATTCGAAGCGGTCCGATTGCACGCAACGCGCGGTCAATAGACTCTGGCGCCCGCGGCGGGCGCCGTGGTCAGGCGCTCACGGGTCCGAGTGTTGGGGGGGGAGAGGCCGCGGGCAGTGAGCGTCTGACGGGCAAGGGTGCGTGCCAGTTCGCGGACGTGGAATCGATGGCGAGCGGCCGCGGGCGTCGTGACCGTCGCGGGTTCGCGGTCTCATGGGCCCGATTGTTCGCGGGCTGCCGGCGGCGCGCGGAATCGGGTCGATTCGCCGACGATCAAATGGATGGCGACGGCGCAGAAGACGATCGAACCGCCGATCACCGTACTGGCGCTCGGGGTTTCGTTGAACGCGAGCCAGACCCAGAGCGGCGCCAAGGGCGCATCCACCGCCCCTATCAGGGCCGTTTCGATGGCGGGAAGCAGCCGGGCGCCGTACGTGAACAGGGGCAGGCCGATCGCAAAATTCACGATGCCGAACAAGGCCAGCAGCAGCAATTGATGGCCGGTTACGGCCAGCGGCGCGCCAAAGGGCCATGACACCAAGCCGCTGAGGAGCGACGAAATGCAGGCCGTCAACAGGATGGGAACGTCGCGGTAATTGCGCGCAACCACCATGGTGCTCGCCATGGACCATGTCATGCCGAGCGCAAACAGATCGCCCATGAGTCCGCCCGGACGTCCGAATCCGACCATGACGGCAACGCCGGCCAGCGCTGCCAGGCTGGCGATGACCGAACTGGTCGACGGCTTTTCACGCATGACCACCCAGCCCAGCCCGGCGGCGAGAAACGGCGCGGTGGCATAGATGACCGCAACGTTGGCGACAGTGGTGTGCCGCAGCGCCTTGAGGTAGAAAATCATGCCGGCCGCGGACTGCACCACGAATAACCAGCCTAGCCAGCCCATCGCCCGCAGACTTTGCCAAACCGAGCGTTGCTGAGGGAGCGCCAGCATCGCCGCGGCCACCCCCAGCGCCCCGAAAATGCCGCGCCACGCGAGCATGGTCCAGTTATCGAGCGGGATCAGCCGCGTGAACAGTCCGCCCAGGCTCCAGGCCACCGCCGACGTCGTGACCAGCAAGAATCCCACCCGGTGGCCCGCTCTACCCATTGAATACCTCATTGCCGACGGCCGTAAAATGCGCGACATATTACGGGGGAAAGCCGATATCTCGACCTTTTAAGTAAAATTTAGCGTTTATTCGCGTCACGCAGGCATTAACATCCGGCGTACACGGAGGTTGCTTTCCATGCGCTTGGCTCGTCCTATCTATGAAAGTGTGCCGCTCGTCTATGCGGGTATCGGCGCCGTTGCGATTTTGATCGCCTATCTCGATCCCGAGGGACCGCGGACCGTGCTCGCCTTTTCGATCGGGCTGATCGGAGAAACTGCGGCGTTGACGCTGTTCCTGCGCCGCCAGGATTATCGAGCCCGGCTCCGGGAATACCGCGGCGAGACGCTCGAACGTTCGGAGTTCAATCTGTAAGCGCGAACCGTCACGGACCGCCGTAGCGGCGTCTCCGGGGCGGGCTATCCGGGCGGCGGCGCTTCAGTGCTTTTCGATGACTCCGGTATCGGTGTGATCCACCACGCTGCGCGCGCGCGGGATGCGTTCGTCGATATACATGATTTCGTGCTGGCCGACCTGGACCACGTCGCCGTCGTTCAAGTTATGGCGGCGGACGCGCTTGGATTGCACGTAGATGCCGTTGGTGCTGTTCAGATCTTCGATGACGCACGCGTCCGCCTGGGTCACGATCTGGCAGTGATGCCGGCTGATGAACTTGCTGTCGATCTGCAGGTCGTTATCCGGCGTACGCCCGATCACCAAGCGGCCCGGCTTCAACTCCCGTTCGATGACGGTGGCGCCGTCGCTGGCGACCAGAATCCGGCCGACGAGGTGACCGTGCCCGGCGCCCGGCGCCAGCGCGTGGTCCATGTTGGGCACCTGCATCCGGTTCGTGCCGTAGGCGAATTCGGCCCACTGCAGCTCGCGGATCGCCGCCTCGACGTCCTCCAGCGACACCGTGTCGCTGTCGCGGCCGAACGCGGCCATCATGCTGGTATCGCATAACGTATTGATCAAGCGCGGCACGCCTCCGGTGTAGCGGTAGATGGTCGCGTAGGTATCCTCGGCAAAAATACGCCGTCCCTGCGAGCCTGCGACCTCGAGACGGTGATCGATGTAGGCGGTGGTTTCGGCGCTGGTCAGCGCCGCCAGGTGAAAGCGCAATCGCACGCGCTGCGTCAGCTGCAAAAGTTCGTGCGAATTGAGCTTGTCATTGAGCTCAGGCTGGCCCGCGAGAATGATGCGCAGCACCTTCTCCTTGGTCGTCTCGACCCCGGACAGCATGCGTACCTCTTCGAGCACGCGACTGCTGAGGTTCTGCGCCTCGTCGATGATCAGCAGCACCTTGCGCCCGTTGGCATGCTGTTCGGTCAGGAACTGATTCAAGGTCGCCAGGACCTCGGGCTTCTTCATGTTGAACGGCGAGAAGCCGAACTGCACCAGTACGGTCTGCAGAAACGCCGTCGGTGAGAGCTGTGTCTGGTTGATCTGGGCTACGACCACGTCCGTCTGCATTTCCCGCAGAAAGGTCTCGATCAACGTGGTCTTGCCGGCGCCGATCTCGCCGGTGATGACCACGAAACCGTCGGTGAACCAGATCGTCGACTCCATGTACGCTTTGGCGCGCGCATGCTGTTTGCTCAAATAGAGGAATTGCGGGTCCGGGCTCAGCCGGAAAGGCAGTTCGTGAATTTTGAATAGTTCTAAATACATCTCGGGCGGCAGTCTACGGGATTCGGGGGGTGGCGTGAAATACCGGTGGTTTCAGGTCCACTCGACGAATTTGAGCGCCTCGGCGAGGGCCCGGTCGCGGCCCCTGGCGGTCGCACAGACGATCGTACAGTGGCCCAGCTTGCGGCCGGGTCGCGGTTCCTTGCCGTAATCGTGGAAAGCCAGTCCCTCGATGCCCAGCAGCCGCTCCCGGCTCGGCATGGAACCGAGAAAGTTCACCATGGCCGTGTGGCCCAGGGGCCGGGTACTGCCCAGCGGCAGATCGCAGATGGCGCGCAGGTGATTCTCGAACTGGCTGGTCACGCAGCCGTCGATGGTCCAATGGCCGGAGTTGTGCACCCGCGGCGCCATCTCGTTGGCGATCAGCCTACCCTTGACCACGAAGAACTCGATGGTCAGTACGCCGACGTAGGACAGCGTCTCCATGACTTTTTTCAAATGGCGCGTGGCCCTGCGTTCCAGCGAAGGATGCACGAAAGGCGCGATGCCGTAATGCAGGATGCCGCCCGCGTGGGTATTGGCCGACAGCGGGTAGTAGACGATCTTACCCGCCGCCGAGCGCGCACCGATGATGGAAACCTCACGGGAGAACTGCTGGAATTTCTCGTAGATCAGGCCGGTTCCGCCCATGGCGGTCCAGGCGTCGTCGATCTGGCTTGCCTCGCGGATGACGAACTGGCCCTTGCCGTCGTAGCCCAGGCGTCGGGTTTTGAGAACCCCAGGAATGCCCAATGCATGCGCGGCGCGCGCGAGATCTTGCTTGCTGTCGACGGCGGCGTGCGCGGCCACCGGAATCTTCAACCGAGCGAACAGCGCCTTCTCGCGCAGCCGATCCTGCGAGATCTCCAAGGCCTTGCGCGGTGGGCGGATAGTGACCAGTTTTTCGAGCGGAGCGAGGGCGGCGCTCGAGATATTCTCCCAATCGAACGTGACCACGTCGCTCGCGTGGGCCAGCTCCAGAAGCCGCGCGGGATCCTCGAGTTCGCCCACCAGAATGCGCGCCACTTGAGCTCCGGGAGCGTCGGGGCCGCGGTCCAGAAACACGCAGCGCAGCCCTAAGGGATATCCGGCGAGAGCCAGCATCCGGCCCAGCTGCCCCGCGCCGACGACGCCCACGGTCGAGAATTTCAAGGCTGGCGCGGATCCGGCTTGGCGAGCACCGCCGCCGTCTGCGCCGCGCGAAAAGCATCGAGCGCAATGCGGACTTCGATGATCTCGTTGGCGAGAATCGCCGCCGCGAACAGCGCGGCGTTCTTTGCGCCGGCCGCACCGATGGCGAACGTCGCCACGGGAATGCCGCCCGGCATCTGGGCGATGGACAGCAGGGAGTCCAGGCCATTGAGGCTCTTGGAGTGCACCGGTACGCCGAGAACCGGCACCGACGTCTTGGCCGCGGTCATGCCCGGCAGATGCGCAGCGCCGCCGGCGCCGGCGATAATGGCTTTCAGGCCGCGTTCTCGAGCCGATGCGGCGTACTCGAACAGAAGATCGGGCGTGCGGTGCGCGGAGACCACGCGCACTTCATGCGCGATGTGCAACGCGGTCAGCGTGTCGGCCGCCCCCTGCATGGTCTCCCAGTCGGAGCTCGAGCCCATGATGATTCCAACCAACGCTTTCATTGCGCGCTAGCTTACCAAAGCCTATGCGAGCAGCTCGCGCAGGAACGCGAAAAGCTCGCGGGCACCCACCGGGGACCGTTGTTCGACCCGCTCTCTCTCGGCTTTATCGAGTAATTTGAGCAGCGCTGCCCGATCGATGTGGGGATACTCCTGCAGCAGCTCCTCGACGCCGGCGACCGGCTCGGACAGCAGGCGATCGCGCCAGCGCTCGATCTGCTGGAAGTGGCGAATCTCCTTGTCATGGCGCTGTTTGCGCTCCGCGAGCTTGGCCAGCACCGGGGCCGGATCGATGCTGCGCATCAACTTGCCGATATATTGGCGCTGGCGCACCTGGGCGCCGTGGGAGGGCAGCCGACGCAGGTCGCGCAGGGCCACGAAAAGCGTATCCGGCAGCCCCAGGGCCTTGATTTCCTGATCCGGCAGGGCCGACAGCTGGACGCCGAGCTCCTGCAGAGAAGCGGCCTCGCGCTTGCGCGCGCTCTTGCTGAGCCGCTGCTCCTCGGTTTCTCCGGAATCGTCGATTTCACTCTCGGTCGTCATATTGCGCATGCTATCACTCAGGTCGGTAGAATCACGGGTCGGAATCCTCGAAGACATTGGAGATGTTGGTGGCCGTGCCTAGCAACCCGTTACGTCTTGCCCCGGAAGACTTGGAATCGATCATCGAGCGCGCCTTGGAAGAAGCGCGCACCCGCGGCGCTTCCCAGGCAGAGGCGGCTGTCAGCCAGGATACTGGTCTTTCGGTCGGCGTGCGACTCGGCGAGGTGGAAACGCTGGAGCACCAGCGCGACCGCAGCATGGGTATCACGGTGTATTTCGGCCACCGCAAGGGGTCGGCCAGCACGGCCGACTTCTCCCCGGACGCGGTGCGCGCCACGGTAGCCAAGGCCTGCAGCATCGCCCGATTCACGGCCGAAGATGCCTGCTCGGGGCTCGCGGATGCGGCCCTCATGGCGCACTCGCCGCCGGACCTGGATCTGGCCTTTCCATGGAACGTCACGGCCGACCGCGCGATCGAGATCGCCAAAGCGTGCGAAGCGGCGGCGTTGGCCTTCGATCCGCGCATCAACAATTCCGAGGGGGCGTCCGTCAGCACCCATCAGGGGCTGCATGTGTACGGCAACACCCACGGCTTCGTCGGCGGTTATCCCACGACCTCGCATACCTTGAGCTGCGTGGTGCTGGCGGGCACCGGCGAGGACATGCAGCGGGACTATTGGTATTCGAGCTCGCGCGACTGGCGCGAGTTGGAGGATCCCGAAACCATCGGCCGCGAAAGTGCGCGGCGCACCATCGCGCGCCTGGACCCGCGGAAGTTGAGCACGCGGCGCGCGCCGGCGCTGTTCGTGCCCGAAATCGCGCGCGGCCTCATCGGGCATTTCGCCGCGGCGATCCGCGGCAGCAGCCAGTATCGTCAATCCTCGTTCCTGCTGAATGCCGTGGGCGAGAAGATCTTTCCCGCCGGATTTTCGGTCGCCGAGCGCCCGCATATCCACAAGGCAATGGGCAGTGCGCCTTTCGACGGCGAAGGCGTGGCGACCCGAGACCGCGAACTCATCGCCGATGGAGTGCTCACGGGCTACATCTTGTCGAGCTATTCGGCACGCAAACTGGGCTTGCAGACCACTGGCAATGCCGGCGGTGTGCATAACCTCATCGTGGCATCGAATGCCAGCGGCGGATTGCCGGAGATGTTGCAGCGCCTCGGTACGGGCTTGCTCGTCACCGAGCTGATGGGGCAGGGAATCAACATGGTGACGGGCGATTACTCGCGCGGCGCCGCCGGATTCTGGGTCGAGAACGGCGAGCTCCAATATCCCGTCGCCGAGATCACCATCGCCGGAAACCTGCGCGAGATGCTCAAGGATATCGTCGCCGTGGGCGACGATATCGATACGCGCGGCGCGATCCGCTGCGGCTCCATCCTGCTCAAAGAGATGACCATTGCGGGCGAGTAGCGCGCTCAAGGGGACGCGATCAAATCCTTGAGGGATCGCTGTCCCAGTTTGTCATCGATGGCGGTCTCGAGCTCGCTCATCACGGATACCGCGGAAGGCACCGGGCGCACGTCGATCATCAGCCGGCCCGAATGGCGTGTGCGCACCGCATCGATGACGCTGATGAGTCGAATCTGGCCCAGGTCGCGCGCCGGCAGAAATTGTTCATTCTCCGTGGCCACGATCAACCCGCCGCGCTCGAGGCAGGCGAGCACCGGCGACAACGCCGTGCTGGGTATGTCGAGTTCGGCTGCGAGCGCGTTGCAGGTCCAGTAAGTTCCGCCGGCGCCGTAGTCGCGGCCGATCAGATACATCACGGAGAGCCCCGCCTGCTCGCGCGCGCTGCCGGTGAGTTCGACGGGTTCCTGCCCGTGGCGCAGGTATTGCGGGAATTGCACGTAGAAGGCGAGCTGTGCGCCGATGAGCAGGATGAGCCAGCTCAGGTACACCCAGATCAGCGTGGTGAGCACGATGGCAAACCCGGTGTAGACCGCCATCATCTGCGACGAATAGAGGATGAACGTGGTGAACGCCTGGCCCACCAATGCCCAGATGATGCCCGCGGTCACGCCGCCGATGAGCGCCGCGCGCAACTGCACCTGCGTGTTCGGAATGAACGCATACATGAAGGTGAACACCGCCGCGACGATGACGTACGGCACCATCTGGCCGAGCGACGCCATGACCCAGGCGAGCGGTGCGATCGCATCGAGCCACTGTGCGAACGGACTGTGCTGGGCCGAGGCCAACAGCCCGACCGCCACCGCCAGCAAGATGGGACCCAAGATCATCACGCTCAAATACTCGGTAAAGCGGCGCGCGAAACTGCGGGGCCGTTCGACGCGCCAGACGAAGTTGAAGCTCGCTTCGACCTTCTGAATGGTGGCGATCACCGTGTAGACGAGAAATGCCAGGCCGATCGAGCCGAGCACGTCGCCGCGCATGTTCGTGACGAACTGCAGCACGCTTTCGGTCAACTGATTCGCCGCATTGCCCAAGGGCCGGAAGAACTGATGCAGGATGTAGTGAAGATCGCCGCGCGCACCCAGCCCTTTCAAGATCGAAAAGCTGAACACCATCAGCGGCACGAGCGACAGCAAGGTGGTGTATGCGAGGCTCATGGCTCTGACGTTGATGTCGCCGGCCAGCCAATCCCGGATAATGGCGACGGGATAACGCAGCAGCCGCAGTACCGGCCCCCACGGCGGGGCCATGGTTCGCGATTTCCGAAACAAGCTGTCTTCCAGACGTTCCGACCAGTTGAGCATGCGCCGAGCCTTACACGAGGGATCCGCCATGGCAAGCCGGGACCCGCCGCGCTCGCCGGCGGCGCGCGCGTGGGCGTTGCACGAAAGGGATTCAGACCTGGGCGGTCAACAGCCGCAACGCTTCGCGATAGTTATCGCTGGTGCGCGCGAGAATGTCGGGCGGCAGATGCGGCGCGGGCGGCTTCTTGTTCCAGTGCAGCGATTCCAGATAGTCGCGTATGAATTGCTTGTCGAAACTCGGCGGACTGATGCCGGGCTTATACGATGCCATCGGCCAGAAGCGGGAGGAGTCGGGGGTGAGCGCCTCGTCGATCAGCAGGAGATCGCCCGCCTTGTCGATGCCGAATTCGAACTTCGTGTCGGCGATGATGATGTTGCGGGCGCGGGCGTGTTCGGCCGCGAAACGGTACAGCTCGAGGGCCGCTCGGCGAATGCCGGACGCATGCTCACTGCCCACGAGGTTGACCACGGCGTCGAAATCGATGTTCTCATCGTGTTGTCCGGCCGGGGCCTTGTATGCCGGAGTGAACAGCGGTTCCGGCAACCGTTCCGCCATCTGCAATCCGGGCGGCAGGGCGATGCCGCAGATCGAACCGTTGAGCTTGTAGTCCTTGTAGCCCGACCCGATCAAGTAGCCGCGGACCACGGCCTCGACGGGCAGCGCGCTCAATTTTTGGACCACCATGGCGCGTCCGACGAGCGGGGCGCGCTCCCGCGGATCGGCGATGACGTCTTCCAGGCGCACGCCGGACACGTGATTGGCGATGATATGGCGCGTCTTGTCGAACCAGAACTGGGAGATGCGCGTCAGCACCTCTCCCTTGTAGGGAATGGGATCCGGCAACACCACATCGAACGCGGATAACCGGTCCGTGGTGACGATGAGGAGGTGATCCGCATCCACGTCGTAGATGTCGCGCACCTTGCCCTGATGAATCTTCCTCAGGCTGCGAATCCGGCTCTCGAATAGCGGTGCTGACTGCGAAAACTGTTCCATGTGTGGCCGTGCTGCGGGCTGCTACCATTGAGGTGCGGGAGGTCGGCGATTGTGGCGCTGCGGATGGGATAGGTCAACGCGAATGGCTTGGAAAGGCAAGTTTTTTGGGGCTCTGATCGGCTTCCTGGTCACCAGGAATGTCTGGGGCGCCATCATGGGCGCCCTCATTGGACATATGTACGATCAGAGCACGGGGTCGGGTCATGCCGGCGGCTACGCCAGCACAGCAGCACGCGCCGCCGGCGGTCCGCGCGCGTCCAAGTCGGATGTGTTCTTCCGCACCACGTTCGAATTGATGGGACATGTCGCAAAGTCGGACGGTCGTGTAACGGAGGCGGAAATCGATGCCGCCCGCCGCCTGATGCAGGAACTGCGGTTGGGGCCCAATGAGATCGGCGCGGCCATCGCCTGTTTCCGCACCGGCAAATCCTCCAACTACGATGCGGGCACCAGCATCGAGGTGTTGCGGGAGGCCTGCGCCATGCGTCACGATTTGCTGCGCGCATTCATGGAGCTGCAGTTGCGGGCGGCTCTCGCCGGCAACGGCATGTCGCCGCCGGCCCGCACCATCTTGACGCGAGTGGCCGAGCGGCTCGGCATGTCCGGATTGGAGTTTGCGCACATGGAGGCGGCGCTGCGTGCGCGTCGGCAAGGACGGAGCGGGCAGAGCGGCCGTCCGTCCACGGACAAGCCCCTGGCGGCGTCCTATGCGGAGCTCGAGGTGAACGCCGGCGTGAGCGACCCGGAAGTCATCAAAGCCTATCGGCGACTGATGAGCCGTCACCATCCTGATAAGCTGGTGGCCAACGGGCTGCCTGAGTCCATGGCGCAAGTGGCCAAGGAAAAGACCCAGCGCATCCAGGAGGCTTATGAGGCCATACGCCTCGCGCGCGGCATGAGATGAGCGGCAAGAGAATCGGCTACACGGGGTTCACCATGGCAATGATTATTTCTCCCTCGATACTGTCGGCAGATTTTGCGCGGTTGGGCGAGGAAGTGAATGCGGTGCTCGCCGCGGGCGCCGATTGGATCCACTTCGACGTGATGGACAATCACTACGTGCCGAATCTCACCATCGGTCCGCTGGTGTGCGAGGCGTTGCGCAAGGCGGGCGTGAAGGCGCCCATCGACGTGCATCTCATGGTGTCGCCGGTGGACGCGATGGTCACGGATTTCGCCAAGGCGGGCGCGACCAACATCAGCTTTCATCCGGAAGCGACGCAGCACGTCGACCGTACCATCCAGCACATCAGGGATTCGGGTTGCAAGCCGGGGCTCGTATTCAATCCGGCCACGTCGTTGAGTTGGCTGGATTACGTGATCGACAAGATCGACATGATCTTGCTGATGTCGGTGAATCCGGGTTTTGGCGGGCAAAAATTCATTGCGGAGGCCATGCCCAAACTGGCCGAAGCGCGCGCGCGGATCGACGCCAGCGGGCGCGACATTCGGCTGGAGATCGACGGCGGCGTGAAGATCGAGAATGCGGCGGCGATCGCCGGCGCGGGCGCCGACACCTTCGTCGCAGGCTCGGCGATTTTCGGCAGCAAGGACTACGCGGCGACCATCAAGGCGATGCGCGAGCAGATCGAGATCGGGACGCGATCTGGCCGGAAGTGAGATCCGCTACTCGTCGTCCTCGTCTTCATCATCATCGTCTTCGTCGTCCGTCAATTCGGTGCGCGCGGTCTTGCTGGTCGCGGCGTTGACGCCGGCACCGGCTTTCACCGGGACGATCAGCGGTCGGGTCTTGACCTTGGGGCGGGCGTTGAATACCACGATGGTCTTGCCGGTGGCGCGCAGCAGCCCTTGTTCCTCGAGCACCTTGAGAACCCGTCCCGCCATTTCGCGCGAGCAGCCGACCAGGCGCGACAGTTCCTGCCGGCTGACCTTGATCTGCATGCCTTCGGGATGCGTCATCGCGTCCGGCTCGCCGCATAAATCCATGATGGCGTGGGCGACCCGGCCGGTCACGTCGACGAATGCAAGGTCGCCGAGTTTGCGGTTGGTACGATCGAGGCGCGTCGCCAACTGCGTCGCCAGTTCAAAAATGAGGCCCGGGCTCTCGGCGGCAATCTGCCGGAAGCGGGGGTAGGTCATTTCGGCGAGTTCCGACTGCTGGCGGGTACGCACCCACGCGCTGCGGGTGGGCTGTTCATAGAACAAGCCCATTTCACCGAAAAACTGGCCCTTGTTGAGGTACGCCAGCACCATCTCGTTGCCATCCTCGTCCTCGATCATGACTTCGACCGAGCCTGAGATGATGTAATAGAGAATGTCAGGCAAATCGCCTGCGTGGATGATCACGGTCTTGGAAGGGACTGTCCGGATCCGGCAGTAGCTCAAGAAACGATTGATCGCTGGGATATCGCTTAAGGCCTTTGCCCCTTCTTCCATGTTCACTCCCTGGTCTTTGAATAGCGTGCGAAACGCGTGTGCTGCGCACGTTTTATTACATAAGTCCCGGAATCGCAAGCGCTAACGGGAGTCCTATCCTCTAGGGTACCTCGAAGGCTATCCCTTACGCCACGCCGTGGCCCAACCCGCTCCTACAGCCAATAAGAGCTGCGCGTCATGATTCGGGAGGCGAGGCGCATGACCGCACGCACGGCAAGCGGCGGCGGACTCGCGCCCAACGAAGCGGCGTTCGCTCCATGCGCGGCTTCGTCGTGGGTCATTTGATCGATGATGGCGCGGCTGCGCTGATCGGCGGCGGGTAAACGGTCCAGATGGCCCCGCAAATGGGCTTCCACTTGTTTTTCCGTCTCGGCGATGAATCCTAGGCTCGACCGATCGCCGAGCACTCCGGCCAGCGCTCCGATGGCGAACGATCCCGCGTACCACAGAGGATTCAACAGACTCGTGCGGCCGTTGAGCTCGTGAATTCTCGCCTCACACCATGCCAGATGGTCCATTTCCTCGGCTGCCGCGTGCCGCATGCTCTCGGCCACCGCAGGTCCGCGTGCCGTCAGCGCTTGGCCCTGATACAGGGCCTGGGCGGCGACTTCCCCCGCGTGATTGACTCGCATCAGGCGCGCGGACTCCCGGGCGTCGCGCTCATCGAGGACGAATTCGCCGGCGGGGGTCGCCGGCGCGGCGCGCCTTGCGTGCGCGGGCGCAGCTAACACTTTGATTGCTTTGTCAATTTCGCCTAAGCCTACGTCTAGGGTCGTCATTGTGCGTTGTGCCATGGACTCATTATATAATAGATATCGCGAGTCTCTGCGGCGGGACTGGTAACGCGGGCCGCGCTTCTGTACACTTTCGCGCCTCGCTAAGTCCTGAAACAGCTGAGTATTTCCATGTATACCGTATTTACTAAGCCCGATGAAGTCCGCATCGATTGGTTCGTCGTCGATGCCGCGGGCAAGACCCTGGGCCGTTTGGCCACCGAAATCGCGCATCGCCTGAAGGGCAAGCACAAGCCGAATTATGCGCCGCATCAGGATCTCGGCGATCATATCGTGGTGATCAACGCCGGCACGGTGCATGTCACCGGCGCCAAGCTGACCGACAAGTTCTATCACCAGCACACTGGCTATGTGGGCAATTTGAAGAGCATTGCGCTCGGCAAGCTGCTGAAGGAGCACCCCGAGCGGGCGATCGAATTCGCCGTGAAAGGCATGCTGCCCAAGGGCCCGCTGGGCCGTCGTATGTACAAGAAATTGCACGTCTTTGGCGGTGCCGAGCACCCGCATCAAGCACAGCAGCCGAAAGCGCTGGAATTTTAAGAGTTCTGCAGGAAAAATAAGCAATGGCACCAACACCCGCCACCAACTCGTTCTACGGCACCGGGCGTCGCAAGACCTCGAGCGCACGCGTTTATCTTCGCCAGGGCACCGGCAAGGTCTCCATCAATGGCCGCACATTGGACGAGTTTTTCGGCCGCGAAACCGGCCGCATGATCGTGCAGCAGCCGTTCGGCGCCGTGCAGTTGGACGGTAAATTCGACGTGGACGCCCATGTCGAGGGCGGCGGAATCACCGGCCAGGCCGGCGCCATTCGTCACGGCATCACCCGGGCCCTCATGGCCTACGACGAGACGCTGCGTTCACCGCTGCGCAAGGCGGGTTTCGTGACCCGGGATGCGCGCGAAGTCGAACGTAAAAAGGTCGGCCGCCGCAAGGCCCGCCGCGGAACACAGTTCTCCAAACGCTAGTCGTAAGAGCGGCCTCCCGCCGGTAAACGATCGATGGGTTTTTGGGGGATCGTCTAGCGGTAGGACAACGGTCTCTGACACCGTTTACCTAGGTTCGAATCCTAGTCCCCCAGCCAAACAGGGCCCACAATGTGGGCCCTTCTCTTACCCCAGCAGCACAGATATAGATGTCGGGCGAACGCAATTCGAGTGGAAGGGTGGCGCCGATGGCGATCGCCGCGCTCGGTGTGGTGTTCGGCGATATCGGTACCAGTCCGCTGTATGCGTTGGGGGCCTGCTTCACCGGGCCCCACATCGCAGTCACCCCGGACCACATCTTCGGCGTGCTGTCGTTGATCTTCTGGTCCCTGGTGCTGGTGATTCTCGTCAAGTACGTGGGCGTGGTATTGAACGCCGACAACAAGGGCGAGGGCGGCGTGCTGGCCTTGACCGCCCTGGTCATCAACACCGAACGGGCGAGTCCGCGTAGAAAACTGTATGGAACGCTCGGCATTCTGGGCGCCTCCTTGTTCTTTGCCGACGGCGCGATCACGCCCTCGATCACCGTGTTGAGCGCCATCGAGGGCCTGCAAATTGCGGCGCCGGCCGCACAGATTCCCGTGTTGCCCATCGCGTTACTGGTGCTGGTGGGGTTGTTCATCATCCAACGTCACGGCACCGGATCGGTCGCGCGCGTGTTCGGGCCGGTGATGCTCGGCTGGTTTGCGGTGCTCGCCGTCATGGGCGTTAGCTGGATCGTGAAGGAGCCGCAGGTTTTGTGGGCGCTCGATCCAACCCGGGGACTGCGGCTCTTCATGGAGCACAAGGTCGGCGCGCTCGCGGTATTGGCGGGGGTGTTCTTGACGGTCACCGGCGGCGAGGCGCTCTATGCCGACATGGGTCACTTCGGCAAAGCGCCGATTCGCGCCGCCTGGATCTGCATCGTCATGCCCGCTCTCGTGCTCAATTATTTTGGGCAGGGTGCGATGCTGATTGAAACTCCCACGGCGATCGGCAACCCGTTTTATCTGATGGCGCCGTCATGGTCGCTGTGGCCGCTGATCGGCCTCGCGACGGCGGCGTCGCTGATCGGTTCGCAAGCGGTCATCTCGGGTGTGTTCTCCGTGACCACGCAGGCGGTCAGCTTAGGGTTGCTGCCGCGCTTGCGGGTGGAGCATTCCTCCGCCGAGCACGCCGGGCAGATCTACGTGCCGACGATGAACTGGCTGCTGATGGCTGCCGCGCTCTCCCTGATCCTCGGCTTCGGCAGTTCCGCGGCGCTCGCGGGTGCGTATGGCTTGGCGGTGTCGGGCGCGATGACCATCGTCACGCCGTTGACCTTGAGCCTCATCAAGTCGCGCACCGGGCGCGAGAGCCAGGTCCTGCGCACCGGGCTGTCGCTGCTGTTCATCATCGACATCGCGTTCCTGGCCGCGAACCTGACCAAGCTCGAGGACGGCGGATGGCTGCCCTTGGTCGCGGGCCTCACCATTTATTGGCTGATGCAGACCTGGCAGAGCGGCCGCGCCTCCGTCATGGCCCGGCTGCTGCGCGAGCAGAAACCGGTGCGGGATTTTCTCGACGACCTCAAGCGCGAGCCGCCGATGCGCGTTTCAGGGACCGCGATCTTTCTCGACGCCAAGGCGTCGGGCATCCCGCGAGCCCTCTTGAACAACATCAAGTTCAACCGCGTCATTCACGAGCGGGTGGTGTTGCTGACGGTGGTGACCCGCGAACAACCGCGCATTGCGGAGGCGAAGCGGTTGACGGTGACGCCGGTGTGCGAGGGCATCGTGCGGATCGTCGCTCAGGTGGGGTTCATGGAGAAGCCGAATATTCTGGAGATACTGCGCGACGCCGAAGCCTACGGCGTGCCGTACGATGCGGACCGGACCACTTTTTTCCTGAGCCGCGAGGAGTTGCTCGCGGGTCAGCGCTCGGATCTTCCGCCGCTGCGGCGCAAGGCTTTCATGCAGATGGCGAGGAGCGCCCAGGTGATCGCCGACTACTATGGATTGCCGCCCAGCCGGGTCGTCGAGATCGGCACCCGCTTGGAGATTTAGGGGTTATTCAGGGCGGCCCGAAGGGCGATGTGCACAAGCACCGAGTAACCTATGGCGTGGATGCGACGCCGTTCGCCAGGGCACGCTGCGCGAGCCTCGAACCTTCAAGGGGTCAGGGTCTTCACGCCGCCGTCGCCCGCCACCAGCAGTACGTCCGCCCGCCGATGCGCGAACAGGCCGACGGTCACCACCCCCGCGATCTGATTGACGGCGGATTCGAATCCGGGCGCATCGGTCAGCCGCAGATGATGGACGTCGAGGATCACGTTGCCGTTGTCCGTCACCACGCCTGCGCGCAGGACGGGCTGGCCGCCGAGCTTCACCAATTGGCGCGCGACGTAGGAGCGGGCCATGGGTATCACCTCCACCGGCAAGGGGAAGGCGCCCAGCACATCGACCAGCTTGGAGTCGTCGATGATGCAGACGAACTTCTCGGACGCGGCGGCAATGACCTTCTCGCGGGTGAGGGCGCCGCCGCCGCCCTTGATGAGCATCCCCGCCGCCGTCGCCTCGTCGGCACCGTCGATGTAGAGACTCAAGGTCCCCTCGGAATTCAGATCCAGTTCGGGAATGCGCGCGATGCGCAGGGCGTCGGCGGTTTGATTCGAACTCGAGACCGCGCCCTTGAGCTGGATTTTACGGTCTTTCAGCACTTCGATGAGCTGCTGCACCGTCGAGCCGGTGCCGATTCCCAGCACCATGCCTTCTTCGATGTAGTGCATCGCGGCTTCCGCCGCGCGCCGCTTCTTTGTCGTCGATGAAGAGATTTTCCCGCCCCTTAAAACAACTGTGCCCGCTTACGCGGGCACAGTTGATTACTTTCGAAGGCTTACTTTTTCTTAGCGGCCTTTTTCTTCGCTACCTTCTTCTTCGCCTTCTTTGCTTTCGCTGCCATGATAGAAACTCCGTTATCGGGTTAGTCCGGGGTCCGAGTATATACACGAAAAACTAATTTACAAGCAATACGTCGCGCTTGGAGCACGACAATGTGTTAGCGATGTGAGCGCCGTCACTCGAGCGTGAGAATGAAATTCCAATTCTTGCTCGTCACCGGCGTCACCGATAAACGATTTCCCCGCCGCAGCAATGCCAAGTCGGCGAGCTCCTTGCTCGCATGTTCACGCAGTTCGTCGAGCGTGATGACGCGCGAGAACTTGCGCTCGAGCTTCACGTCGACCACGTACCAGGTCGGCTGATCCGGTCTGCTGCCGGCGTCGTAGTGATGATGCTTGGGATCGACGGCGGTCGCGTCGGGATAGCCGCTCTTCACGACGCCGACGATGCCGGCGATGCCCGGCACCTTGCAGCTCGAATGATAAAAGAACGCGGTATCGCCTTTTTTTATGGAGTCTCGCAGCATGTTTCGCGCCTGATAATTGCGTACTCCGTCCCAGGCCGTGATCTGTTTCGGCCTGGCGGCGAGATCGTCGATGCTGAAGGTGTCGGGTTCGGATTTCAGTAGCCAGTGGTTCATTGCATGCTCGATGGAAATGTTTGCAGACCGGATTCGGTGGCCAGCGCATCGAGGCGCACGTCCCAAGGATCGGCATGGACGGAGTCGGCTCGTTGGCAGTCGAAGCCGAGTCCCACCAAGCGCGGGCCCCTCCAATGGCGCCGCTCACGGCGGAAGGCGAGCGCCCGATCGTAGAATCCGCCGCCCATGCCTAAGCGGCGGCCGGCGGCATCGACTCCCACCAGCGGTACGACGATGAGGTCGAACCAACGCGCAGAGGCGGGTGTGCCGTTGCGATGGGGGACGGAGATTCCGAACACGCCGCGACGGGTCTTGCCCGACAGCGGATAGAACCTCAAGCGGCGGTGGCGCACATCGCTCACCACAGGGACATAGATGCGCACGCCGCGGCGGCGGGCGGCGACCAACAGCGCCGCGGTGTTCACCTCCCGATCGAAGGGCAGGTAAATGGCGACGCGCGCGCCGCTTCTGAAGGCCGGCATGCCGGTGACGGCGGAGGCGGCGAGGTTGGAGCGCAGGGCGTGGTCCGCGGCGCGCAGCGCGCGCCTTGCGGTGCGCAGTTTTTTACGGAGATTCGCTTTCACAAAGAGGAGATGGCGCTACCCGCAAATGCCGTTTTGAACCGATGCTCCCGACCTGAGCAACAGGTGGGGCTAACTGCGGCAATTAAGGCTTTCCGTTCGAGACGGACCTGCACAATGTTGCCAGCAAGCAAAGGCCCCTGGGGTTTACAAATTAGGGTCAGGAGGTAATCCGATCCGCATCGAACACCGCAGGCAGCGCCAAAGTTAAACCAACCGGAAGGGCCTACAGCTCGAGCTGTTGTCCCTTCTCCAAGGCCGACTCTACGCGCTCGCGTAGGATACGCAAGCGCCCGCCGACATCGGATTCGAGATTGCTGTCACGGTTGCGGAAGCGCAGCAATTCATTCGCCATGTTGAGCGCCGCGATCACCGCGATCCGATCCAGGCCGACGACTTTTCCACCGTCGCGAATCTCGCGCATTTTGGAGTTCAAGAACTCCGCCGAGTCGAGCAGATCCGAGCGTTCTTCGAGCGGGCAGGTGATGTGGTACTCCTTCTCGAGTATCCGCACGCTGACTCTCGCTTGGGTCTCGCTCATGCCTGTTCCATGGATTTCAGCCGCCCGATCATGGCCTCCACCCTGGCACGCACCTGCTCGTTCTTCTGCAGCAGGCTGGCGCGTTCGGACGTCAGCGTTTCCTGACGCTGGCGCAGTGCCCGGTTTTCCTCCTTGATCTGGCTCACCGTCACAATGAGGTCTTCGAGGCGCTTTTCCAAGCGCCGAAGTTCAAGTTCAACCGCGGATTTCGGCGTGTTCTCGTTCATATCGCCAATATAGAGCGCTGCCTGGCGCAATGCAAAGGCGATGCGACATTGTCCGGACCGGTAGCTACGAAAATCAAGCAGTTGCCGATACGTCATCGACCGTGAGCGGTCGTGCGGTATTATTCGCAGCCTATGATGTCGGAAATTCGATTCAGCGATTTCGAGGATGTACTGGCGGCGGCCGGCAGCATGGCCGATGCCGCCGAGGCCCATGGGTCGTTGTGCGGCGCGTTGTGTTCCATGGCGCCGTATAAAGTGCAGGATTGGATCAACGAAATCCTTCCCGACGGCACATCCCTGTCCGACGAGTCCGCCGCGATGATCGAAAGGGTGTTCACGGCCACGTCCACCTCCTTCGGCGAGCAGGGAATGGAATTCGAACCCTTGTTGCCCGACGATGAGCAGCCGCTCAATGGGCGGGCCAATGCGTTGGCGTTGTGGTGCACCGGTTTTCTCTATGGTCTCGGCACCGGCCAGATCTCGGATCTCGAGGGGCTCAACGGCGAGGTGGGCGAAATCGTCAGGGATTTCACGGAGATTTCGCGGGCCACGGGCGACGATGCGGACGCCGACGAGGCCAACGAACAGGCGTATGCCGAACTCGTGGAGTTCATCCGCGTTGCGGCGCAGGTGGTGTTCGAGGAATTGCTCCCCTTACGCAGGCAGGTTTACCCGACCGCTCAGCAGCGGCTGCACTGAGCGCAACCATGGATAGCAAGGAGTTCGCGCGCCGCCGCCGGCAGTTCATGCGCATGATCGGCAAGGATGCGATCGCGATTCTTCCGGCGGCGCCGGTGCGTCACCGCAATGGCGACATCGAGTACGCCTACAGGCAGGACAGCCATTTCCACTATTTGACCGGCTTTCCCGAGCCGGAAGCCGTCGCGGTTCTGGTGCCGGGAAGGATCCACGCCGAGTACCTGTTGTTCGTCCGCGAGCGCGACCCTCTGCGCGAGTCGTGGGACGGTCCGCGGGCCGGTACCGAGGGCGCGATCGAGCGCTACGGCGCGGACGATGCGTTTCCCATCGAGGACATCGACGAGATCTTGCCGGGGCTGATCGAGCAGCGGGCGCGGATCTTCTACGCCATGGGCGCGCACGACGACTTCGATGCCCACGTCACGGCGTGGCTGAACGGCCTGCAGGCCGGTGCGGGGCCGCGCTCGTCGCGCACCCGGGAGTTCGTCGCGCTGAATCACGTGCTGGACGACATGCGCTTGTACAAGAGCCGCGCCGAGCAGGCGAATTTGCGCCGGGCGGCGCAGATCGCGGTGGGCGCGCACCGGCGCGCGATGAAGTTCGCGCGTCCGGGCCGCATGGAATACGAGGTCATGGCCGAAGTGCTGCACGAGTTTCGGTCGCACAACGCCGATATGTCGTATACGCCCATCGTCGGCGGGGGCGCCAATGCGTGCGTGATGCATTATCGCGACAACGATCGGCGCCTATGCGATGGCGACTTGTTGCTGCTGGACGCGGGGTGCGAACTCGACTATTACGCCTCGGACATCACCCGGACGTTTCCCGTCAGCGGGCGCTTCACCGCGGCGCAGCGCGCGGTTTACGAGGTGGTGCTCGACGCGCAGGCGGCGGCCATCGAGAAGGTGCGCGCCGGAAATCACTGGAATCAGCCGCACGAAGCGGCGGTGCGTACGATTACTCAAGGGCTGGTGAAACTGGGGCTGCTGAAGGGGACCTTGGCGCGCCTCATCAAGGAAAAGGCCTACGCGCCGTATTTCGGCCACCGTACCGGCCATTGGCTGGGCATCGACGTGCACGACGTCGGCGACTACAAGGTGGGCGGCGAGTGGCGGGTGCTCGAGCCGGGGATGGCGTTGACCGTCGAGCCGGGGATCTACATCCGGCCGTCGCCGCGCGTGTCCAAGGAATTCTGGAACATCGGCATTCGGATCGAGGACGACGTGCTGGTGACGAGCGGTGCCGCCGACGTGCTGAGCGGTTCGCTCGAGAAGACGCCGGAGGCGATCGAACGGCTGGTGTCGGCCGCGTGAGCGAGGTGTTCGACATCGCGATCGTGGGCGGCGGCATGGTGGGCGCGAGCCTCGGCGTCGCGCTCGGCGGTCTCGGCGCGCGCATCGCGTTGATCGAAGCCATCCCCCACGATTCGGCGTTGCAGCCGAGTTTCGACGAGCGCACGACGGCGTTGTCCAACGGCAGCCGCCGCATACTCGAGACTTTGGGTGTTTGGCCCAGCGTGTCGTCGGCGGCCACGCCCATCGCCAAGATTCACGTCTCGGACCGAGGACATTTCGGTTTCGCACGCGTCGATGCGGCCGAACAAGGACTCGCCGCCATGGGATTCGTCGTGCCCAATCGCGCGCTGGGCGCGGCTTTGTGGCCGCTGCTCGCGGCCGACCCGAACGTCCGCGTGTTCTGCCCGGCGGAGGTCGTGCGCGTCGACGCCGCCGAGGCGGCGGTCGAGCTGCAGGTCTCGCAGGCGCCCGCTGAGTCCGTCGCCATCCGGGCGCGGCTGGTGGTGGCGGCGGACGGCGTGCAGTCGGCCGTGCGCAGCGCGTTCGGCGTCGACGCGCAGGTCCGCGACTACGGACAGACCGCCGTCGTCACCACCGTTCTGCCGCAGCGCTTCCATGACTACGTCGCTTACGAGCGGTTCACGGAGACGGGTCCGCTGGCGCTGTTGCCGCTCGCCGATGGCCGGTGCACGCTGGTTCTGACGCTGAAGCCTGACATGGCGGAAGCGGCGCTCGCGTGGTCCGACGGCGAATTCCTCGCCGAGGTGCAGCGTCGCTTCGGCTTTCGCTTGGGTCGTTTCCTCAAAGTAGGCAGGCGCGTACCGTATCCGTTGGCGCTGTCGCAGGCCCGCCGCACCAGCGCCGGCCGCTGCGTCATCGTGGGCAACGCGGCGCAAGGTCTGCATCCGGTTGCCGGCATGGGTTTCAATCTGGGCCTGCGCGATGTCGCGAGTCTCGCGGAACTCATCGCCGAGCATCGCGCGGCGGGCCGCACCGATGACGGCGATCCGCGGCTGCTCGCCGAGTACGATGCGTGGCGCGCGGCGGACCGGCGCGGCATCATCGGCTTCACCGATGGATTGGTGCGGACTTTTTCGAACCCATTGGGCGCCGTGCAGCGCCTGCGAAACCTCGGGTTGCTGGCGTTCGATCTGCTGCCGCCCGCGAAGACCGCTCTGTCTCGCTTGAGCACGGGGGCGGCCGGCAGGGTGCCCAAACTGGCGCGCGGCGTCGCACTGCGATGAGGGACTTCGACGTTCTGATCGTCGGCGCGGGTGTGGTCGGTGCGACCATGGCGAGCCTGTTGGTGGCCCGCAAGCTGGCCGCACCCGGTCGAGTGGCGATCGTCGCCGAGAGATTCGCGCCCGCCTATCCGATGCCGGAGAGCGAATGGGATCTGCGGGTGTTCGCGTTGAGCCGCGCCTCGCAGCGGTTGCTCAAAGTCAGCGGCGCGTGGGCCAACCTGCCGTCCGACAAAATGGCCGCCTACGAGCGCATGCGCGTATGGGACGCTCGCGGCGAGCCGCGCGGGCGCGGATCGCTCGGCTTCGATTGCGCCGAACTCGGCGAGCCGAATCTCGGCTTCATCGTCGAGGGACGCGCGTTGCAGCACCAGACTCTGCGGGCGGCGGTCGCGGCCGGCGTGGTTTGCATCGAGGCCGCCGTCGCGGGTGTGGCGGTCGGCGAGTCAGGGGTGCGTGTGAGTCTGGGCGACGGCCGCGAGCTGGGCAGCCAGCTGCTGATCGCCGCCGACGGCACGGCGTCGCGCACGCGCGAGCTGCTGCGGTTCGAGACCGCCGGGCACGCCTATCATCAAGATGCGCTGGTGGCGCACGTGCGCACGGCGAGGCCCCATGAGCGCACGGCGTGGCAGCGATTCCTGCCGACCGGTCCGCTGGCCTTCCTGCCGTTGCCGGACGGCCGCTCCTCGATCGTGTGGAGCATGGCGCGCGCGGAGGCAGCGCGCTTGCGCGCGCTCGATGCCGCGGCGTTCGGCGCGGCACTCACGTCGGCCAGCGGGGAAGTCTTGGGATGCTGCGAATTGACCACGCCGGTGGCGAGTTTTCCTCTCAAGCTGCAATACGCCTTGGACTACGTCGGGCCGCGCGCCGTCCTGCTGGGCGATGCCGCGCACGCCGTTCATCCTCTGGCGGGGCAGGGACTGAACTTGGGGTTGCTCGACTGCGCCGCGCTCACGGAGGTCTTGAGCGAAGGCGGCGCCGCGGGGTTCTTCGGCGAGCATAAGCTGCTGCGGCGCTATGAGCGCAGCCGCCGCAGCGAGAACCTGCTGGCGGCGGCTGCCCTCGATGGTCTCGAGCGGCTTTTCTCGGGGGACGATCCGCTGCGCATGCGCATGGCCGGTCTCGGTCTCGTCGACCGGGTGCCGTTCATCAAGCGGCAGCTGGCGGAGCGCGCGCTGGGACTGACCGGCGATTTGCCGGGGTTTCTACGAGGTGAAGCGGGCGCTTCGGGGCTCAAAGCAGATCGACTTTCGCGGCGCAGATGAAATCGTTCTGCGAGAGCCCGCCGATCGAGTGGGTGGCGAACGTGACGTTGCAATAGTCATAGCCGACTTGCAGGTCCGGGTGATGATCTTCGATGTTGGCGATGTACGCCACCGCATTGACGAAGCTCATGGTGCGGTAGAAATCCTTGAATCTGAACTCGCGCAGCAAGCTCTTGGCATCCGCGGCGACCTTCCAGTTCGCGTGCAGCTGGCCGCGCAGCGCCGTGGCCTCGGCCACGCTCAGCGAGGGCACTCCTCCCTCGCAGGGCACGCACTTCTTGGCGGACAAGTCCGTCACGGGGCGACGGTCTCGGGCGCGCCGGCCGTGGCGCCCGCGGCGGTTGCGGCAGTGGCTATCGGCGCGTAGGTGCGTTCGATGTAGCGCTCGACCAAGTCCTGAAACTCCTCGGCGATCCGTCCGCCTTTGAGGGTCACCGTCTTCTCACCGTCCTCGTACACGGGGGCGACGGGATGCTCGCCCGTGCCGGGAAGACTGATACCGATGTTGGCGTGCTTGCTCTCGCCCGGGCCATTGACCACGCAGCCCATGACGGCGACGGTCATGTCTTCGACGCCTGTGCGCTGCTTGCGCCATTCGGGCATGCGGTGGCGGATGTGGCTCTGGATCTTCTGCGCCAGCTCCTGAAAATACGTGCTGGTGGTGCGCCCGCAGCCGGGGCAGGCGATGACCATCGGCGTGAATGCGCGCAGCCCCATGGTTTGCAGGATTTCCTGAGCGACGATGACTTCCTGGGTGCGATCGCCGTTGGGCTCGGGCGTCAGGGATACGCGGATCGTGTCGCCGATGCCCTGTTGCAGCAGGACACCCATCGCCGCGGTGGACGCGACGATGCCCTTGCTGCCCATCCCCGCCTCGGTGAGCCCGAGATGCAGCGGGTAGGCGCAGCGCGCGGCGAGATTCGAATACACGGCGATCAGATCCTGGACGCCGCTGACCTTGGCGCTGATCACGATCTTATCGGCGCCGAGACCGAGTTCGACCGCCCGCTCGGCGCTGGCGAGCGCCGAGACGACGATGGCCTCGCGCATGACCTCGATCGCCGGCAACGGCTCGTCGAGCTTCGAGTTGGCGTCCATCATGCGCGTCAACAAATCCGAATCCAGGCTGCCCCAGTTCACGCCGATGCGCACCGGCTTGCCGTATTTGCAGGCGGTCTCGATCATTTCCGCGAACTGCGGATCGCGCTTGCTGCCGCGGCCGACGTTGCCGGGATTGATGCGCAGCTTGCCCAGGGCCTGGGCGCAGGCGGGGTGTTCCTTGAGCAGCTTGTGGCCGTTGAAATGGAAGTCGCCGACGATGGGCGTGCGAATGCCCTGACGGTCCAGGCGCTCGCGGATGTACGGTACCGCGGCCGCGGACTCGTCGTTGTTGACGGTGACGCGGACCAGCTCCGAGCCGGCGCGCGCCAGCGCTTTGATCTGCGCGACCGTGCCTTCGATGTCGGCCGTATCGGTATTGGTCATGGACTGCACCACGATGGGCGCTGCGCCGCCGATCGTGATGTTGCCTACCTTGACGCTGAGAGACTTTCTACGTGGATTCATGCAGCCATTCTAACCTGCCCGCCAGCGGTGTCACAGCGCGGACCTCAATGGCCCCGGCGGGGCGCCAAATTGGCATAATGGGGCCATGGCAGCGCGAATCGTGTATTCCACCGGGCTTGGCAGCCTATGTCCCAATTGTCGCCGCCCGGTGCGCGAGTGCGTCTGTCCCAAGGGGGCGCCGGGCGCCGCAAAACCGGGCGCCATCCGGGTGGGCCGGGAGGTCAAAGGCCGAGCCGGCAAAGGCGTCACCACGGTGACCGGCCTGCCTCTGTCGCCGGCCGACATCGAGGCGCTCGCCACTCGATTGAAGAAGCGCTGCGGCTCGGGCGGCACGGTGCGCGAGGGCGTGATCGAGATTCAGGGCGATCACCGCGACGTGATCGTGGGTGAGCTGGTCAAGCAAGGCTGGCAGGCAAAGAAATCCGGCGGCTAGGGGTGGGCCTACGGGGGTACGTACCCCACGGGATGCCCTACGGATTTACCGATTTCGCGGCGATCCACTCCCGCACCGTGCGGTCCAGCACCGACATAGGCGGTGAAAGTGCTCATGCGCCGAATCATCGACACGCCGGCGGCGTTCTCGAATTGCAGCGCGGTCTGCAGATGGTGGCCCGGCATGGACTCATGAGTCGTCAGCACTTCCATTTCCCATTTCGGGCGAGCCTCGGGCTTGTATAAATTGACGTAGTAGTAGCCGGGGCGCGTGCCGTCGCTGGACAGAGGTTGGTAATACGCGGTGGTGGTGTTCGGTGCGCTCGTGTCAGGGACCGGACGAACTCCAAAAGGCGTGCGCGGCAATTTACCGAACAGCGCCACGAGGTTCGGATCGATGCTCTTGGCGATGACCATGTAGCCATGCAGCAAGTCGTTCGGGTCGGTGTAGAAGAACTTCGGATCGGTGCGCAGGTAGCGCGAAAATGCCTGGAAATCCCCTGTGAAACCCACGCTCGAGATGACCTCGTCCATCTCGCCGCGGATGCGTTTCACCTCGGCGAGACCGATGGCGTGAATTTGCTCGGCGGTCAGCGGGGTCGTGGTGTGGTAGGCGATCAGCTCACGGTAGAATGCCGGACCCTGCGGCGTGTCCGAGATGCCGATGCTGGTGCGGCACGCCGGCAGATACCGGTCGTTGAAAAATTTCGTGAAGCGTGCGAACGCCGGCAGCACGGTGGAGGCGATCGCCGCCCGGCCGGCGCCGGTCGGGCGCTGCCAATCCGGCCGCATCGATGGCGGTCAGCATTCCCAAGGCGGCGCGATCCGCGGCGACGGCCGCATCGATGGCGGTCGGCGACAGATCCGGCCAACGGTCGTTGTAGCGGGTGTCGCCCACACTGGTCGCCAGGGTGGGATCCTCGCGCAGCCAGCGCTGCCAGATCGCGCCATAGAGGGAATCGAGCTCGATTGGCGCGCCGCGCGCCGGCGCAGCGGCCGATACATCGAGGCAAAACAGGGCGCAGCACAGCGCCAATACCATCGAGGAGGCGGCGACGAATCGGTTCATGGCGCGAATTCTAGCGTGCCGGGGTGGGCGTCCGCATACAATGCGCGTCTTGAAACAGGCTAGCTTGTGTGGAACGAGATAAACCAACTGGATTGACGCGCATCATCCGCGCCTTCGGCTATTCTTTTCAAGGCTTCAGACATGCCTGGCGGGAAGAGGCCGCGTTCCGTCAGGAAGCCATCTTGTCGGCCGTTCTCATCCCGATGGGCGTGTATCTGGGCCGTTCCGGCGTCGAACGGGCGCTGCTCGTGTGTCCGGTCCTGCTGATATTGGTGGTGGAGATCCTGAACAGCGCGGTCGAGGCCGTGGTGGATCGGTCCGGCACGGAGCGCCACCCATTGGCGGGAATGGCGAAGGATATGGGATCGGCGGCCGTCATGCTCAGTTTCATTTTGTTAGGAACCGTCTGGCTGCTCATCTTGTCCGACCACGGACGCTGAAAAAACCAACACTAGGATTTGCATGTCCCGAACTGCGCTAGCTCTCTATCTGTTCATGGTTTCCTGCGCCGGTGCATCGGCTGCGCCGACACCCGCGCCGGGCATTCCGAGCTCTCCGGCGAACTGGGCGCAAACACTCGAGCGCATTGCGAACGGGGTGGTGACCATACAAATCGACAGTACGCGGGCATTCGACACCGAGTGGAATACCAGCGCGCAGGCGACCGGTTTCGTGATCGATGCGAAACGCGGCTTGATTCTGACCAACCGGCACGTCGTGACGCCGGGCCCGGTGATCGCGCAGGCCACCTTTCTCAACCGCGAAGAAGTCCGGCTGTATCCCGTCTATCGGGACCCCGTACACGATTTCGGCATTTATCGTTACGATCCGGCGAAGCTCAAGTTCATTCAACCCGCCGAATTGCCCTTGTATCCCGCCGGTGCGGTGATCGGCCGCGAGATCCGCGTGGTCGGCAACGATGCCGGCGAGCAGCTCTCCATCCTCGCGGGCACGCTCGCCCGGCTGGATCGCGAGGCGCCCGAATACGGCTACGGCAAGTACAACGATTTCAATACCTTTTACTATCAGGCTGCGTCGGGAACGTCCGGCGGCTCGTCGGGTTCCCCGGTGATCGACATCGACGGGCGCGTGGTCGCCCTCAATGCCGGCGGCGCGACCGGCGCGGCATCCAGTTTCTATTTGCCGCTGACGGCGGTAGTGCGCGCGCTCAAATTCATCGAGGCGGGCAAGCCGGTGCCGCGCGGCACGCTGGAGACGGTGTTCAAGTACACACCGTACGACGAGCTGCGTCGCCTTGGCCTCAACGCCGATACCGAGGCGCGTATGCGAGCCGCCTATCCGAAGCTCACCGGCATGCTGGTGGTCGACGATGTACAGCCCGGCTCGGCGGCCGATGGCGTGCTGTCGCCGGGCGACATCCTCATCGCGATCGACGGCAAGCCCGTGCCGGAGTTCTTTACGCTGGAGGACGTGCTCGACAATCGCGTGGGGCAGCAGATCAAGGTCGAGGTGCAACGCGGCAGCGCGACGCTGCAGCACGCGCTCGAGGTGCAATCGCTCGGCGCCATCACTGCCGACGAATACATCGAGTTCGGCGAAGCCGTGGTGCATACGCTCTCGTACGAGCAGGCGCGGCACTACCACCTGCCCATCAAGGGGGTGTACGTCGCCAACCCGGGATACGTGTTCGGCAGCGCCGGAATACCGCATGGCGCGCTCATCAGCGCGTTCAACGGCAAGAAAATGGAGACGCTCGCGGATTTTGACGCTGCGCTCGCCGATCTCGCGGACGGCGCCCGGGCGACGGTGCGCTACGTGACGCTCGAGGATCCGCACGCCGCGCAGCTCAAGGTGATTCGCATGGACCGGCGCTGGTTTCCCGCGCGCAGGTGCAAACGCGACGACGTGTTGGGAACCTGGCCTTGCCACAGCATTGCAGCGGGCCCGAGCCCAAGCAAAACAGCGCCGGCCGCGACGCTGTTCTCCAAGACCGGCGATCCGCGCATCGACCGGCTGGCGCCGTCGCTGGTGCAGGTCAGGTTCGACATGCCGTATTCGGCCTCGGGGGTCACGGAGAAGAATTACCACGGCACTGGCGTCATCGTCGATGCACGGCGCGGCCTGGTGGCGGTCGATCGCAATACCGTGCCGCTCGCCATGGGCGACGTGCGCGTCACCTTCAACGGCACGGTCGAGGTTCCCGGCAAGGTCGAGTTCGTTCATCCGCTGCACAACATCGCCCTGGTGTCCTACGATCCGGCATTGATCGGCGACACGCCGGTGCGGGCGGCGACCCTGCTCGACAAGGAATTGAAACCGGGCAACGACGTGTGGGTGGTGGGCGAGCACAGCGACTCGACGATCGTTTCGCAGCGCACCGAAGTTGCCGGCGTCGACCCGGTCTCCTTCCCGCTGTCGCGCACCCTGCGTTTTCGCGACAGCAATCTCGAGGCGATCAGCCTGGTCAATCCCCCAGGCGACGTCGATGGGGTGCTGGCGAACGGCAAGGGCGAGGTGCTTGCGCTATGGTCGAGCTTCGCGTTCGAGACGCAGCGCGATCTCGAGCAGGTCAATCGCGGCATCCCGTCCGCCCTGGTGTCGGAAATGATCGATGTGGTGGAGAACGGCAAGCCGCTCTATTCCTTCGAGGCCGAGTTCGACGTGGAGTCGCTCGCCAGCGCGCGCAAGCTGGGGCTGCCCGATGAGTGGGTGCGGCGCTTCGAGACTCACGATCCGCAGCGCCGGCAGGTGCTGAGCATCGATCGATTGGTGGCCGGATCGTCCGCGGCGACCCTGCTCGAGCCGGGAGATCTATTGCTGACCATCGACGGCAACGTCGTCAATCGTTTCCGCGAAGTCGAGCGCGCGGTGCAGAAGCCGCAGGTCTCGGTGACGGTGTGGCGGGACGGAGCCGAGAAGACGCTGGCCATGCAAACCGTCGCGCTCAACGGCCGCGATATAGACCGGGTCCTCATCTGGGCCGGCGCGACGTTGCAGGCGCCGCATCGAGCCATCACGGCACAGCGCGGCATCGCGCCCTATGGGGTGTTCGTGTCGTTCTTCTTTTTTGGCTCCCCTGCGACGCATTACGGGCTGTATGCCGGCCGGCGGATCGTCGAAGTCGACGGACAGCCCACGCCCGACCTGGATGCGTTCATCAAGGTGGTGCGCGGCAAATCCGATCGCGCCTCGTTGCGTCTGAAAACGATCAGTTGGAATGGCCAGACGGATGTCATTACCCTGAAACTCGACAAGCATTTCTGGCCGGCCTATGAGCTCGATCGGCAGGCCGATGGCACGTGGACCCGGATCGCGTTGGATCCGCCCGACACGGCGATGGCGCAGAAACCTTGAGGCATGGGGGCCCTGGCTCGATCTCGTGTTCATGGAACGCGCCCTTTAGGCCCGAAGCCGCGGGCGAAATCGAAAAAAACCGGCACTGCGACACACTTGCTAAGACTCGCATGCGAAGCGGCGTTTGCGCGCATCGCAGTCTTGATATCATGGGCGGGTGGTACGAGCTACACAGACTGAAATCGAAGACGCCGTCGAGGCATTGCGCAGCGGCGAGTTGGTGGTATTCCCTACGGAGACCGTGTACGGACTGGGGGCGAATGCCGCCGATCCCGCCGCGGTGCGCAAGATATTCGAGGTCAAGGGCCGCCCCGCGGACCACCCGGTGATCGTTCATTTGGACAATCCGCGATATTTGCACCGCTGGGTTTCGGACATGCCGCCGGTCGCGGAACAGCTGGCGGCCAAGTTCTGGCCGGGGCCATTGACCCTGATTTTACTCAAGGCCGACAACGTCAACGATATCGTGACCGGCGGCCAGGACAGCATCGGCATTCGCGTGCCGTCGCATCCCATGGCGCAACAGCTGCTGACGGCCTTCGGCGGCGGCATCGCCGCCCCGTCCGCCAATCGCTTCGGCCGCTTGAGTCCGACCAAGCCGGAGCACGTGCGCGACGAACTCGGCGATGCGGTGCGGGTCATTCTCGACGGCGGGGACTCGCCCATCGGCCTGGAGTCGACCATCGTGTCGTGCTTGGGCAATGAGGCGCGCCTGTTGCGTCCGGGTTTCATCACCCGCTCGCAGCTGGCACAGGTCGTCGATCTGGCCACGGGGGGCGCCGTGCCGCGTGCCCCCGGCGACCGGCTGCTGCACTATGCCCCGTCCACACCGCTCGCCATCGTGGCCTCGGACGATCTCGAGAAGTACGCGAGCGAGTTCGTCGCCCGGCAGGAAAAAGTGGCGGTATTGGCGATGCGGCCGCCGCTGCAGACCCAGCGCCACATGACCTGGATCAACGCCGGTAAAAAGCCCGACGCCTATGCGCACAATCTTTACAATCACCTGCGGACGCTCGATAGTGCGGGCTGCGCGCGCATCCTGGTCCAGGAACTGCCCGATGACGAACGCTGGGCGGCGATTCTGGACCGCCTGCAGCGCGCCAGCGGCATGGACGGAGATCCGCTCGAACTGAGCGCTGGTTAGACGGAGAACGGTTTGGCGAAAGCGGCTGGAACTTGCAGATTGCCCATTGGCGAAGCGCTGGAACTCGATCCGGGTCAGGATCCGTTCGCGCGTGAGTCGATCGAGCACCTGGTCAAGCGCTACGGCTCGCCGCTGTTCATCATCGATGCCGAGCGCGTTCGCGCACAATATCGCCGCCTCGCCGCCGCGCTTCCCAACGTCGATCTGTACTATGCCTTGAAGCCGCTGCCGCACGCGTCGGTCATCCGGACGCTGCGCGACGAGGGCGCGTATTTCGATCTCGCGACCAACGGCGAGGTGGCCCTGGTGGAGCGTCTCGGCGTGGCGGCAGACCGCTGTATTCATACTCATCCGATCAAGCGCGACGGCGACATTCGTACGGCCCTGGACTACGGCGTGACGCGATTCGTCGCCGACAATCCGGACGAGCTGCGCAAGTTCGTCAAGTATCGCCGCCGGGCGTCATTGCTGATCCGGGTGTCCTTCCGCAGTCCGGAGGCGGTGTGCGATCTGTCGAAGAAGTTCGGGTGCGCGCCCGAGGCGGTCGCGGACCTGCTGGCGTTGGCGGCCGAGCTCGGCATCAGAATCGAAGGCCTGTCCTTTCACGTGGGCTCACAATCCGCGGGTTCCGCAATGCTGGTGCACGCCGTCGGCGTCTGCCGTGAGCTGATGCGGTCCGCCGCATCGAAGGGGCAGCCGCTCACCACGTTGGACATCGGCGGCGGGTTTCCCGTCGACTATGCGCAGGCCTCCTTACCGATCGAAGAATTCTGTGCGCCGATCCGCGCAGCGTTGGCTTCGATGGAGCCTGGCGTGCGCGTGATCGCCGAACCCGGACGCTACATTGCCGCGCCCGCCGCCATCGCCGTGTCGTCCGTCATGGGCCGCGCACTGCGCGACGGCCGCTGGTGGTACTACCTGGACGACGGTTTGTACGGCAGCTATAGCGGTCAAATGTACGACCACGCCCGCTATCCCGTCGCGGCGCTGAAGCCCGCCGGCGAGACATTTCCCTCGGTGCTGGCCGGTCCGACCTGCGACAGCATCGACGTAATCAACGAGGATCTCGAACTGCCCAAGCTCGAGGTCGGCGACCTGGTGGTCGGGCGCGCGATGGGCGCGTACACGTGGGCGTCGGCTTCCGACTTCAATTTCTTCCCCCGCGCCACCGTGCTCGCCTTGGATCGCGGCCATCTCATGCAGGACGGCAGGCAGCCATGAATCGGACTCGCAGACGGCTGCTGCAGGTTGGCGGTGCGCTGGCGGGGATGCCAGCCGCCGCCGTTTGGGCGCGGCCGCTGCGCTCCGCCGAACAGGGCAAGCGGCTTTCGCTGTTGAATCTGCACACGTCGGAACACCTCGATCTGGAATTCTCCCGTGGCGATGGCTACGTTCCGAGTTCGCTGTCCGCGATCCAGGTGTTGCTGCGCGACCACCGTAACGGCGAACAGCACACGATCGATCCGCGGCTCATGGATTATCTTTACGACGTTGCGCAGCACCTGGGCGTGGACCCGGCGTTCAGCGTGATCTCCGGCTACCGATCGCCGCAAACCAACGAGCAATTGCGCGAGCGCAGCGAGGGTGTGGCGCGGCATAGCCTGCATCTGGAAGGCCGCGCGATCGACGTGCGCCTGACCGGCGTCGATTGCGCGGAACTGGCCGCGCGCGCTCGGCAGATGAGCCGCGGCGGCGTCGGCTACTATCGAAAATCCGATTTCGTGCACCTGGACACCGGCGCTTATCGGACCTGGAACGGCTGACGCCTACCCGGCCACCGCGGCGATCCGCGGAACGATTGGCGTTGACCTCAGATCAACCGGCCGGAATGCCAGAGGACAAAAATACCGATGGCAAACACCCCATAGAACGAGGCAAACAGCGACAGGCGTACCGGGGTGAGGGCATTGCGCCGGAGCAGCGTCAACAGCCCGAGTACCGCCAGCGCGGTGATGGCCGCCGCGAGCGAGAGCGCATGGTCGAACAGCCAGGGCGTAAAGAACAATCCGAGTGCGGTGGGTATGGTCGCTTGAATCATCATGGCGCCGCTGATGTTGGCGAGCGCCAGGCGATGTTTGCCCTGGCGTATCCAGATGATGGCATTCATGGTCTCGGGGAGCTCGGTGGCGATCGGGCTCAACAGGAGCGCGGCGACCGCCGGCGGAATCCCAAGCCATGGGCCGACGATGGTGAGCTGATTCACGAAGGCGCGGGAAGCGACAAAAATGACGATCACCGCCAGCAACGTCTGGGCAACCACGAGGGCGAGGGAGGGATCGTCGCGTTTCGGCTGGAATTTGAGCGGCTCGAGTGCACCCTCGACGGCGTCGTCCTCGTGGCGCATCTCCGCCCAGGTATATGCCCCATAAGCTGCCAGGAACAGCCATCCGAGCCAGGGCTTGATGGCAAAGGCCAGAAACCCCAGGGCGATCTTGCACAGGAATATGACGAGGAACCACCCTTGATCCCGGCTGAGCCGCCGCCAATTGAGCTCTATGGGTAAACGTGCCATCGTCGGGCGTGTGAGCCATAGCATCACGCCGACCACGGGGTAGGCAACCGTGGCCAGTACCAGCGGACCGCCGAGGGCGGCGCCTACGCCTATATTTCTGGCCGCGGTATCCTGGCCGAAAGCCACGGCCACGAAGGTGATCACGCTTTCAGGCAGGGCGGTGCCGAACGCGGCCAGAACGGTGCCGACGGCGTTCTGCGAGACGCCGGCCTTGCGGCCTACCCATTCGACGCCGTTGATGAAATACTCGCAGGCCCAATAGACGAAGCCGGCTGCGGCGAGCAGTTCGGCAAAAGCTGCGAGAATGGTGGAGTTCAATGAGGCGCAAAGCTTATATGAGCGCTTGCTCGGATGAAAGCGACGCGGCGGCAAGGTGCCGCAGCGTGGGCTTGGACGGCGGCACGCGTCGGCAGGCGGCGCGCGCCGGCGAGCTGAAATATCGGCGTCCCTGCGCCGGTCTTATCGAGGCCAAGGCCGCTTTCGCGGCACGTTACGTGAAGAAACTATGATCCTACTGTTGCTGGTGTTCCTGGGCGGCGTATTCACCATCGTGAGTCCGTGCATCCTGCCGGTGCTGCCCTTCGTGTTCGCGCGTTCCGACCGGCGATTTGTGACCAGCGGGCTGCCGATGCTGGCCGGCATGGCGGTCACCTTCGCGGGTATCGCCACGCTGGCGGCGGTGGGCGGTGCTTGGGCCGTCCGGGTCAACCAATACGGGCGACTCTTTGCACTGGTGCTGCTGACGGCCTTTGCGGCCACGCTGCTGTCGCGGCATCTGGCGGATTGGCTGGCTCGGCCGTTCGTCGCGCTGGGCAATCGGTTGGTGCCTGCCGGCCCCGCGGACGGGGGGATCGTATCGTCGTTGCTATTGGGAGCGGCCACCGGCCTGCTGTGGGCGCCCTGTGCGGGGCCCATACTCGGCCTCGTGCTCACGGGGGCAGCCATTTCGGGCCCCAACGCCCACACCACCGGGCTGCTCTTCGCCTACGCCGCGGGCGCGGCCACCTCGTTGGGCGTTGCCATTCTCGCCGGGGGCCGCGTGTTCGCCGCCTTGAAACGCTCGCTCGGCGCGGGGGAATGGGTGCGGCGCGGACTGGGTGTGGCCGTGCTGCTGGCCGTCGTCGCCATTGCGCTCGGGTGGGACAGCAGCATCTTGACGCGGCTGTCGCTATCGGGGACCAGCCGCCTCGAGCAGTCCCTGTTGAACAGCATCGCGCCGCGGCGAGAGGTTGCCGCTGCGGGTGCGGCGTCTGGGACGGTTGCCGGTGCGGATGCGGGCGCCGACGCGCGGCCCGGCGCGACGGCGGCAATGACCGAATCCGGGGGCGCGCAACCGGGGCCGGCGGCGGACGGCAAGACCCCTGAGCCCTTGCCCGTGGAGGGACCGCTGCCGCCGCTCAGCGGCGCGACGGCGTGGTTGAATTCACCGGCGCTGACCGCGGAGGGGCTGCGCGGCAAGGTGGTGGTGGTCGATTTTTGGACCTATTCCTGCATCAACTGTCTGCGGGCGCTGCCCTATGTAAAGACCTGGTATCAGAAATACAAGGATCACGGATTGGTGGTTCTCGGCGTCCACTCGCCGGAATTCGCCTTCGAGAAGGACCTGGACAACGTCAAGAAAGCGGTCAAGGAGCTGGGCGTGCGCTACCCGGTGGCGCTCGACGATGCATACGCGATCTGGCGCGGCTTCGACAATCACTATTGGCCCGCGCATTACTTCATCGACGCGCAGGGGCAGATTCGCGCTCATCATTTCGGCGAAGGCGAGTACGCTGAATCCGAGCAAATCATCCGCCGGCTTCTAACCGAGGCGGGTAACACGGATCTGCCGCCGGCGGGAATGGATGCCTCGAATCTCACCGGCATTCAGGCCGCTGCCGACGAAGTACACAACCAGTCCGGCGAGACCTATATCGGCTACCGCCGCGCCGACGCGTTTCGTTCGCCGGGCGGTCTGGGTCACGACCGCGACAGGAACTACACGGTGCCTGGGTCCTTGAGCCTCAATCAATGGGCGCTCGGCGGACGATGGAATGTCGATCCGGAGAAGGGTGTGCTACGGACGGCGCCGGGAAAAATCGTGTTTCGGTTCTCCGCCCGGGATCTGCATCTCGTGCTGGGTGTCGGCACGAACCTCAAGCCGGTCCGATTCCGGGTGCTGCTCGATGGCGCCGCGCCCGGCGCGAATCACGGCGCCGATACGGATGCGAACGGCGACGGGGTCGTCAGCGATCAGCGCCTGTACCAATTGATTCGACAGACCGGTCCGGTGGGGGAGCATGTGTTCTCGATCGAATTCCTGGACAGTGGCGTGCAAGCGTATTCATTCACGTTCGGATAAGAGGACTTTTCCATGAAAGCAACCGATCGACCCACGCCTGGAGAACCCGGCGGCGCTGCAACGGCCGGGCGCCGCGCCTTTCTCGGCGCCGGAGTCGCCGCGCTGGCGACGACCCTGATTGGCCGCAAACTGCGCGCAGCCGAGCAGGTTGCGGCGGCGCCGGAATCCACTGCCGCCGCGCCCGGTCCGCAAGTCACCATCGAGAATTTCTCCGCGGCCGGCAAAAGCGAAGGCACCGTGCGGGTTGCCAAAGTCGTCAAGAGCGACGCCGAATGGCGAGCTCAGTTGTCGCCGCTCGCCTTTCGCGTGGCGCGGCAAGCGGGCACCGAAGGCGCCTTTTCGGGCGAGTACGATCACAATCAGGCCGATGGCCTGTATCGCTGCATCTGCTGCGACACCGCGCTGTACGACTCCAAGACCAAGTTCGACTCGGGGACGGGTTGGCCGAGTTTTTGGCGGCCGATTTCCGCGGTGAACGTCGTTAAGAGCCCGGATTCGAGCTTGGGGATGCAGCGCGACGCGATTTCGTGCCGGCTCTGCGATGCGCATCTCGGCCACGTGTTCGACGACGGACCGCGGCCCACCGGCCTTCGATACTGCATGAACTCCGTGTCGTTGCGTTTCGTCAAACGAGCTTGAGCCGTGAATCAGTCGGACAATTTTTCATCAGGAGCAGCCATGTCATTTCGCACCGCCCACTGGTCGATTCCCTTGCTTTGCGCCGCTCTCGGGGCGGCGGCCGTCACCCTGTGGCATTCGCCGCTGTATGGCGCCGATTCTCCGGTCATCATCGCAGCCCCGCAGATCGACGATCCAAAGGCCGAAGGGGCGACGCAGACGGCGGTGCTGGCCGGCGGTTGCTTCTGGGGGGTGCAGGGCGTGTTCGAGCACGCGCGCGGCGTGAAAAAAGTCCTGGCGGGCTATGCGGGCGGCGAGCGGAGCACGGCGCAATACGACGCGGTGAGTACCGGCTCGACCGGCCACGCCGAATCGGTGCAGATTACTTTCGATCCGGCGCAGATCACGTACGGTCAGCTGCTGCAAATCGCCTTCTCCGTCGTCTACGATCCGACGCTGCTCAACCGGCAAGGGCCGGACGTGGGTTCCCAATATCGCTCGGTCATTTTTTATGCGGACGCCGATCAGAAGCGCATCGCCGAGGCCTATATCGCGCAGTTGGACAAGGCGCACGCATTTGCGCGGCCCATCGTCACGCGCGTCGATCCCCTGAAGGGTTTTTATGCCGCGGAGGGTTACCACCAGGATTACCTGTTCCATAATCCGAGCGCCGCTTACATCGCCGTCAACGATCTGCCCAAGATCGAAAATTTTCGACGCGCTCTTCCCGAGCTGTATAGCGGGAATCCGGTGTTGGTGAGCGCACGATGAGGCATGCCTGATGTTCATCCGGCAGCTCGAGTACTTGGTCGCCCTCGCGCGCGAAAAGCACTTCGCGCGTGCGGCGGAGGTGTGCTGCGTGTCGCAACCGGCGCTATCCGCCGGCATCCGGCACCTCGAGGAGGAATTGGGCGTGTCCATCGTGCAGCGTGGCCAGCGCTACATGGGACTCTCGCCCGAGGGCGAGCGCATCCTCGAGTGGGCCAAACAGGCGGTGGCGGCGTGGGAGGGATTGCGCCAGGAGGCGTCGAGCGCCCGCGCTCATCTCAACGGCACGCTGCGCCTGGGTGCCATCCCGACGACCATTCCCATCGTGCCGTTCTTGACGGGTCCGTACCGGAGCGCGTTTCCGGAAATGCACCAGCTGGTCAAGTCGTTGAGCTCGGAAGAAATCGTTCGGGGGCTGGACAATTTCGATCTCGACCTCGGGCTGACCTATCTGGAGGACGAGCGGCTGGATGGCTTCAGGGTCTGGCCGCTGTATCGCGAACGCTACGTGCTGCTGGCGAAGGACGCCGACTCGGTGGGCCATCGAACCGAGATGAACTGGGCCGACGCCGCCAAGCTGCCGCTGTGTCTGTTGACGGCCAACATGCAGAACCGGCGCATCATCACCGCGGCATTTCGGCGCGCCAAGGCGCAGCCGCTCGTGGTCATCGAGACCGACTCGGTGTTTGCGCTGGTCTCGCACGTGTTGTGCGCGGATGTTTTCAGCATCGTGCCGCACAGCATGCTGAGTCTCTTGGAGATGAAACGCGAGTTGACCGCCATTGCGCTCGTTCCCGAGCTGAATCGTTCCATCGGCCTCATCGCACTCGAGCATGATCCCTTGCCGCCCATCGTCGCGGCGGCTTGGCTGGCGACGCAGAGCCTCGACCTCGAGGCGCGGTTCGCCCCCATGATGAGCGGCGTCTATCAGTCCATCGGTGTAAACACTTAGACCCGTCACCCCACCGTGGCCACACTCCGGGACCTTCATTCCTGTCGTGTGGTTTCCGCAGCCGGCGCCCAAGGATCATCCGTGGCGCACCATGCCGCATCATGGCATGACGCCGCATATCTCCGGCTTTGCATCACCTGCCCGCGCCGCTGGGGCTAGTCGACGAAGCGCTCCAGATCCGAGCTTCGTATGAAGATCTGGGCGATGGCATTCAAGCCGCGATCGTCCTCGCCGTCGAAGCGATCCACTCGGGGACTGTCGAGGTCGAGAACACCGAGCAGCCGGCCGTCTCGAACCAGGGGGACCACGATTTCGGAACGCGAGTCGGCATCGCAGGCGATGTGACCCGGGAACTCATGAACGTCGGGAACGACGATGGTTTGCCTGCGCTGGGCGGCGGTGCCGCAGACGCCGGCGCCGAGGGCGATGCGCACGCAGGCGACCTTGCCTTGAAAGGGGCCGAGCAGGAGTCCGCCGCCGTGCAGGAAATAAAAGCCCACCCAGTTGAGGTCCGGCAAGGCGTGGTAGAGCACCGCGGTCAGGTTGGCGGCGTTCGCGAGCCCATGCCGCTCGCCGGCATACAGCGCGCCCAGCTGTTGCTCGAGTTCGCGGTAGGCGTCGGCTTTCGCGAGACCCGGCGTGCTGCTAACGACTTGCATCGACGTAAACGTATTGGATGAAGCCATGATTCTTGGCGAGACGGTCGTACAGCCGCCGAGCCAGCGCATTGGTCTCGTGGGTCAGCCAGTAGGGGCTGTTCGCACCCGCCGAACTCGCGGCCCGGGCCACGGCTTGGATGAGTTCCCGACCGCAGCCGGTGCCTCGGAACTCGGGGTCGACGTACAGATCCTGCAGGTAGCAGGCGGGCTCCTTCGACCAGGTGTCTTCGTGGAACAGGTAGTGGACGAACCCGATGAGCCGGCCCGTGGAATCGCGGGCACCCAAGCCGTGAACGCGGCCCCACTGCATGCGCTCCCAGGTCGCGTCGGTGACATCGTCCGGTATTTCCACCTGGTAGAAGCGTTGATACGCCGACCACATTTGCGTCCATCGAGCGCGGTCCGCGGATTCCAGCGGGGCGATGGCAGTCATGCCGAGCGCCGACCGCTTCGCGGCGGGCGGCCTGGTGAAACTGTTCGACGCGGAATTGGCGACAAATGAGAGCTAGGTCCTGCAGTCATGTCGATCTCCGGGAATTTCATCGGCCGTGATGAGCGATGAACGCGGCCTTCGCCAACACGTGTTCCTGGGCAACCGATGTCACCATCGCACCGCTCGAGTCGGCGGGAACGTCGAGCTTGGCGACGTTCAGCGCATAGACGGTGAACACATAGCGATGCGGCGGATCGCCCTTCGCAGGACACGGGCCGTGATAGGCATCTTCGCCCAGATCGCTGCGTCCTTGGAGGGTGCCCGCGGGCAAGGATGCGCTGTGTTCCGCCCCGGCGCCTGCCGGCAGGCTGTGCGTGTCGGCGGGCAGGTCGTAGACGATCCAGTGCCACCAGCCCGACGGGGTGCTGCGTTCGTCGCGGTCGAACAGCGTCACCACGAAGCTCTTGGTGCCCTTGGGAGCGCCCCGCCATTCGAGAGGCGGCGACGAATTGCCACCGGTGCAGCCGAAGGCCTTGGCCCGGTAAGCCTCCGGCATGGCCTCGGCAAGCGCCGCATCGGAACTCGACAGAACGAAGCGACCGGCCGGTGCGGGCAGGGCGGCCTGCGGCGCGCCGGCGGTCAACAGCATGGCAAGCACGCAACGGCACAGACCGCCGCGAAGGCTGGTGGGGGACATGGTTTTCTCTTTTGAATCCCGGCTAGTAAACTCAGCTACATCATAACGTGAGAGGTCAGGAAAGTGGATTCGATCGCGCGTTCATTGGTGCGGGCACAGGACAAGGCGGAAGCGTTGTTCGCCGCAGTCATCGCCGGCGGCGTGATTCAGCCGGGCAAGCTCGAAAGCGAGATCAGCGCGCAAATCCATGCGCTCGCGCGGTCGCAATTCGGTCTGCGCCGGCATTGGCACAAGCGGATCGCGCGCGCGGGCCCGAATACGATGCTGACCTACCACGACGAGCCGGCGGATCGGCGCGTCGGCGACGACGACATCGTCTATCTGGATTTCGGTCCGGTGTTCGAAGAGTGGGAGGCCGATTTCGGCCGAACCTACGCGGTGGGCGCGGATCCCGTCAAACACCGTTTGATCGACGACCTTTCCGTCGCCTTTCACCAAGGCAAAGACCTGTTCCAACGGACACCGGATTTGACCGCCGGTGAGTTGTACGATTATGTCGCCGGCCTGGCGCACGAGGCCGGCTGGGAATTCGGTGCGCCCACCGCAGGGCACCTGATCGGCGAATTTCCGCATGAGCGGTCGCCGCGCGACTTGGGGCGCTTTTCCATTCGGCATGGCAACGAGCTGCCGCTGCGCGAACCCGATGGCGAGGGCCGCCCGCGGCATTGGATCCTGGAAATTCACTTCATCGACCGAACTCGCGAGATCGGTGGATTTTTCGAGCAATTATTGACGGCTTGAGGCGGCCGCGAGGCCGGCCGGGCGATTGGTGCCGCGCGCGGATGCGGCGTAAAATGCGCGGCTACTCGGTCCAAGGGGCCGCTGGCTTGGGACACCCCTTCCGAGACTCACAACCACGGAGAGAACATGATTTACGCAGCTCCCGGCACCGTCGGTGCCAAACTCGAATTCAAGAAGAAATACGACAATTTCATCGGCGGCAAGTGGGTTGCCCCCGTCAAGGGCGGCTATTTCGACGTGATCACGCCCATCACCGGCAAGGTGTATACCAAGGCCGCGCGCTCGACATCCGAAGACGTGGAACTCGCGCTCGATGCGGCGCATGCCGCCGCCGAGCCGTGGGGCCGCACCCCCGCGGCGGAGCGCGCCAATGTGCTGCTGAAAATCGCCGATCGAATCGAGCAAAACCTCGAGCTGATCGCGTATGCGGAAACCGTGGACAACGGCAAACCCATCCGCGAAACCTTGAATGCCGACATTCCCTTGGCCATCGATCATTTCCGCTATTTCGCGGGCGCCGTCCGCGCCCAGGAAGGCGGGCTCAGCGACTTGGATTCGACCACGGTTGCATATCACTTTCACGAGCCGCTGGGCGTGGTCGGCCAAATCATTCCCTGGAATTTTCCCATACTCATGGCGGCCTGGAAGCTCGCCCCGGCGCTGGGCGCCGGCAATTGCGTCGTCCTCAAGCCCGCCGAACAGACGCCCATCAGCATCCTGCTGGTGACCGAACTCATCGCCGATCTGCTGCCGCCGGGCGTTCTGAACATCGTCAACGGATATGGCCGCGAAGCGGGACTGCCGCTCGCCACCAGCCGCCGCATCGCGAAGATTGCGTTTACGGGTTCGACGACCACCGGGCGTGTGATCGCGCAGGCCGCCGCCAATAGTCTGATTCCGGCCACGCTCGAATTGGGCGGGAAGTCGCCCAACATCTTCTTCGCCGACATTGCCGCCGCGGACGACGATTTCTTCGACAAGGCCATCGAAGGTCTGGTGATGTTTGCCTTCAATCAGGGCGAGGTGTGCACCTGTCCGTCGCGCGCATTGATTCATGAATCGATCTACGACCGCTTCATGAAGCGCGTGCTGGAGCGCGTCGCCGCGATCAAGCAGGGCAATCCGCTCGACACCGAGACGATGATGGGGGCGCAGGCGTCGAAGGAACAGCTCACCAAAATTCTGACCTACCTCGATCTCGGCAGGCAGGAGGGAGCGGAACTGTTGGCGGGCGGCGCGCAGGCCGTGCTCTCGGGCGATCTCGCCGGCGGTTATTACGTGCAGCCCACCCTGTTCAAGGGACACAACAAGATGCGTATTTTCCAGGAGGAGATCTTCGGGCCGGTACTGGCAGTGACCACGTTCAAGACCGAAGCCGAGGCGCTCGAGATCGCCAACGACACGTTGTACGGTCTCGGTGCGGGCGTCTGGTCGCGCGACGCCAACACGTGCTATCGCATGGGCCGCGCCATCAAGGCGGGCCGCGTGTGGACCAATTGCTATCACGCGTATCCCGCGCATGCCGCGTTCGGTGGCTACAAGGAGTCCGGCATCGGCCGCGAGAACCACAAGATGATGCTCAATCATTATCAGCAGATCAAGAACCTGTTGGTGAGCTACAGCCCGAAGAAGCTCGGTTTCTTCTAAATCGAGCGGTCGGTTGGAGCGGGAGCCCGGGCGAGTTCGGGCGCAGAGTTCTACATCACGGGGCGGACGGCCGCCCCTTTGCCGTCGGAGAATGCCATGGTCGACAAGGTCATTGCCACGCAAGCCGCGGTCGAGCTGATCGAAATGCTCAAGCAGAAACATGGTCCCGTGATGTTCCATCAATCGGGGGGCTGCTGCGACAACAGCGCCGCCAATTGCTACCTGCCGGGAGAGATCACCACGGGTGCCGGCGACGTACTGCTCGGGGAAATCGGCGGCAGTCCGTTCTACATCAGCAAGTCGCAATACGAATACTGGAAGCACACGCAACTCATCATCGACGTGATCGAGGGCCACGGCGGAACGTTCTCGCTCGAAGGACCCGAGGGCAAGGCGTTTCACACCCGGTCGCGGCTGTTCACCGATGCGGAGTGGGCAGAACTCGAGGTGAGCGGCAGCGTGTAAGCGATTGGAGTCGGTGAAGGCTGCCGATAATTTTGCCGCTTTGATTTGCGGGAATGTCAAATGGGTGGCGTGCGCTCCACCAACGGTTGAAGACTCAGGAACCGGTTGAGGCGCGCCAGCTCGGCCTTGAGGCCCGCGCGAAACACCGGGTCTTGCGGTTCGCTGCCGGCATAGCCGAACGACGCGCGCAGCACGCCGTCGGTTACCGCCACGTTGGCCCAGCCGATCACGCGGTCGTGCCACAGCAGGGGCAGGGCGTAGTAGCCGAGTTTGCGCTTCGGCGCCGGCGTGTACGCCTCGAATCGATAGACCCAATCCCAGAAAAGAGTGAAACGGCGGCGATCCCAGACGATGGGATCGAAGGGGGTCAGGAGGCGCACCGAGTCGTCGGGGCGCCAGCGGGCCGACGCCGGCGATTCATCGGCGGGCCAGTACCAATCGACGGCGCCGAGCCGCACGTGGGCGAAGCGCTGCTTGGCGCGCGCCAACGCCTGCGCCCGCTGAGGACTCCACTGCGGCGCGCCGCCGGTCAAGTGGCTGAGCAGCTGGCCGAGGCTCGCGGCCGGCAGCGGCGCGTACTTGCGCACGAGCACGTCCACCAAGGCGTCGTGGCGAGCGCTCGAGGTCTGCGCGTCGGGAAGCAGCGGCGCCGGTTCGCGGGCGGCATAAATCCGCGTGCCGCCGTCGCGGCGCGCGATCCGCAGCAGTCCTCGATAGTGCATGTCGTCCAACAGCTGCGTGGTGGCGTTCGATGAACCGCCGAACCAGTTGGTCACCTTGCCGTGCGCGAAGTGCGCGTCGACGAGACGCGGATGCACCGCGCCTCGTTCGCGAACGAACTCGAGCACGGCTTGGGCCTTGCGAGCCCGCGCCGGCGACCATTTGGTTTTCGGCACGCGCGGGTGCATCAGGGCGTAATGCGCGCGGGGCAGGAATCCGTAGTTGACGAAGAAGTCTTCCTCGATCGACAGTTTCGCATAGCGCCGTTCGAGATCGCCGGCAAGGTAATCGACGACCCGGTGGCGCAACGTGAGGTCCTGGGCGCGGGCGGGCGCGCGAATGGGATCCGCCTGCACGAAGCCCAGTTTGCCGATGGCGCGGCCGAGGGTGGTGGGCTTGAACAACGAGCGTGCGACGGCGTAGCGGCGCAGATGGTCGAGTGTGATGCGCATGATGCCGACCCTGTGACCTGTCTCCGTTACGGGTGTGCTACGCGCGTTTCCCATGCCTCGGTATGGGCGGCGGCCGCGGCCGCGGCCGCTGCAGCGATGGTTGTGCCGGCGGTTGCAGTTGCGCTAGCCGTTGCAGCTGCACTGGCCGTTGCAGTTGCGGCGGTCGCCGAAGCGTCGTTGTGCGGGCGCCGTGAATTCAGCGCGGCTTCCAAGCGTTGGTCGTGGCCGTAGATGTCGTCGAAAAACAATACGTTGCCCTTCTCGGTTGCGAGAGCGGTGCCGTACACGATGAACACGCGGATGCGATTCTTGAGGGTCACGGTGAGGGGGCTGGTGCCGTTCATGGCGGCCTGTATCTTCTCGCGGGTCCACTCGGGTGAATCGCGCAGCACGTATTGGGCGAGACCTATGGGATCGCTGACGCGCACGCAGCCGTGGCTGAAGTCGCGGCGCGATTCACCGAACAGCGCCTGGGCCGGCGTCGCGTGCAGATAGACGTTGTAGGGATTGGGCAGCATGAATTTGACCAGGCCGAGCGAATTGTTGGGACCGGGTCGTTGGCGCAGCCGCAACACGCCCTTGGCGAGCAGTTCGACGTTCTCCGCCGTGTTCGGCACGACGACGGCGCCGTCGCCATTGCCGCGTACGATCTCCATCTGATGCTTCTCGATGCTGGCCGGGTTGTTGCGCGCGCCCGGGACTATTTCCTTCAGCGCGATGCTGTACGGCACCTCCCAGTAAGGGCGGAAAATCAGATAGGTCATGTCGGCGGTGAATACGGGCGTCTGAGTCGCCTCGAACGCTTTGCCCACGATGACCTCCATCTGCCGAATATGCGCTTCCGAATCGTTCGTGGATTCGAAGGCGAACAGTCGAAACTGCGGAATGTTCACGATGATGGGCGCACTGACGAGTTCCGACGGCATCCAGCGCCAGCGTTCCATGGTCAACGCGATCTGCCGGACCCTCGCCTTGAGCGGCTTGGTGAGTTCGGCAAACGTCGCCGCGCCCAGCACGCCGTCGGGCTTTTGACCGTGGCGGCTTTGAAAATGCCTGAGCGCATCGACAACCGCTGGCGTCAGCGTCCGTATCGAGTCGGCAGGAGTGGTCGGCGATGTGTCGCTGGCCCCCGCCCCGGCGACGGCTGGGGCGGTCCCGGCCGCGGCGGGCGCCGGTTGAACGGACCTGGTGGCCGCAGCCGAATCGACCGCTGCGCTCGCGGCCGTTTCGTCGCCCAGGGTGACGAGCAGTCGCTGCAGCTGTGCGGCACCCTCGTAGGCATCGGCCGGCTTCAACGATTTGCTCGGCAGGGGCGGCAGGTCGTTCAGGTGATCGTCGTCGGCGAGTGCCCGATAGCGCGACAGCTGTTGCTTCAAGAGAGCGTAATGGCTGAACTGAGGCTCGAGCGCATCGATGGCCATCGGTACGTCGACCGCGCTCGCGAGATGCGCGAGGGTCGTGGGTATGTCGAGCCGGATGCGCTCCACCGTGAGATTGTGGCCGACGGCGGCGGGGTCGATCCGGCCGTAATGCAAATCGGATAAGAATCGAATTCCTGCCAGGGATAGGCTGGCATCGAACAGCGCCCACTGTTCGATGCCGGAATGCGGCGCATCGATCAGGTCGATCAACAGATAAGCCAGACGGTTGCCGGGATAGTCCTCGGGATCCAAGCCGCGCGCGCCGGCCCCGCGCAGCTCTTGCAGCAAGGCGATGGCGGCGGCGGTAGGCTTCTCGCCATCGCTCCATAGCAAGCGAAACGCATTATCTTGATAGAGTTTGCCGATGCGCTCGCGATCGCCAAGCGCCGTCGACCAGTCCAGATAGGTCGGATCACTCTCGGCAATGATCTGCTTGAGCGCATCTTCCGCGGGAGCCTGCGCGAGGGCGGCACCTGCGAACAACACGGTGATAATGGTGAGTGCCACGGTTTTGAGCATTTGCTAGGATTTCCCGGATGTATAAACACGCCGCATGGTTGCCGGCCGCGCTCCTGTGCGCCGTGGCCGGCTGTTCAGGAGACAACTCCGACTTGGATCATGCGTCCGCCCCGCTCACGGCCGACTTGGAGACGGGAGCACGAATTTACAGTGGATACTGCGTCGCGTGCCACCAGGAAGATGCGCGGGGTATTCCGGAAGTGTACCCGAGCTTGGCCGGATCGCCGGTGGTTCTGGGAGATCCGAAAGAACTGGCTCTCTGGGTGATCAAAGGGGTGAGACCTGCGTCCCTGCCGCCGGGGCGGTATCCTACGAATATGCGCCAATTCGGTTGGATGAAGGCGCAGGATGCGGCCGCGCTGTTTACCTACCTGCGATCGCATTTTGGCAATGCGGGCTCGGCGGTCGATGCGGCGGCGATCGAGCAGGCGTTGGGGGATGGAGAATGAGCGCCTCGCTGGGTGAATCTCACACCGCGATACACCGGATGGTGCAGCGGTGCCGAACGGGCGAGTATCCTCCGCTGGTGGCCCGAGTCGTGTCGGGTTGGGTGGTCATGGGCGAGCGGCAGGTGTTCGCGGGGTATTGCCTGCTGCTGCCCGACCCTGTGGTGCCGCATCTGAACGTCATGACGCCGGTGAACCGCGAACGCTTTCTTGCGGACATGGCCTTGGTGGGCGATGCGATTCTCGCCAGTACCGCGGCCTCGCGCGTCAATTACGCGATGTTCGGCAATCTCGAGCCGGCGCTGCACGCCCATCTGTTCCCGCGCCACGCAGCGGAGCCGGTGGCGACTCGAACGGCTCAGCCATGGGCGCTCGATTGGACGGCAGCGCCCGAGTACTCGGCGGCGTTGCACGGCGAACTGCAGCGCCGCATCGCCGGCCATCTTGCGAAGCCGCCGCTTAAGGGGTGATACGCGCGGCGAGCGTGCGGACGATTTCTCCGAGATCGTTGAGCGGCGCCGAACAGGCCATTCCCGTGCATAGATAGGCCGTCGTCGATGCGCCGGCGGGCTTGTCGGCCAACGCGGGCGGCAGTTCCGCGGCATCCTTGGCGATCGCAAAAATCATGCGGGTCGGGGCGTACAGTGCGCCCAGCTCGCGCGACCAGCGCTCGGCTTGCGCCGCCTCGCCGCGGATGATGAGAATCTGCATCGGTGCCGCGCGGTCTGCCAAGGCGTTCAACGAACTCATGTGGGCCTGCGGGTACTGCGACATCATGGACGAGGCGGCGCGCAAGGTGCGTTCCGCGGCGTCCAGATAACGCAGCTCACCCAGCAGGTATCCCATCCGGTACAGCACCGATGCGGCGATGCCGTTGCCCGACGGCATCGAGTCGTCGCTGAAGGTCTTGCTGCGATGGATGAGCCGCTCATGATCGGAGGCGGTGAAATAAAAGCCGCCGCCGTCGCGGTCCTCGAACCGCTCCAGCAGGACTTCGATGAGGGCGCGGGCAAATTCGAGATCGCTGCTGCGCCAGCGATTCTGCAGCAGTTCCAACAAGGCGTCCGCAAGGAAGGCGTAATCGTCGAGATACGCCGGCAGGTGGGCGCGGCCATCCTTGTACGTCGCGAGCAAGCGGCCGTTGCGCCAGAGTTTGCGGCGGATGAAGTCGACCGCTGCGCTGGCTGCCGCGGTGAGGTCGGGGCGATGCAGCACCCGCCCCGCAATCGCCAGACCCTTGATGGTCAACGCGTTCCAGGATGTCAGTATTTTCTCATCGCGGCCGGGCCATACCTTGAGATCGCGCGCCGCCAGCAGCTTGGCGCGCGCGGCATCGATGAGCGTGCCCACCGAGACATCGCCGTGCTCGCCGCACGATTCCAACGGCTCGTGGGCGTGCAGGTGCCACTGGCCCTCGAAGTTCGGTTCGCGGTCGATTCCGAAGCGTCGCGCGAACGGCGGGTATTCGGCCGGTGCCAGGAGGCTTTGCACCTCGGCACGGTTCCACACGTAGAACCTGCCCTCGTGGCCCTCGGAATCGGCGTCCAGGCTCGAATAGAACGCTCCCTCGGGAGAGCGCATGTCGCGCAGCATCCAGTCGGCCGTTTCGCCGGCGACGCGGCCGAATAACGCCTCGCCGGTGGCCAAACTCGCCTGGGCGTAGACGGCGAGCAATTGACCGTTGTCGTACAGCATTTTCTCGAAGTGCGGAATCATCCAGAATTCGTCGACCGAATAGCGGGAAAAACCGCCGCCCAGCTGGTCGTAAATCCCCCCTTCCGCCATTCGAGTGAGCGTGAGCGTCGCCATGTACAGCGCCTTGAGGTCCGGGGAGGGTTTCTCCGCCGAGGCGTACCAATGCCGCAGGCAGCGCTCGAGGCTGGGAACCTGCGGAAATTTCGGCGCGCGGCCGAAACCGCCAAATTGTCCATCGAAGCTTTGTTCGAGCGCATCCCGCGCGCCCTTGAGCAGCGTGCGGTCGGGTGCGGCGTCGAGATCCGTGGCGGCGGACGACCCCGCGCCCGGCGCCGAATCGCGCGGCGTCGCGATGCCCGGGGTGAGCCGTTCGAACGCCAGCGCGAGTTGCGCGTTTTGCTGCCGAACCTCCGCCGCATGGTGGCTGAAATAGTCGGCGACGCGCGCGAGGATGTCGGCGAAGGCGGGCATGCCCTGCCGCCGTTCCTTGGGGAAGTAGGTGCCTCCGAAAAAAGGCTGCTGATCCTCGGGCGAGAGGAACATGGTCAACGGCCAGCCGCCGGAGCGCTGCGTGATGAGCTGCTGCGCGACCTGGTAGATTCTGTCCAAGTCGGGCCGTTCCTCGCGGTCGACCTTGATGTTGACGAACAGTCGGTTCATCAGCGCGGCGGTCGCCGGATCCTCGAAGGACTCGTGCGCCATCACGTGACACCAATGGCACGCCGAATATCCCACCGACAGCAGAATGGGCTTGTTTTCCCGTTTGGCGAGGCCGAGCGCGGCCTCTCCCCAGGGATACCAATCCACGGGATTGAGGGCGTGCTGCTGCAAATACGGACTGGTTTCGTCGGCCAGGTGATTGCGCTGCATGTTACCGGTCGTGGTCAGTTAGAATGCGGGCCACTATAACCGAAGTACTTTCCATGTCTGAATCCGTCACCGCCGCAGAATTGCCTGCGCTGCGATTGAAACGCAATGAAGATCGCCGCTTGCACGCAGGCCATCTTTGGGTCTTCAGCAACGAGGTCGACACCCGGCAGACGGCGTTGACCAAGTTCACGCCGGGAGCGCTGGTGCGTGTCCTCGCGCACAACGACAAGGCGTTGGGACTGGCGTACGTGAATCCGAAGTCGCTCATCAGCGCGCGCATGCTGGGCACGTGGCAGGTGCCGGACACGGCGTGGTTCGCGGCACGCATCCGCATCGCGCTCGCGCTGCGCGAGCGTTTGTATGCGGAGCCCTACTACCGCGTGGTGTACGGCGAATCCGACGGTTTGCCCGGCTTGGTGATCGATCGCTATGGCAGCCAGTGCGTGGTGCAGATCGGCACCGCAGGCATGGAGTTGCTCAAGCCCTACATTCGAGAGGCGGTGCTGCAGGTGCTCGAGTGCGAGGCATTGCTGTTCAAGAACGACAGCAGTGCGCGCGAACTGGAAGGCCTGCCGAGCTATGTCGAGGCGGCGAAGGGGCAATTCGACGAACTGGGCCTGGTCGTCGAGGACGGCCTCAAATTCAGCGCGCCCCTCGCCGAGGGTCAGAAGACCGGCTGGTTCTTCGACCAGGCGGCCAATCGGCGGGCATTGTCGAAATACGTGCGCAAGGGCGCGAAAGTGCTGGACGTATTCAGCTATGTGGGCGCCTGGGGCGTACGCGCCGCGAGAAGCGGTGCGTCCGAGGTCACCTGCGTCGACTCATCGTCGGCGGCGCTGGAATTGGCCGCCAAGAACGGCGAGCGCAATGGGCTGAAGATCTCCGTGCACAAAGGCGACGCATTCGACGTGCTCGAGACCCTGGTCAAGGAGAAGGCCCGCTTCGACGTGGTCATCGTCGATCCGCCGGCGTTCGCGAAGCGCCGCAAAGATGTGCCGAAGGCATTGGCCGCCTACAAACGGCTGAACCAGCTCGCGATGCAGGTGCTGGCGACCGACGGTATTCTGGTGTCCTGTTCCTGCTCGTATCATGTGAGCGTCGATGAGCTGCGGGACGCGATCGCCAAGGCGGCCAATGCGACCGCCCGGCATGTGCAGATTCTCGAGCTGGGCGGGCAGGCTCCCGACCATCCGGTACACCCGGCGATCCCCGAGACGCGTTACCTGAAAGCCTATTTCTGTCGGGTGACCGACGGTTTAAAGTAGAGCCATGCTCACCTACCCGAACATCAATCCCGTCGCCGTCTCGGTCGGCCCGTTCTTTGGCGTTGGACCGCTGCGCGTGCACTGGTACGGCATCATGTACCTCATCGGCTTCGTCGCGGCATGGTGGCTGGCGCGCTACCGCGCGCGCCAGCCGGGGTCGACGTGGACCGCCCTCGACATCGACGATCTCATCTTCTACAGCGCCATCGGGGTGATCGTCGGCGGCCGGGTCGGCTGGTGCGTATTCTACGGGCACGACGTGATCGCCGAGAATTGGTTGAATGTTTTCCACATCTGGGATGGCGGCATGTCGTTCCACGGCGGCATCACGGGCGTCGTGCTGGCGGGCATCCTGTTCGCCCGTGTCAAGGCCAAGAAGATTCCCGACGTGTTGGATTTTCTCGCGCCGCTGCCCGGGATCGGCTTGATGGCGGGCCGTTTCGGCAACTTCATCAATGGCGAACTCTGGGGTAAACCCACGGACCTGCCGTGGGGCTTCGGCGTGCCCAATGCCGAGGGCGTGCTGGTGGCGCGGCATCCGTCCCAGCTTTACGAGGCGGGCTTGGAAGGTCTGGTGCTGTTCCTGATCGTGTGGTGGTATACCAGCACGCCGCGGCCCCGGCTGGCGCCCACGGGGCTATTCCTGATCTTGTACGGCTGCGGCCGCTTCGCGGTGGAGTGGGTGCGGCTGCCCGATGCCAACATCGGATACCTCGCGGGCAGCTGGTTGACCATGGGCATGCTGCTCACCACCCCGATGATCTTCATCGGCGCGATCGTCATGATATATGCCTATCGCCGCAACCAAACGAGCGGCAACCTGAGCACTCTCGAGGCCTGACCGTGCTGCAGTATCTCGAGTTCCTGCGTCACATTCGCAAGGGCGGCGTGCCCAAGGCAGATCGCACCGGCACCGGCACCTTGAGCGTGTTCGGCTACCAGATGCGCTTCGACTTGAGTCGGGGATTTCCGCTGGTCACCACCAAGAAGCTGCATGTGCGCTCCATCATTCACGAGCTGCTGTGGTTCTTGAAAGGCGATACCAACGTCCAGTATCTGCGCGACAACGCGGTGACCATTTGGGACGAATGGGCGGACGCGGACGGCAATCTCGGACCGGTGTACGGCAAGCAGTGGCGCAGCTGGCCCACGGCCGACGGCGCCAGCATCGACCAACTGGCGCGCCTGGTCGAGCAGATCAAGAGCAATCCGGACTCGCGGCGGCTGGTGGTCAGCGCGTGGAACGTGGGCGAGCTGGATCGGATGGCGCTCTTGCCGTGTCACGCGCTGTTTCAGTTTTACGTGGCCGAGAATCGCTTGTCCTGCCAGCTCTACCAGCGCAGCGCCGACGCCTTGCTGGGCGTGCCGTTCAACATCGCATCGTACGCCCTGCTCACGCACATGGTCGCTCAGCAATGCGATTTGAGCGTGGGGGACTTCGTCTGGACGGGGGGCGATTGCCACCTGTACCTGAATCATCTGGACCAGGTCGACCTGCAGTTGTCGAGAAGCCCCTATCCGCTGCCGCGGCTGCACATCCGGCGCCGGCCGCCGAGCTTGTTCGATTATTCGTTTGACGATTTCGATATTCAGAATTATGTATATCACGCCGCGATCAAAGCTCCGATCGCCGTCTGAGCCTCGCGACCGTTCCCGAGCCACCACCTATAGGATCCTATGAAGAAGCGCGCGCGCCCGCCCCTGATCGAAGTACGTCACTCGCCCGTCCATGGTTATGGCGTGTTCGCGTTGCGGCGGATTCGCAAGGGCACGACCATCATGGAATATCTCGGCGACCGAGTGAGCCATGAGGAAGCCGACGCGCGCTATGAGAACAAGGATCCGAACGACAACCATACGTTTCTGTTCACGGTCGACTCGAAGACGGTGATCGATGGCGGCATCGGCGGCAACGATGCGCGCTACATCAACCACGGGTGCGATCCGAACTGCGAAAGCGCTTCACAGAACAAACGCATTTATGTGGAGGCGATCAAGACCATTCAGCCCGGCGAAGAGCTGGCCTACGATTATCAGATCCAACGCGATCCCGAGGATCCGCCCAACGTGGACGAGATTTTCGCCTGCCGTTGCGGCGCCGCGAAGTGCCGGGGCAGCATGCTGGTCGCGCGCAAGAAGCCGCGCAAAAAGAAGTCGAAGATAAAGGCGCGCGGCGGGCCGGCCAAGAAGAATGCGAAGAAGACCGCAAAGAAGACTGCGAGAACGGCGGCGAGCGGCGCAGCCAAGAAGGCGGCAGGCAGGGCAACCAGCAAGGCAACAACCAGGGCAGCAGTCAAGGCGGCTGCCCGCAAATCGGCCGGGGAAAAGTCGCAGGCAGCGGCGGCCGTCCGCTCGCGCCGAGGTCGCTGATACGGACAGCTCGCGGGTTCCCGGGACGGGCGCCGATCTGTTCGACGACGGCAGCGGCGTCGTGGTTCGCGATGCGTTCCTCTCCGCGGCGCGAATTCGCGAGTTGATCGAATGTGCACAGCTGCGCCGCGCGCGGGGCGATTTCAAGGCGGCTCGCGTGGGTGCAGATCTGCGTCTGCGGCGGCGACAGGACATTCGCGGCGATGCGACTTGCTGGTTGATCGAGCCGCTGTTCGAGCCGGAGCGGGCGCTGTTGCGGGACCTGGAGGAGCTGCGGCTCGAGCTCAATCGCGAGGGGTTCCTGGGGCTGTTCGACCTCGAACTTCACTATGCGTGGTATCCGCCGGGCGCCGGTTATGCTCGCCATCTCGATCAATTGCAGGAGCGGAACCAACGCCAAGTGTCGATGATTCTGTACTTGAACGAGAGCTGGGAGCCGGGCGCCGGCGGCGAATTGCGGATTTTCGGTGCGGCCGGTGCGCGCGACGTGGCGCCCATCGCCGGCCGCTTGGTCTACTTTCTGACGGCGGGCCGAGAGCATGAGGTGCTGTGCACGCGCGACCCGCGCTTGAGCCTCAGCGGATGGTTCAGACGCCGCGGCTGACGCGGTCGAATCCGCTGCGCGGATATGGCGAGTCCGCCCAAAGACCCAACGGGCTTCAGCTGGGTTTCAGCCCCGAGCAGGCCGCCCACGGCGACATCGGTGGTGATGGGCGCCGACGGCAGTGGTTTTGCCCGCACCGAAGGTGCCGGTAATGACATGAGCATGCGTCATTGAATGTTCTTCGCCATCGTGTAGGGTTCCTTGCGCCAGATCCGTGCGCGGGAGCCGGCGCGCGCCCGCGAACATGGCAACGGCTCGAAAGACGGCCGCCGCCACCCGCAATTTACCGGGCAAATCCACTTGGCACGAATGTTGCTTCAGTCAGATGGTATATTATAGCTTGGGCTATGCCTCAGGGACCGAATGGTAATAACGCCCCGATTTAACCGTAGGTTTGGTTGAAAATATGCGCTTGCCGTCGCTCAAGTTTCTGAAGACCTTCCAGGTCGCGGCCAAGCTGCAAAGCTTCAAAGCTGCCGCTGAAGAATTGTTCGTCACGCCTTCCGCCGTCAGCCATCAGATCAAGGCGCTCGAGGAGCAGCTGGGCGTCGCGTTGTTCGAGCGGGGCGTTCGAACGCTCACGTTGACGGATGCCGGCGCGCATTACCTCGAACACATCAACGATGTGTTCGCCAAGCTCGAAAAGGTGACTGAGCAGCTGCAGGTGCGCTATGGGCGCACCATCATCCGCTTGAACGTTCCGCCGTTCTTCGCGAACGAGCTGCTGCTGCCGCGCTTGTCCTCTTTCTCGCAGGCGCGGGAGGAGACGGATATCCGCATCGAGACGACCTTCTCCGCGCCCAAGACTCACCCGCCGGAAGCGGATTTGTCCATCGTCGTCGGCACGGGTCCCTGGGATGGCCTCACCGTGCACGAGCTGTTCGCACAGAGCTTCATCGCGGCCTGTTCGCCGGATTTTCTTCTAGAGAATCCCATCGACACGTATGCCGATCTCAACGGCAAGACTCTCTTGCTGCACGAGGAGCGGCGTGACGCGTGGGAGCGCTGGGCCTTGGGGCTAGGGATCGCCGCCATCAAGCCGAATCGGCTGGTGCGGCTGGACACCATGTCCGCCGTGGTTCTCGCGGCCGAACAGGGAGTCGGCGTTGCGCTGGTTCCGTCGCGGCTGAGCGCCGATCGCTTCGTGGCGGGCGGGCTGGTGAAATTGTTCGACGCGGAATTGACGACAAATGAGAGCTACGTCCTATTGCACCGGCCGGAGGACAGGGCACGCGAGGATTTGCAGGAACTCACGCAGTGGATCCTGCGCAGCTGCCGCGTCGCTTGATGTCGGCGATCGCGGACACATGAGGAAAATTACGCGACTTGCAAAAATTTCTCGTTTGTCGATGAGGTGAAGCGACTTTATCGTGCATCTGGGGCGTTGGTATTTTTTGACACTTGAGGAATACCACCATGATCATTCGCAAGCTCACAATCGCGGTCGCCACCATCGCCGCACTCTCTCCCGCCCTGTCGAACGCGTCGCCGGAGAGAACGTCGGCCAAGGCCTGCGCCAACGCATTTGCCACCAGTCTCGCTTCTCCGGGTGCCGGCGCTCCGGCGTACAAGCTCGCCTACCGCGGCGGCTTCCAGAGCGCCATGGCCAGCTTCTATGCCACCGATTACAGCTTCGTGATGGAAGTGCACGATCCGAAGACCGGTGCAGCCGTCGCTCGTGCGACCTGCACGACCAACTCGCACGGCACCGTCACCGCAATGGCCTCGCTGCCTCTCGATTCGAAGCCCGCTGGCCTCGCGACCGTGTACGCCGCGTACTGAGGGGATATCGAGCGATACTGCAGGCGCCGTCGAATGAGCGACGGCTGGCAGGCCGCGCGCCACGGGCGTATAAGTCCCGCTTTGGGTTCTTGGGATGGAATTGATGGCGAGGCAGCTGACTCGAGCGGGCGTGGCCCCATGTGCGGCGACCGACACGGTAGGCGCTGATGTAGCGGTCGATATCGCGGCGGCCGATGCGGCAGGCATCGATGTGGCGGCCGATGCTACGGAGATCGGCGCGACGATCGATGCCGCGGTCGAAACGCCCGTCTTGGAACTGGTTGTCGCGGTCGCGGAAAACGACGTGATCGGCCGCGGCAATCGATTGCCGTGGCGCTTGCCGGCGGACTTGCAGCACTTCAAGGCGCTGACGCTCGGCAAGTCCATTCTCATGGGACGCAAGACCTACGATTCCATCGGTAAAGCGTTGCCGGGGCGTACTTCTCTGGTGCTGACGCGATCGCTTGATTTCGGTCCGGGCGATTGCATCGTCGTACGTTCCCTCGAGGAGGCGTTGCGCGCCGCGCGCGGCGAGGCGGTACTCATGGTGGTGGGAGGCGCCGAGATCTATCGGCAATGCCTGCCGCGCGCGGTCCGCATGCACCTCACGCTGGTACACGACCGAGTCGAGGGCGGCGATACGTTCTTCGCGGGCTGGCGCGACGCGGGCTGGCATGAGACGTTGCGCGAGCGCCACGAAGCGGACGAGAGGAATACGGTGGCTTACAGCTTCGTTACGCGGGAGCGGGACGAGGTGCAGAGATACTAGGAACTCGAAGCCGCGCCGATTGGGGCCGGCACGATCGGCGGCAGCTCGCTGTGGATGCGGCGTTCGGCGCTTGCATAGTCGATATCGGCCAGGGTGGCCGCGTCGGCGGTGAGGTCGGACAGCAATCGCGTCTGGATCATGCCGCGGCGCTGCGCGATCCGATAGGGGATTTCGTGGTGGAACATCACCATCGAATAGCGGGGAATGAAGCGTAGCGGGTGCCGGCGTTCCAGTTCCAGCGCCAGCATCTGCTGCAGCCTGAACTTGGGGTCGACCACGCGCTCGCGCATCTCCAGATAGTTCTCCAGCGACATGGCCGCGATGGCATCGGTATTCGGCTTGCGCGAGGCGTGGAAGTCCGTGAACACCGACTCCCAGTTCGCATGGCGTTCGACGCATGCGGCGAATTCCATACAGTCCTCGAAACAGCAGTTCATGCCCTGGCCGTGGAACGGCACGATGGCGTGAGCGGAATCGCCCATCAGGACCGCCCGATCCCGGACGTGCCAGGGACTCGCATAAACGGTGCCCAGGAAACCGGTGGGGTGGTCCTGAAATTCCGCGACGCAATCCGGCATCAGTTCATAGACCTGGGCAAAGTGCGCGGACAGAAATCCTGCGATTGCCGCGGGCGAGTCGAGCGCCTCGAAACTGACGGGACCGCGTTTCGCCAGGAACAGCGTGGCGGTAAAGCTGCCGTCGGCATTGGGCAATGCAATGAGCATGAAGTTGCCGCGCGGCCAGATATGCAGCGCGTCGCTCGCCAGACGGTAGCTTTCCCTGGGCCCCGCAGGAATCGACAGCTCCTTGTAGCCGTGCTCGAGATCGGCTTCGATCGATTCGGTGAGCCCGGCGGCGCTCATGCAACGGCGCATCATCGAGCCGGCGCCGTCGGTTGCCAGCGCAGGATTCATCGGCACGCTCGACAGCCGGTCGAGCCGAACATCGCGTATCTGCAGGGTGCCGCCGTCGAAGTCGGCGCCCTCCATGCGATGCTCGAACTTCACTTGGACTCCATGCTGTTCGATGGCCACCCGCAACAACGCCTGCGTGAGGCGATGCCTGGAAATGGAATAGATGACTTCGCTCGGCCGCTGACCGTACAGATGCAGCGACTCGCTGCCGTCTTGGCTGTGCACGAGCCGCCCGCGCATGGCGACCAACGCGTCGGCGATGTCGTCGAAGACGCCCGCCAGCTTCAAGGCATGGATGCCGCGGTCGGCGAGCGCCAGATTGATGGATCGCCCGGAGTCGCCGCGGCTGCCGCGCGGATCGGCGCGGCCTTCGTATACGGTGACTTCGAGGCCGAGCCTGCGCAACAGAATGGCGAGCAACGCGCCGGTGGGACCGCCGCCTACGATGTTCAGCGACCGGTTCATGGCCGGATCGCGCGCGACAACAGGTCGACGGCGGTGAACACATCGCCGTAGGAGTTGTACAGTGGCGCGGGCGCCAGCCGCAGAATGTCGGGTTCGCGCCAGTCGCCGATCACGCCCGCGGCGGTCAGCCGATCATGGCAGCGCTTGGCTTCGTGGGCGGGTTTCGCGATGCGCAGGCTCAACTGACAGCCCCGCTCCTCGCTCGCGCCGGGAGTGATGATCTCGACCTGCTCCGGCAGCAGCCCCTCGATCAGCTGCTGCATGAATCCGGTCAGGAGAATCGATTTCTCGCGCAGGCGCCGAATGCCGGCGCGCTCGAAGATATCGAGCGACGCGAGCAGCGGTGCGGCGGACAGAATGGGCGGGTTGCTGATCTGCCACCCTTCGGCGCCCTCGATGGCCGTGAATTCCGGCCCCATGTCGAAACGTGTGGACTTGCGCTGCCCCCACCATCCGGCAAAGCGCGGCAGATCGGAGCGATGCGCGTGGCGCTCGTGCACGAAACAACCGCCGATGGCGCCGGGTCCGGCGTTCAGATATTTGTAGCTGCACCACACCGCAAAATCGGCGTTCCAATCGTGCAGCTCGAGCAACGTGTTGCCGACGGCATGCGCGAGGTCGAGGCCCACGTTCGCGCCGACGCGCCGCGCCGCGGCGATCAGCGGGGCGAGGTCCAGACTCTGGCCGGTGAGATACTGCACGCCGGGCAACAAGACCATGGCGAGGTGCGCGCCTTCGCGTTCGATGATCGAGAGCACATCGTCGGTTCTGAGCGCACGCTCGCCGGGCCGCGGCTCGACTTCGAGCAGATGGCGCGCAGCGTCAAGCCCGTGAAATTCGAGCTGCGAAACGACGGCATAGCGATCCGAAGGAAACGCCGATTTTTCGATGAGCACGCGGTTGCGCCGTGCGCTCGGCTTGAAGAAACTCACCATCATGAGATGCAGGTTCACGGTCAGCGAATTCATGGCGACCACTTCGGCGGCGCGGGCGCCGACCAATTCGGCGAGCGGTTCCGCGAGCATTTCGTGATAGCCGATCCACGGATGTTTCGCCTGGTGGTGGCCGAGCACGCCCAAGCGCGCCCAGTCGGCCAGCTCCCGTTCCAGATGGGCCCGCGTCGATCGGGGCTGCAGGCCGAGGGAATGGCCGCTCAGATACACCATCTTGCGGCCGTCCGCATCGAAGGGATGATGAAACTCGGCGGCGAATCCCGCCAGAGGATCGCGCCTGTCGAGCGCAAGCGCGGCGGCTGCGTTGAGTTCGGGATGTTTCAGGTGGGCGCTGCCATCACCGTGCCGCACGCGCCGCAGGTCCGGTGCTCGACGCTCGAAAAAAAGCGTGAAAAGATCGCCGGCAGCTCGGTCTCGATATTGCCGACCGCGACACGCTCCAGATACAGCTGAGTGCCGCAGTGCTCGCAGTACCACGAGAAACCGTCCAATTCATCCGGCCGTCTGCGGCGTTCGACCACGATGCCGACGCTGCCGGCGGGGCGCTGCGGCGAATGCGGCACCTCGCGCGGCAGCAAAAAGACCTCGCCCTCGCGGATGGGGATGTCGGTCAACCGGCCGTCCTGCACGATTCGCAGCACCATCGTCCCCTCGATCTGGAAGAAGAACTCTTCGCCCGGGTCGTGATGAAAATCCTTGCGGGAATTCGGTCCGCCCACCGCCATGATGATGAATTCACTGTCCTCAAACAGCAGTTTGTTGCCGACGGGGGGCTTCAAGAGATGGCGGTTCTGATCGATCCACAACCGCAGGTTGAAAGGCGATGGTAGTTGCATGATTCCATTATAGCGGGGCCGTGAAACTTAGACGCTTCCGACGTGGTCCTAGCCGCAGGAGGGCTTGATATGCGGTTTGTGTCGGCTCGCGCCGGGCTGTACCTTGGATTGGCGGTTGCATACGCCTACGCAGCCATGCCCGCGTTTGCAGCGCTGCCGGAGCAGGCGGCGACGCCGGGCAATCCGATGCCGGCCGTGTGGAAGGAGCAACACCTCGATTTCTTCTACAGGGGCCGCACCGCGCAGTATTCCTGCGATGGGCTACGCGACAAGGTGCGCGCCCTGCTGATCGATTTGGGTGCGCGCCGCGACGTGAAGATCGTGCCGATCGGCTGCCACGGCGGTGCGGCCGGTTCGACGTCCAGCCTCAATTTACCCAGCCTCAATTTACCCAGTCTTAATTTGATATTCTCGGCGCCGGCGCTGCCCGATGCGGCGGCGAAACCGCTCCATGTGGGGGATCTGGCGGCAACCGACGCGCGCTTCGAGCCGTTCACCATCGCCAGCGATGCCTTTCGCAACATGGGGATCGGCGACTGCGAACTGGTCGAGGAATTTGCGCGCCAGGTCTTGCCGAAATTGGTGGCGCGCGGCGTCAGGCAAGACATTGCCTGCGTGCTGCATCAGCAGAGCGGCAGTCGCTTCTTGGTGCGGGGTGAAATCTTGAAGACCCTGCCCCGGGTCGAACAGCGATCGCTCAGGGAACGCTAGACGCGCGGCAACCGACGTGGACCGGCTGGGCGCCGTGGATGTCGATCTGCAGCGCCGTCAGGCTGCCGCCCCAGACGCACCCGGTATCGAGCGCGGTGACCCGCGAATTGCTGAAAAACCCAAGCGTGGACCAATGGCCGAAGATGACCCGGGCACCGTGCCAGCGGGCGTGCGCGGCCTCGAACCACGGCACCAGCGATTTCGCCTGTGTCTTTTTCGGCGACCCCTTGGCGCGCAGCGCCAGCCTCCCATCGGCGTCCACGTAGCGCAGCCGCGTGAAGCAGTTGACGATGAAGCGCAGGCGCTCCACGCCGGCCAGCGCGTCGTTCCAGCGGTCGGGCTCGTCGCCATACAGATGGTTGAACACCCGCTCCGGATCCCGTTGCAGAGCGCTCTCGAACTCGCGTGCGCAGGAGCGGGCGGTGGGCAGGTCCCATTGCGGCGCAAAGCCCGCGTGCACCATGCAGAGATTGAGGGCGGGATCCTCGTGCAGGAGCGGCCGCGAAACCAGCCATTGTAGCAGCGAATCCCGGTCGGGGGCGCTCAAGATGTCGTCGAGCGTGTCGTCGCTGCGCAGGCGCGCAGTGCCCAGGGCGACGGCCAGCAGATGCAAATCGTGATTGCCGAGAGTCACGATGGCGGCGTCCCCCAAGGCGCGAATGCGGCGCAGTGCCTGCAGCGATTCCGGCCCGCGGTTGACCAGATCGCCGACGAACCACAGCCGATCGCGATCGGCGGAGAACTTGATCTTCGCCAGCAGGTCGCCGAGTTCCCGGTCACAGCCCTGAATGTCGCCGATCGCGTAGACGGCCACTAGGGACTCGCGAGATTCAGTGCAATACGCCCGGCATGGCCAGCCGGAAGGGTGCGATTGGCGCGTCGAATTGCTGCCCGTCGTCGGCCATCATCTGATAGCTTCCTTGCATGGTGCCGACGGGCGTTTCTATCACGGCGCCGCTGGAATAGCGAAATCCCTGGCCCGGCTTCAAGTAGGGCTGTTCGCCCACGACGCCGTCGCCGCGGGTCTCTTTGACGTTGCCGTTGGCGTCCGTGATGATCCAGTGGCGCGTGAGCAGCCGCGCCGGAACCCGCCCTTCATTGCGAATGGTGATGGTGTATGAGAATACGAAGCGTTTGTCGCGCGGGTCGGACTGTTCCTCGACGTAAGAAGTCTCGACGTCGACGCGGATTCGGGGGGAAGGAAGCTCAGGTGTCTCCATGTGCCGACTACCTTATGCGGACCGCCAGCACGTCGCAATGGGCCGCGTGCAATACCGTGTCCTCGGTGAAATTGACCAGAATCGCCAGGCCGTGACGCTCGCGGCTGCCGACGACGATCAAATCCGCGTGTTCCTCCTCGGCCACGCGCAGAATCTCCGCCTTGGTGTTGCCGGCTTCGACCCGCAGGGTGGCGCCGGTGAGCCCGAGCCGGGCGGCGAGTTGGGTGAGTCTGTCTTGCGATCGCTGGATGAGTTCGTCCTCGATCTGCACCGTGGGCATCAGCGACTCGCCCATGGGCTCGACCGGCACGAACTCGACCACGTGCAAAGCGACGATGGATGCGTTCGAATAGGCGGCGAGGTCGCGGCCGGCGATGACGACTTGGTCGCTGTCGTCCGACAGATCCAACAGCACCAACAGTTTCTGATAGCGAGCCATGCTCCTCCGAGTATAACGGAGTGCGCGCCGATTCAAGCGCTTTGTCGTTCGGCTTCGCGTTGCAGCCCGCCATAGCGCACGGCCAGGATGCCGAACTGCGCCGGCGTCAGCGTCTCGGGGCGCAGTTGCGGATCGATGCCGCAGGCTTCGATGTCCGTGGCCGTCAGCAAACTCTTCAGGCCGTTGCGTAAGGTTTTGCGCCGGTGCGAAAAGGCCGCCGTCACCAGGGTCCGCAGGGCGGCGTCGCTGCCGATCGGGAATCGCGGTTCGGCGGTGGGGCGCAGCTTGACGATGGCGGACCACACTTTCGGCCGTGGTTTGAACGCGCCCGGCCCCACATCGAACAAGGCCTCCACTTCCGCGTACGCGGCGATCATGATGGTCAGCCGGCCGTATTCCTTGCCGCCCGGCGGCGCGGCCATGCGATCCACCACCTCTTTCTGCAGCATGAAGTACATGTCGCCGATCACAGCGCGTTGCTTCAGCAGACCGAACAACAGGGGAGTGGATATGTTGTACGGGAGGTTGCCCACGATCCGCAGCGGCGGGCCGGCGCCCCGCAGGCCGATGAAGTCCGTGTCGAGCACGTTCTCGACATGGACGCGTAAATGGCCCGGGGCTCGGGGGTCGTCCTCGAGCGCTTGCGCAAGATCGCGGTCGATCTCGATCACGTCCAGGGTCCCGGCGCGCGCCAGCAGGGACCAGGTCAGGGCGCCGCGGCCTGGGCCGACTTCGACGAGACGCTCGCCGTCGGCCGGATCAATCGCCTCGACGATGCGGCGGATCACGCCCGGGTCGTGCAGAAAATGCTGACCGAAGCGCTTACGTACCTGCATGATCCGCATCGCCGCCCACCAAGGTGACCGCGAGGGCCAGCGCGGCACGCAGGCTGCCCACGTCGGCTTTGCCGGTTCGCGCCAGCGACAGAGCGGTGCCGTGGTCGACGCTGGTCCGCAGAATGGGCAGACCGAGCGTCACGTTCACCGCATTGCCGAATCCCACGTGTTTGACGACCGGGAGTCCCTGATCGTGGTACATCGCCACCACCACATCGGCATCGGCGAGGAACCGGGGTGCGAAGGCGGTATCGGCCGGAATGGGGCCCCGCACGTTCAATCCCTCGCCGCGAAGCTGCCGCAGCACCGGCTCGATCACCTCGATTTCCTCGCGGCCGAGATGGCCGGATTCGCCGGCATGCGGATTCAAACCCAGCACCGCAATGCGCGGTGCGTCAAGGCCGAAATGCCGCTCCAGATCCGTGTGGACGATGCGCAACGTAGCGAGCAGACGATCCTTGGTGATGGCGGCGGGCACTTGGGCGAGCGCCAGATGCGTGGTCACGAGCGCCACGCGCAACTCGCCGCTCAACAACATCATGACGGGCAGCGCCGCGCGGGTGCGCTGCGCCAGGTATTCGGTATGGCCGGTGAAGGCGAAGCCCGCGTCGAGGAGGGTGCTCTTTTGAACGGGCGCGGTGACCATGGCGGCGAATTCGCCGTTCATGCAGCCGTCGCAGGCGCGATCGAGCATCTCGATCACGTAGGCGGCGTTGCGGGTATCGAGCACGCCCGGGGTCACGGGGCTGCGCGTCGGGATATGCAATACTCGCAAGGTGCCGGCCGCGTGTGCAGCTCCCGGCCGCGAGGGGTCGTAGGCCTCGATTCGCAGCGGCAGCTTCAGGGCAGCCGCCGTGGCGGCGAGCAGGTCGGCATCGGCGGCCACCACCAAATCCGCGGCCCAAGCATCTTGAGCGAGCAGCACGCAGGCATCGGGACCTATGCCCGCCGGCTCTCCGGATGTGACGATGAGCCGCGGTACGTATGCCGCTGCGCCCACCTACATCTTGACTTCGACGAAGGCCTCGTCGCGTAACCGGCGCAGCCAAAGCTCGGTCTCTTCGTCCGCCTTGCTCTCGCGGATGGCGGCGAATGCGCGCTGCCGGCGTACATCGTCGGTGCTGTCGTAGGTGCGCGTGCCCAGCATTTGCACGATGTGCCAACCGTAGCGGCTCTTGAAGGGTTCGCTGATCTCGTTCGGTTTGAGGTCCGCGATGGCCTTGTCGAACTCAGGCACGAAGGTCCCGGGACCGCTCCAGCCCAAGTCGCCGCCGTCCGGAGCGGAACCGGGATCCTCGGACGTCGCCGACGCGATGCCGGCAAAATCCTCGCCCTTCAAGATTCTCTCGCGCACTTTGCCGAGTTTCTGACGGACGGTCTCATCGTCGTCCAACTCGTTCGGTTTCAGCAGGATGTGCCGTACGTGAACCTGATTGATGATCACCTGCGACTCGCCGCCACGCCGCTCATTGAGCTTGACGATGTGAAAGCCGCTGGGCGTGCGCACCGGCTCGCTCACTTCACCCGGCTTCATCTTCGTGACGAGGTCCAAGATGAACTGGGGCAGCTGGGCGCCTTTGCGCCATCCGAGTTGACCGCCGTCCAATGCCGTCTGGCTGTTGGAGTTGGCAATGGCGAGCTGGCCAAAATCCTCGCCCTTGGCGGCGCGGGCGGCCAGATCCTGGGCCTTTTTCGTGATGTCATCGAGTTGTTGAGGCGTGGCCGCGGCCGGCAGCGACAGCAGGATGTGCGACACGTTGAACTCGTCGTTCGCGGCCGCGGTCTGCTGGCGCGTGAGGAACTGGTCCAGCTCGTGCGGCGTGACGTTGATGTGCGCGATGACATCGCGCTGCCGCAAGGTGCTCAGGGTCAATTCCTTGCGCATGGACTCGCGGTACTGCTTGTAGTCGACGCCCTGGGCTTCGAGGGCGGTGGGCAACTGGTCGAATGGGATCTTGTTGCGCTGGGCGATCTCCTGCAGGGCGCCGTTCAGCTGTTCGTCGGAGATGGTGAGCCCCACCCGCTTGGCGCGCTGCGCCTGAATCTCCTGCAAAATCAAGCGGTCCAGCACCTGCTGCTTGAGCACGCTCGGGGACGGCAATTCGACCTTCTGTTCCTGCAGCCGCTTGGTCACGGCCTCCATTTGGGCGTCCAATTCGCTCTTGAGCACCAAGCCGTCGTTCACGACGGCGGCGATCCGGTCCAGCATTTCGCCATGGACGCCGATATCGCGTGTTTGCGCTTGGACCGCCGACGCGGCGAGGGCAAGGGCTGCATAGCAGGTGACTACGGCGGCAATTTTGAGCATAAATCAGCTACTTCCCGACAAGTTTGGGTGCGATCTGAACATAGGATGCTCACGGAACGTTGGAAGCATCCGCAGTATTGGGGCGGTGCGCTATATAGCCCTGGATTTCCTTCTGTAGGAAAGTATCCGCAGGCTTTCCGACCGAACTCAGGCCCGTCAGTTCCAATTGTAATGCAACTGAAGTATCCAGTCCTCCATTCGCGAGATGACTGGTCAGATAGCGGCGTTGCACGATCTGGATGCGATAGCAGCAGCTCTTGTACTCGAATCCAGCCAATTGCTCGACAGTTTCATGATATTGCAGGGAATACACCCACCGGCCGACCGCGTTCCAACGGCCGGCGATGGGCCAGGCAAACGAGCCGTCATAATCCTTCAAAATGCCGTCCTGGAAGCGGTATCCCAAATTCACGACCTTGGCGGGGTCTGGATGGTATTGAACCAAGACTTCCGCCTTATCCGTGTGCCAGGTGTACGGGTTGATCTGATAGTCCAGATTGATGTTGAAGTGCTTGTAGGCGGTCAAGGACACCTCGCTGACCACGTCGGAGGCGGGAAAGGTCTCTGCCAATTGTCCCGGAGACGCTTGGGTAATGCGCCGCGGGTCGGTGGTGAATTGGCCGGGTAGTCCCAGCGAGTATTGCTGGGGCAGCCCAGGGACGATCTGGCCGGGGGTCCCGAGACGATTTTGTGCGAAGAGTTCGGGGGAATACAGCCCCGTACTGGTTTGCAGGACGTACTCGGGCAATGTCACCCGCGGAATCGAAAAGTAGCGTATTTGACCGATGGTTGCAGACAGGTATTGAGCCCCCGACACCTGGTCGAACAGCCGCGTGGTCACTGCCATGGCGAGTTGGTTGGCGTCTCCGATACGGTCGCCGCCGACATAGCGGTTGGTCCGGAACAATTCGGTCAAATTCAAATCGGGCAGCCCGGAATCGAAAATCGGCAACCTGCTCTGATCGCGGTAGGGCACGTAGCTGTAGGCGAGGCGCGGCTCGAGGGTCTGGCTGCGTTGACCCAACGAACCGGCGTCGCGTTCGAACACCAGGCCGGTATCCAAGCGTCCATAGGGCAGCGCCAGGGTGGGAGTGCTGGGATTTCCAGGGTCGGCGTTGCGCACGTCGTATTGCGTGAAGTAGTAGCCGGCGGCAGGCTCGAAAAAGTATCCGGCGCCATGTTGGGACCAGCGAAGTTCCGGTTGGGCGGTGAGGCGCACGCCGGTGGGGCCGACGTCGCGCAGGAAGTTGGTGACTTCGCCATTGAGGGAGAGCTCGACATTGGTGTCGGGAACCGGCCACAACCCTTGGGCCTCGAAACGCGGCACGCGGGAGGCGGGACGAAGATCGACGCCCTGTAACTGCACTTGCCCGTTGGGCCCGCCGACATCCGGCATCTGCCCGTTGGGCACCAAATTGTCGATGGTCTGGAAATTCTGGAGCTGACCGCGAATGCGCCAGATGTCGTCGTAGTAGAGGACTTCGGCTCTGCGCTCGAGATAGGTCACGCTGGTCTGTTCCGACCCCACGGCGAAATCCGAAAAGTAACTGATGTCGCTCACGCTCGCGATGTCGGCATCGAAGCGCAGGCCGCGGCTCAAATCGCTGACATCCGTCACGTGAAAGTAAGTGCGGTCGAAGTGCCGTTGCCGGTCGTCGGGCAAGAAGTTGCCTTCGACGGCTCCATGCGAGCTTGCCGTCAGAAAGCGAAATTCCTCGCCGAGTTCCACCCCGCGCGTGGACAGGACTCCGGGCGTCAGCATGAGGTCGTAGTTCGGTGCCAGATTGAAATAATAAGGAACTTCGAGCTGGTAGCCGTTGCTGGTGGAATGACCGAAGCTCGGGAACAACACGCCGCTCTTGCGCTCGTCGCCCAAGGGGAACGAGATGTAGGGCGTATAGAAAATCGGCACGTTCTTGAAGCGCATGTGCACGCCATGCGCCACGCCTTCTTGCCGCGCCGTATCGAGATCGATGGAAGATGCCTGCAGCATCCAGTCTTCGTTACCCACCGGACAGGTGGTGTAGCGCACCTGATCGAGTTGTACCTTGCCGTCGGGCTGCACCGCCATCTCGCGGGCGATGCCGCGGCCATTGCGGTCGAGGATCTGGAAATTCGCCCCGTCGAACGTGGCGCCGCCCACCGTGTCGTAGGTGCCCGTGTCGCTCTTGATCCGCAGTTTCGGATCTTCGAAATCGACGGCGCCCTTGACCGTCAATTTGCCCGTCTTGTAGTCGTAGTCCATCGAATCGGCGGCCATGGTGCGTGCATCCTGGCTGACCTTGACCCGGCCGTTGAGCAAGGCATGACCGTCCGCGTCGACCGTGGCGCCGTCGCTCTCGATATGAATCAAGTGATCGTCCGCTGTCAGGGTCACCGGCGGCGGCGAGTGCTTGGGAGGGGCGGGACACATATCCCCGGCGTGGGCGCAGACCGCCGCAAGGCACGTGAAAACAGCCAATGCGGCGCGAACGTGAAATGCCATGGGCAAAGTGAAGCGCCTTAGTCGGTATACTTGATTGCCGCATTTGCGGTGAGCGAATGGTCAAGCATGGGTCTACCGGATGCAAGCGATTCCCGCCTGACGGCGTTGACGCGGTGGGTGGTCGATACGCTGGGTTTCGAGGCGGCCCGAATCGAGCCGGCGTCGGCCGATGCGAGCTTTCGGCGCTATTTTCGCGTCACCCGGGGTGCGGATACGTACATCGTCATGGACGCTCCGCCGGACAAGGAAAACGTCGCACCCTTCGTCGCCGTGGCGCGCACCCTGGCGGGGATGGGCTTGAACGTGCCCATCGTGCTGGCGCGCGATGAGCCCCAGGGATTTCTGCTGCTGTCGGATCTGGGCGTTTGCCAATACCTCGATGAACTCAAAGCGGACCGTGCGACCGATCGCTTATACGCGGATGCCTTGGGCGCGCTGGTGACGCTGCAGACGGCGGACGACGCGGCCGCGCGCACGCTGCCCCCGTACGATCGCGCGCTGCTATGGCGAGAGATGGAACTGCTGCCCGAATGGTTCTTGGGCCGGCATCTGGGCGCACCCGTGGGTGCTGCCGAGCGCGCCATGCTCGATCGGTTGTTCGACGCCTTGGCGACCGCGGCCCTGGCACAGCCGGCGGTTTTCGTGCATCGCGATTATCACTCGCGCAATTTGCTGGTGTGCGAGCGGAATAACCCGGGGATTCTGGACTTCCAGGATGCGGTGTACGGGCCGGTGACGTACGACGCGGTGTCGCTGCTCAAGGATTGTTACATCGCCTGGCCGGCGGCGCGGGTGCGCGGCTGGCTCGCGGATTATCGCCGGCAACTCATGGCCGCCGGGTTCGCTGCCGGCGACGAGGCGGATTTTGTCCGTTGGTTCGATCTGATGGGCCTGCAGCGGCACATCAAGGTGCTGGGGATTTTCGCACGGCTTTTCTATCGCGACGGTAAAGCCGCTTATCTCAAGGATTTGCCGCGGGTGCTCGACTACACGCGGGCCGCGGCGGCGGCGTATCCCGAGACCGCGGAGTTTGCTGCATTCGTGGCACGGCGTATCGATCCCGTGTTCGAAGCGGCACAGGCGCGGGCGCTCGCGAGTGAGCGCGGGGTCAAAGGCGCGTGACGGTATGAATGGGGTTCGGCCGCGCGCGGCGATGATCCTGGCGGCGGGGCGCGGCGAGCGCATGCGGCCGTTGACCGACGTGCTGCCCAAGCCGCTGCTGCGAATCCACGGCAAGCCGCTGATCGAGCGTCACGTCGAGGCGTTGGCCGCGGCGGGCATGGCGCGCATCGTCATCAATCTGGCATGGCTGGGGCATCTGATCCGGGAGCATCTGGGCGACGGCTCGCGCTATGGCGTGCCCATTCTCTACAGCGAAGAAGCGCCGCACGCGCTCGAGACGGCCGGCGGAATATTTCGCGCGCTGCCGCTGCTCGGCGCCGATCCTTTCCTGGTGGTGAACGGCGATGTGTTCACGGATTTCCCATTCGAAGGACTCGCCGTTGACGACGCGAAGGATGCGCACCTGGTCTTGGTGCCCAATCCGCCGCAGCATCCGCGCGGCGATTTCGGTCTGGCGGCGGGGCTGGCCATTGCGCCGGCGGAGCGGCAATACACATTCTCCGGGGTTGCCGCCTACCGGCCTCGATTCTTCGCGGGATGCTCGGACGGGTCCTTTCCACTGAAACCCCTGTTATTGCGTGCCATCGCCGCAAAGCGCTGTTCTGCCGAGCTTTTCCAGGGGATCTGGGAGGATGTGGGCACGCCGCAGCGGCTCGAGGCCTTGAACGCGTAGCTGGAGTAGAATGAGAGCATGTCGGAATTCAAGGGCATCCCCATCGCGCAAGAACAGCGTCCCGTCCGCAGCGGCGAGAAATACACCACTGCGCAGGGCTTTACCGCCATCAGGGACGGCATCAAGCAGTCGGGGATGGGGCAGGAGGCGCTCCGCAAGCCGTCATGGCTGCGCGCCCCCCTGGCGAGCGGCGGCGAATTCTCGGCGGTCAAGCGCATCGTCCGCGAACACCGTTTGAGCACCGTGTGCGAAGAGGCGAAATGCCCGAACATCGGTGAGTGCTGGAATGCGGGCACGGCCACCATCATGTTGATGGGCGCCGTCTGCACGCGAGCCTGCCGGTTCTGCGCCGTGGACACGGGCAACCCGCGCGGTTGGCTGGACGCGGAAGAGCCGGAGAATGTTGCCCGCTCGGTGGAACTGATGGGCTTGAAGTACGTGGTGCTGACATCGGTCAATCGCGACGACTTGGCGGACGGCGGAGCTGCGCATTATGCCGCGGCCATCCGCGCGATCAAACGGCGCAACCCCGGCACGGCCGTCGAGGCCTTGACGCCGGATTTCGAGGGCGTGCTCGAGGATGTTCGCACCGTCGTCGATTCGGGGCTCGATGTATTCGCTCAGAATGTGGAGACCGTGCAGCGTCTGACGCATCCGGTGCGCGATCCGCGGGCCGGCTATCGGCAGACTCTCGATGTGCTCGAACACGCGAAGGCGCACCGTCCCGCCGTGCTGACCAAGACCAGCTTGATGCTGGGCTTGGGCGAAACCGAGGATGAGATACGCGCGACCATGGCGGACCTGCGTGCCGCCGCCGTCGATATCCTGACCTTGGGGCAATATCTGCGGCCAACGCCGAATCATTTGAACATCGAACGTTTCGTCACGCCCGGCGAGTTCGACCGGTATCGCGATTGGGCGCTGTCGCTCGGGTTTCTGGAGTGCGTGTCAGGCCCCTTGGTGCGTTCCAGCTACCGGGCGGAACAGGCGCTGGCGCGCAACAACGCGGGCCTCGATAACAGCAAGCTTAGGCCCGCCGCGGGGACGGCCGGGGTCGCGCGTTAACGTCCGATGAACTCGGTGCCGCTGGTGAAGCACCTGGGACTCGCGCCTTACGAGCCCACCTGGCGGGCGATGCAGCGGTTCACCGATGATCGCGATGCATCGACGCCCGATGAAATCTGGATGGTCGAGCATCCCCCGGTCTTCACCCTGGGACTGAACGCGAGTCGCGAGCACCTCTTGTCGCCGGGCGATATCCCGGTGGTGCAGATCGATCGCGGCGGTCAGGTGACCTATCACGGACCGGGCCAGCTCGTGATCTATCCGCTCATCGATCTGCGGCGGCACGTCCTGGGCGTGCGGCAATTGGTAGTGGCGCTGGAAAACGCGATCATCGCGTATTGCGCTGAGCTGGGCGTGTTGGCCAGCGGCTCGCGGCAAGCCCCCGGCGTGTACGTGGGCGCGGCCAAGCTGGCCAGCATCGGGCTGCGCATTCGCCGCGGCGCGAGTTATCACGGGGTCGCGCTCAATGTTTCGCCCGACCTCGAGCCGTTCGAGCGCATCAACGTGTGCGGTTACCGCGGCCTCGCGGTGACCCGGCTCGCGGATCTGTGCGGCGTCACCGAGGTGCGTGCGGCGGCCGAGGGGTTGGCGCCGCATCTGTTGCGCGAACTGGGATTCACGGCGGGTGGCGATGGCGATGCCGTGGCGGCCGGCGCGCCCGTCCCGGATCAGAGCGCCATCAGCACCGATTTGCAGGCGGTCAACTCGCGATAGATGTCGTCGAGCTGTTCGCGGCTGGTTGCGAGCACGGTGTACGTGAGCGCCAGGAAATTCCCGTCGGCGCTGGTGCGCGTGCGGATGCTCGACTTGAGTATCGGACCCGCGTGGCGCTCGATGATGGCCTGCGTCAGCGCGCGCAGGTCGCCGTCGTGGCGGCCCATGACCTTGATGGGGAACTCGCTCGGAAACTCCTGAATCATCGCCTCGCTCACAGCGGCGGTGTCCCGGCCAATTCGCGCGTGTAATCGACGAAGGCGGCGTGCATGCGTTTGAACAGGGGACCGGGTTTGCCGTTGCCGACCGCCGTGCCATCGAGCCTCGTCACCGGCAGGATTCCGCGCGTCGCGAACGCCAACCAGATCTCGTCGGCCGAGCGCAACTGCGCTTCGGTCACGCGGCTCGAGTTGCTGCTGAGATTCAGGCGCACCGCGAGCTCCGTCACCACGTCGCGCGTCGTGCCGGGAAGCACGTGATGGCCATTCGGCGGCGTATGAACGACGCCGTCCGACACCACATGGACGGTGGTGGAGGAGCCTTCGGTCAACTCACCCTTCTCGAGCAGGATGGTTTCGAACGCTCCCGCGTCGACGGCGAGTTTCTTGAGAAGGATGTTCGCAAGCAGTGCCGTCGATTTGATGTCGCGTCGAGTCCAGCGGGTCTCCTCCGCGGTGATGGCAGCGACTCCCTGGTCGAGCAATTTCTCCGGAGTCGCGTCGAGCGAGGTGGCATAGGCAAAGAGGGTGGGTGTGAGGCCGTCCGGCCACGCATGATTGCGCCCGAGTTCGCCGCCGCGCGTGACCTGGATGTAGAGATATGAATCCTGGCCGCCGTTTTGCGCGATGAGCCGCTGGCAGATCGCGGCCCATTCGGGATGCGAGCGCGGCGCGGCCATGCGGATGGCGGCGAGACTGCGGTTCAGCCGGTCCAAGTGCTCGCGCAACCGAAAGGGTCGTCCGGCATACACCGGGATCACTTCGTAAACGGCATCGCCGAACAGGAACGCGCGATCCAGCGGCGACACGCGCGCCTCCGCCAGCGGCAGGTAGGCGCCGTTCAGATAGCAAGTGGGGAGCGGCGCGCTCACGCGAACCAAAGCCGGATGGTGTCGATGAAGCGCCGCCACCAGCCGCCGGCGGCCACACTCTGAAGCGGATGGACCGGCAGGGTGGCGAGCGCCTGGCTGCCGGTGAACACCCGCAGCGTACCGACGTTCGCATCGAGCGTGAGCGGGGCGATCAAGCGCGGCTGCAGATCGACAGCCGTCTTGATGTCGTTCGCCTGGCCGCGCGGCAGCGTGATGTACAGATCGTCCTCGACGCCGACATCGACCGGGGTCTGCGCCGCCTTCCACACCGGTGTCGAGGCGAGTTTGGCGCCGCCCTTGACCACCAGCTTGGTATCGTAAAAGGTGAACCCGTAGTTGAGCAGCGCCGCGCTCGCGTTTTCGCGGCCGGACATGCTGGTGGATCCGAGAACCACGGAGACCAGGCGCATGCCGTCGCGCAGCGCCGAGGTGACCAGACAGAAGCCCGCCGAATCCGTGTGGCCGGTCTTCAATCCGTCCACGCTGGGGTCGCGTCCGAGCAGACCGTTGCGGTTCTGCTGCTTGATGCCGTTGTGTTCGAACTCGCGCACCGAGTAGTACTTATAGTACTGGGGAAAGTCCCTGATCATGGCGGTGGCGAGCAACGACATGTCGCGCGCAGTGGTGTAGTGCTGCGGCGAGGGCAGCCCCGAACTGTTCTCGAAATGCGTGCCCACCATGCCGAGCCGCGCGGCGCTGGAGTTCATCATCTGCACGAAGGTCTCTTCCGTTCCGGCGATGCGTTCGGCCAGCGCGATCGTGGCGTCGTTGCCCGACTGCACGATCATTCCCAAGATCAGCAGTTCCACCGATACCGGCTTGCCGAGTTCGATGAAGGTGCGCGAGCCTTCAGAGCGCCACGCGTGCTCGCTCACCACCACGGGTTCCTCCAGCTTCAGTTTGCCGGTACTCAGCTCCGTGAACACGAGGTAGGCGGTCATCAGTTTGGTGAGGCTCGCCGGCTCCAACCGCGCCACGGCTTCCTTGGACGCGAGCACTTTGCCCGTGTGGTAATCGACCACGATGTAGGCGCGCGCATCAACGGTCGGCGCAGTCGGAATCGGCGTATCGGCGAAACCGGGGGCGGCGGCAAACACCGTCAAGAGAAGCAAACTCAGCAGGGGGCGAAGCATGGGTCGAATACCTTTCATAAGTGTTTCAAGTTTACCGTAGTGATGCGGGCCGCTCGTCGGCGCCGCGTTAATCGAGCGCGAGATGCACATCGTGCACGCCGGCGCGCTCCAGCGTGGCCACGATGCGATCGAATTCCGGAACGTTGGGCACCGGTCCGATGCGCACGCGATACATTTTGCGTCCGGCGATGACATCGTCGCGGACAAAAATCTTGCCGTAGGCCCCGCCGCGCAATTTGGCGGCCAGGTGCTCGGCATTCGCGGGGTCGGCGAATGCGCCCGCTTGGACGAAGAGGGGGACTTTCGCGCCGGCGGACGGAGCGGATGGAGCCGCGGCGCCGCTGCCGACTGCGTTGCCGGCCGGCGCGGTGCTCGCTCCTGCGATGGTTGGGCCGGGCGCGGCGCCCGGTGCGACCCCGGGCGTCGAGGTTGGTGCGCCGGTGGTGCCGCCGCTGACCGCATTGCCTGTGGCAGCCTGGGGCGCCATTGCCCGGGGCACGCCGCTAGCGGACGCGAGGGTGGCGGTGCTGCCCGTGGCGGCTTGGAGCGTCGGCGCGGGCGCCATTGCCGGAGCCACGCCGTTGGCGGACGCGAGGGTGGCGGTGGCCGCGGCTTGCGGTGCGGAGGCCGTCAGCGCCGTGCCCTGGCCGTTCGCCGCCGCCATGGGCGCGGAGGCGAGCAGCGGTGCGTTGTGGTTCTGGGCGGGCGCGCTCGGGTCGATGGCCCGGACTTCCACCATGGCCGTGCCGTCGCGAAGCATGTCGAGTTTGGCTGCCGCGGTGTAGGACAGGTCAATGATGCGGTTGCCGACGAACGGCCCCCGGTCGTTGACGCGCACCACCACGCTGCGGCCGTTCTGCAGATTGGTGACTCGCACATACGCCGGCAGCGGCAGTGTCTTGTGGGCGGCGGTCATCGCGTACATGTCGTAGGGCTCGCGCGTCGAGGTCCGCACCTCGTGGAAGCCGGGGCCATACCAGGATGCCACGCCGCGCTCCACGTACGCGACGCTGGACGAGAGCACGTAGTAGCGCCGCCCGAACACATCGTAGAACGGCGGATTGCCGTAGCGCGATCGCGGTTCGACTTTCGGTACCGCGTCGGGTATGCCCTGGGTCGTGGGGGGCGGCGGCAAGGGCGCCGTGCTCGGCGGCAGGTCGATGTGGGAGACCGGGCGCGTGGCAGATGTGAAGCAGCCGGTGAGGCCCAGGCTGGCCGCCACCGCGAGGGGCGCCGCGGCCAAGGTGCGCAATGCCGTCGCGCGCGCGATTCTCACGGCGGCGCGCCGGGGCGGTTCGTCGCGACGCCGGCCGTCGCGGCATCGTGCGCGAGGATCCGCTGCTTGACGGCCGAGGCGAGTTCATACACGGCCATCGCGTACAGCGCGCTGTGGTTGTAGCGCGTGATGACGTAGAAGTTGTTGTAGCCCACGCGCCAGCGGACCGTCTCGGGCTCATCGGCGGCGATGAGCATGACGGGGGAGTCCGGCGACAGCGACGTGTCGAATTGGACGCCCTTCGCCTGCAGCGACGCCACGGTGTCCGACAGCGCGAGCTTGTGACCGTCCAGATCCGCGCTCTGGTCGGCCGCTACCGTGGCCTCGCTGAGCACGGGCTCGCCCGCGTTCCAGCCGTGCTCCTTCAGATAATTGCCCACGCTCGCGCACACGTCCCACCAGCTGTTCCATAAATCGATGTGGCCGTCGGCGTTCGCATCGACCGCGAAGCGGCGATAGTTCGACGGCATGAACTGCGGCGCGCCCATGGCGCCGGCGTAGGAGCCCTTCACGGTCAACGGGTCGAGACCGGTGTCGCGTGTCAGCAGGATGAACTGCTCGAGTTCGTCGCGGAAGAACTTCGCGCGCGCCGGATAGTCGAACGCGAGGGTCGAGAGGGCGTCGAGCACGCGATAGGATCCCGTCATGCGGCCATAGAAGGTTTCCACGCCGACGATCGCCGCGATGTATTCGGGGGCCACGCCGGACCTCACGCTCGCCTGGTCGAGTTCGCGCCGATGCGCGAGCCAGAAATCCGTGCCTTCCTGAATGCGTCTCTCGGTCAGGAATATGGGGCGGTACTCGAACCAGGGTTTGGCTTTTTCGGCGGGCCGATCCATGGCTTCGATGATGGCGGGCTGGCTGTTCGCCTTGGCCAAGAGCTTGCGCAACTGCCGCTTGCCGATCGAATCCCTTTCCGACACGTCGTCGATGAAGCTCTTGACGTCGGCGCGCCGCGTATCGATGGCGCGGGCCGGCGCGGCTCCCCAGCAGGCGAGGGCGAGGGTCAGAAACGTGCATCGGCCGAACTGCGAAGCGGACATGTTACGACCCGATGAGCTTGCGGTGGGAATGCAGCGACATCAGGATGCCGAAACCTGCGAGGAGCGTGACCATGGACGTGCCGCCGTAGCTGATGAGCGGCAGCGGTACGCCCACCACGGGCAGGATGCCGCTCACCATGCCGGAGTTGACGAACGCATAGACGAAGAAGCTCAAGGCGATGGCGCCGCCGGTGAGGCGCGCGAACGTATCCTGGCCCTGGTTGGCAAGGTATAGGGCGCGGCCGATGACCGCGCCGTAGAGCGTCAGAATGAGCAACTGGCCGAGCAGCCCGAATTCCTCGCCGACGACGGCGAAGATGAAATCGGTCGAGCGCTCCGGCAGGAATTCCAGCTGCGCCTGACTGCCGTTCATATAACCCTTGCCGAAGATGCCGCCCGAGCCGATCGCGATCTGGGATTGGATGATGTGATAGCCGGCCCCCAAGGGGTCGTTCTCGGGATTCAAGAACATGAGTACGCGTTGCCGCTGATATTCATGGATGAAGTGCCAGCCCGCCCAGGCCGCGCAGCCGAGCAGGGGGATCGATATCAAAATGATCTGTATCTGCAAGCCGGCGAGCAGCATGACGATGAGCCCGGACGCCGCGATCAGCAGGGCGGTGCCGAGGTCCGGTTGGACCACGATCATCGCGGTGGGAATTCCGATCATGATTCCCATGACGACTAAGTCCTTGAAGGTGGGCGGCAGCGGACGTTCGTGCATGTACCAGGCGCACATCATCGGCACGGCGAGCTTCATGATCTCGGAGGGCTGGAAGCGCATGAAGCCCACATCGAGCCAGCGCTGCGCGCCCTTGCCGATGTGGCCGGTCGCCGCGACGACGATCAGGAGAATGACTCCGATGGCGTAGGCGAAGGGCGCGAACAGGCGCAGATACTGCGGCGTGGCGAGCCGGGCGAGCGCCAGCAGGGCGGCCACGGCGATGGCGATGTTCGCCAGATGGTGCTCCACCATCTTGATGTTCTGGCCGGACGCGCTGTAGACGACCAGCACGCCAATGCACACGATGAGCGCGAGCACACCCGTGAGCGGGCCGTCCAGACCGAGCGCCCGCAACGTGCGGCCGCCCGCCGTCAGGGTGCGGCGTGTGCGGGATGGCGAGAATTCATCGAATATCATCATGCCTCCCGGGCGGCTAACGAGCGTGCGAGCGGCTGAGCGCGCCGGCGATCAACGGCCAGATCAAGGCGCCGATCACCGGCGCGAGCCAGCGGCTGAAAGTCGTGACGGGATTGCCGGTGGCGCCGTCGATCCAGAACAACACGAATTGATAGCCGGTCAGCAGCGCGAAGATGGTGAGCGACTGCGACAGCACTGAAAATACCCGCAGGCGCAGACGCAGATGCGTCGCCCACGCGGCCATGAGCGTCAGAGCCAAGGCGTGCTGACCCAGGACCACGCCGCGGACCACGTCGAGCGCGAGGCCGGCGACGAAGGCCAGCGCCAGGCCGCCGGCGCGCGGCGACTCGATCGACCAGTAGAACACTACCAGCACCAGGAAATCGGGGCGGAAAGCGTCCACGGCCGCCGGCAACGGGATGACCGCGAGCGCCAGCGCCACAACGGCGGAGAGCGCCATGGGCAGACGCCGAACGCGGGTATCGCGCATCATGGGGCGATCTCCCCCGTGCGGGACGGCGCGGCTGCAGCGGGTTTCGGCGAGTCGGCGGGCGGCTTGGCAGCCGCGGGCGGCGCTCTGGCCGCGGCAGCGTGAGCGGCCGGCGCGGCGTGAGCGGGCGTTTTGGCGGCCGATGGCTTGTCGGGTGCCGAAGTCGTGGCTGCCTTCGCGGGCGCCGCAGTCGAGGCCCCCGGACTATTTGCGGTCGCGGGATTGGCCGGGCTCGTGGGCGTTGCCGAGGTCGCAGCGGTCGCCGGCGCTGCGGCGGATCCCGCGGCGGCCTGCTTCAGCCAGACGAACATGAGTTCACGCGACCGGTCCAAGGCGGCGGCGGGCCGCACGTCGACGTCGGCGAGCGACTGCGCCGGGTCGCGCTTCACTTCGGCGACGGTGCCCACCGGGTAGCCGGCCGGAAAACCGCCGCCGAGTCCGGAGGTGACGAGCAGGTCGCCGGCCACGACATCGGCGCTGGTGGCGAGGTAGGGCAATTTCAAGCGGCTCATATCGCCGGTGCCCACGGCAATGGTGCGCAGCCCGTTGCGGTTGATCTGCACCGGGATGGCATGCGCCGCGTCGCTCAGCAAAATGACTTCGCTGGTCAGCTGTTCGACCCGCGCAACCTGTCCAAATACGCCGCCGGAGTCGAGCACCGCCTGGCCCACGAACACGCCGTCGCGGGCTCCCTTGTCGACCAGGACTCGTTCGCGGAACGCGTCGAGATCCAAGTCCATGATGTCGCCGACCAGGAAGCGATCCGTGATCGCCGCCGTGTTGTCGCGCAACGCGCGCAGGCGCTGACTCTCGGCCTCGAGCGCTTCAAAGCGCTGTAAACGGAAGTTCGCGAGGCGCAGCTCCGCCTCGAGCTTGGCCTTGTCGGCGCGCAGCGTCTCGCGCGACGAGACGCTTTCGCGGAACCAATCCCACCCTTCGAAGGGGCTGGCGACGGCGACCTGGACCGGATAGGCGACCACGGACAGAAACCGCCGGATCTGGCCCAGGTGATCGTAGCGCTTGTCGAAGATGATCAATCCCAAGGCCAGCAGGGAATACAGAACGCAGCGGAGCAGCAGCCCCGTCGTTCGACCGGAGGTATCGGTGTTACGAAATGCGACCATGGGCAGGGGCTTCCCTAGTCGCTTGCATTACTCCAATCCGAAGATGCCCGGTCCGTGTTCCTCAGTCAGTTCGAGGATCCGGCCGCCGCCGCGCGCAACGCAGGTTAGCGGATCGTCCGCGACCACCACAGGCAGGCCGGTTTCTTCCATGAGCAACTTATCCACGTCGCGCAGCAGCGCGCCGCCGCCGGTCAACACGATGCCGCGCTCCGCGACGTCGGCGCCGAGTTCGGGCGGAGTCTGCTCGAGCGCTTGTTTCACCGCGCCGACGATGCCCTGCAGGGGCTCCTGCAGCGCCTCGAGTATCTCGTTGGAGTTCAGGGTGAAGCTGCGCGGCACGCCCTCGGAGAGGTTGCGGCCCTTGACCGAGATTTCGCGCACCTGTTGGCCCGGATAGGCCGAACCGATCTCCAGCTTGATGCGTTCGGCGGTCGCCTCGCCGATCAAGATGCCGTAGTTGCGGCGCACGTAATTGGTGATGGCTTCGTCGAACTTGTCGCCGCCGATGCGCACGCTGGCGGCGTAGACGATGCCGTTCAACGAGATGACGGCCACCTCGGAGGTGCCGCCGCCGATGTCGAGGACCATCGACCCCCGGGCCTCCTGAACGGGCAGGCCGGCGCCCACCGCGGCCGCCATGGGTTCGGGGACGATGTCGACGCTGCGCGCGCCGGCACCCTCGGCCGATTCCTTGATGGCACGGCGTTCCACCTGGGTGGAGCCGAAGGGTACGCACACCAGCACACGGGGACTGGGACTCAAGAAGCGATTGCCATGCACTTTCTTGATGAAGTACTGCAGCATCTTCTCGGTGTAGGTGAAATCCGCAATGACGCCGTCCTTCATGGGGCGGACGGCGGTGATGTGCCCCGGGGTCCTGCCCAGCATGTTCTTCGCCTCGACGCCCACGGCGACGATGATCTTGCCGCCGCGCGTCGGCTCATCCTGCACCGCGACCACCGACGGCTCGTTCAGAACGATGCCGCGCTCGCGCACGTAGATGAGCGTGTTCGCCGTTCCGAGATCGATTGAGAGGTCATTCGAGAAATAACCTCTAAGGCGTTTGAACATGTGTGTTTTTCTAGTGCGGAATGGGGTTAAAAAAGTTGCGCTAATGTAACAATCGATGCGACATATAACAAGGCAACGTGTATCATGAATGGCAGCTAATTTTGCGCACTCGCGCGCAGTTTTCACACTCAATATGAGCCTGACCCGAGAAGCCGTAGAAAAGATCGCGCACCTCGCACGCCTGTCGATCGCGGAAACCGAGATGCCGGTGTACGTGACCAGTCTGTCGAGCATCGTGGATTTCGTGGACGAGTTGTCGCGCATCGACACCGGCGCGGTGGAGCCCATGGCGCACCCCCTCGACGGCCAGCACCAGCGCCTGCGCCCGGATGTGGTGTCGGAAGCCGACCACCGCGACCGGTATCAGGCGAACGCGCCCAGTGTGCAGGCCGGCCTGTACGTCGTGCCGCGGGTCATCGAGTAGGCCGAAGTCCGATGACGCTGCATAACCTCTCCCTCGGCGAACTCGCCGAGCAACTGGCTTCCGGGCGGATCTCGAGCGTGGAGCTGACGCGGCATTTTCTGGCGCGTATCGAACGCTTGAACCCTGCCTTGAATGCGCTCATCACGGTGACGGCCGAGGAAGCCGTGCGTTCGGCGCTGGCCGCGGACCGCCGCCGGGCGGCCGGCGAGAGTGGAAGGCTCCTCGGCATCCCCCTCATTCATAAAGACATTTTCTGCACGGACGGCGTGCGCACCAGTTGCGGATCGAAGATGCTGGATAATTTCGTGGCGCCCTATGACGCCACCGTCGTCGCCCGGCTGAAGGCCGCCGGAGCGGTCATGCTGGGCAAGGCCAACATGGACGAGTTCGCCATGGGATCGTCCAACGAGACCAGCTACTACGGCGCCGTGAAAAACCCGTGGGATACCGCCAAGGTGCCCGGGGGTTCGTCCGGCGGCTCCGCCGCGGCCATGGCGGCACGCCTGGCGCCCTACGCCACGGGTACCGACACCGGCGGCTCGATCCGTCAGCCGGCGGCGTTGACCGGTGTGACGGGCGTCAAACCGACCTATGGTCGCGTGTCCCGCTATGGCATGGTCGCGTTCGCCTCCAGCCTCGATCAGGCGGGGGTGTTCGCGCGCACTGCCGCGGACGCGGCGGCGGTGCTGCAGGCGATGGCGGGATTCGATCCGCTCGATTCGACCAGTGTGGATACCCCGGTGCCCGACTATCCGGCGCTGCTGGAGGCGCCGCTCAAGGGGCTGAAAATCGGCCTGCTGCGCGAGTTCTTCGACGGCCTGGAGCCGCGCAATGCCGCCCTCATCCGCGACGCCCTGCAGGTATATACCTCGTTGGGCGCCACCACCCAGGAGGTGAGTCTGCCGCATCTGCCGCTGTCGGTGCCGACGTACTACGTGGTCGCACCGGCCGAAGCCTCCTCCAATCTGTCGCGCTTCGACGGCGTGCGCTTCGGCTATCGCTGCGAGCAGCCGAAGGATCTCACGGATCTGTACAAACGCTCGCGCGGCGAGGGATTCGGCCCCGAGGTCAAGCGCCGCATCATGACCGGGACCTACGTGCTGTCGGCGGGTTACTTCGATGCGTATTACTTGAAGGCGCAGCGCGTGCGCCGGCTCATCACCGATGAGTTTCGTGCGGCGTTCCGCGACGTCGATCTGTTGATCGGGCCCATGACGCCGACGCCGGCGTTCGACATCGGCGCGAAGGCCGACGATCCGATCGCCATGTACTTGAACGACATCTACACCGTCAGTGCGAATCTCGCCGGCCTGCCGGGCATGTCGCTGCCGTGCGGTTTCGTCGATGGTCTGCCGATGGGTTTGCAGCTCATCGGGCCGCATTTCTCCGAGGCCAAACTGCTGGGCGCCGCCCATCAATTCCAGAAGGCGACCGATTGGCACGCACGTGCGCCGCGCGGGTACGAATGATGACCTGGGAAACGGTAATCGGCCTCGAAATCCATGCGCAGCTGGCGACGCGCTCGAAGATCTTTTCAGGGTCGGCGACCGCGTACGGCGCGCCGCCCAACAGCCAGGCGAGCCTGGTCGATCTGGCGTATCCCGGCGTATTGCCCGTGCTCAACGCCGAGGCGGTGCGCATGGCGGTCAAGTTCGGGCTCGCCATCGGCGCGACGATCGCGCGACGCTCGATTTTCGCGCGCAAGAATTACTTCTATCCCGACCTGCCCAAGGGCTATCAGATCAGCCAGTACGAGCACCCGGTGGTGAGCCGCGGGACGCTTGCCGTGACGCTCGAGGACGGCACCGTCAAGACCATCGGCGTGACCCGCGCGCATCTCGAGGAGGACGCCGGCAAGTCGCTGCACGAAGGTCTGGCGAATGCCAGCGGCATCGACTTGAATCGTGCCGGAACGCCGCTGCTCGAAATCGTCTCCGAACCGGACATGCGCTCGGCCAGAGAGGCCGTGGCGTACATGAAGAAGATGCACACGCTGGTGCGGTATCTCGAGATCTGCGACGGCAACATGCAGGAAGGGTCGTTCCGCTGCGATGCCAATGTCTCGGTGCGGCCGCGCGGGCAGGAGAAGTTCGGCACCCGCGCCGAGATCAAGAATTTGAACTCCTTCCGTTTCGTCGAGAAGGCGATTCATTACGAGGTCGCCCGCCAGATCGAGCTGCTCGAGAGCGGCGGCAAAGTCGTCCAGGAGACACGCCTCTACGATTCGGACAAGGATGAGACGCGTTCGATGCGGTCGAAGGAAGAAGCCAACGACTATCGTTACTTTCCCGACCCGGACCTGTTGCCGGTGGAAATCGACGAGGAGTTCATCGAAACCGTACGGGGCACGCTGCCCGAGCTGCCCGACGAGAAAGCCGCCCGCTTCGCCGAGCAGCTGGGTCTGTCCGTCTACGACGCCGGGGTGTTGAGCGCCAGCCGTGAACTCGGCGCGTACTTCGAAGCGGTGGTGGCCGAGATCGGTGCGCCGCATGCCAAGCTCGCGGCGAACTGGGTCATGGGCGAATTGTCCAGTGCGTTGAATCGCGACAACGTCGAGATCGCGGTTTCGCGGGTCTCGCCGGAACGTTTGAGCGGCTTGCTGGCGCGCATCGTCGATGCGACGATTTCGGGCAAGATCGCCAAGGACGTCTTCGAGGCGCTGTGGTCTTCCGGCAAAACGGCGGACGACATCATCGAGGCGCAGGGCCTGAAGCAGATCACGGATTCCGGCGCCATCGAGGGCGTCATCGACAGCGTGATCGCCGCCAGTCCGAAACAGCTCGCCGATTATCGTGCCGGCAAGGACAAACTGTTCGGTTTCTTCGTGGGTCAAGTCATGAAGGCCACGGGCGGCAAGGCGAATCCGGCCCAGTTGAACGACTTGCTGAAGGCCAAGCTGGGCGGTCCCTCGTAAGATGCACGGTGCTGCCCACGATGCATGACCGCGATTCCTTGCATCGTTTCATGTTCGAGCACTATCCGATCCGGGGTCACTTGGTTCATCTGGATGCGTCCTGGCGGGCGCTGATCGAACATCGGGACTATCCCGAGACCGTACGGGATACCTTGGGCGAAGCGGTGGTCGCGTCGCTGCTGCTGGCGGCCACGATCAAGTTCGATGGTGTGTTGTCCCTGCAGCTGCAGGGTGCCGGTCCCGTGCACTTGTTGCTCGCACAGTGCACGAGCGGCCTCGGTGTGCGGGGACTCGCCCGCTTTCAAGAAAACACCGGCAACCCCGGCCAGACGTACAGCAGCGATGTCGCGCAGCTGATCGGTCCCGGCAATCTTACGGTGACCCTGGAAAGCGACGACGGTGCGCAGCGCTATCAGGGCATCGTGCCCATCACGGGCCAGCGCTTGGCCGATTCGCTGCAGATCTATTTCGAGAACTCCGAGCAGTTGCCGACTCGCCTGTGGCTGTATGCGGATGCGCAGGGCGCGTCGGGGATGTTGCTGCAGCGGTTGCCGGACCCGCCCGCGGCAGGTGCGGCAATGGTGGGTGGCGGGGGCGCTGGTGCGGCGGCGGGCGTGGCGGCTGGGGCAGCCGCCGGTGCGGCGGCGCGTGGCGTGGCGGTCGATACGGCGGCGGTCGACACCGCGGCCACCGACGACGCGTGGCGCCGCGTGCAGCTGATCGGCGCGACCCTGACGCCGGAGGAGCTGCGCACGCTCTCGGATGCGGAAATTCTGCACCGGCTCTTCAACGAGGACGACCTGCGGCTGTACGAGCCGTCGCCGGTCTTTTTTCGTTGCCGCTGCTCGCGCGAGCGGGTCAGCGGAATGCTGCAGGGCTTGGGCGAGAAGGAGACGCGCTCCGTACTCGCCGAACGCGGCGAGGTCGAAGTACGCTGCGATTTCTGCAATCGTGCGTACGTGTTCGATGCGGTGGACATCGAGCAGTTGTTCAAGCCTGGCGTCGTCGCGCCGGGCATTGCGATCGACGCCGGCGGCTCCGTCCACTGAAAGCGAGCCGGCGCGGGACCACGGCACTTCAGGCCGCGATCCTGATCGGCTCGGCTGTGGCCGTGGTCGGGCAAAGCCGTGACGGGATTGCCGGCGGCGCCGTCGATCCACGACAACACGAATTGACAGCCGGTCCGCAGGGCGAAAATGCCGTTCGCATCACGGCGGGCGGCAGCGGCATGGCGGACGTTCACGCCGCTGCGGATGTCGATCGCGCCACCGGTCTTTCCGCGGCGGACTCCGCGTTCTATGCCGATACGTTCGACACGACTCCGTCGGTGGCTGCGATGACGGACCTGGGGCGCGCCCTGTTCCTGGATACCACATTGTCGGCGTCGGGCAAAATGGCGTGCGCCACGTGTCACAGTCCCGGCCGCGCATTCGGGCCGCCGAATGACCTGGCCGTGCAGCGGGGCGGCGGCAACCTGCGGCATCCTGGGGTGCGTGCCGTGCCCTCGCTCATGTACACGCAGAACGTACCGCCGTTCACCGAGCACTACGTCGACGACGAGGGGGATGACAGCATCGACCAAGGTCCGGCGGGCGGCAGAACCTGGGATGGCCGTGCACAGTCGGCGCACGATCAGGCGCGCCTGCCGCTGTTCTCGCCGTTCGAGATGGGCAACGCCGACGTGGAAACCGTGGTCGCGAAGGTGCGAGGTGCGAGCTACGCGGCGCTATTTCGCGACACGTTCGGCGCCCGGGTGTTCGACGACACCGCACGGGCGTTCAAGGGCGTACTCATGGCGCTGGAAACGTATCAACAGAGCCCGGCCGAATTCTATCCCTATAGCAGCAAGTACGACGCGTGGCTGCGGGGGCAAGCGGCTCTGGCGCCGGACGAGGAGCGCGGCCGCGCCGCATTCAACGATAGGGCCAAGGGCAACTGTGCGCGATGTCATCCGAGCGCGGTCCGGGAGGGAGCGTTTCCGCAATTCACCGATTTCGGTTATGCGGCCATCGGCGTACCGCGCAACGCCGCCATTCCTGCGAACGCGGAGCGGCGTTATTTCGATCTGGGGCTGTGCGGACCTTGGCGCACCGATCTTCGCGATCGCCTGGAATATTGCGGCATGTTCAGGACGCCGTCATTGCGCAATGTCGCGACGCGGCGCGTTTTTTTTCATAACGGTGTGGTTCATCGCCTCGAAGACGCGGTGCGGTTCTACGTGGAACGCGATGTCCGGCCGCAAAAATGGTACCCGCAGGCGCATGGCGGTACTGTCCGGGTATTCGACGACCTGCCGGAGAAATATTGGGCCAATCTCGACCGACAGGCGCCGTTCGACCGTCAGGCGGGCGATGCGGCCTTGAGCGAAAGGGACATCAGCGACATCGTGGCTTTCTTGCGGATGCTGACCGATGGGTATCAAGTCGGAAAGGCGACCCCGCCGCATTAAAGCGTCGAGTATTCGTCGGAGATCGAGCCTATCTTGGAATCGAATTCGTTCCAGAGGATGACGGTCGCCTCCACCGGATCCACCTGATTGATGGCGCCTTCCTTCGATATCAGCAATTTCGGCGCCTGCGGTTCGTGAACAGACATCTTGCACCTCTCAGATGCGCATCCTAGGCGGAGCGGGAACTCGCCCGCAAGTGGCTCTGCATGGGCTTTCGTCCGTCGAGCGTACTATCGAACGAATCTGATTCACGGCGGTCTATCCGGTGGCGAACTACTGCATCCTGTTGCTAGATCCTAGGGATTTGATATGCGTAGACCTGTTTGGGGGGTGGCTATGTTGGCGTCCGCGCTGCTTGGGTTATACGGTGCCGGCGCGGTGGCGGACGACAAGGTGGCGATCACCGTCACCAACGACAACACCGATGACGTCATCGTCTCGCTGTACGACATGAATACCCGTCCGCGCAGCAAGCTCTTGTCGCATCAGAGGTTGAGCGGTTTCTCGCACATTCCGATTTCGGTGAGCGCGGATGCGTCGGGCAATGCGCATGTGTATTGGACTGCCGTCACTGCGGATTCTGCGATGCACAAATGCGGACGCAAGGACAAGCCGGGGCTTGCCACCGATGCCTCGGTGCACGTGTATGCGAAATCCGATTGCCCGGTGAAGTGACGCTCCGACGCAGGCGATAACGCGCGAGCACCTCGGCGCAGCGACTTTGACCGGTCGCGGGGTAACGCATGGGCGGAATTCGACCCGGTCGGTCTGACGCCGAAGCTCGTCGCGTTGGCGGCAACGGGCCAACATCCCGGTGTCGAGATAGCGGTTGGTCCTTACAGCGCCGAGACCCCGGCCAACTCGGTAAGGCTTTGCGTTCGGGTGAGCGCGATGAATTCGCGAATATAGGCGGCTTCGGCCGCCATGCGGGTGGTGGCGGCATAGAGCTCGCAGCGCAATCCGCTCGCGCCGATGGGACGCGACACCACATACCCTCGCTCGATGTAATTGCCCACGGTCCATGAGGGCAGCGCGGCAATGCCGCGGCCGCTGGCGACCAGCTGCAGGATGGCGACGGTCAGTTCCGCGGTGCGTCTCTTGGGATTGACTCCGGCCGGCGTGAGGCAGTGCTTCATGACGTCCAGCATCTCGTCGGGGACGGGATAGGTGATGAGCGTTTCGTTGGCGAAATCGGCGGCTTCCAGCCACGGCTTGGCGGCGAGCCGGTGCTTCGGGCTCATCAATGCCACGCTCTCGTAGCGAAACAAGGGGCTGAACACCACGTGGGCCTGGGTTTCGGGGCGGTCGTGGATGATGGCGAGTTCCGCCTCGGCGCGCTCCAGCAGCGGCAGCGGGTCGACGACGAACCCGGAAATGATGTCGAGTTCGACCTCGGGCCAGAGAGACCGATAGGCATCCATGGCCGGCATCAGCCAGTCGAAACAGTTGTGGCATTGCACCGCGATGCGCAAGGGTCCGGCATGTCCCTGTGCCAGTCGGGCAACGTCGCGGGCCGCCTCGGCGACCTGCGGCAGGACGCTGCGGGCCAGCGACAAGAGCCTATGGCCGATGGCGGTGAAGCGCAGGGGCCTGACGTTTTTCTCGACCAGCGCGGCGCCATAATGGCTTTCCAGGGCCTTCAGCTGGTGGGACAGGGCGGATTGCGTCAGGAATAGCCGCGCGGCAGCCTTGGAGAGACTGCCGCATTCGGCCAGAGCCAACAGGGTTTCGAGGTGCCGGAGTTCCAGTGCGGTGGTTGCCATGAGCCGGTTTCATCCACTCCATGAAGATAATGAGATTGTGTCATAGCCTAAGGGCTTGCATGCTCATCGTCGAGTCAACCTCTATTGGAGTCAGGCGATGGCAAAGCGGGTAGCAGTATCGTTCGAGTTCTTTCCGCCGAACGACGATGCGATGGGTCGGCAATTATGGGCGGCGGTGGAGCGTCTGGCGCCCCTGCAACCGGATTTCGTTTCCGTGACTTACGGCGCCGATGGTTCCACCCGGTCGCGGACTCACGAATGCGTGCTGCGCATGCTGCGCGAGACGAACTTGCGGGTGGCGCCGCACCTCACCTGCGTGGGGGCCTCTCGGGAGGAGGTGCTGGGCATTGCGCAAGATTATTGGCGTCACGGCATCCGGCAATTGGTGGCGCTGCGCGGCGATTTGCCCGGCGTGAATACGGTGGGCGCGGCGGCCGGGTTCCAATATGCCGCCGACTTGGTCCGGGGGCTCAAGCAGGCTGCGCATTTCGACATCTCCGTCGCGGCCTATCCGGAGGGGCACCCGGAGTCGGGCAGCGTCGAGGCGGATCTCGTGAACCTGAAACGCAAGATCGATGCGGGCGCCAGCCGCGCCATCACTCAATTCTTCTTCGATACCGACGTGTTTCTGCGCTATCGCGACCGTTGCGCGGCGGCGGGAATTCATGTGGATATCGTGCCGGGCATTCTGCCCATCACGCGCTTCCCGCAGCTGGTGCGGTTTGCGGATCGCTGCGGCGCTTCGGTACCCGATTGGTTGACGCGCCGCTTCGACGGCCTGGAGGGCGACGCCGAAACGCGCCGCATGATCGCCGCTCATGTCGCCATCGAGCAGGTGCAGCGGCTGCGGCAGCACGGTGTGGAGGAGTTCCATTTTTACACGCTGAACCGCGCCGAGTTGACGTACGCGATCTGTCACGCGATGGGGCTGCGGCCGCAGCCCGTCGCAGAAGCACAGGTGGCTTGAATGCAGCCGCAGCCCGCATCGCGGTCCGACCGCTTCACCGCCCTCCTCGAACAGCGCCTGGTGATTCTCGATGGCGCGATGGGCACCATGATTCAACGGCATCGGCTCGGCGAGCGGGAATTCCGCGGCGAGCGCTTCGCGGACTGGCCCAGCGATCTGCGCGGCAACAACGATCTGCTCGCGATCACCCAGCCGCAGATCATTGCCGGCATTCATCGCGAGTATCTGCTGGCGGGCGCGGACGTGATCTCCACCAATACCTTCAACTCCACCCCGGTGTCGCAGTCCGATTACCGGATGGAATCGCTGGTGGGCGAGTTGAACCTCGCGGCCGCGCGGCTGGCGCGACGAGTGGCGGATGACGTCGCCGCCGAGACGGGGCGCCCGCGTTTCGTCGCCGGTGCATTGGGTCCGACCGGCCGCACGGCCTCGCTGTCGCCCGATGTCAATGACCCCGGTTTTCGCAACATCAGTTTCGATGAGCTGGTCACAGGCTATTCGATCGCGGCGCGCGCGCTGGTCGAGGGCGGCGTCGATCTCCTGCTGATCGAGACGGTGTTCGACACCTTGAACGCGAAGGCGGCTTTGTTCGCGGTGCGTGAGGTGCTGGACAACGCCGGCACGGATCTGCCCATCATCGTGTCCGGCACCATCACCGATGCCTCGGGGCGGACCTTGTCGGGCCAGACCACCGAGGCATTCTGGAATTCCATTCGGCATGCGCGGCCCGCCGCGGTCGGCCTGAATTGCGCGCTCGGCGGCAAACAATTGCGGCCCTACGTGGAGGAACTCTCCAGAATTGCCGACACCCATGTGTGCGCGTATCCGAATGCCGGACTGCCCAACGCCTTCGGCGAATACGACGAGACGCCGGCCCAGACGGCGGAAATCCTGCGCGAATTCGCCACGAGCGGTTTCCTCAATATGCTCGGCGGCTGCTGCGGAACCACGCCGGACCATATCCGCGCGATGGCGCTCGCGGTGGCCGACGTGCCGCCGCGCGTCGTACCGACCATCGCGCGCGCCTGTCGCTTGAGCGGCCTGGAACCGCTCACCATCGATGCGCAAAGCCTGTTCGTCAACGTGGGTGAGCGCACCAATGTCACGGGCTCCGCGAAGTTCCGTAAATTGATCGAGGCCGGCGACTACACAGCCGCGGTCGACATCGCGCGGCAGCAAGTGGCGAATGGCGCGCAGATCATCGACGTGAACATGGATGAGGGCATGCTCGATTCGCAGGCCGCCATGGCGAAGTTCCTGAGCCTGATCGCCGGCGAACCCGATATTGCGCGGGTACCGGTGATGATCGATTCCTCCAAGTGGTCGGTGATCGAGGCCGGCCTGAAATGCGTGCAGGGAAAATCCATCGTCAATTCGATCAGCCTCAAGGAGGGCGAGGAGGCGTTCCTGGCGCACGCGCGGAAGGTCATGCGTTACGGCGCCGCAGTCGTGGTCATGGCCTTCGACGAGGCCGGTCAGGCCGATACCATCGAGCGCAAGGTACGGATCTGCGAGCGAGCCTACGCGCTGCTCACCCAGCGCCTGGATTTTCCACCCGAGGACATCATCTTCGATCCCAATATCTTTGCCGTCGCCACGGGAATCGAGGAGCACAACCGGTATAGCCTGGATTTCATCGAGGCCACGGCCGCGATCAAAGGGCGCATGCCCGAGGTGCACGTGAGCGGCGGCGTCAGCAACGTCTCGTTCTCCTTCCGCGGCAACGAGCCGGTGCGCGAGGCCATGCATTCGGCATTCCTCTACCACGCGATTCGCGCAGGCCTCACCATGGGCATCGTGAACGCGGGCCAGCTCGCAATTTACGAGGACATTCCGGCCGACCTGCGGGAACGCGTCGAGGACGTGATTCTCGCACGGCGCGACGATGCGACCGAACGGCTGCTGGAAATCGCGGAACGTTACCGGGGCGGCGGCTCCGCCAAGCGGGGCGATGACCTCGAATGGCGCAAGCTGCCCGTGGCACAGCGCCTGCAGCATGCGCTGGTGAAGGGACTCGACGAGTTCGTGCTGGCGGATACCGAGGAAGCGCGCCTGCTTGCCAAGCGCCCGCTCGACGTGATCGAAGGGCCGCTGATGGACGGCATGAACGTGGTCGGCGACCTGTTCGGGTCCGGCAAGATGTTTCTGCCGCAGGTGGTCAAGTCGGCGCGCGTCATGAAGAAAGCGGTTTCGGTGCTGATTCCGTACATCGAACAGGAAAAGGGGGGCGTCAGCCGCTCCAACGGCAAGGTGGTGATCGCGACGGTGAAGGGCGATGTGCACGATATCGGCAAGAACATCGTCGGCGTGGTGCTGCAATGTAATAATTTCGAAGTGGTCGACTTGGGCGTGATGGCGTCGTGCGAGAAGATTCTCGACGCGGCGACGCGCGAGGGCGCCGACTTCATCGGACTGTCCGGACTCATCACGCCTTCGTTGGACGAAATGGTGCATGTAGCCAAGGAAATGCAGCGCCTAGGGTACAAGCAGCCGTTGCTGATCGGCGGGGCGACGACCTCGCCTGCCCATACGGCGGTGAAAATCGATCCGCAGTACGAAGGTGCCGTGATCTACGTGAAGGACGCATCGCGGTCGGTGGGTGTGTGTCAGCAGCTCGTGACCAAGGATACGCGCGACGCCTATGTCGCCCACATCAAGGCCGATCACGAAATCAAGCGCGAGCAGCATCGCAACAAGAGCGCCAAGGCTCCGCAGCTGTCCCTCGGTCAGGCGCGGGCGAAGAGATTCAAGATCGATTGGCCCAACTACTCGCCGCCGGTGCCGAAGAGCCTGGGAGTGCGTTCCTTCGGCGCCTATCCGCTCGACGAACTGGTGCCTTACATCGATTGGATGCCATTTTTCAATGCGTGGGAATTTGCCGGCAAATTCCCCGACATTCTGCGCGATCCCATCGTCGGCGACGCAGCGAGCAGCCTGTACGCGGACGCCCGTCGCATGCTGCAATCGCTGGTGGACGAGAAATGGCTCGAGGCGCGGGCCGTGATCGGATTCTTCCCGGCACAGTCGGCGGGCGACGACGACATCAACGTCTATGCCGACGAGTCGCGTCGGTCGGTGCGCTTCCGGCTGCATCAACTACGTCAGCAGAAGTCGAAGCCGCAGGACCAGGCGCAGCTGTGCCTGGCCGATTTCGTCGCGCCGCTGCAAAGCGGCCGCGCCGACTACGTGGGTGCGTTTGCGGTGACCGCCGGAATCGGCATCGATGAGCGCGTCGCGCAATTCGAAGCCGCTCACGACGACTATAGCAGCATCATGTTGAAGGCCTTGGCCGATCGCCTCGCCGAAGCCTTGGCCGAGCGCATGCACGAGCGGGTGCGCCGCGAGTTCTGGGGATATGCGGCTCACGAGACGCTGGATGGCGCGGGCCTGATCCGCGAGGAGTATCAGGGCATTCGCCCCGCGCCCGGCTACCCCGCGTGCCCCGACCACACCGAGAAGGCGACGCTATGGCAGATGCTCGATCCGGAGCGCACGGCGGGCATCCGGCTCACCGAGTCGTTCGCCATGTTTCCAACCGCGGCGGTGAGCGGGTTTTATTTTTCGCACCCGCAAGCTCATTACTTCGGCGTCGGGAAAATCGACCGGGACCAAGTGGCGAGCTATGCGCAGCGCAAGGGCATGGACCTGAGCGAAGCGGAGCGCTGGCTGTCGCCGAATCTCGGCTACGATCCCGATGCGCCGGATGCCGCGAACGCGGCGTGAGCTGTTCCGCCGCGCGATGTTGCTCTCGCTCAGCGGCGGCTCGAGGCCGGGATCCGCTTTGGCCGCGCCGCTACGCCGGGCACGCGGCTTTTCAGTCGCGCTGCTTGCCCGCACCCTCGCGCGTCTTCTGATTCGAGGACGCCGCGTTCTTGAAGTCGTCGGGTTGCAGGCGATAGCGCGCCAGCAGTTTGTAGAAATCCGTGCGGTTGCGCTTGGCGAGGCGCGCCGCCTGACTGACGTTGCCGGCGGTGCTCTGCAAATTGTTTTTCAGATACGCGACCGCAAATTCGTCGCGTGCCTCATCGTAGGTCGGCACCTGCGTGGCTTCTTGACCCAAGGACCGCTTCACGAATTCCTTGGTCATGACCTTGCCGTGCGAGAGCGCGACGTTCTGCTTCACCAGCTCGAACAGCTGGCGCACATTGCCGGGCCAGTCCGTGGTCGCGAGCAATTCGATGGCCTCGGGCGAGTAGATCTTCTTGCTGCCGGTCTCGTCCTTCGCTTGCTCCAGGAAGTGCGATACCAGCAGCGGGATATCCTCGCGCCTGCGGCCGAGCGGGGGAATTTCGATGGGCAATATGTTGATTTGGTAATACAAGTCCTGACGCAGCTCACCGGCTTCCATCGCCTTCTTGAGGTCGCGCGACGTGGTGCAGATCAGGCGCACATTGGGAGTCCTGCGTAAAGTCTCCATCAGTTCGGCCTGCAGTCTCAAGGGTAGATCGCCGATCTCATCGAGCAGCAGCGTACCGCCGAGAGCCGACACCAGCGCGCCCACCCGCGGTTCGAGGGCTTCGCGGCGATCCGCCGAGCGATCGCCGAACAGCTCGGTGTCCAGCGCTTGCTCGGAGGCGTTGCGGCAGCGCACGGTAACGAACGATTTCTCGCGCCGCGAACTTGCCGCGTGGATCGCGCGCGCCAGCAGTTCCTTGCCCGTGCCGTTCTCTCCCGTGAGGAGCACCGGCGCGTCGCCGCCGGCGGCGCGGTTGGCGAGTTCGAGCCGGTCTTCCATGAGCTGGCTGCGGGACACGATCTGCGAACGCCAATCGCCTTCGACCAGCGTGAACGTCGACGACGCGATTGCCCGTCCGACTTGCCCCAGCAGTTCGGCCTTCTCGACCGGCTTGACCAGGAATCCGAAGGCACCGCACTGCGTCGCCTGCACCGCATCGGCGATGGTGCCGTGAGCGGTCAATATGATGACGGTCATGGACGGCCACCGGCTCTTCAGTTCCTTCAGCAGGGCGAGCCCGTCCATATCCTCCAGGCGCAAATCGGTGACGACGAGGTTCGGCCGAGCGCGCACGCATCCATCGAGCGCCGCTTGCGCGCTGTCGACACACTCGACGGCATACCCGGCCGTGCCGAGACGCGCGTTCATGAAACGGCGGGATTCGGCGTCGTTGTCGACCACCATGATCCTTGCCTTGCGCTCTGCTTGTGCCTGCGGCTCGTCCTTGCGTGTACCTGTGCTCCTGCTCCTGGGAACGATGCCGAATCCGAGCGACGCGGTGATCGGCGGTGACCTATCCTTCATCGACGCTCCTCCCATGAACCAGGAACACGCTAGCAAGCTCCCGGAAACCTGACTGTAGGGGATTTACGGCAATTCGGCCATGGCTGACATAATCATGGCCGCGCTGCGACAATTCCGATTGGCTTTGTAAGGCAAATGCGGCAATACATCGGGGCGCAGACCTACAGACAGCGCCGCGACATGACGCGACGCTGCGGATAGAATTTCTTCGGAGGGATGGCGGTGAAAAATTCGATCAGAGCGTTCGGCCTTGCGTGGATGTTGCTGGGCGGCGGTGTTCTCGGGATCGGCATTCTTGGCGCGGGCGTCGCGCAGGCTGATAGCTACACCGATACCGTGGCGGTATTCAAGAACGCCGGGGAAAGCCAGGAGTTCTTCAGCAACAGCTATGCCTACGCGATTTTTCCCACGGTGGGCGAGGGCGGGTTCATCGTCGGCGCCGCGTTGGGCAAGGGCCGCGTCTATGTCCATGGGAAGTTGGTCGGCGACGTGACGATGTCGCAGCTGAGCGCGGGGTTGCAAGCGGGCGGCAAGGCCTACAGCCAGATCATTTTCTTCGAGGATAAGCGCGCACTCGACGAGTTCGAGTCCGGCAGCTTCGAGTTCGCCGCCGGTGTGAGCGCCGTCGCGATCACGGCCGCCGCCGGCGCAAGCGCCGGAACCAACGGCGCCACCGCCGGTGCCAGCGGCACGGTCAACAATGCGACGACCGCGGGCGCCTCGTACAACCATGGCACGGTGGTGTTCACCGTCGCCAAGGGCGGCCTCATGTATGCGGCGACCATTGCCGGCCAGAAATTCTCTTACCGGCCACGCGGCGCCGGTTGAAGCATCCGATGTGAAACGCGCCGGGGTCGGCGTCGTCAGAAAGTCCTTACATGAGGTGCCTACCGCGCGGTGTTGTTTGCGCGATCGAGTTTGAGCACAGTCCCGTCACCAACAACGAGCATCGTGCTCAGAACTAACGAGGGGAATCATCATGGGACGCGGAATACTTCTTTGGATGCTGGGCGTGCCTCTTCCGGTCATCTTGTTGCTCGCCATGTGTTCGCATCGGTAACCGGCCACCATCATGGAACGGACACTAGATCCGCAGGCCACGGACATCGGGCTGGCCTTCAACACATCACGGCCGAAGGCGGCGGCGTCCTGGGGCGCCATCATCGCCGGCGCTTTCGTGGCCATCGCCACCACATTGATCTTGTTCGCATTGGGGTCGGGGCTGGGCTTCGCCTCGGTGTCGCCGTGGGCGGATCGTGGAGTGGGGGCGACGACGTTTACCATTGCGGCGGCCATCTGGCTCATCGTGATGCAATGGGTCTCCGCCGGCCTCGGTGGCTACATCGCGGGCCGGTTGCGTACGCGGTGGATCGGCACTCACGTTCACGAAATATTCTTTAGAGATACGGCTCACGGATTGGTCACGTGGTCGGTGGCGACGGTGGCGATTGCGGCCCTGGTGGCTTCCTCGGTGTCGTCGGGGGTGAGCGGCGGTCTGCACGCGGCGTCGAGCATCGCGGCCGGCGGCGCGCAAGGCGCATTGCAGGGCGCGACGCTGCAAAGTGCCATGGGCGGGGCGTCCGGGTCGCCGTGGGGCTACGGCGTCGACAAGTTGTTCCGCTCGAGCGGTACGCCTGGAGGCATGTCCGGCAGCGCTGGTATGACCGGCAACGCGGGGATGATGGGCGACACGCGCGGCAACGACCCTCGGATGGAAGCGGGACGCATCATGGCGAATGCGTTGGCGACGGGCGCGGTGCCCGATGCCGACCGGACGTACCTGGCCAGTATCGTGGCGGCGCGTACGGGAGTCACGGATGCCGACGCGCAAAAGCGGGTCGACGATTTCATCGCGGGCGCCCAGGAGATCGAGGCCAAAGTGAAAGCCGATGCGGATGCTGCGCGTAAGGCTGCCGCCGAGGTGGCCATCTACACCGCGCTGTCCATGCTGATCGGCGCGTTCATCGCGAGCGTAGCGGCGGCTCTGGGCGGACGGCTGCGGGACGAGCACGTCTGAGGCGAGCCGGGCGGCAGAGGCGCGTCGGACGGCGGGAGCGGCGGCGATGACAAGGAGCGAGCGGCCGGTTGGCGCGCCGGCCGCTTGGGTACCATCGAGATTTCGCGCGTCAATCGCTGGTGCCCGCGCACCTGTGGGTAAGTGTCTCGGAAGCCGTGCCTACTCCGGTCGTTCTACCGTCCGCGTTCGATGCACGATGACGCGCTTTTTTTCGATGGCATAAGAGTTCCAAAAAACCGAGACTGACGAGTTCCTCGAGCGTCGCGCGGCAGCGTCGTTTAAAGCCCGCCGCCCGCGCCGCCGGCAGCCCTGGCGGTACCCCCCCCCAACCGCTGAAAGGATTTCGCGCCCGTGTACATAGTGCACAGGTTGCACTAGTGCATGCCTTGCACTATAATGATCCATGCCAACGGTAAGGCGATTCAATCGCTGTCGAATCGAGATGTATTTCGGTGATCATCCGCCGCCACACTTCCATGTGATCACGCGAAGCGATGAAGCAGCCGTGTTCTTGATTGAGACGCTGGCACTTTGGGCCGGTGATGCTGACTCGCGTGACACCGTGGAGGCGCTTACTTGGGCAGCCGACAACCGGCCGGAGTTGCGGGTGCGGTGGCAGCAGTATTCGGAGGAGGAATCATGAGCGAGAACAATGCGATCCGCATTGCGAAAGTCAAGTATACGGGCGACTACACGCTGCGCTTGCAGTGGGCAAACGAGAAGGAGCTTACCGTTGATCTTCGCGAGCCCGTTTTTCGGCTCAAGGGGCTGCGTCCACTGCGGGATACCGCGGCGTTCGCGCTCGCCGGCGCCGGCGAAGGTGGCCACAGTGTTGTGTGGCCTGGTGCGATCGACATGGGCGCCGCGCGACTGCTCGAGATGGCGCTCGAGCAGAACGGGCGGGCCGATGCGGTCGAGTTCATCCGCTGGCGTTGGAAGCACGGCTTAAGCTTGACGGATGCGGCCGAAGCGCTCGGACTGTCGCGTCGGCAAGTAGCCTATTACGCCAGCGGTGAGCATGCGGTGCCGCGCACCGTCCTGCTGGCGTGCAAGGGCTGGGAAGTGGAGCGACAGGCCGCTGCTTAGGGCCCGCATCGTTCTCATCAACTCTTTACCGGAACGGCTAGCACGAAGGGGGCTTCTTTGCTCACCTGGATGTCATGCCAGGTCTTCGCGCTCGACTGCGGATCCAGGCCGATCAGCACCGTGGGCACGTCCTGTAATTCGGCCGCGACGGCGAGATTGACGGCGAGCGTGGTTTTACCCGCGCCGCCCTTCTACGAGATTACCGCGATGATTTTCGTGGGGCATCTTCACGTGTTGTTATAGCGTCGCTTCTTTGAAAGCTCGGAGCACGGCATTGATACGAGTCTGATATCCATTTCCACGCGACTTAAACCAGTCGAGCACATCGACGTCGATTCGCAGCGACACGGAGGCTTTAGGAGGAACGGGCTTTAGGCCTTTTCGGACGATTGCTCGGGCGATCTCCTTTACGTCCAGCTCCGGATGTTCGGGCGTAACCTTTACGTCGGCGGCTTTCATTTGGCGGAGGCGGCGGAAGTTGGTTTTCGATGCTTGCGAATAGGATTTCTTCTTCATGGGTTGTCGCTCGTCTGAATGAGATTACTCGGATTTCCTCGTCAGATTCCGTGTGTACGATTGAGACCGGCACCCCGTCCAGTAAACCCAGGGTGACGAAGCGTCGTTCATCATAGGAGAAGCGGTCGTCTTCGAACGTCGAAGTCAGTCCAGCAAATACTCGCTCTGCATCTACAAAATCAATCTCGTGGTCCCGCAGATTCGATCGTCGCTTCGCTTCGCCCCAGATAAATCGCATATACGGATTGTATATACAGACCACCGTCGCGTCAAAAATCAACCGGCGCCACGTCGGTACCGGGGCTGCTCGTCAGACTCCCATCAAGGGCTATTTATGGGAATGTGAAGTCGGTGACGGAAACATTGCCATAGCAGCGCAAAAAACCTACCGTTGTTGGTAAATCATCTATTTGACATGGTGAATATTATTCACTAGTCTTGAGACCATGACGACCATGCACCGCGACCGAAACTGGAAAATCCAGGTATTCGGGCGCGAACACGGCGTAGCACATTTTCATGTGTGGACGCCGAATGCAGCGACGGTCATTGCGATTGATACCTTGGCGGTGCTGAGCGGTGCGGTGGACGTCAAGGCTCTCGAAGAGGCGCGGGCATGGGCCGCCACTCACCGCGCCGAGTTGTTGGCTGAATGGCGCCGCCTGAATCCGGAGAGGAACCGATGAAGCTCAAAGTCACGCAGGTAGAAGCGTTGCTCCCGACTCGGCTGCGCATCACCTGGGAGAACGGCAAATACACGGAAGTCGATGCAGGTGATTATCTGCAAGCTCCCGGCTACCAGCAGCTACGCGATCCGGAATTTTTCGCGAGTGTGCAAGTGGAGGAGTGGGGGCACGGCGTCGAGTGGGCGGCCGCGGATATCGGGATCCCTGCAGATGCCTTGTATCGGCTGTCGAAGGAGCAGACTGGAGATGCGTTCCCGACCGGGCAGTTCAATGCCTGGATGAAACGTCACGGCTTATCATTGTCGGCTGCCGCTCAAGCCTTGCACCTGACGCGGCGTACCATTATTTATTACAGCACCGGCGCCAAGCCAATCCCGGCATACATCGGCCTTGCCTGCAAAGGCTGGGAAGTAGGACAGCGGACTCACGCCGGATAAGATGTACCGGCCGCGGCCCGCCGTCACGGGTGGGCCGTCGCTAAGATAGTGCGCGCGAGCGCCGCGTAGTCGCCGTCGAAATGGTGACCGCCCTTGAGTTTGACCACGATCGCCTTATGCGGATCGAGCTTGGGACACAGCGTGTCGTCTTCCCCTTCGCCGTAGATGCATAGCACCGGGATGCCTGAAATGCGATCCACTTCGGGCAGTGTCGCGGGGCCGGAATCGTCGTCCGAAATCCAGCTGCTCATGTGGAACTCGAACAGGGCGTGCTCGGACATGCCGATGATGGCCGTCAAGGTAACGTGCGCGCGGGTGGCGGGGCTCAGGCGATTGACCGCGAAAGGCAGCACGTCCGCGCCCTGCGAGTAGCCGATCAACATGACGTGTTGCTTGGCCAGTGCCGTGAGGTAGTAGCGCGTCATGCGATCGATGTCGGCGGCGAGACCCGACGGCGTGCGTGCGCTCCAGAAATAGCGCAGCGAATCGAGACCGATGACCGGAATGCCGGTGGCGGCGAGCGCGCCGGCAACTTCCTTGTCGAGACCCGCCCATCCGCCGTCGCCGGACAGCAAGATGGCGAACGTATCCGACGCCGCCGTTCCCGGCTGCGCGGGGACGGTGACGATGGGTAGATCGCTGAGAACGCCCGGCACCTCGGCGGCGGATGCCGCGGGATGTTGATCCATGAGCGTATCGACGGCTGACGCGTAGAGGGGAATAGCACCGCGGAGCCCTCCGCCGTGGGTGCTCGTGTCGCTGGCGGGGGGCATGTTGCCGCGGGTGGTCGTGTCGCTGGCGGGGGACGCGCCACCGTTGCTGGGCACGCTGCCGCCGATGGGCGGAGCGTCGCCGACTACGAGGTGCGCGCCCGGCACTCGAGCCACAAAATTTCGCACCGATACGAGATCGCAGGCGTCGCCGCTCGGACGTTGCACGGCGGTCCACGGCACGCTTCGTTTGGACGGCAGGAACTCGACCCCCTTGCCGGGCGTGGCGTTGAACTCGATTCCCGAACCCGCGCACAACGGCTTGTGCAATGGGTAGCTCGGGCAGAAGCCCACGCTGACCGCGCCGGCAAAGGTGTTGGCCGGCGCCTGGACCAGCGTGGCGTAGGCCAGCGTGCCGCCGTCGGCGTTGCCGGCGAGAATGGGGCTGAGGTAAGTCGGCAGGCGGAAGTAGGCTTGGATGAAGTGGCTCAAGTTCTCGAGATCCCCGTCCGGGAACAGGCACTGTGCGGGGTCGGCTTCCAGCGCCGCGTCGAGTCGTGCCAGGTCGAGCCCGGCGACCATGGCGCCGCGCTCGGCGAGTTGTTCGGCCATGTCGTTCATGCCCTGATTCCAGCCATCGCTGCCCGACAGCAGCAACACGAATCCCTTGGGCGACGCGTGCGGTATGTAGACGGTAAAATTATCGAAGCGGCCATGGCTCAAACGCTGTTGGGTCACGGGCACCCAAACCGGGGCGGGAGCTCGTTTCGCGCCGGGAAGGCGGATCACGGAGCCGCCGATGACCACGATGGCGATCGATAGGAGTACAAACACGAGGGTGCGCAGATATCTCAAAGCTCATCCCGGCATCAAGGGACGGTCAGTATGACATTGCCGTCAATCGTCGTCGGCCCCGTGCTCGAGTGCAGTTGGTACTCGTGCGGCGGCTCAGCGCCTTGCAGGTAGCGCACAAAATAGCCCCAGCGGCGCCGCATCATGTAGGTTCCGGCCTCCGCGCGGTAGAGATCCGGAGTGGTCCGGGCGTCGTGCGCGACCTGCGCTGCGCAGTGGGCAAGTTCCACATTCCTAACGCGCAATCCTCGTTTGCACCATTTCGCGGTAAGCTTGTAGCCCATATTCGTCCGGTCGGCTGTCGACCGCAGATCCAGGTCAAGTCCATGCATGCTGAGCAATCCGTACTGAAGACGTTGTTCCTCCAGGCCCCCTCCTTCGATGGCTTCGACGGGGGCGCGGGCCGGCTCCGCGAAGGCGTCGAGTTCTTCCGTTTCCTCCGTGCCCAGCAGGCCTGAGTTGCATAGCCTCGTCGGGCGGTTGCTGGTCTGCGCCGGCCCGCGAGGTCTGCCCGCGCTCCTGAGCGCCGGTCTGCTGATCTTGGGCGGCGCACGGGCGGGCGCACAGCAGGCACCCGCCGATCCACCGACCGAGCAGCCCGGCGCTCAGCCGCCCGACGTCAAGGACGAGAGCAGCAAGACCACCGCGCCGTTCGGTCTTTCGCGCTGGATCAATCCCGCGACGGCACCGTTCATCCCCGTGCCGGTGATCGGCGCCGACCCCAACAGTGGCACCACCTTGGGGATTCTCCCGACCTGGCTGCAATCCAACGACAAGGACGAGATCAGCCGCATCATCGCGCCCGACCTCATCCACAACCCGAACTTCGGCTGGGGCGCGCACGGCCGCATCTTCGACTACCCCTCGGAGAACGAGCAGTTGTCTCTCGTCGGGAGCATCTCGCAGCGCGTCCAGCGGGGGATCGACGCCGAGTATCAGACCGAGCTCACCCGCCATGAGCGCTGGTCGTTCAACTTCAGCCTGATCTTCGACCAGGATGGCACGCAGCGCTTCTATGGCTACGGCTCGCACAGCCGGAAGGGGAACGAAACGGACTACACCAAGTCGCAGGAGCTGTTCGAGTTCCAGGCAGGACTTAACCTGACCCGCGAGTGGCAGCTGCTGTTCACGGTGCGCCCGCAGCGCTACGAGGTCCGTGCGGGGACGCTGGACGGGCTGCCGTCGATCGAAGAACGTTTTCCTGACCTCAATGGCTTAGGGTCCACCACGGCCGTGCTCAATCGCCTCTCGCTGATCTACGACACCCGCGACAGCCGCTCGGTCCCGACGCAGGGTGTGCAGGCCATCGTCTATGGCGGACTCGCCGGCCGCCACGGGGTGCTGAACGACTCGATGTACAGCGAGGCCGGCATCGATGCCCGCTCCTTCTGGCCGCTCGCGGCTTACGGGGTGCTGGCCACCCACGTGGCGCTGCGCTACCTGCCGAGTGAGCACGATGTGCCGTTCTGGGCCTACAGCGAACTCGGCGGCGATCGCGACTACGTGGGCGGCGCCCAGGCACTGCGCGGCTACGGGGCCGGGCGGTTCTACGGCCGCAATTCCCTTGCCGGCTCGGTCGAACTGCGCAACAAGCTGTTCGGCTTCAACGCGGCCGCCTCGCACGTCGACGTCGAGGTCGGCCCCTTCATCGATACCGGCGATGTGTCGTCGGCGGGACTGCCGGTCAGACACCTGCACTATGTGACCGGGGTCGGCTTCCGCGGCGTCGCCCGGCCGTTCATCGTCGGCTATGTTGATATGGGCTATGGCGACGAAGGCGTTGCCATCTTCACCGGCATCGATTATCCCTTCTAGCTTACGCGCCTTCCCCGAAGTGCGCACCGATGTCGGCCGCGCCCTTTACGCGGCGCAGAAAGGCGAAACCGATCCGGTCGCGCAAGGTGCAGCAACGGAGTTGCGCTATTTTCAATCGACGGAATATCCCATAATCGCCGGCCATGGCCGCCACCACTCCACGTCCCGAGGTCGAAGCTTACCGGCTATTGCGCGCCGGCCGCTACGGCGACGCGCTGCCGTTCGCGCAACGTGCCGTCGCCGGTTGCCGCGTTTGCCACCCCGCGCATGGGCTGCTCGCCTCGATACTCGTCGAACTCGGCCGGATCAAGGACGCCGATGCGGTGGTGGAGCATGCGGCGGCACTCGCGACCGGCACGGCCGATGCCTATGACGGCCTGGCCTATGTGTCGATGGGTCTCGGGCGGCACGAACGCTCGAACCGCTTGTACCGCCGCGCGGCGGAGCTGTCGCCGCAAACACCGCGCTTCTGGTACAACCTCGCGTGCAGCGAGCGCAGCCTCGGGCGTCTGGAGGCGGCGGAGCAGGCCTGCGATCGTTCCATCGGGCTCGATGCGGCGCAATTCCCGAGCTATCTGCTGCGCTCCGAACTGCGGGTGCAGACCGCGGAGCACAACCATGCCGCGGAATTGCGGGCGCTATTGGCGCGGCCGAATCTCGACGAGCGGGCGGTGTTCTTCCTGGGCTACGCACTCGGCAAGGAGTTGGACGATCTGGAGTCGTTCGATGAGGCCTTCGCCTGGTTCGATGCCGCGGCCCGGGCGCGGCGCTCGCGGCTCGAATACGACGTGGCGGCCGATGAACATAAGCTGCGGCGCATCGCGCAGGCGTATCCCCTCGGGCGCCGCGACCCGCCATCGCGGCTCGAATCCTCGGCGCAGTATGTATTCATCGTCGGTCTGCCGCGCTCGGGTACCACGTTGATGGAGCGGATTCTCACGGGGCTCGAGGGTGCGCGGTCGAACGGAGAAACCGAGTATTTTTCCAAGAGCTTGTTGGCCGCCACGCCTGCCGGGACCGGCGACATTTTCGAGCGCGCCGCCGCTGCGGATGCGGGGGCGGTTGGCGCGGGCTATGTGCGGTTGGCCAACCCCGACGCCGGCGGCGGGATCATCATTGAAAAGCTGCCGATGAATTATCTCTACCTCGGCGCCATTCGCCGCGCGCTTCCGGACGCCAAGATACTCTGGGTGCGGCGCTCGCCGCTCGACAGCTGTTTTGCGATGTACCGTACCTTGTTCGCCGCGGCCTATCCCTTCTCCTACGATGTTCAAGACCTCGCGCGCTACTACGCCGCCCATGAGCGCTTGATGAGCCACTGGCGCGAACTGCTCGGCGAGGATCTACACGAGATCGTCTACGAAGACCTCGTGGCGGACCCAGCGCGGGTTGGAGAGCGCGTTGCACGGCATTGCAATCTGGCGTGGACCGACGCCGCGCTCGACATCCGCAATAACGCCTCGGCGTCGCTCACCGCCAGCGCGTCGCAAGTGCGCCGTCCCATCTACGGCACCTCGTCCGGCCGCTGGCGGCGCTACCAGCGACACCTCGGACCTCTGATCGACGCGCTGCGCCGTCGCGGCGTCGCGCTGCCGGCCGATGCATGAGACCGTACAGGCGCTGCCGGGGTACGCGGCAACCGGCATCGCGGCAGAGTGAATTTGACACCACGGTGCCGAGTTACTAGCGATTCGGACGGTAGATGAGATCCCCGTATTTCTCCCACTTGCCGCTGCCGGCTGGCGCGACGTATTCGAGGTTGCGCACCGTGCCGTCGGCGTGCTTTTCGAAGACGACTTTGAGGTCGCGGTTACGCGACGGGATGATGGACTTGAACACCATGGCGCCGTTTTCGTCGAGCGAGCCGCGCATGGCGATGGCGCCCCATTGATTGTCCGCCCACAGCTGCAGCCACGCCTCGCCGTCGAAACGGTTCACGCCGATGCCGGACAATCGGTACTTGGCGCCGGGGCGGCGCCAAAGATCGGTCAGCAGGGTCAGGTTTTGCTGGACGATGCAGCCTTCGGCGTGTTTCTCGACGCGGTCGAAAGCGACCAGCTTGTGGGTCTCGGCGTCGAACACCTGCCAGTCGCCGAGCCAGAAATCGAATTGATGGTGCTGCGGCGTATCGCAGGCGCCGGCCGCGGGCACGGACGGGCTGGCTTCCATGGCGGCTTCCGCGGGTCCGTCAAGCGTTGCAATCGCCAATGCGATGGCCGCCAGGGTTGCGAATCGTGATGCCCTGCGGGCGCGCAAGTCGATGCGCATGGTTCCGTCTCCTTGAGTCAATCGTGGGATGAAGTCAGGCAACTCGCGGCGACGTGGTCTGCGATCTGTTCGACGGTCGCAAACCAGACGTCGCTGCGCGATTGTATATACGAAATCGGCCGATCCAGCATTCGGATGCAAGAGCGCCGGCCGATGACATGTGGATACGGGCCTTCACGCGACGCGGCGGGTGACGGTGGTGCGCCGCGCGTCCGGCGGCAGCGCGACGGTCGCGATCTGATTCAGCACCAGCAGCGCGAGGGTGCAGAGCAGCGCGGCCTGCCATGACCAGACCTCAGCGATTTCGCCGAAGAGCCAGACGAGTGCGACCGAGCCCGCGCTGGCGAACGCCCAGTACAGGCTCGATGCGGCCCCGGCCTGCGCGGCGCCCGCGGCCTTTTCGATGAGGGTCAACGCGACGGGAACACTGCCCAGCCAAAAGGCTCCCATGACGACGGCGATGAGGTAGCCCACGGCGGGGGTTGGCGCGGCGAACAACGGATAGGTGAGCAGCAGGGCCGCCAGATAGCACAGAACCAGCACCGCCTTGCCGTTTCGCAGACGATTCTGCAGCACCGGCATGAGGAAGCTGCCGGCAATCCCGCCGAAAATGAACAGACCGTTGGCCAAGCCCGCAGCCGCAGCCGAGAAGCCGCGATGCGACCATGCGACCTCCAGCGCCGTCGCCACCGCGCTGAATGCGCCCTGCTGCAGAAAACTGATGATGAATTGCAGGACCAGGGTGCGGTTTCTCATCAAGCGCCAGGCCGCGACGGGCTGGGCCGAGTGCGCCGGGCGCGCCACCCCGCGCTGGCGGATCAAGGGAGCGCCCAGGATGAATATCAGTACGGCGCCCGCCGCGGTGATTCGCATCATGCCGTTGAAGCCGTACGCGTCGACCAGCAGCGGCGTGACGATCATGGATGAGCCCAATCCCCCATACAGACCCACCATGCACACACCCGTGACCAGGGCTTCGTGTTCTTCCTCGAACCAGTCGACGACATAGGAGGAGGTCGAGGCCACGACGAACGAGAACGCGGCGCCGATACCGCCCTGCGCGACCACCAGCAGCCAAAAGGGTCCATCGAGCATTCGCAGCACGGCGCAAAGCGCCAGGAGAGCCAATCCAATTCGAGTCGAGAGCTGGTAGCCGCGCCGGTCGATCAGCCGTCCGGCAAGCCCGGCCGACAGCACGGTGCCCACGGAAAAACTGATGATGGGCAGGCTCGCCGCCAGTTCACCGACGCCATATTTGTCCGCGACCACGGTCATGATGGGCGGGAAGTTGCTCCAGAGAAACTCCGGCAGCGCATTCGCCAGAAAGAACGCGGACAGCATCAACCATCGCTTGTCGGGCAATCGGCCTCCGCGGCTCAGGTGAAATCGCGGGCGATGCGCTGCGTCCAGCTGCGCGAAAAAACGCGCTCATCGCCGTCGAACGCCTCGAGATCCGCTTCGACGATGTACTCCGTCGGCGTGCACGCGATCGCCGAGTGAGTTCGGATCTTGGTATCCCAGCCTTGCGCGTGGCGATTGACGAGTTCGTAGTCGGCCTCGGCCCGAGCCGAGGCCGGATCCAGCGGATGGATGCGGTAACGCAGTACCTTGTGGAAGCCTGTTTCGACCTCGATGTCCTCGATCAGGGAACGCCCCTCGTCGCGCAGCACCTCGATGCGCTGCAGGCCAGAGCCGATGTCGTATTCGATCGTCCGATGGACCCGACCGGTCCGCAGCTGCCGCCGCTGCAGCACGCGGGTGTTTTCCGTGGGCGCGAACGAGACCGGACGTTCGCTTGCCCGCGGTTGCCGCACGGGCAGCGTCAGAGAGCTCATGCCGGGCTCGAGCAGCAGCGCGCCTTGTTCGGGCGACGGCCAAACGATGGGCCAATAGCAGGTCGAGACGGCGACCCGGATGCGATGACCCTCGGCAAAGCGGTAACCCACCTCATTGAGCCGCACCGTCGCCGTGTACTTGCGGCCCGGCTGGAGCGCTTCCGGCCGAGCATGGCCATTGCGATGCGTGAGGTTCAGGATTCCGAACGACACGCGCGACACCTGGCCATCGGGCGCGATATCGTTGAGGCGCACGATCACCTGCGCGAGGGGTCGATCGGATGAAAAGGCGATCTCGACCTGCGGAGCGCCCAGCAACTCGAGCGGCGCGCGCAGGGTCTCGCCGTCGAAGACCAGCGAGTAACTGTCGTCCTGCCGTTGATCGGTGGGCAGTTCGGGGCCGACGCCGCCCAGTGAATAGGCGCACCATTCGCCGCCGGCCGCGCCCGTGGTCTGCGGCGACTGCAGCGCCAGCGCCGGGCCCGGCGTTGCCGACATCTGCAGGCCCTCGGCGTTGAGATACCAACGCTCACCAGCCACCTTGGCACTGGGCCACGCGGCTTCCCCTACCCAGCGGCCGGGCCTCGAGTCGTAGTGGCTCGCGGGTGGGATGTAGTGCTGTATGTAGGCGCGCAGCATGGGCTCCTGCATGATCGCGGTATCGATTCCCTTGAGCCAGTAGTCCCACCAGCGCAGCATCTCGGTCAGAAAGCCAATGGCCGGTCCGGGCGTGCCCAGGTGCGGCCACTTGTGACCCCAGGGTCCGACGATGCCGAGGCGCGGCGACTGCAAGTTCTCGAGCAGCCGAAAGATGGCATTGGTGTAGCCGTCGGCCCAGCCGCCGACGGCCATGACGGCGCAGGTGATGGCGCCGATGTCCTCGCAAACGGAGCCGTGCTGCCAGTACGCATCGCGGCGTTGATGCGCGAGTGCGGTCGCGACCATGGGCGTGACCGCCTCCAGGCGCTGCATCCATTGGGCGCGCCACGATTCGCCCACGATCAGCGGGTCCGGAGCGCGGGCCATGATGGAAAAGAACGTCGAACTCCATTCCAGATTTCCCGTCAAGTGGGAGCCGCCCATATAGTGCATGTCGTCGGCATAGCGGTCGTCGGTGGAGCACAGAGTCACGATGGCCTTGAGCGCCGGCGGCCGCCGCGCCGCCACCTGCAGCGAATTGAAGCCTCCCCACGAAATACCCATCATCCCGACGCTGCCGTTGCACCAGGGCTGCCGGGCGATCCAGGCGATGGCCTCGACCGCATCGTCTTGTTCCTGCAGCAGGTATTCGTCGCGGATGATGCCTTCGGAATCGCCGGTTCCGCGGATATCGAGGCGGATGCAGGCGTAGCCATACGAGGCGAGATAGGGATGCGTGCGCTCGTCGTTGTCGCGCGAGCCGTCGCGCCTGCGGTACGGAATGTACTCGAGGATGCCGGGCACCGGATTCCGGGCCGCGCCCTCGGGCATCCATAGGCGCGCCGCGAGGCGTACGCCGTCCGATAACGGGATCCAGAGGATCTCCGCGTGCGTCAGGGAGTGAGGACCGTAGTCATTGCTGCTCATGAACCGTCCGTTGATTGTCGTCCGTGAGTTTCGATGCAGGGCTCGACCATACCTTCACTCATCCGTTGCGGCCTTTGCTGCGAACGCAGGTTTGCTAGGAGTTTGGCTCGCAATCGCCGAATGCGTGCCGGCGCGATGCGGGGCACGACGCGATACGCGATGCGGCAGGCGGTGCGGCGGGCGCACGTATTGGGTGCGTCGTGACAGCCGAGCGCTCTACGGCGACGCAGGCTCTTTAGTTTTCCGTCAATGGCGTAAAGGCAACAGCGATTGCGGCCGAACTACTAGCAAATCATGCGCCCAAGCAAAGGCCTGAAAAAAGCGCGGGAGGTATGGTCTGTCAACCGCGCGGGCGGCCGGATGTCGACATAATGATAGGGAGACAGCGATGAAAGAGGCGATCAAGGGCTCACGAGCCATCGGGCGCAATCACGGCGCATCGGCGCGGACGCAGGTAGGTGCCGCCGTGTTTCTGGCTCTGTACGGGCTGCCGCACGCTGCGTGCGCGCAACAGGCAACTCCCGCCGCGGGTGGGTCGAGCGAGCTCGATGAGGTGGTCGTCACCGCAAACCGTCGCGAGCAGGTGCTCGAGGCGGTGCCCTACAATTTGTCGGTGGTGAGCGCGGATCAGCTCTCCGCCGCGAACGTCACCGACTTGGCGTCGCTCGCGAGCACGGTGCCCGGCCTCAGCATGTACGACTATGGGGCCCGCTTTGCGGGGGCTTCCGCGCCCATCATCCGGGGCATCAATGCGACCGCCGAGGCGACGCGCGGTTTCCGATCGTTCGAACAAAATCCGGTGGGAACATATATCGGCAATTCGCCGATCGACGGCTACTTTCAATTGGATGACCTGAAGCAGGTCGAAGTGCTGCGCGGTCCGCAGGGCACACTGTACGGCGCCGGCGCTCTGGGCGGCGCACTGCGGCTCATTCCAAACGATCCGGATCTGCATGCCTTTGCCGGATCGTTCGAGGCGGGCGGCGACCGCTACGATCATTCCAGCGGCACCGGTTACACGCTGAAGGCCATGGTGAACGTGCCCATCGCCGAGACCTTCGCGGTCCGCGCGTCCGCGAAGTACGACGTTCAGCCGGGCTTCATCAACGCGTATGGGTTGCTCGAGCGCTCGAACAATGGCTTGAGCGGTATTCCCGAAGCGGCCGATCCGAGCGATCCGGTGAACAGCCCCGGCATTTATTCGAGCCGCGACGATTGGAATTTTCAGAAGACGTTCACCGGCCGCGTGAGCGCCCTTTGGAAGCCGAACGAAGCGTTCAGCGCGCAGCTCGCGTTTCTGCATTCGAATGTGATCGGCGACGGCGGCCCGGTGGTCAACCCGGATTTCAAGGGCGGCGTGTCGCCGTTGGATCCGCTCACCACGCTGCCGCCCGGCGGACCTTATCAGGAGTTCTCGCAAATCGACCAGCCGTTCTCGCGGTATACGAACCTGACCAGCCTCGATGCGAGCTACAACGTGGGCTTTGCCACGCTGTCGTCGACCAGTTCGTACTACACGACGACGGGTTCGTCGCTGCAGGACAATACCTACGACCTCGCGGGTCTGGACTCCGGCGGCTACCTGCCTTACTACGCAGGAACGCCGACCAATCCGCGCTTCGTCTACGCCCAGCTGTTCACCGACAAGGCGCACACCTTCACGGAAGAATTGCGGCTGGTGTCCAACACCAGTCCCGACAACATGTTCGACTACGTGTTGGGCGTGTTTTACGAGAAGCAGGAGCGCACGGGCAGCTGGACCATCGCCATTCCGGGTTCGCCCGAACGGGCGGCACTCACGCCCTGCGCCCCCGCGTGCGACATCCTCGTGGGGCCGAACGACGCGAATTTTCAGCAGATCGACACGCAGAACTTCCAGGACAAGTCGGTGTTCGGCGAGCTCACGTACCACTTCCTCACGCATGGCCAGATCACCTTCGGCGTACGGCATTTCTCGCAGCAGTTCACCGACGCGCAGTCCTATGTGGATTACACGTTCCCGACCGACATTCCGGCCACGCCGCACGATTCGCCGGCTTCCAAGACCGTGGGCAAGGTCGATCCATCGTTCGAGTACGCCAAGGATCAGTTCGTCTACGCGCTGTGGTCGCAGGGTTTCCGGCGCGGCGGCGCCAACTCGGTGCCGCTGTCCGGTCCGTTTCAGGAGAGCCCGGTGCTGTCCACCTACTTGCCGGATAAGACCAATAACTACGAAACCGGACTGAAGGGACGATTCTCCAATGGGCTGAGCTACACGGTCGACGTGTTCTATATCAAGTGGGACAAGCCGCAGATATCCTCGAGCCTGCCGTCGGGCAACCTCGCCGTGTACAACGCGAACACCGCCGTGTCGAAGGGCGTCGAATTCGAGACCAGCGGCCCGTTGCCGCTGCAGGGGCTTGGTTACTCGGTCGGCTTTTCGTATGCCGATGCCAAGTTGACCAGCGATTTCTCCCTGCCCGCGGACAACGGCCACGGAGTCATTACGCCGGGTCTGCTCACCGGCAAGTCGGGCGAGCAACTGCCGGGAAGCCCCAAGAACAGCGTCAGCGCGGCCCTCTTGTACGACACGCCGGTCGCGCCGGGTTACGATCTGGCGCTGTCGCTGAACGGCGTTTACCGGTCGGCCGTCAAGATGCAGCTGGCGCCGACCCTGGGGTCGGCCACGGTGCAGCAGTCCTCCTCGTATCAGGTGCTGAACGCCAGTGCTACCCTGAACCACAAACCGTGGCGCTTCACGGGTTATGTCACGAATCTGCTGGACAAGCAGGAAGTGCTGGTACCCCCCACTCAGCTGAGCGCCGGCAATAACCTGGACAGGCTGGCCGACGACTACGTCATCAATCCGCCGCGGCAAGTGGGATTTCGCGTGGGTTATACGTTCTGAAGTCTCGGGGCCACGGAGCACCGCGGCCGATGCTGCGGTGATCGTTGCCGCAGCGGGCCGATGGCAGCGGCTCGAGCGATGAGGATCATGGCGGCCGCTGCCGCGCCAGGGATGGCGGCGGCAAGGGATGCCTGTCGGCAGACGTGGAGAGCTGCTACGCTTCCACCCAATGACTTCCCCAAGCCGCAGGGCGGACGCGAAGGATGATGCCCGGGCTCGCAACGTCGGGCTTTTCAGGACCATTCTCGCCGGATCCGGCCATACCCTCGCCGATGCGTTTGCCAATTTAGAGCGAGCGCCGGAGGTGGAGCGCATGACGCGACACCCCAAGCGAGGGCTTCTGGGTGCGCGCATCACGTTGCCGCCGGATGAGGGCGAGGGGTATTGGGACCTCACGCGGATCCGCGACGACATCTATGTGGTCGTCGCCAACTTTGCCTACAAGGATCTGCGCGCCGAACTCGTGCCCGGCGACGGGCTGGTGCAGTTCAATTTCAAGCTATCCGGCGACATGTCGCTGGCCGTGAGCCGTGCCGAGCCGCTGCGCTGGAACCGGCCGTCCATGTTGGTGTGGGCGCAACCCACGGGCATCGATATCAGCGAATGGACCGCGGCGCGCGCGCGCGAGCGCTACATCATCATCAGCATACGCCCCGAGTTCCTCGCCGAGCATTTCCTCACCTCGAGCGTCGATGCGCCGCAGCAGCTGCAGGCGTTCGTGTCCAACAAGCGGGAAAAGATCATCTACACGCAGCGTCCGCTGTCCTCGCAGACGTTCGACGTCACCACCCGGCTCATCAACAATCCTTTCACCGGTACGCTCGCGCTGGTCTACACCGAAGCGCTCGCGCTCGAGCTGCTGTGCTGCGCGGTGCAGAGCTTCAATTCCACCACCGGCGGTCCGACCGAGCAATACACCGAGCGCGAATTGAAGTGCCTGCACATGGCGCGAGAAATACTGGCGCGTCAGCTGGCGCCGCCGCCCACCATCACCAAACTCGCGCGCTCGGTGGGCATGGCCAAGTCGGCCCTGACCAAGGGCTTCAAGGCCGTTTTCGGCGAGACCATCTTGGATTTCAGCTTGGGATGCCGCATGCGGCATGCGATGGTATTGATGCGCGATCAATCCTGCTCGGTGGCGAAGGCCAGCGAGGCGGTGGGATATGCGCATCCCACCTCGTTCACTACCGCGTTCAGGCGCCATTTCGGCATGCGGCCGATCGATGTGAGGCGCGTCAAGTCGCGTGACAAAGGCGCCTAGCGGAAAAAAGTGGATCTCCTAAGAATTGCACGTGCCAGCGAAGGTTTTCGTTCGCGGCCACGGCTATCGTGGCAGCCGCGAGGAACCCAACGATGACGTCGACCGATCCATTACTGCAGCCTTTTCAGCTGAAGCACCTGACCTTCAAGAACCGGATCATGACGACGTCGCATGAACCGGCGTATCCGGAGGAGGGCATGCCGAAGGAGCGCTATCGCGCGTACCACGTGGAACGTGCCAAGGCCGGCGTGGCGCTGACGATGACCGCCGGGTCGGCGGCCGTCTCGCGCGACAGCCCGCCGGTATTCAACAACATCCTCGCGTTCAAAGATGAAGTCGTCCCCTGGATGAAAGACCTGGCGGACGCCTGCCACGAGCACGGCGCGGCGGTCATGATCCAGTTGACGCATCTCGGACGGCGCACTCGCTGGGACAAGAATTTCTGGTTGCCGGTGGTCTCGCCGTCGCTCAACAAGGAGGCGGCCCATCGCGCCTTTCCCAAGAAGATCGAGGATTGGGATATCGAGCGCATCATCAAGGACTACGCGGACGCCGCGGAGCGCATGTATGCCGCGGGGCTCGACGGCATCGAGTTGCAGGCCTACGGCCATTTGATGGATCAATTCTGGTCGCCGTTGACCAATACGCTCGACCGGCCCTACGGCGGGACGCTCGATGACCGGTTGAAATTCACGTTCGACGTGCTCACCGCCATCCGCGAACGCGTGGGGTCGGCGTTCATCGTCGGCGTGCGCTACACCGGCGATGAGGTTCTCGACGGCGGCCTCGACAAGAAGGACGGTCTCGACATCTCGCGCCGGCTGAAGATGAGCGGCATGGTCGATTTCTTGAACGTGGTGCGCGGCCACATCGACACGGATGCGGGATTGACCGATCTGATTCCCATTCAAGGCATGGCCTCGTCCCCGCATCTGGATTTCTCCGGCGAGATCCGCGCCGCCACGCAATTCCCGACCTTTCACGCCGCCAGGATTCAGGACGTCGCCACGGCACGTTACGCGATCGCCACCGGCAAGGTCGACATGATCGGCATGACTCGAGCCCACATGACGGATCCGCACATCGTGCGCAAGATTATGGAGGGACGGGAAGAGCAGATCAGACCTTGCGTCGGCGCCAATTACTGCCTGGATCGCATCTACCAGGGCGGCGCGGCCTATTGCATTCACAACCCGGCCACCGGCCGCGAACTGTTCATGCCGCACGAGATCCCGCCGGCGGCGGTCAAGCGCAAGGTGGTCGTGATCGGCGCGGGGCCCGCGGGATTGGAAGCGGCGCGGGTCGCGGCCGACCGCGGTCACACGGTGATCGTGTTCGAGGCCGGCAGTCAGCCGGGCGGCCAGGTGCGATTGACCGCGCGCAGCGCGCGACGTCTCGAAATGATGGGCATCATCGATTGGCGGATGCAGCAATGCGCCGCGCGCGGCGTCGAGTTTCGTTTCGACACCGTGGCCGAGGAGTCCCACGTCATCGCCGAAGCACCCGACGTGGTGGTGGTCGCGACCGGCGGTTTCCCGCACACGGAGGTGCTCGAGTCGGGCAACGACCTGGTGGTGTCGACGTGGGACGTGATTGCGGGCAACGCCGCGTTGAGCGGCCGTGTGTTGCTGTTCGACGATGCCGGCGACCACGCCGGTCTGCAAGCGGCGGAATTCCTCGCGGGCGCGGGCGCCAAGGTGGAGATCATGACGCCCGATCGGGCCTTTGCGCCCGAAGTCATGGCGATGAATCTCGTGCCCTACATGCGCAGCCTGCAGAAGCTGGACGTGACCTTCACGGTGACCTTCCGGTTGCAGAGCGTCGCGCGGCAGGGCGATGAATTAGTCGCCGTCGTGGGCAGCGACTACGGCGGCGTACGCAAGGAACGGCGTGTCGATCACGTGGTGGTCAATCACGGCACGGTGCCGAACGATGAGCTCTACTTTGCGCTCAAGCCCGGCTCGCGCAATCTGGGCGCCGTCGATCAGTCGCGGCTGATTGCGGGTTTGCCGCAGAACGCGGCCACGAACCCGCGCGGCACGTACCAGGTGTTTCGCGTGGGCGATGCGGTGTCGGCGCGCAATACGCATGCCGCCATCTACGATGCGCTGCGCCTGGTCAAGGATCTATAGCGACTTACCTGACGCCGGCCATGAGCCGTTTCAACCAGGGAGCCAGCAGCAGCATGATGGCGCCGCCGCCGATGCCATAGGCGAATATCTTCAGGAACAAGGCGGGCAACGAGGCCAGGTTGTGCGCGTCGTATTCCGTCGCCAACAAGCCGGCGAGGTTGTTGCCGAGCGCCAAGGATAAGAACCACATGCCCATGGCCTGTCCGACGAAGCGCGGCGGCGCGAGCTTGGTGATGGACGACAAGCCCACCGGCGATATGCACAGGTCGCCCCACATCTGCACCAGGTAGCACAGCACGAGCCAGTTCGGTGACACCTGTTGGCCCGCGGTGACGAACAGCGACGCCACGTACATCACGAGGAAGCCCATGCCCATGAGCGCGAGCCCGGCGGCAAACTTGACCGGGGTCGACAAGTCCTTGCCGCGGCGTTCGAGACTGACCCAGAGCGCGCTGAACAGCGGCGCAAACAGGATGATGAAAACCGAGCTCACGCCTTGCAGAATACCGGCCGGCATTTGCCAACCGAACAGCACGCGGTCGGTGTAGCGTTCGGCAAAGAGCGTGAGCGAGGTGCCGGTTTGCTCCTGGCCCGCGGTATACAGGGCATAGGCGACGAAGAGCGCGATCATGACGAACACCCGGCTGCGTTCGGGTCCGGTCAGGCCGGCGAAATAAATGAGGTAGACGAAATATCCCGCCGCGAGCAAGCCGATGAGCCAGGATGCCATGGTCGCCAGGGCGGTGGCGTCGATGCTCAAGCGGCCGGTCAGCACCAACGCAGCGACCGCGAGTGCCGCCGCGCCGCCGACGATGACAGGCAGCCAGGCGCGCAGTTCGGCGTTCGTGCGCGACTCGAGTTCGGGCGCCTTGACGTGACGTTTGGTCACGAAGAACTGCACCAGGCCGATGAGCATCCCGATGGCCGGCAAGGCGAAGCCGTAGTGCCAGCCGAAGCGTGCCGCGCACAACGGCACGAGCAGCGCACCCAACAACGCACCCACGTTGATGCCCATGTAGAACAGCGAAAAACCGGCGTCGCGCCGCGAACCGCCCTCGGGGTAGAGATTGGCAACGAGTGCGCTGATATTGGGTTTGAGCAGCCCGACGCCGAGCGCAATCAAGACCAGACCGACGAAGAACACCTGCGGCGTCCCCGAGGCCAACAAGGCGTTGCCCACCATGATGAACCCGCCCCCGGCGACGACGGCCCGGGATGCGCCGATGAGGGTGTCCGCGATCCAGCCGCCGAACAGCGACAGCAAGTACGAGCCGGCGACGAACAGGCCGAAGATGGCGCTCGCCGTCTTGTCATCGATCCCCAGACCGCCATCGGCCACGGTCGCCACCATGAACAGCACGAGGATGGCGCGCATGCCATAGTAGGTGAAGCGCTCCCACATCTCGGTGAAAAACAGGGTCGCGAGTCCGCGCGGATGGCCGAAAAGGGTCTGGTCGGGCTCGGTGCGGTGCATGGGGGGTGGCTCTCTTGTACCCTTTAATCCGGCCGGCACGCAATCCCGCGGCGGGCAGTGGCGGCTGAACTACTAGCAATTATCTCCGTGGACAAAGGCCGCCTGCGCTCACTCCGGCCGAAACGGGTCTATCCAGCTGAAGTCCTAGCATATGGCGCGGCTCGGCACAGTTCGGCTCGAACGATTTCCGCTACAGTTTCCCGAACACGGATGCCAACGCGAGGTCGAGATATGGCGGTGACGGTACAGGAACATCTCTGGATCACCCTGAGCGACGGATGCAAGCTCGGCGCGCGGCTGTGGCTGCCCGACGGCGCGCTCGAGGCGCCGGTGCCGGCCATCCTCGAGTACATTCCTTACCGCAAGCGGGACGGGACGCGCGGGCGCGACGAGCCCATGCAGGGCTATTACGCGGCGCACGGCTACGCCGCGATCCGGGTGGACATGCGCGGCTCGGGTGAGTCGGATGGGCATCTTGCCGACGAATACTTGCCGCAAGAACAGGACGACGCGCTGGAGGTCATCGCCTGGATCGCCGCACAGCCGTGGTGCAATGGCGCCGTCGGCATGCAGGGAAAGTCCTGGAGCGGCTTCAACGCGCTGCAGGTCGCCGCCCGCCGTCCGCCGGCGCTCAAAGCCATCATCACCACGTTCTCCACTGACAATCGCTATACCGACGACATCCACTTCATGGGTGGTTGCCTGCTGAACGACAATCTCTGGTGGGGCAACATCATGCTGGCCTACCAGGCTCGCCCGCTCGATCCGCAGATCGTGGGTCCCACCTGGCGCGAACGTTGGCTCGAGCGTATCGAGACGCTGCCGTTTTTTCCTTCCCTGTGGCTCGAGCACCAGCGTTTCGACGACTACTGGAAGCATGGCTCCGTGTGTATGGACTTCGGCGCCATCACCTGTCCGGTGCTTGCCATCGGCGGCTGGACCGACAGTTATACGAACGCGGTTCCCCGGCTGCTCGAGGGACTCAAAGTCCCGAGGCTCGGCATCATTGGTCCCTGGGGTCACATCTATCCGCACGACGGCGTGCCGGGGCCCGCCATCGGCTACCTGCAAGAAGCCGTGCGCTGGTGGGACCATTGGCTCAAAGGCAAGGCGACGGGCATCATGGACGAGCCCATGCTGAGGGCCTACGTGCAGGACTACGTGCCGCCCGAGGGCACCCGGACTTTCACGCCGGGGCGTTGGGTGGGCGAGGCTGCGTATCCGTCCGCCAATATCCGTCCCCATCGATTGTATTTGCGGCCGGATCGAGGACTCGGCAGCGAAGCGAGCGGCGGCACCGAATTCTCGATCCGCTCGCCGCAAAGCCATGGCAAGGCGGCGGGGGAGTGGATGGGCGCCGGGTGTCCCGGCGAGCATCCGACCGATCAGCGTCTCGACGACGGCGGAGCGCTCGTGTTCGAGACGCCGGCGCTGCAGCAGGACCTCTCCATCCTGGGCGCTGCCCGGCTGCACCTGGACGTGGCTGCCGATGTGCCCATCGCGCAACTGGCCGTGCGTATCTCGGATGTCGCGCCCGATGGACGGGCGACGCGAGTCACCTACCAGGTGCTCAACCTGACCCATCGCGACAGTCACGAGACGCCGACGCCGCTCGAGCCTGGGCGCTTCTACGGAGTCGATCTCTCGTTCAATGCGGCGGGTCACCGGTTCCAGCCCGGACACCGTATCCGGTTGGCGATCGCCACCGCGTATTGGCCCATCGTGTGGCCTGCGCCCTATCCGGCGACGCTCACCATCCGGACAGGAAAAAGCCTTCTGGAATTGCCGGTTCGCCAAAGCGAAGGCCCGAGGGTGGAGTTTGAGCCGCCGGCGCGCGGACCCTTGACGCCGATGACTCGAGTGGCGCCCGGTCTCATCCGCCGCTTTACGACTCAGGATCACGTGACCGGCGATAACACCTATGTGACCGAAAGCGTGGGCGGTGTCTTCGGCGAGGGCGTCATCCGTTTCGATGAGATCGACACCACGATCGCGCACAGCCTGCGGCGCGAGCTGACCATCCGGGACGACGATCCCTTGTCGGCGCGCTACGTGCTGACCCAGTCGTATGAAATGGGCCGCGAGGGTTGGCGGACCTCGATCAAGACGCAGTCGGAAATGCATGGCGATCGGGAGAGTTTCTTCGTATCCGGCAGCGTGACCGCGTACGAGGACGGCATCGCGGTGGCCGAGCGGCGCTGGAACGAGATCATTACCCGAGACTTGATGTAGCGCGGAGCGATGCTGGCTGGCTCGAACACGGGAGAGCAGGGTCAAGACGATTCACGGCAACGGCGTTCTTTCATTGCCGCGAAGTATCTTGGCCTTGCTCGCCGATGCGATACCCCGCGGCCGGGTCAAATGCGCTGCGCAGCGGTACTAATCTGAAGTTCTTTCCCGGCGGGACGGGGATTGTGCAGTAGATCATGAGGTTGAGTCATTTTCGACTGTCGAGCGAGTGGCTACACGGTGATCGACTGCAGCAACTGCAGCGCTCGATCTTGAGCGGG